>Ga0181525_10000408_pt1 | contig 37826 bp, 34 predicted proteins | sample PEATcosm2014_Bin_48_FD_121100 | JGI IMG/M metagenome (GOLD analysis project Ga0181525, IMG submission 121100) | Peatland microbial communities from MTU Mesocosm Facility, Houghton, MI, USA - PEATcosm2014_Bin06_10_metaG | ecosystem: Environmental > Terrestrial > Soil > Wetlands > Peat | place... | reverse complement strand
CCGGGCTGCAGCAGTTGCTGCGCCCCGTCCTGGTCGATCTTCTCGCCTTGCCCGGCCGCGAAGCCGAGGAACTGCGCGCCGCGCTCGGCATGGGCCCTTCTGCCGTCGGCTCAGGCCGGTTCCTGGCCGGAGCCGGCCTGCTTGAGCTGCTGGCCGAACACGCCAAACCCGCCAGCGGCGTGCTGGTACTTGTGGACAACGTGCAGTGGATGGACAGCGCGTCGGTGGACCTGCTTGCCCTTCGCCGTCGGCCGGCTGGGCACCGGGCGGATCGCGATGATCCTCGCGGCGCGCGGGAACCTGCCGCCGGGAGATTCCCAGCCGGGCATCCCGGAGCTGCGCGTCGATCCGCTTGCCGCATCGGACGCGAACGAACTCCTCGACGCGCAGCCTCATCCGCCCCGGGGCCGCGCCCGCGCGCAAGTGCTCGCTCAGGCTGACGGCAACCCGCTGGCGCTTATCGAGCTGGCCCGCGCGCTCGCCGCCGATCCCGCCGCGGGGCGGCGGTCGGCCATTACGCAGGCGCCGCCGAGACTCTGCTTTCCCTGGCCATCCAGAGCGCGCAGGACGATCCTGGCACCGCCTGGAATGCACTAGGCCTGGCCGCCACGGCCGCGTATCAGGCCGGGGACACCGACGGCGTCCGCGCGGTCGCGGACCTGCTGGCCACGTTGCCGCCGGCTGCCGACGAGGAGACCAGCGCTCTGCGGCTGTGGGGACTGGCCGTTACCGGCCGGACCCTGCGGGCCGGCCTGCTCCTCGACCGGCTCGGGCAGGCGGCCCTCGGCGGACGGTCCGCGTCGCAGGCCGGCGCTGCCGCCTGGCTGCTCGACCGGACCCCCGAGGCGGTCGCGCTGCTGACCGCGGCGCGAAGCGCCGTGGCCGACCCGCAGGCGCGCGCCGTCAGCGGTGGCTGCCTTGCCCCGCTCGGCTGGGCGTATCTCGACGCGGGGCGATGGGACGATGCGCTCGAGCCGATCGTCGGGCCGGGCGGCGGCATCGGGACCGACGTCGTGCCCGCCGCGGCCGGCCTGATCACCGCCACGATCGAGGCCGTCCGCGGGAACACCGGCCATGCGCGCGCGCTCATCGCCGCCGCGCTTGCCGCCGACCCCGAACACAGCCGGCTGATCACCGCGCGCGCCTGGCACGCCCTCGGCCTGTGCGCGCTGGCGGACGGCGACCATCAGACGGCATTCGGCCATCTCCGTCATCTGTTCGCCGACGACGGCAGCCCCTACCACTATCACGCCTCCTATCTCGCGATCGGGGATCTGGCGTTCGCCGCGGCCGGCGCCGGTCGGCGTCTCGAAGGGCGTGAGATGCTCAAGCGGTCCGGCGTCGTGCTCGCCGACACCAGTCCGTGGCCTTCGCTCCGCCTGCGCCAGCTGCTCGCCCGCGCGTACGGCATCCTCACCGACGCATCCACCTCTACCGCCTACCCGGACGATGTACTCGGCGACCCGGCAGGCGGCCAATGGCCCTTTGAACGCGCGCAGCTTCATCTTGAATTCGGCGAATGGCTGCGCCTTGAATTCGGCGAATGGCTGCGCCGCCGCCGCAGGATCAACGAGGCCAAGCCGGTGCTTGGCGCGGCGCTCGAGTCATTCCGCATGTTGCGGGCGCGGCCGTGGGTGCACCGCGCGGAAACCGAGCTTCGCGCCTGCGGGGTCGCGGTACCCGGTGCGTGGCAAGAGGCCCGGCTAGGCGAGCTCACCCCGCAGCAGCGGCGGATCATCGGCCTGGCCGCTCAGGGCCTGTCCAACCGCCAGATCGCGCAGCTGCTGTTCTTGTCTCCGCGCACCGTCGCTTCCCATCTGTACCGGTCGTTCCCCAAGCTCGGCGTGGCGGGCCGGCATCAGCTGGGCGGCCTGCTGCTGCGCCAGGAATAGCTATGACCCCGCGCCCCGCTAGCGTTCGGCCGGCGCGGCGTACCGGTCGTTCACGAAGCGCGCAGCAGCGACCGCCTTGTGGCGGTCTTCGCCCTACGGCATTTGGGGTGGTGCGGTCCAGCGCGGTCAGCCGGGCTTCCTCCAGCCGGTCGGCATCCCCCTGCGCGAAGGGCAGGTCGGCCACGTCCGACAGGGCCGGGCCGTGCCAAAGCTCGAGGGATTCCCGCAGTGCAGTGGCGGCGGCCGGCCGGCCGGCGGCCATGTCCGCCTCCGCCGCCCGCATCAGGCCCTCGAACCGCAGCGCGTCAACCTGGTCGTCGGCAACGTTCAGCCGGTACCCGGGGGCCTGGGTGACCAGGAGGCCGGCCTGCGGGCCAAGCACCCGGCGGAGCCTGGCGATGTAGACCCGCAACGTGGCTCCGCTGTGCGGGGGCGGGCTGCCCGACCACAGATCCTCGGCCGGCCGGCCCGCCGAGACCACCCGGTTGGCCGACAGCAGCAGGCATGCTCGTAGCGCCCGTTCGCGCAGACCGCCGAGATCGATCCTCAGGCCGTTGTCTTCGACCTCGATCGAGCCGAGGATGCGGAACTGCATGCCCGCTCCCTACCCGCGTGCGGGCCGAATTGTCATGGTTCTGTAACGCCCTTCCTGCACAACATGGTTATGAGCCCTGCATCGACTAGACCCATACCGGAACCCTCCCAGTGGTGCGTGGACCGGTCAGGCTCACCTCCAGCGGGGCTCACCTGAAGGCGGCGGCGATCGGGGCCAGCCGCGCCACGTCGTCGGGGCCGGTCAGGTCGGGGAGGGAGACGAACACGGTCTGCACGCCGCGGTCGGCGAGCAGCCGGAAGCGGCCGATGTGCTCCTCGGCGGTGCCGGCGTGATGCCGCTGCGCGAATGTGGCGGCAGGAATCCTGCCGCGCAGCCTCTCCACGATCGATGCCGCATCGCCGCGGTCGCGGCCGATGACGGGGACGTCGAGCACGGTCACCTCGGCCTGCGCCGGGTCGCGCCCGGCCGCCACGCAGTGCTGGCGGAAGGCGGCAAGCTTGCGGTCCAGCGTGGCGATGTCCGACGGAAGGTTGCAGCCGTCGCCGAGCCTGGCGGCGATGGCCAGCGTCCGCTTCTCGCCGCCGCCGCCGACGATGATCGGGATCCGCGACACCGGCCGCGGGTAGCAGGTCGTTTCCGGCAGCCAGACCCGCTCGCCGCGGTACGGCTTGGTGCCGGGCTGCCACAGCGCGCGAAGTGTCCCGATGGCCGACTCCAGCTCATCCAGCCTGACCGAGGCCGGCGGAAACGGCAGGCCGAACGCGGCGTGCTCGCGTTCCCACCATCCGGCCCCGATGCCGCAGAACGATCGCCCGCCGCTCAGCGCGTCGAGCGTGGCCACGGTCTTGGCCAAGATCCCCGGCGCGCGGAACGTCACCGGTGTCACCAGCGTGCCCAGCCGCAGACCCGGCTGCAGCCCCGCGAGCATCCCGAGCGTCACCCACGGCTCGGGGATCGGTTCCCAGGCGCGGCCAACCTGCGGGATCTGGATCAGGTGGTCCATCAGCGCGATTCCCTGCAGGCCAGCCTCCGCGGCGGCGCTGGCAACGTCCGCCAGCCACCGGGCCGGGCCCGCCGGGTCCTCATCCCACGCAAACCGCGACAGCTGCAGCACCAGCCCCATCCGGACCGGCCGCTCCCGCTGCTGGCTGGCCGCCATCCTCGCGCCGGGGGAGTGCGAGGCCTCGGGCCGAGCCTGCCCGGCGGTCGTCACCAGGTCCCATCCCTCGCCGCCGATCTCCAAGACGGCCGCCCGCATCCGCCGCAGCTGCCCGTCCAGTACGGCCGCGGGCACCGGCAGATCGCGCCCCCGGTTCCGCCGACGGCACTGCGCCGGATCAGGAAGCGCCGTCCCCGTCCCCACCTCCGCCGCGTCCACCCCCTCAGCTTGGCAGACCCAGAGCCGCCATCCTTCCCAGCCCGCACCAACGCGGTCGAGGTGCCGTTGGGCACGTTCTTGGGTACCCGGAGTGCCATCGACCGCGTGGGATCGGAGCGTCGCAGCGGTGTCGGTGTGCCCCAGTGCATGCTCTGGGTCAGCACATGCGTAGCGTGCACTTAAGTACCTGCGGACTCCAGCCGCTGGTACGCAGCGCTGGACACAATCGGAAGGCAGCTGTTGTCCGCTAGTCAGAACAGCGCCAAGGTGACCGTGCTCGGAATGGGCGGGACGATCGCCATGACCCGCACCGCCTCCGGCGGCGTGGAGCCGGCTCTGTCCGCCGGCGATCTCGTGGCCGCGGTCCCCGGCCTGTCGGAGGTGCCAGCGGACATCAAGGTCGTCGACGTCCGGCGGCTGCCCGGCGCCTCGCTGACCGTCGACGATGTCCGCGAGCTCTACTCCGTAGCCGCGAACGCCTACGCGGCCGGCGCCGATGGCGCGGTCGTCACCCAGGGCACCGACTCGATCGAGGAGACCGCGTACCTGCTCGACCTGTGGCACGGCGGGCCGCAGCCGCTCGTCGTCACCGGCGCCATGCGGAACCCCACCCAGGCCGGGCACGACGGACCTGCCAACCTGCTCGCCGCCATCCGAACCGCGCTCGCGCCGCAGGCGTGCGGCCGGGGCGTCATGGTCGTGCTGGCCGACCAGATCCACGCGGCCGCGCGGGTCCGCAAGACCCACGCCACCAGCCTGGGTGCCTTCACCTCCCCCAACAGCGGCCCGCTCGGCCAGCTGATCGAGGGCCGGCCCTGGTTCGCCGCGCCGCCTGCCGCCCGGCTCACCGTCCCGTTGCCGCCGCCGGACGCCCGCCACAAGGTCGGGCTCATGCTGGTCAGCCTGGGAGATCAGGGTGAGATGCTGCCCGGGATCAGCGACCGGGTTGACGGGCTGGTCGTGGCCGGCATGGGCGTGGGACATGTCCCCGCGCCGCTCGCGCCGGTCCTGCAGGACATCGCCGGGAGGATCCCGGTCGTCCTGGCGACCCGGACCGGCGCCGGACCGGTCCTCACCGCGACCTACGCGTTCCCGGGATCCGAGCGCGACCTGCGTGACCGCGGCCTCATCCCGGCCGGGCTCCTTGACCCGCTCAAGGCGCGGATCCTGCTGCTTGCGTGCCTGCGGGCGGGCGCTTCCCGCCAGGCCATTGCCGCGTCGTTCGCCGTCGCAGGCGGATACACCGATCCGGTCGCCTGGCCCTGGCCGCCAGCAGCGGACTTATCGCCGCGATCAGAGCATCCCGGCTGCCTGCACGATGCCGAAACAGCTTTGCGCCAGCATCTCGACCCCGCCGTGCGAGGTGGGCTCGAACACCAATTCCTCGATGCCCGCCTTCGCGTACAGTTCCTCGACGGCGTGCACCTTGGCGGCGAAATCTTCCGGCGTCCCGGCGATGCAGATGGCGTCGAGCATGTCGTCGGGGACCTTCTCCGCTATCCGGGCCCAGTCGACCGGCGGGACGCTGCCGCGGAACTCGGCCTGCAGCGTGGCCGCCACGCCTTCCCATCCGGTTCCCTCCAGCGCCCGGGCGTAACTGGGCGTCGAGAAGTAAAAGGCCAGCACGATCGCGGCGCGCTGGCGTGCGATTGCCCGGTCGGGATGAACCGACGTGATCCGCCACATTGCCAGCGCCGGGCGCTGTGCCCCGCGCCCGGTGGTGCGCAGAGCCCCGCGCTCGGCTCCGCGCTCTATCGCGGGCAGCGTCACGTCCTGCAGGTACGGCTCGATTCCCGTCAGCGGGTGCAGCGCCACCCCGTCGCAGTGCGCCGCCGCGTGCTCCAGCATGATCCGGTTCAGGCCCGAGCCGTAGATCGGCAGGCTCAGCCTCCGCTCGCGCGAGCTCTCATAGTGCAGCAGGGGAGCGGACGAGGTGAAGAACCGGCCGCTGAACTCGAATCCGTGCTCGGTCGCCAGCGCCGCCTTCAGCAGGTCGACGTATTCACCGAACCGCGGCGCCGGGTGGTCCTCGACGATCCCGTAGCGCCGCCGGATGCCCCGCGTGCCGGGACCGATCCCGAGCGCGAACCTCCCGTCAAGCGCCTCCTGCACGTCGGCCGCGGTTGCGGCCATGTGCAGCGGCGGCCGCACGAAGGAGTACGCGATCCCGGTCCCGATCAGCACCGACGACGTGACCGCGCCCGCGGCGAGAGCACGGACGATGGCGTCCGAGTTGGTCCCTTCGGTCTGCCAGACCCGGTGCAGGCCGGCCTTCTCCGCGGCCTGCGCGACCTCCTTGACCAGCCAGATCGGCCCGCCTACGACGACGATAGATCGCTTCACCTAGTCCTCCTTCGCGGCGGTCTCGCCTGGCAGGCAGGCGATCACGTCGCACATCACCTGGGCGCCTGCCACCGGGCGAGGGGCCGTCATCGAGACGACCGTCCAGGCCGGGGGATCGGCGGGGAACGCGCGCTTGGTCGCCTCGTTGACCGCGTCGAGCTGGCCGAGGTCCCGCAGGTGCGTCTGCACCTTGACCACGTCGGCGAGCGAGCCGCCCGCGGCCTCGCAGATCGCCGCGACGTTACCGAATATCACCTCGGTCTCCAGCCGCCCCGGGGCGCCGATCCTGGCGAAGCCGGGACGCGGCCTGGCCGCCTCGGCCAGCCCGCGCTGATCGTGCGCGAGCTGGGTGGACAGGAAGACCAGCTGGCCGGCCTGGACCGCCTGCGGCTCGTAGAACAAGGGCTCGGGAGCCGCGGCGGCCTGGATCGTCCGGCGGCGCAGCCCGCTGCCCGGATCGAGCGCGATGAGGTTGATCTCCACCACCACGTCGGGCATGGCGAGGCCGTCAACGATGAAAATGGACCGGGCCGGCGGGTCCTGCGGGAACGCCGCGCGCCACACCTCGTCCAGGCCGGTGATGTCCCGCGGATTGACCAGCGAGACCTCGGCCTTGACCACGTCGCGCAGCGAGCAGCCCGCGGCGGCGAGGATCCTGTCCTGCATCCGCAGGATGTACTCGGCCTGGGCGTGGATGGGCGACCCGATCCAGATCCAGCCGGGCGTCGTCGCCTCCGGCGCGAGTCCCGTCTCGTAGTCAGACGCCAGCCGACCGGACAGGAAGACGAAGCTGCCCGCCCGTATCCCCATCGGCAGCCGGCCCGGCGACGCGGGAACGTCGTCGGCGATGACGCCCTCGCGCCCGCCCTGGACGGCGATCGCCTCGATGGCGTACGTGCAGCCGTCGGCGGGGAAGCCGTCGGTCTGCATGGCGGTGCTGGCCGGCCGGAGCATCGCCCCCATCGGGAAGAACTCGTCCCTGGCCGCGAAGTGGCCCGTCGAGACGCCCCGGTGACCGTAGTAGTTGTCGACGCGCGCGACGTCGTCGAGCGTCATCCCGGCCGCGGTCACGACGAGTTCCAGGTTCTGGAAGGCGAGCTTCACCTCTGCCCGGGTCGGGTCCCCGAGGTGCGGGAGCACCGGGCTGATCGCGGGTGAGGTCCGCCAGTCCGTGCCAAGCTGGCCCGAGGTGAACAGGTACGGGCCGACCCGGACGCCGGGCGTGAGGTGCAGCAGCGGCGCCTGGCCGGGCGGGCGGACGCTCTGCCGGGCGGTCATCGGGACCCGGCCCGGACCGGAATGCCGACCGGCCGAAGCGGTGACCCGGTGGCTCCCCGCAATCGGATGGGGGCCGCGATGAAGGCGAACTCGTAGACCTGATCCCGGCTCAGAGCCTCCAGGTTGAGGATCTCGATGATCTGCGCTCCGGCCTCGGCGAACATGTAGCTGTGCACGGGCAGGAACGTGTCGGCCCGCTCGGCGGGTATGACCTCGAAGGCGACGGTGTCGGTGCCGATGCACATCGCTCCGCTCTCGCACAGCAGCCGGGCGGCGTCCATGCCGATTCCCGAGGTCTCGCCGAGGTAGTCCGCCGTCGGCCACTTCCGCATCGCGCCGGTCCGCAGGACGACGACGTCGCCCTCCTCGATCCCGACGTGCTCCCGCGCCGCGGCGCCCGTGATGTCGTCCGGAGTGATCGCGTAGGAGGCGGGCAGGACGTCGACCTCGTGGTAGGCGGCGATGTCGAGCAGCACGCCGCGCGCGATGATCGCCGGATACTCCGACGCGCCGCCGCGCAGCCAGGCGCGGCTGCCCAGATCGTTCTCCGGGTCGATGCCATTCCAGAACCTGCCGCAATAGCCCAGGTGCACGAGCGTGTCGATGTGCGTCCCGCAGTGGGTGTTCATCAGGAAGCTGTCCGCGCTCATGCTGTACTGGCGGTGGACGTCAGGCGGTACCCCGGTAAGGCCGTCGCGGATGTTGCCCTGCGGCGTGTGGGTCAGCCAGATCTCGAACTTCGGATCCCCGGACCCGCTCCAGGCCGGCATCCCGATGAAGTACTCCACCGACAGGTCGTAAACCGGGCCCGCGGCGACGCGGCTCAGCGTCTGGTGTGCCCGCTGCGCCGTCATCCAGTTCAGCCTGCCGATGACGTCATCCTCGCCCCACGGGCTGCGCGACACCTGGCCGTATTCATCCTGGTAGAGCGGGTCGAACCGGTAGCGCCCCGGCATGTCTGCGTTCATCCTGCCCTCCCTGCTAGCTCGCCCGCGGCGCGCCGGGCGCCGCGGCCTGGTCGATGCCGAAGCGATCGCAGAGCCAATCGGCGATGATTTCCATGCCCACCGTCGGGTTGTCGTGCTGGCAGTGCTCCGCGCCGGTCTCCTCGGCATCGACGACCCGGAGCGTGACGTCCACGCCATGGGCCTTCGCGTAGTCGTAGAGCGTGGTCGCCTGCGCGACACCGAGAACGTCGTGACCGCCGTGCACGATCAGGTACGGGCAGCTCATGCCCTCGATCGCCCCCGCGAGCCGGAACGCGCTTGCCTTTTCCCTCGCGGCCGCCATCGTCTCGGTCCCGAAGACCCACTTGATGTGCATGGCAAGGCCGTGGTTCTCGTCCCGGTTCGCCCATTGCTGGCCGAGGTCCCACTGGCCGCCGTGGGACACCGCCGCCGCCAGCCGGTGCTCGAAGGACGCGGCCCTCGCCGCGTAGTACCCGCCCAGGCTCGACCCGGAAAGCGCGATCCGCGCCTGGTCGATGTCCTGGCGGGAGGCGAGCCAGTCGATGCAGGCGGCGATGGGCACCTCGTAGTCGAACCGGGTGGTCAGGCCCTCGCGGCGCAGCGTGGCACCCTGGCCTGGTCCGTCCACGAACAGGCAGGCGATGCCGCGGTCGAGTGCCGCCTTGCCCACCATGAAGAGCATTTCCTCCTTGAAGGAGTCGAGCCCGCCCACGGCAATGAGCAGCGGCTGCGGATCGTCGGCAAGAGGCGACTTCAGCAGGTTTGCGTACAGCACCTTGTCGCCGAGGTAGGGGATCGAGACGTGCTCGACCGGCGGCCTGAAGTAACGGCCCGCGCTCCGGAAGCTGTCCTCGCACCGGCCGAACGTCTCCAGCCGCCTCGGATCGGCGGGATCGAGCCAGAATTCGGCCGACCGGTACTGGTTGGTCGCGCGGAGAAAACAGTCCCTTGCCGTTATGAAGTGGCGATTGTGTTCCGCCGTCTGGGCGCGCTCCCGGCTCGCGTCGGCTACCCGGCGCCACTCCCGGTGCCAGCTCTCCTTGTCCACCGGGTCCATCCGGGACGCCGCCAGGAAGGACTCGCTCACGGTTCCGCCGCCGACCCCGGCCTCGCCGAGCGCCCGGCGGAACTGGTAGCTCAACCAGGGCTCGTCCGGCCAGTGCTCCCAGCCGTATGGCTCGTAGTGTGATCCGCTCATCGGCACTCCTGCGTTCGCTCTTTGCCCGGACCGGGCACCCATCGCCCGATGCGTGCCTCGGTCGGCTTTCCTTCGACGGCGACCGTGACGCCCCTCAGCAGCACCCGGCGGATGGCGCCGCGTACCTGCCGCCCGGCGTACGGCGTCCAGCCGGCCAGCGACAGCACGACCGCGTCGCTGAGCGTCCGGCTGCCCTGCGGGTCCACGAGGACGAGATCGGCGTCGAGCCCCTGGGCGATCCGCCCCTTGCCCGGCAGGCCGTACCACCGTGCCGGGGCCTCCGCGTAGGCTTCGGCGATCCGCGCCAGCGTCGTCCGGCCGGACAGCGCCGCGTCGATCATCAGCGGCAGGGTGGTATCGAGGCCCGGCAGCCCGAAGGGCGCGTCCCATATCCCGGCCGCCTTCTGCTCCCTGGTCGCCGGCGCGTGGTCGGTGGACAGATGATGGATCCGCCCGGAGTTGAACGCGGCCCAGATCGCGTCCTCATCCTCGGCCGTCCGTGCCCGGGCGGGCGGGGTGAATTTCCGGAACGCCCCGAGTTCGGTGACGTCCTGCTCGCGCAGGTAGAAGTACTGAGGGCACGACTCGGCGGCGATCATGGCGCCGCGCTGCCGCTCGGACTCAAGCACCTCGAGCACGCCGGGATGGCTGACGTGCGCCACCGTGACCCGGGCCTGGGTGAGCCTGGCGAGGGTCGCGGTCACCGCCGCGGCGACCACCTCCGCCTCGCGCGAGCGCCAGGCCGGAATGACCCCTCCGTCGTCACGTCCTTCGTGCCGGAGCAGCCGCTCGTTCGCGGCGGTGATCAGCTCGTCCTCGCAGTGGATCAGCGAGCTGGCATCCAGCCGGGCGAGCTCGGTGAGCACGCTGAGCAGCCGGTCCGATCCGGCGGCCTCGATGCCGTGGGTCGTGCAGGTGAAGATCTTGAAGAAGACCACGCCGGCCCGCCAGAGGTCGCCGAGCTGATCGGCGTTGTCCGGCCACACGTGAGCCGAGAGCCCGTAGTCCACATGCGAGCGCCCGGCCAGGACGGCTCGCTTCTCCGCGAGCCTGCGCACCGTGGTCACCGGCCACGAGTGGGTATGCTCGACGATGGTCGTGACTCCGTTGGCGACCGCCGCCGAGCTGCCCGCCAGGAAGTTCTCCCGGCTCGGATCGCCGGGCTCCATAAGGTGCACATGGGTGTCGACCATGCCGGGCAGGACCAGCAGGCCCGTCGCGTCGATCTCCTCGGCCGCGGCATGGCCGGATCCGCGTGACAGCTCGGCTATCCGCCCGCCCCGGATCCAGACGTCGAGCGGCGCCGGGCCGGAGGAGCCGATCACTGTTCCGCCCCGGACACACAGGTCAAACGTCGTCATCTGGCCTACCGCTGCCCCTCGGGAAGCTGATTCCTGGCGCTGCTGCCCAGGTAGCTGTCGATCGTGGCCTCGTGCGTGCGCACATACTCTGGGGCACCGCGCAGCGCGATGGTGCCGGACAGCATGAGCAGCACCTCGTCGGCCAGCCGGAAGAAGACGTCCATGTCGTGGGAGGTCAGCACGATGGCAAGCTCAGGCCGCTCGGCCTTGATGCTCTCGAGGAGCTCCACGAGATCGGTGGCCTCGGCCGCGCTGATGCCGGCCGTCGGCTCATCCATCAGCAGGATGCCCGGTCGCTGGGAGAGGACGGCGGCTATCTCCACCCGCTTCCGCTCGCCGAACGACAGCGACCCGACCACCCGTGAGCTGAGGTGCGCAAGCCCCGTCATCTCCAGGACCGGCATGATGCCGCGGTCCTTGGCGAGCGCCCGGCGGGGGAGCCACCGGTCGGCCGAACGCCAGCCGTTGAACGTGCTGCCTATTTCGGCCGCGACGGCGACCGCGATGTGGTCGGAGACCGTGAGCCGCTCGAACGTGCGCGGTACCTGGAACGTGCGTCCGATCCCGGCCCTCCTGCGCTTCCAAGGATCCCAGGACGTGACGTCGTGGCCGCCGACCAGGATCGAGCCGCCGTCCGGCGGGACTGCCCCGGCCATGATGCCGAACAGCGTCGACTTGCCGGCTCCGTTGGGGCCCAGCAGCCCGACCACCTGGCCGGCGGCGACGGTCAACGACACCCCGGCGACCGCCTGAACCGAGCCGAAGGCCTTCCTGACCTCGCGCACCTCCATCACGGCCTCGCCGATCGAAGCGCTGCCGGTGCTGCCGGTGCCGCCGCTCATCGCTTGCTATCCGCGAAGAGTTCGCGCAGGAAGTCCGGCGGCTGCAGGCCGGCGGCGGAATCGCCGGCTCTCATCGCCCTTATCCGCTCGCCGATGCTGATCAGGCCGCCCGGCAGCACGAGCACGATCAGCAGGAATGACCCGCCGGTAAGCGCGTCGGCCGCGCTCGCGCTGTTCTGGAACAGCTGATCCTGGATGAAGATGTAGACGGCAGCCCCGATGGCCGGGCCGAGCACGCTGAACCGGCCGCCGAGCAGGCACATGACGACAAGCGTCCCGGAGACCGACCAGTAGAACTGCGTCGGGCTGACGGTCGTCTCCGAATAGGCGAGGATCGCGCCGGCAATGCCGGTGATGAACGCCGAGATGGCGAGGCTCACGGTGAACAGCCGGGACGTCGGGACCCCCAGCGTCTCGGCCTGCAGCCCGTCCTCCCTGACCGCGCGGCAGGAAAGCCCGAACGGGGAGCGGTAAAGGGCTCGCAAGCCTATCAATATCACTATCGTCCAGATCACCGAATACCAGGCGAAGGCATCGCTGCTCACCAGGCTGATGGGGCCGAGGTTCTGGACATAGACATTAGACAGCCCGCTGCCGCCGCCCACCCATGACCAGTTCTGCACGACCGAGTAGACGATTTGCGCGACGATGAGGGTCAGCACGGAGAAATAGACGCCGCGGCGCTTGTGCGCGACCACGGAGAGCGGCACGCTCAGCGCGGCGGCGACGATGCCGCAGATGAGCGGTACGACCACCGCCCCAGCCGGTACGTTCGTGGTCGCGAGCTTGGCCGCGACGTATGCGCCGCCGGCGAAGAAAAGCGCATGCCCGAACGACAGCCGGCCGGTCCACCCCACGGTTATATTCGTTCCCGAGGCGGCAATTATGTACGGCATGATAAGCAGCCATACGAAAATGAAGCCGGTACCGAACCAGGTCACGATGACGAGGTTGGCTATCACGAGCACGGCGGCGACGATGACGTCGGCGCCAGTCTGCCCGCGTGCCCATCGGCCCGCGAGCCCGGCGAGCCCGCCATCACCTGGCGCGTCGGGCTGGCGCCTGAGCAGCGACGATGGTCTCATATCGTGCCCCCTCCGCCGATCGCGATCTCCCGGAAGGCCGGCAGGTACATCCGCGCGAGTACGGCTACGCCGAACGCTATGTACAGGCCGTAACCGGCCAGGCTGGGAACATAGGTAGCGAGCAGGCTGTCGAGGACACCCAGCGTCATCGAGGCGACCAGCGCTCCCAGAATCGATCCGAAGCCGCCGAGAATGACCGCGGCGAACATGCTGATCGTGAAGGTGTTCAGCAGCGAGATGTCGACCGCGACCGTCGGCGCGTCGATCGCCCCGGCGATTCCCGCCAGCAGGCCGCCGATAACGAAGACAGATGTCGTTACGAACGCGACACGGATGCCGAGCGCGGAGGCCATGCCCCGGTCCGAGGAAACCGCCCTGATCTTGGATCCGTATCTGGTGTGGAAGACCAGGGCCCACAGGCCGATCGCGGCAATCGTCGCGACGAGGATCAAGAACACGTTGTACTTGCTGATGGGCACCCCGGCGATACTGATGGTGCCGAACAGGATCGACGGCGCCTGTCCGGTCAGCGCGCTGGTGCCCCAGATCAGCTCGCAGACCCCTTGCACCAGGACCAGCAGGGCAAAGGACTCCATCAGGCCGGCCAGGTGGTCGTGCCTCTTGTACGTCCTGATAAAGACGATGCGCTCGGCCGCCACGCTGATGCCGGCGACGATTGCCCCGGCGATCAGGACCGCGACTATGAAGCCGCCGACGCTGGTCGTGCCGCCGGTGGCATCAGACCCGAGCGTGACGAAGATGAACGCTCCGAACAGGTAGAACCCGGCGTGCGCGAAGTTGAGCACGCCCATCACGCTGAAGACCAGCACGAGGCCGCTAGCCACGAGGAAGATCGGTGCGCCGATCGCCAGGCCTGCGATGAAGGAGCCGATAAACGTATCCACGCTATGCCGCCTGTTCGGAGTTCATGCTGGCCGGCCACGGCGTCAGGCTGCAGAGGCGGCGTCGGCCACGTCTACAAGCGGGGCCGGCTCGAGCATCTCGGCGAAGAACGCCAGCGTCCGTGCCCAGGCGTCGCGGGCCGGTCCTACCCGATAGCTCGGCCGGGTGTCGTTGAAGAAGGCGTGCGGGGTATCCGGATAAACGCGCAGTTCATGATCCGCGCCCAGGGCCTGCAGCGAAGCCTCGAAGCTCGCGAGCCCCGCCACGACCGGCGGGTCGTCCTGGCCGTAGAAGCCGCGGACCGGGCAGCGAAGCGAGGCCAGGCCCTCACCGGCAGGCGCCGAGCCGTAGAAGATGACGGCCGCCTGCGGGTGGGCGTCGTCGCAGGCCAGCCGGGCGGACAGCCGTCCGCCCAGGCACCAGCCGACCGAGCCGAGGGTGCCGCTGCAGATCTCCTGCCCGCGCAGGTAGCCGGCGGCGGCCGCGTGAATCCGGACGAACGGGGTGATGTCGCCGCGGACGCCGGCGAAAAGTTGGAGCAGGGTCTCTCCCGCCCGGTCCTGATCCTCCGTGCTCTGGTAGATCCCGGCGAGGGCCTCGGCCCGGCGGGCCTCGTCGTTCAGTACCGTCGTCCACTCCTCGGGGGGCACCGAGTCGAAGAAGTGCTTGGCGAGTTCGACGCGGTCCCGAGCCAGCACGGCGGGTCGGCTGCCGCCGGGGGAGTAGAGGTCGGGGGCCAGCGCCACGTAGCCGGCCCGGGCGAACCGCTCCGTCACGTCGAGGATGTGCTCGTTGACACCCCAGATCTCATGCATCACCAGGATGCCCGGCAGCGGTCCCGGCGCCTCGAGCCCGTAGGCCAGGTAGCCGGGTATAAGCCCGCTCGGGGTGTCGAACTCCACCCACTCCGATCGCATTCTCATCGCCGGTCTCCGTTCGTCTCCGAGGCTCGCGGGCTCCCCGCCGCCGCGGCCTTGATAATTCCTTCGCAGCTCTCGATGAGCTCGCCGACGCCGCTGTGCGACGTCGGCTCGAGAACGAGTTCGTCGACCCCCCGCTCGGCAAGCCCGCGCTCGAGGGGGATTAGCTGCTCGGCCACCTCGTCGGGGGTGCCGGCCAGGCAGAACTCATCGATCATCCCGTCTGGGATGAGCGCTCCCAGGGCGTGCCAGTCGATGTTGGGCACCGCCGCGCGGAAGGCATCGCGTACCTGCGCGGCGGCGCCGGCCCAGGACGACCCCTGCAGCGGGGTCCCGTAACTGGGCGTGGAGAAGTAGAACGCCAGCACCTCCGCGGCACGCTGCCTGGCGATGGCGCGATCGGAGTGAACCGAGCAGATGTACCACAGCGCGATGCTCAGCGGTTCGTTCCGCTTCTTCGCGGAGCGCTCGTAGCCGTGCGCGAGGGCAGGCAGCGCGACCTCGTCGAAGTACGGCTGGATTCCCGCTATCGGGTGCAGGCCGACGCCGTCGCAGTGCGCGGCGGCCGTCTCCAGCATGATCTTGTTGACGCCCGAGCCGTAGATGCGCGTGGCCCGGCGCTGGTCCGGGTCGCCCGCGAAGGACAGCAGCGGCGCGGACGAGCGGTAGAACCGGCCGGAGAACTCGAATCCGCCGTCGCTCTCCAGCGCGTCGCGGACGAGGTCCACGTACTCACCGAAGCGCGGCGCCGGATGGTCTTCCTCCAGGCCGTACCTGCGCCTGATGCCGCGCGTTCCGGCCCCGAGCCCGAGCGTGAACCGCCCGCCGAGCAGGTCCTGCACCTCCGCGACCATTCCGGCCGTGTGCAGCGGCAGCTTGGGGAACGTGTAGGCGATCCCCGTCGCGACCTGGATACGGGATGTGGCCACGCCTATGGCGAGGGCGCGGATGATGCCGTCCCCTCCGGTGCCCTCGATCGTCCAGACCCGGTGGAGGCCGGCCGCCTCGGCCGACCGGGTGAGCTCCTGGAGGACGGCCAGGGGCGCTATGCCGGCCAGCACAATCGACCGTCTCACGGCGTCACCCGCCTTGCTCGAAGCGGCGGATGGCCTCCCTGACCCCGTCGCTGCGGATCCAGCCCTGCATCTCCTTGACCTCGCCGCTGGCATGCAGCAGCGCGTCCGTCTCCGCGCCCAGCCCCGGGATGGTCCGGAAGCCCTGGATCTCCGCCGCGCGGTTGATCGAGTACTTCTTCATCCGCAGGATGCCGGGCGGGGTCTTGGCGATACGCCGGGCAAGCTCCGTCACGTCCTCGATGAGGTCGGCCGCCGGCACCGAGTAGTTGGCCCATCCCCAGTCCGCGGCCGTGGCGCCCGAGATCTTGCTGCCCGCCACGAACGACATCTGTTTCGCCCGCTTGGGCCCGACGTAGAGCATCCACATCGGCGAGATGAAACCGCCGCCCACCGGTATCGAGGGAAACCCGACCTGCGCGTCGTCCGCCACCACGGTGATGTCGCACGAGAGGCACAGCTGCGTGGCGCCCGCCAGGCAGTAGCCGTGCACGGCCGCGATGACCGGTTTCGGATAGTCCCAGATCTGCTCGAAGAACTTCACCGTCCCGCTGAACCGGTCGAACTCATGCACCACATCTGGACCATCCTCCCGAGAAGCCGCCCGGGCCCCCTCAGACTGCGAAGAGCTGTCCGCGCTGGCCGGCCGCGGGGACAGGTCGAAGCCAGAGGAGAAGGCGCGCCCGGCGCCGCGCAGCGCCACGACCCGGACGCCGTCATCGCCGCGCAGTTCCGCCAGCGCCGCGTCCAGCTCCTGCAGCATCGCCGGATTGATGGCATTGAGCTTTTCTGGCCTATTCAATGTCAGCCAGGCGAGGGTGCCGTCTCGCTCCAGCAGTATTGCGTCACCCATATCGCATCGCTCCTCGTGCGCAGTTACCATGGATCCCATCGCAGCCAGTCGGCAATTCCCCGGCCCATGATCCAGTCCAGGTCGTCGTCGGTCAGGAATCCCAGCTCTTCGGTGAACATCGTGACGGCCTGCTTATACGGGCAGGGCAGCCGGGTAAGGTCGGTGCCCCAGAAGACCCTGCGTGGTCCGAATTCCTCGACCACCTGCCGCAGGTAAGGGTGCAGGTTCCGATAGGGATATTGCTCGCTGCTGTGGCAGGGCAGCGCCGACGCCTTGATGCCCACATTCGGGTACCTGGCGAGCGCGAGCAGCGGGCCGAGCTTGGTTCCGACGCCATCATCCATGACGTCGACGTAGAGGCCGAAATGATCAATGATTATCTTGAGCTCGGGATTGCGCTCGGCGATGCGCGCGAATTGGTCCAGCTGATCCGGCGGCCAGACCATTACCGGCAGGCCGGCCAGCGCGGCGGCGGGCCAGAACCAGTCGGCGCTGCCGTCCTCGAGCCAGGATGGCTGCCGCCATGGCGGGAAGCTCAGCCTGATGCCGAGCATCCCCGGGCGCTCGCGCCAGGAACCAAGCAGTTCCCGGTTCTCCGGGCGGTCCAGACGCAGCGATCCCATCACCCCGAAGCGGTCCGGATACACGCGGGCCGCGTCAAGCGCGATCTCGGTCGTCGGCGTGCTGGTCGCGATCACTGCGGCGCGGGCCACCCCCGCGGCGTCCATCTCCGCGACGACATCGGCGGCCTGCATCGGCCGCTGCCCGAAGTCCGCCGCGCGGCTTTCCGTTTCCGGGCCGAATATGTGGAGTTGCGAGTCGATTATCTGCACTGAATCCCCTGTCTCGCTTGGCCGTACGCATCAGGTTTCCAGTACCGCGTCGGCGGCGACCACGCCGTCTGCCGTCGCGATGAGCGGGTTAATTTCCACCAGCTGGTAGCCGGACAATGCGCCTTCGGTGAACTCCCGCGCGATGAGCTGAACCACCTCAAGCACGGCCGCCTGCGCGGTCGGCCCCAGCCGGGCGTGCGCGGACATGAATCCGGATATCAGGTCCAGGTCGCACGCGCTGAAAGGCAGCAGGCTGGTGATCTGGTTCTTCCTTGACTCCGGCTCGAACCCGCCCAGGCCGAAGGTGGCAACCGGGCCGAAATTCGGCGTCCGGCGGACGCCGAGGAGCAGTTCGCGGCCCCAGACCATCTCCTCGACCAGGACGCTGGCGGTGATGCCCTGCCCGCGGATCAGGTCCAGCATCTGGCCGACCGCATCGGTGAGCGCGGCCGCCGAGGCAATCCCGAGCCGGACGCCGCCCCATTGCTCCTTGTGCACCAGCCCGGGAACGATGGCCTTGACGACCACGGGCAGCCTGAGGCTCTCGGCGGCCGCGGCCGCCGCGGCGCTGTCGCGGAGGATCTCCGCCCGCGTGCAGGGAACGCCGATCGCCTCGAGCACCCGCCGGGACTCCGCGATATCAAGCGTCCCGCCGGGCGCCTGCTGACCGGAGGCCTGACTGGAAGCCGCACCGGGGGCCGCACCGGGGGCCGTACCGGGGGCCGCACCAGGGCTAGCATCGAAGGCCCCAGCCGGCTGGCGGAAGATGTGCGCCAGCGCCCGGATGGTCGGGCTCACTCCCCGGACCACCAGCACGTCCGCATGATCCTGCGCGTACGTCCTGATCCACTCGCTCCAGCCCTGGTTCACCACCGCGGAGACCACGACCGGCGTGTTGAACTGGCGCCCCAGGCGGGCGTGCCGCAGCAAGATGACGCGGTGGATGTCCCTGTGGTCTCCCTCGCCGAGCGGGAAAGGAACGCTGAACGGTACTAGCACCGCGCCCACCGCCGGGTCGTCGTAGATGCTGCCGAGCGCCCGCTCCACCTCCGCCGGGTCCTGCGGCGTCGCGGTGAGGTCGACCGGGTTGGCGACGAACGATCCCGGCCCGGCCACCCGGGCAAGTTCGCTCGCCGTGTGCGCGGAGAACTCCGCCAGCGGGACGCCGGCCGTGCCGGCCAGGTCGGCGGTCATCGCGGCCGAGCCGCCGGACCCCTCGATGACCGCGACCCCGACGCCCGGCCCGCGCCTCGCCCTGGCCAGGTGCCGGTGCACGTTGACGAACCTGGCCAGGTCCTCGATGTCGTCCGCGAGCACGGCACCGTGCCTGGCGAGGAAGGCTCCGACGACCTCGCGGTCGCCGGTGATGGACGCGGTGTGCGCCTGGGCCACCCGGGCCCCGGTCTCGGACGCGCCGACCTTCACCAGGGCCACCTGCCGGCCCGCCTCGGCCGCCCGGTCCAGCGCGCCTGCCAGCCGGGCGATGTCGTCGGCGCTGCGGCCGAGGGTCTCGACGTAGCCGCAGATGCCCCCGTCGCCCGGCCGATCCAGCGCCATCTCGATGCCCCTGGCCAGGTCGATCGACGCGGCGTTGCCCAGCGACACGGCCCAGTCGACGCCGACTTCCTCTTCGGCCAGGGCCTGCAGCACCATCAGCAGCAAGGACCCGCTTTGCGACAGCACGTCCACGTCGCCGACGGTCACGCCGTCGGGTATCGGCGCGCCGAGCGGGCAGAATCGGTTCTGGAAATCCGCGAACCCGATGCCGTTGGGCCCGTACAGCCGGACCGAGTATTGCCGGCTGAGCTCCACCAGGCGGTCCTGGAGCGCCCGCCCCTCGTCGTCGCCCGCCTCGGCGAAGCCGTTCGTCAGCACGACGACGTCCCTGACGCCCAGCCCGGCGGCCTCCTCGAGCACGCCCGCGCACGCCGCCGGGTTCACCGCGATGACCACCGCATCCAGTCGCGCGGGTACCTTCGCCAGGCTTTCGACCACCGGGATTTCCAGCTTCGGCAGGCGCGGGTTGACCCCCCATACCGTGCCCGTATAGCCGTACCTTTGCAGGTTGTGCGCTATCCAGTAGGTCCAGAAACCGCGATCCGAGGCCCCGACCATGGCGACGGCCCTGTCTTCGCCCGGCTGCCCGGTCATCGCGACGCCCCGGCAGCCTCGCCGCAGAAGGCCGCGGCCTGCGCCACCGCCCGCAGCCCCTGCAGCTGCCAGGAGTAGAAGTGCAGGCCCGCTTCCCAGGTGAAGCCGATCCCGCCGTGAACCTGGATGGCGGTTTCCCACACGTCCGCGCAGTAGTCGAAACCAATCTTCGCGCGAGGCCAGATCTCGTCCTCCTCCGCGAGCGCCACCGCCAGGGCCGAGCTGCGGGCAAGCTCGACGGCCATGTGCATGTTCGCGAGGTGATGCTTGATCGCCTGCTGCGAGCCGATGAGCCTGCCGAACTGCGCCCGGGTCTTGGCATAGGCCACCGACCGCTCGAAGCAGAGGCCGGCGCCTCCGGCGGCCTGCGCAACGGCCAGTGCCACGATCTCCCGCCGCACCCCGCAGTCGAGCACGGTGGCCCGCGGGGCGATGGCGAGCGGATACGAGGGGGCGCCCAGAGCCGACTGACCCCACCCGCCGCCCTCGATGCGGCCGGGGGCCGCGGGCAGCCGGTCGACGCACCACACTCCCGGCCGGTTCCCGTACGGTGCCAGCGGCCCGGTCCGGTGCCCGACGGCAAACGTCAGCGCATCCCCGTTAGCCGGACCGGACCCTGACCAGCGGCGGACCAGGATCGTCTCCAGCAACGGCAGCGGAACAAGATGCCGGCCCCACATCTCGGCCAGGGCAAGCAGGTCGACGATCCCAAGCCCCTCCCCGGAGTCCGCCCCCGGGTCCGGAAGCGCCGATACGGCGACCGCGGGCCAGCCGTCGCGGCACAGCGCGGACCACAGGTCGCCGTAATCGCGGCTGAAGAACTCGTCGCCGCGCATCTGCGTTCTCGGATCTCCGGCCCGGGCGACGAGCAAGCGGTCAAGGACCGCGATCGCTTCCTCGGCATCGCGTGACGGCAGGACGTCGGCCGGCGGGCTTACCGCGAGAGCGCACATATCATCCCCTGGGCAGTCCGAGCAGGCGCTCGGCGATGACGTTACGGTTGATTTCGGATGTTCCGCCGGCGATGGTGGCCGACCTGATCGAGAAGTACTCCCGCCGCCAGGCGGGCAGGTGCTCATCGCAGGCGTTCTCGAGGCCGATTCGGCTCAGGTCTTGCTGGAGCTCGCTGACGGCGATCTTCAGTACGCTGTGGCTCCGGACCCAGTCGCGGTCGGCGGCCATCGCCTCCACGGCCCGCATGGCCTGCAGCCGGTTCACCTCGATCCGCGCGCGCAGCTCGCCGAGGATCTCCACCCGGTTGACACCAGCCAGGCAGTCAGGGCAGTTCTCCAGCATCGCCAGGTACCTGCGGCTCATGCTGAGCCGCATCGGCGTGAACCCGGCGCCGCGCTCCACCGAGAGGATGCCCATCGCGACCGCCCAGCCCTCGTCCTGCCTGCCGAGCAGGTACTCGGCCGGGCAGATCGCGTTGGAGAAGAAGATCTCACCGAACTCGCTGGACCCGGAGATCTGCCGTATCCGCCTGACCTCCACGCCCTCCTGCCTGAGCGGCATCAGCAGCATGGACAGGTTGTGGTACCGGTTTTCCTGCGGTCCGCTCCTGACCAGCAGCAGGCACCAGTCCGCCTCGCCGCAGAAGCTCGACCAGATCTTCTGCCCGTTGACCACGAAGGTGTCGCCGTCGCGCACGCCGGCGGTGCGCAGGCTCGCCAGGTCAGAGCCGGCGTCGGGCTCGGAGAATCCCTGGCACCACAGTTCCCTGACGCCGAGGATCCCCGGCATGAAACGCGCCTGCTGAGCCTCCGTGCCGAACTCCATCAGGCCGGGTCCCACCAGGAGCCGGCCGACCCGCCCGGCGAGATCGTCGGGCGCGCCCAGCCCGGTTGCCTCCTCCGCGAAGATGTACTCCTCGATCGGGCCGAGCCCGCGCCCGCCGAACTCGGTCGGCCAGGAGATGGCGCCGTATCCGCCGTCGAACAGCCGCCGGTCCCAGGCCAGCCGGCGCGCCAGGATGTCCGCGTCCGTTTCGTGCATACGGTCGGCACGGCTGAACCCGCTGGTAGCGTCCGTCAGCCACCGTCGCGACTCCTCGCGGAACCGGACCGCCCGCGGATCGCCGAAGCTCGTTGCCTTGCCGACCGCCTGCGCCTCGTCTACCGTCACCTGTCCTGTCCCTCGTCGTAAGTTGCTTGTCCGCCCGGCCGCGCCGATCCGCCGCTGGCCACCGGCTCCCGCTGGTACACCGGCACGATCAGCGCCCTGGCTATGGTGTGCTCGCGCAGCGCCGAGCCGACGAAGGCCGGGGAGCTGTCCGCGTCGGCCGCGAGCACGCCGGTGTCCAGGGCGTGCACGGCGAACACGTACCGGTGCGGAGGCCGTCCTCTGGGCGGCGCCGCGCCGCAGTAGTCCCTGGTCCCGAAGTCGTTCCGGGCCTGGATCGCCCCGGCGGGAAGCGCCGTCATCGCGGTGCTTCCCGCGCCCGCCGGCAGTTCGGTGACCGACGCGGGGAGGTTGAACAGGACCCAGTGCCAAAAGCCGCTGCCGGTCAGCGCGTCCACGTCCAGGCAGGTGACTCCGAAGCCCTGGGTCTGGCCGGGGAAGCCCGCCCACCGCAGATGCGGAGACCGGTTGCCGCCGTTCACGCCGCGGCCGTTCAGCAGCTGCGCTGGCCGCAACGGCTCGCCGTCGCGCATGTCGTCGCTCCACACCTCGAACGACGGGACCGCGGCCATGAATACGTAGGGGATAGGAGGCCTGTGCGAATCACTCATACAGGCCTCCTCTCCCATTTCATCGTTCGCACCGAACTGGCAATGAACCTCGTCTTACGAGCCCGACGCCACTACCTGGTGCGTGAAGGAATTGACCGCGTACCACTTGAGGAGCTTGATGCCGTTTGGCGCGCTCGGGTCGCCGACGATCTCGTAGATCATCGTATTGACCTCCGCCTGGTGGACGTTCGTGTGCATCACGATCGGACCCGTCGGCGCCTGGATGGTCAGCCCGTTCATTGCCGCCTGAATCGCCGTCGGCGATGTCGAGTGCGCCTTGTTGATGGCGGCCGCGTACTCCTGCGCCGCGACCCAGCCCTCGTACGTCCAGTCATTGGCCGGACCCAGGCTCCCCGCCACCTTCGCGTACGCCGCGAGGAATGCATTGTTAACCGTCGGGTTGACCGCGGCCTGATACTCGTAGGAGTAGTTGTCCCATACCGCGGGCGCCTTGCCCTTGAGTGAAACCGCGCTGGAGAACCAGCCGCCTACCGTGATAATTCCCGCGTAGTTCTGCAGGAAGTGGTAGGGCGCCGCCTGCAGCGCCAGGGACGTGGAGCCGTCGCCGAACGTCGCCATTATGAGCAGACGATTTGGCGTCGGCTTGGCTTCGGTGACTGACAAGGCGGTCACGGCCGTGGCGAAGTCCTCCGTGTCCAGCGGCACGTAATACGCCTTGTGCACGCTGAGCGGATGGCCAATCGCGGCGGCGTCTGCAAGCTCTCCCTGAATGACCTGCTTGGCCACCAGGTAGTTGTATCCGATGATGTCGACCTGCGTCGTGGCCGGCAGCCCGGCCTTGATAAAGGCCGCCTCATCCAGGGTGGACTGGCTGTCCGAGGCGGAAGCCAGGTAGAAGTCCGGCGCGACGTTCTTCGCCCCGACCAGCTGGTTCGCCGAGCAGAGCGTATTGATCATCATCCCGCCGGCCCGCTCGATGAGCGGCGCCATGGCCAGGCATTCCGGGCTTGACCACGGCCCGGAGTAGAACAGCCGGTCTCCGGCCGCGAGGGCCTTGCGGGTGGCTACCACGGCATCCGACGGATCGCCTTGCGAGTCGTAGGCGTTGAGCGCCAGCGGATGCCCGCCGTCGACTCCTCCCGCCGCGTTTATCTCGGCCACGGCCGCCTTCGCGCCCGCGATGGCATCCAGCCCGATGACGCCGTTCACGCCGGATATGCCGCCGACGAACGTCAATGTCACCGGCGACTTATTGCCCGACCCTGACCCTGATCCCGAGGATGAGGATGAGGATGAGGATGAGGGCGATGATGATGAGCAAGCGGCGGCAACCAGGACCAGCAGCCCTCCCGCCGCGATTCTAATCAGGTGCGTTGTCCTCATCGACTGTTACCTTCCGTTCTGCTAGGTATCGATGATGGGGGATTTGGCTCAGCGCCCGCGGGAACGTCGTTTACCTGTTTTCCCAGCAGATCCATCTGGAGCTGCTTATTCTGCCGGAACTCTGCTGAACTAGACTCGCTGATTATGCGTCCGCGGTCCATTATGTAGACCCGGTCTGTCATTTCTGCGGCGAATGGCAGATTCTGCTCGACCAGCAGGTATGCCATGCCTTGCTGGCGCATTTCGGCGAGTGCGTCCTTGACCTGCTCCACTATCTTGGGCGCTAGCCCCTCAGTGGGCTCGTCGATCAGCGCTAGCTGCGGATTCGCGATAATCGCCCGCGCGATTGCGACAAGCTGCTGCTCGCCGCCGCTCAGCGCCGTTCCCTTCTTGTCGAGCAGCGGTCGCAGGATCGGGAATCGCTCCACGACCGATTGCACGGTTACCGCGGAGTCCGAGTGCTGTACGGCATTCTTCGCGGCAATTTCCAGGTTTTCCGTGACGGTTAGCTTCGACAGTATCCTGCGCGAATCGGGGATCCACGCCACGCCCAGCCTGGCCCGCTGGTCGGGCCGCTGGCGGGAGCAGTTCACGCCGAAGATCTCGATCTGTCCCGTGCTCCTGACATCCACGCCGATGATTGCCATGATCGTGGAGGTCTTGCCGACGCCGTTCCGGCCCAGCAGGCCCACGCACTCGCCCGGCTGGACCTCGAAGTCGACGTCGAATACCGCCTGCGCCCGGCCGTGCCAGACGCACAACTGCCGAACGGCCAGCGCGGCCGTCACTCCGATCCTCCGATGCCCGTCAGGACGGGCGCGTCGAGCTTGCTGCCGTTGGCGTCATACAGATAAAAGCCGCGGCCGCTCTTGCGGCCGAGATGGCCCGCGCTCACCAAGTCCACCAGGATCTGCGGCGGCCGGTAACGGTCGTCCCCGAGCGCCGGGTAAAGCGCGTTGAGGTTATTCAGCCGGGCATCGAGCCCGACCAGGTCCGCGAGTTCCAGCGGGCCCATCGGGTGGTTGTAGCCCAGCCGCATGGCCACGTCGATGGCGGCGGGCGCCGCCACGCCGGACGCGACCAGGCGCATTGCCTCGTTCCCGAGGATCAGGCCGAGCCGGCTGGTGATGAATCCCGGCGAGTCCTTCACCAGCACGGGAATCTTGCCCAGCGCCTCGGCAAGATCTGTACACTGTCGGACAAAATAATCGGGCACGCCATCGGCGATGGCGACTTCCACCAGCCTCATCTTTTCGGCCGGGTTGAAGAAATGCATGCCGACCAGACGCCCCGGGCAGCCGCCGGCCTCGGCCAGGCGCGCGATGGAGAACGTCGAGGTGTTCGTGGCCAGCAGTGCGTCCGGGTCAGCGGCCTGGGCCGCCTCGCGCAGGACGGCGGCCTTGACCGGTTCGGATTCCACCACCGACTCGATGATCGCGGCCGCCCCGGCCACCGCGTCCGCGATCGACCCGGCGACGACCAGCGAGGCATCCGCGCTTTGCGCGGCCGGTTCATCAGTGCTGCCGACTGCGTCAGCGGCCACCTGGCGCGCCGCCGACACATTGACGTCAAATATCGCCACGCCGAAGCCGTGCCGTAGCGCGGTGCGTGCAATTCCGCGGCCCATCGTCCCGGCCCCAATGACGGCAATCGTTTTTGACGTCAACCGGCTCATCCCTTACTTCGTTGACTAGATGTGCCGTCTCGGCCGTCGCGAGCAGCCGGGGCGATTTCACAGTAAGTAACGGTCTTGGGCCGCACACGAAGCGGCTCAAGATCGGGTTCCAGCTATCGCCGCCGCCCCTGACCCGGGTGGGGCCTTCCGGTTACCCTTCCCGGGAGGCGGCTGGTTGGCTAACATGGAATCATACGAGCGATCGTTCGTCAATAGATGTTATGGTGCCGTTGACCTGCACAGAGTCGCTTCGACAAAGGGGGTTACTTGAGCAGTAGTCGGAACGTACGCATGGTGACACTGTCCGTAGGCGCGTCAGCCGGCTCTCACGCGGGCAATGCCCGCCCGGAGAAAACGGCGCGCCCAGCTCGGTACGGGACATCATGGTGAGACCATCCCGGTCGCAGAACGTGTCCGCACAGACCGTCGGCAAGCCGCGGCGGGTGCGCGGTGAGCGCACCCCGGCGCATCTGGACAGACTCGCCGAGATAAAGCGGGAAGCGGCCTATTGCTTTTACGTCCAGGGCTACGCCGCGACCGATGTGCGGACCATTGCCGACCGAGTCGGCCTGCAAGTCTCAACGCTCTACAATTACATATCAGGAAAAGAAGAACTGCTTTACCTGATCATGAAGGACGGCATCGTCGAGATCGCCGCGGCGCTGGACGCGGCAATCTCCGGGCTGACCGATCCGCGCGACCGGCTGCGGGCTGCGGTGCGCTCGCACGTCCTGCACCATGCCCACCGCCAGTTCCGGGCCTGGGTCGGTCACGTGGAGGTGCGCTCGCTCACCGGCGATTACCTGGACGAGATCATCGGCAGACGCCAGGAGTACGAGCATCGCTGGATCGACATCCTGACCGATGGCATCCAGGCCGGCGTCTTCACCGACGCCGATCCAAGGCTGACCATGTACGGCATCCTGGCCATCGGCCAGAGCCTGGCCCGCTGGTACAAGCCGGACGGCCAGTACGACGCGGAGCAGATCGCCGACGCCATGGCCGACATGGTCCTAAACGGAGTGCTAGGCCGGTAATGACGCGAGCCACGACGGTAGCGGGATCACGCTGATGACAACCACGCAGGCCGGAACCGACACCGCTGCGCCGCCGGTTCAGTTCGCCGCCGACGGTGCCATCGCGCGGCTTATCCTCAACCGCCCGGCCAAGCGCAACGCGGTGTCACCGGACATGGCCGTCGGCCTGGAAGCGGCGCTCGACCGGCTGGAAAGCAGCCCCGAATTCCGGATCGGCGTCATTTCCGGCGCCGGCGACGCGGCGTTCTGCGCCGGGGCCGACCTTGGCTACGTGGCCCGCGGAGAGGGCGAGCGGCTGTCCACGCAGCGGGGTGGATTCGCCGGTTTCGTCCGCTATCCGCGCCGAAAGCCGCTCATCGCCGCGGTTCACGGCTATGCCCTGGCCGGCGGGTTCGAGATCGCGCTCGCGTGTGACCTGATAGTGGCCGAAAGCACTGCCCAGTTCGGCCTGCCCGAGGTCAGCCGCGGCCTCATCGCGAACGGCGGGGGCCTGCTCCGGCTGGCCAGCGCGCTTCCGCGTGCCCAGGCGCTGGACATCATCCTGACCGGCCGCCGCCTCGATGCCGCCGAAGCCGCCCGGCTGGGCCTGGTGACCCGCGTGGTTGGCGAGGGCGAGGCCGTCGACGAGGCTCTCCGCCTGGCGGCTACGATCGCCTCGCATCCCGTCGCCGCCGTCACGGAGAGCCTTTATCTCGTCAACGCGGCCAGCTCCGCCCCGTCGGCGGAACTGTGGGCGCTGTGCGCCGAGATCGCCCGCCGCGTCCGCGAGTCCGGCGACGCCATCGAGGGAGCCCGCGCCTTCCTTGACCGAAGGGAGGCCTCATGGCAGGACAAGCGGTGACCGACTGGACCGCGCCGGGGGCGTTCGAGGTCGCACCCGGCGTGCACCGGATCCCGCTTCCGCTGCCCAGCGACGCGCTTCGCGCGGTCAACGTCTACGCCATCCAGGACTCCGACGGGCTGATCCTGATCGACTCCGGCTGGGCACTAGCGCTGGCGCGCGATTCGCTGGAAGCGGCCCTTGCCGGGCTGGGCCTGGGGCTCGGCGACATCGCCCGGTTCCTCATCACCCACGTGCACCGTGATCATTACACCCAGGCGGTGATGCTCCGCCGCGAGTTCGGCACGCGGCTCAGCCTCGGCATCGGCGAGCGCCCGTCGCTCGACCTGTGGTCCAACGGGCTGGAGCAGCGGCTGGCGCCCCAGCTGCGCAGGCTGCGCCGCTGCGGGGCCGGCGCTCTCGCCGACCGCCTGCAGGAGACCGTGTCCCGTCGGCCCCCGGGCGAGAAGATCTGGGAGCTGCCGGATGACTGGCTGGCGCCCGGCGACATAACCCTGGCGGCCCGGACCCTGCAGGCGATTCCGACGCCCGGCCATACCCGAGGCCACCTGTGTTTCTGGGACATGGCCGGCGGCCTGCTGTTCTCCGGGGACCACGTGCTGCCGCACATCACGCCGTCGATCGGCTTCGAGCCCGCCCTCGCCAGCCTGCCGCTTGGCGACTACCTGCAGTCGCTGCGGCTGATCAGGGAGCTCCCGGACGCCGCGCTGCTACCGGCTCACGGCCCGTCCGCCGCCAGCGTGCACGCGAGGGTGGACGAGCTGCTCGCCCACCATGCGGTCCGGCTGGAGGCGGCCGAGCGCGCGGTCAGCCGGGGCGCGGCCACCGCCTTCGAGGTCGCCGGGATGCTGCCCTGGACCCGCCGCGAGCGCGCCCTCGCCGACCTCGACGAGTACAGCCAGATGCTCGCCGTGCTGGAGGCCGCGGCTCACCTCGACGTCCTGGTCATGCAGCATCACCTGCAAGCAAAGGAAAGCGACGGCATAACCGCATACGTCCCCTCCTGAGCTGACCCCGTCAGCCGCTTCCGTCCCTATTTTTGCCGAACGAGCAGTGGCTCACGTCTTTCCTAATGGCATCTGGACAGCGGGGTCCGCGTCCAGTGCGGGTCGTCAGTCCACGCAAGGCGCCGTAGAACGCGGCGAGAGCATCAGGATCCGGACAGTCGAGACACCGAAGCAACCAAAGGCCGGGCGGGAAAGCGCTCAGCCGCCGTGCCCGCCCAGGCCAGAAGCTGCGGCACTCCCGCCTCGCCAGGCGTCGCGCGCCACGCGTAATCTTTAACACCGACCCATGGACATCACCGACTTCAGCCTCGACCTGTTCTCCCTCGCCGGGCGGAACGCCCTAGTCACCGGCGGCAACACCGGCCTGGGCCGGGCCTTCTCCCTCGCCCTGGCCAAGGCCGGTGCCGACGTCTTCGCCGTCGGCCTGGCCGACGACGACGGAACGACCCGCAGGCTGATCGAGCAGGCCGGCCGCCGCCTGGAGTTCGTTGTCGCCGACCTCACCCAGCCCGGCGTTCCCGCCGCCATAGCATGCAGTTGCGTCGAGACGCTCGGCTCGCTGGACATCCTGGTCAACTCGGCCGGCATCGCCCTGCTGGCCGACGTCGAGGAGTTCGGCCGCGACCGGTGGGACCCGATGGTGTCGGTCAACCTCACCGCCGCCTTCGAGCTCGCCCACGAGGCCAGCAAGTTCATGATCGAGCAGCGATCCGGCAAGATCATCAACATCGCCTCGCTGTTCTCCTTCCTCGGCGGACGGCGCTCACCCGCCTACGCCGCGACCAAGGCGGGAATCGTGGGCTTCACCAAGGCCTACTGCGACGAGCTGGCGGCCCACAACATCCAGGTCAACGCCATCGCCCCGGGATACTTCAAGACCGCGATCACCGAGGCGACCCGCTCCGATCCCGGCGCCAGCCGACGCATCGTCGAGCACATCCCCGCCGAACGCTGGGGCGAGACCGCCGACCTGATGGGCGCCACCGTCTTCCTGGCGAGCCGGGCCAGCGATTACGTTAACGGCCATGTCCTGGTCGTCGACGGCGGCTATCTAGTCCGCTGACCCCGGAATCAAGCTGACCAGGAATCAAAAGGCCCCGCAAACAGAAGGCGCGCAGCAAACCATGGCCCCGTCCCGATCCCCGCTGAGCCGCCAGTCGATCGTCGCGGCGATGACCGAACTCCTCGGGCGCAGCGCCGTAGAGACCGACGACGAGCAGCTAAAACAAGCCAGCGTCGACCGTTTCAAGAAGTACACCGCCGTGCACGGCATCTACGACGGCCCGATCCCCGCCGCGATCGTCTACCCCTCCTCGACCGCGGACGTGGCGGCCGTGCTGCGGTTCGCCGCGGACAACCTGGTCAACGTCGTTCCCCGCACCGGAGGAACCGCCACCGAGGGCGGCCTGGAGACCGTGGTCGACGACAGCCTCGTTGTGGACGGCTCGCGGATGAACGCGATCCTGACCATCGACCCGGTCAGCATGATGGTCACCGCGCAGTGCGGCGTCCGCCTCCAGGATCTGGAAGACGCCGTGCGGGCCAGCGGCCTGACCACCGGCCACTCGCCTCAGTCCAAGCCGCTTGCCCAGCTCGGCGGACTGGTCGCGACCAGGTCCATCGGCCAGTTCTCCACCCTGTACGGCGGCATCGAGGACATGGTCGTCGGCCTTGAGGCGGTCTTCCCCGACGGCACGGTCACCCGCATCAAGAACGTGCCCCGCCGCGCCGCGGGCCCGGACATCCGCCACGTCGTCATCGGCAGCGAGGGCGCGCTCTGCTTCATCACCGAGGTGACCCTCAGGCTCTTCCGCTACCAGCCGCACAACAACAGGTACTTCGGTTTCCTCGTCGACGACTTCGCCGACGGCGTCGCCGCCCTCCGCGAGTTGATCATCGCCGGGTACCGGCCCTCGGTGTGCCGTGTCTACTCACCCGAAGACGCCAGGCAGCACTTCGCCGACTTCTACCAGGGCAAGAACGTCGTCGTCGTCATCGCCGAGGGCCCGAAGCGCATCGCCGACGCCACCGCCGAGGCGATCGAGGAACTCTTCGCCGGCCGTCCGCACGAGCGGGTGAGCCCGAAACGGATCCAGGACTGGTTCGAGAACCTCAACTGGGGCCAGGACAAGATCGACGCCGAGAAGGCCGACATGCTCGAGAACTCCCGCCTCGGATACACCACCGAGGTGTCCATCGACTGGTCACGGGTCAGCGCCCTGTTCGAGGCCGTCATGAAAAGGATCCGCGGCGAGTTTCCGCGGATCGCCGACGTGACCATGCTCGGCGCCCACTCCTCGCACAGCTACCAGACCGGAACCAACCTGTACTTCGTCTACGACTACACGATCAACTGCGCCCCGCGTGAGGAGATCGAGGTCTACCACAAGCCGCTGAACGCCATCATCGTCGAGGAGGCCCTGCGCTTCGGCGGGTCGATGGTGCACCACCACGGCATCGGCAAGTACCGAACGCCCTGGACGAAACAGGAGCACGGCAGCGCCTACTACCTGCTGTCGACCCTCAAGCAGGCTTTCGATCCCAAGAACGTGATGAACGCGGGCACGATCTTCCCGCTGGAGCAAGATGCCGACCACGGACCCGAGCGCCGCCCATGACGCCATACCTGCTGGCCATCGACAACGGCTCGCAGAGCACCAAGGTGACGATCTTCGACTCCCGTGGTCAGGCCCTCGCCTCGGCCAGCAGGCCCCTCAAGCCGTACGACATCTCGGTTCCGGGCCACGCGGTTCATCCCGGCGACGACATCTGGGACTCCATCTCCGGCGCGTGCCGCGAAGCCATGGCCCAGTTCCGGGCAGACCCCGCGGACATCGCGGCCGTCGGCCTGTGCACGATCCGGTTCTGCCGGGCGCTGCTGAAAGCGGACGGCAGCCTGGCCGAGCCGGTGCTGAGCTGGATGGACGAGCGCGTCGCCCGCCCCTACGCGCAGACCAACCTCCTGACCCGCTACGTCACCACCTCCTCCGGTTACATCACCCACCGCCTGACCGGCCAGTTCGTCGACACCGCGGCGAACTACGAGGGTGTCTGGCCCATCGACCACGACACGGCCACCTGGTCGACCGAACCCGCCTGCTACACCGCCACCGGCATGCCGCGCGACATGCTCTTCGACCTCGTCCCCCCAGGCGGCCGGCTCGGCCAGGTGACCGAGACCGCGGCCGAGGCCACGGGCATCCCAGTCGGCCTGCCGGTATACGCCACCGCCAACGACAAGGCCGTCGAGGCCCTGGGCAGCGGCCTGGCGGACGACGGCACCGTGCTGCTCTCGCTTGGCACCTACATCGCGGCGATGACCATCGGCTCCTCATCGACGAGCGCGGACGGCAGCTACTGGGCCAACTTCGCGGCGCGGCCAGGAAAATACCTGTACGAGAGCACCGGGATCCGCCGCGGCATGTGGCTGGTCAGCTGGTACCGGACCCTGCTGGAAGGCCGGAACGACCAGGACGCCCTCAACGCCGAAGCCAGCGAGCTGGCGCCGGGCAGCAACGGGTTGCTGACGCTGCCGGACTGGCTCGCACCCGGCGACGCGACCTGGCGCCGCGGCGCCCTGCTGGGCTTCGACGGCAGCCAGGGCCGCGCCCACATCTACCGCTCCATCCTCGAGGGCATCGTCCTGACGATGGCGAATCACACCGCGGCGATGGAACAGGCGCTGGGGCGCCGGCTCGCGCCGGTCCTGGTGTCCGGCGGCGGATCCCGCTCGGACCTGATGATGCACATCGTCGCCGACGTATTCGACCGTCCCGCCCGCCGCAGCGCGGTCAGCGACGCGGCCGGCCTCGGCGCGGCCATCTGCGCCGCCGTCGGCCACGGCGTCTACCTGGACTGGGACCAGGCCACGGCGGCGATGGTCGGCGCCGGCGACGAGTTCTCCCCGGACCCGCGGGCGGCCCGCGCCTACCACCAGATCAACAAGGTGTACGCCGCCCTGACCACCTTCACCGACCCGCTGTTCCGCTCGATGGCCGACGGCCTCCAGGACCTGGACCGCTCCTGACAGCGCTCCGCCTCAACCCGCAACAGCCGCACCGGGTGCCCTGCGAACACACGTCCCCCGCCGCGCCCAGCCCCGTCTTCGATATCCTGTGCGCAAGCGCATGCAGTCGGCGGGCGAGTCCTACCCGCAGGCGATACGGCACATCTTGGAGGCCGCACGATCCGCAGGGCCAAGCACCGGGCGAAGGCCGGTCGGCCTCGGCGACCGGCACTGCAACGCCGGGTGCCCCGTCCATGGGATCCGCCGGAGACGGAGCTTCCGGCCATCGTTCCGATCGACACCCTGCATTTCGACCTGTCAGGGCATACCGCGATCGCGATCACGGGCATCTCTGCCTACAGCAACGGCTTCGAGATCTTCGTGACCCAGATCATCCGGCCAGACACCCCGGGCTTCGACGCGGACCCGATACCCGGCGCACCCCCAGCCATACTGGGGTTCCAGATCAGCCTGCTGCTCTCCGACGGCCGCACGGTCACCGGCGGGAGATCACCCGGTGACGTCGAGCCGACCGAGCCGATCCTGCGACCGCAAGGCGGCGGCGGCACGTCGCACTACCGGCTCATGCGGTGGTGGGCATGGCCGCTGCCGCCAAGCGGGCCGCTGGAGTTCATCTGCCAGCTCGGGACCGACGTAACCGGGGTCGGCATCGACGCCCAGCTGATCCTCGACGCCGCACAGCGCAGCGTCCGGGTATGGCCAGCGGGGGAGGGCTGACAGACGGCCGGCTTGCCTAGTCCGCCGCGACTTAGAGCTGTTCCACGATGGTCGGCGGGCGCATCGGCCTGCGGGCGCGCACGGCGACCGTCGCGCTGGTCGTCGGCAGCCATGGCCGGGCGGCGACCACGTCGTGGACGGGGCTGCGCGGGTCGTGGGTCAGCAGCAGGCCCGCCAGCCCGGGTAACCCCCCCCGGCGGTCAGCGTGGTGTCAGCCGGAAGGCGCGGGCTCCCGCCGCCCAGGCCAGGTGCAGGTCGCCGGGGACGGGGTTGCCTACCCGGTCGAAACCGATCTTGTTGAACCGTGCGAACTGGTGGTTGTCGCGGGCCATGACCCCGTAGGCATCGACCACATCGCGCTCCTCGGTCAGGACCCGGACGTCGGCAAGTCGCCGGCGACCCTTGAGCCGGAGCGCCACTGCCTCTCCGGTGCGCAGGTTGCGGCCCCAGCCGAACGGCGTGCCGACGAGCAGGTCTCCCTCGTGTCTGGTGTAGGCCACCGGCACCGCGTAGTGCCGCCCGGACTTGCGGCCGACGACGTACACGGTGACAAGCCGGCTCCCGACGAGGTGGCTCACCAGCGGCGTGCGCAGTAGCCCCCGGACGATCCGGTTCGCCAGGCCCTGCACCGCCAGGATCTGCGCCCGCGGTGCCGACGCCTCCTGCGGACGGTCCGTTACCGGCTGATCGGTCATCTGCTACTCCTCTGCGTTGTTACCTCGGTCCCATTCTGATCGTCTGTAGGTATGACGGATGGCGGCGGAGGAAGGTAACGGTGAACACCACGGACTGGCTGGCAGCCGAATTCCAGGCACACCGCGCGCACCTGCGGGCGGTGTCCTACCGGATGCTCGGCTCGCTGGCCGAGGCTGACGACGCGGTGCAGGAGACCTGGCTGCGGCTGACCAGCGTCGACACCGGCGACGTGCGGAACCTGCGCGCGTGGCTGACCACCGTCGTGTCCCGCGTCTGCCTGGACATGCTGCGTGCCCGGACGGCGCGCCGTGAGAACCCGCTCGACGTGCACGTGCCGGACCCGATCGTCACCCAGGACGATCCCGAGCAGCATGCGCTGCTGGCCGACTCGGTCGGCCTCGCACTGCTCGTCGTTCTCGACACGCTGTCCCCGGCCGAGCGGCTCGCCTTCGTCCTGCACGACGTCTTCGCCGTCCCGTTCGAGCAGATCGGGTCCACCCTGGACCGTTCCCCGGCCGCCGCCAAGCAGCTGGCCAGCCGCGCCAGGCACCGGCTTCGCGGCGCCGGCGCCCCCGCGGCCGATCCCGCCAGGCAGCGCGCGGTGGCCGAGGCCTTCCTGACTGCCTCCCGCGGTGACGACTTCGAGGGCCTGCTCGCGGTCCTCGACCCGGCCGTTGTGCTCCGTGCCGACGCGGGGCATGGCCCGATGGGCCCCTCCCAGCTGATTACCGGCGCCCGGGAGGTGGCCACCCAGGCACACCGCTTCGCGGGGCTGGCACGCTTCGCTCATCCGGTCCTCGTCAACGGCACCCCAGGATTCCTCGTCGCGGCGGACGGTCAGCCCCTAGCGGTTATCGGCATCGCCGTCCGAGACGACAAGATCGCCGAGATCGACATCCTCGCCGACCCCGAACGCCTCAGCCAGCTGGACCTCGCCGACCTGATCCGCTAATGCCAGCGTCCACTGCGGCCGCGCCGGGCCATGCGCGACGAGAAATCCCTACATTTCCGCATGCTCTATCACGGCGGGCGAACGCCGCAGGCAGCACACACACGCGCCATCTTACCGGGAAATCGTTAGAGCAGCTAACGGTTGGCACGTATCACGCCTGAGACAGCCGTCCCTGCGTCTGGTCGTGACGGCTTGCTCGCGGTTATGCTCCGCGACTGCGAGCCCTGCCGGTTTTCGACTGCGGCGCGCTCTTCAGTGCGCTCGGCGCCCAGCGTCGTGACCGTGGGCAGCGGGGTCTACCACCGCCAGTACTCAGGCCAGCATGCCGAGCAGTTCGGCGCGGGACGGGGCGGGCGGGGCGAACGCCTCGCGGTCCTCGGCCGCCGCCATAACCTGGCCCACGAACCCGGGCCTGGAGAACACCTCCCCGGGCAGCGCCTGCATCGTGATGATCTCCGTCATGGCCCTGAACATGTCCGCGTCGTACAACAGCGCCGTTCCGAACGCCTGGCCGAGCATGGCCGCCGGGCCGGCGGGCTGCGGGGGAGGCGCGCCGCCGGAGGCCACGTCCATCTGCGCCCTGCGGGCCCGGTCGAACTCCACCGTGGCCTTGTACCACGGGATCACCCGGTCCTGCGTCATCCGGTCGTGCTCGGCTGCGAAGGTGAGCGGGTCGCCCAGGTGCTTGCCGATGACCTCCACGGTCCCCACCGCGTTCATCAACCCCATGGTGATGCCCCGGCCGAGCATCAGCGCCGCCGAAAGGCCCACAATCCCGCCCCTGACCCGCCGCGCACCGTCAGCTGCTGATCGTCTTGGCCGCCTCGGCCACCCCTGCCAGGGCGGCCAGATGGTCATCGACGGTCTTCAGGCCGCAGCGCATGGTGTTGACCGACAGGTGGGTGGCCCCCGCGTCCCGCCATTGCCGCATCTCCGCCGCCAGCACGTCCCGGTTCTCCTGCCAGCTAAGGCGCCCTTCCATGCCGAGGCTGGCCGGGTCGCGTCCGGCCTCGGCCGCCGCCTCCGTCACGATTCGGCGGGCCTCGTCGAGCTGAGGGCCCGGAGCCATCTGCGGGAACCAGCCGTCGGCAAGCCGCCCGGCGCGGCGGTAGGCGGGCGGCGACTGAGCGCCGATCCATATCGGGATCGGCCGCTGGACCGGCATCGGCGCCAGGCCCGCCCCGGTGATCTGGTCGAAGGTCCCGCTGAACGTCACGGACTGCTCCGTCCACAACCGGCGCAGCAGCGTGATCTGTTCGTCCAGTCGCTTGCCGCGCGTGCTGAAGTCCTGGCCGAGGGCCTCGTACTCGACGCGGTTCCAGCCGATGCCCACGCCCAGCCGGAACTTCCCGCCGGTGAGCAGGTCCACCTCGGCCGCCTGCTTAGCAACCAGCGCGGTCTGCCGCTGCGGCAGGATGATCACACCGGTGACCAGCTCCATGGAGGTCACCGCGGCCAGGTACCCGTACAGGACCATCGGCTCGTGAAACGTGGTGTGCACGTCATAAGGACCGTTCCAGCCCTTGTGCACCGCGGGGTCCGCGCCGACTACGTGATCGTAGGCGAGCACGTGGGTAAACCCGAGTTCCTCGGCCCGCTGCGCATAGGCGCGCACCGCGCCGGCGTCGCCACCCAGTTCGGTCTGCGGGAACACCACACCGATCCGCATGCCACCTCCCAGTCCCCGAAGATTATCCCGCAGTGCCCGCCGACCTGATGGCGGGCGCCGATGTCCGCCACCCCACAGCGACGGGCTGTCCAGCCCCGCCACCAGGGCATCACATGCGCACAGCACCACTGCCGCCGAACTAGCCGCGCCGATGCTCTATAGCGCGGCCGCGTCCCGCAGTCCGCGGGCGGACTCAGCGACAGGCATACCACCAATGATCCTCCGACGTCCCGGCCGCCGCCCATGCCCTGTTCGTTACCAAAGTGAGCCAAGTTATCAAGAATTCTTCCATCCGAGGTAATTTGCCCGAGGCGGACACAGTTACTCAACGGATTTCGGGTACGGCAGCAGATAAGGCTCCGGGCCCAGACCCGGAACCGCGTCGCGCCGCCAGCACGGGCGGCCGGCGGATCAGGCGGTTCGCCCAGGAGGTAGGACGTGAAACCCTTTGTGGTCAATACGCACGGTCGGCTGGTGTTCCCTGCCAACTTCCTTGGCGAGCTAGATTTCTCGGTGCTGGAATCTCTCGACCAGTTCACCGCGGTGATCGGGCGGGACTTCGAGGCCAAGGCGCCGACCGGTACCGACATCCTGGCCCGGGTCGAGACCGGCGCCTATCCGGGACGCTTTGAGCTCCTGCGCGACCTGGGTCAGAACCTGTTCTGGGTCAACCGGTACGCGATCACCATGTTCGACAAGCGGCCGACACGATGGCGTGACCTGCCCAAGCGCCGCGACGACGTCTTCCTGCCCGTGCTGACCCCGTGGGCGGACAGCGAGCGGAAGGTGTCCGCGGTTGAACACGCCTTCCGTGAACTGCCCGCGACGTGGGACGCCGACGCCGAGAGCAGGGTGTTCGACCTGCTGTTCGGCGTGTTCAGCACCAAGCTGCACCACGCCACAGAACTGCCCGCGATCAAGCCGACCGTGGCGGAGTTCGCAGGCCAGCCCGGGGCGCTGACGTTCGTGATGCCGGACCACGACCCCGACTATCCGGTGTTCACGCCCGAGCAGATCTTCGACGCCCACGAGGACGTGCCGGAACTCGAGGCGCTGATGCGCTGGGCGATGGTGCTGCACAACCAGTACCCGTGGGATCGCGCGCGCACCGACCTTCGCGGGCCAGGCGAGATCGGTGACGACGACTTCGTGGTCGCGTTCTATCCGCGCAACCGCGACGTCCTGGCCTTCATCGACCGGGTCAGGAGCTCGGCAAACAAGCCGACCTCCGCAAGAAGCCAGGACGAACCGCTCGAGGCCGTAGCCCCGCTGACGCCCTACCCTCCGGTCCGGGTACGGGAGGCGTTCAGGATCCGGCCGAAGCTCGAGGCGCTCGCGATCGTCCGCGGTGAGCACGTCTGCGCCAACGACGACGTAATAAGGAACGCGAGCTTCTCGTGGTCGCCGATGACCGCCGCGGAGATCAGCGCGAAGACCGGGATCAACCAGCGCCGTTACACCAGCCGGGAGCCCGAGCAGCTGGCCCTGCCCGCGG
>Ga0181525_10000407_pt1 | contig 37894 bp, 26 predicted proteins | sample PEATcosm2014_Bin_48_FD_121100 | JGI IMG/M metagenome (GOLD analysis project Ga0181525, IMG submission 121100) | Peatland microbial communities from MTU Mesocosm Facility, Houghton, MI, USA - PEATcosm2014_Bin06_10_metaG | ecosystem: Environmental > Terrestrial > Soil > Wetlands > Peat | place... | reverse complement strand
GGCCAAGCGAACACTCGTGCAGCAAGCCGGCCAGGAAGTGGCGAATATCTACCTGCGCAACATCTTTCCTGACATGAACGTGACCTGGGGCACGCACCCCAACAATCTTGGGCACAACGACTCGCCCGGCTGCTTCCGCTGCCATGATGGCAACCACACCAGCGCCGACGGTCAAACCATTACCAATGACTGCTCCGCCTGTCATCAGATTCTGGCTTCGGGCGAAGAACATCCTAAGATCCTGACCGACCTTGCATTGAAGTAGAGGGAACATGCTGAGCGACCTCACCTTAAACCCGCTGGTAGCTTCCGCCAGAGTTCTCGATGCGCTCGGGAGCATCGATCTCGGGACAATCGACGAACGCCTGTTGCGGTGTGGCATCAGCCGTCGGGCGTTCGTGCAGTTCTGTTCCTCGCTGATGATCGCGGCCCCGTTTGGCTTGGCTATCACTGACAAGAAGACTCCGGAAGAGGTTGCCGCGGGGCTGGGAAAAGTGATTCGTCCGCCTGTGATCTGGCTGGCCTTTCAAGACTGCACGGGCTGCACCGAGACACTTCTCCGCACTTCCCACCCGGACCTCGGCGATCTGATTATGAACGTCATTTCGCTCGAATATCACGAAACCTTAATGGCAGGCTCGGGCCTGCAGGCGCAAGAAGCTCTTGCCGATGCCGTGAAGACATATTCCGGCAAGTACATCTGCGTGGTCGAGGGCTCGATTCCCACTCGGGATAAGGGCGTTTACATGAAGCTGGCCGGACGGCCTGCCTTGGAGGTGCTCGCCGATGTGGGCGGAAAGGCTGCCGCAATAGTCGCCATCGGATCGTGTGCCGCTTGGGGAGGCATTCCGTCGGCCGATCCCGATCCCACCGGCGCGGTTGGGGTTGCAGATCTGCTACCCAATCAGACGATTGTCAATCTGCCCGGCTGTCCGCCGAATCCTTACACGCTGCTGGGTGTGCTCCTGCAATTTGCCGACTCCAAGACGCTACCGGAAATGGACGCCGAGAGGCGCCCGAAGTTCGCCTACGACCGCGACATTCACGAACATTGCCCGCGCCGAGCGCACTTTGATGCCGGACACTTCGTGAAGCAATTCGGCGACGAAGGCCACCGCGAAGGCTGGTGCCTCTACGAAATGGGATGCAAGGGGCCGGATACTCATGCCGGATGCTCGACGCGACATTTCAATGAAATTCCAGACGTGTGGCCGATCGGAATTGGCGCGCCTTGCATCGGGTGCACAGAGAAAAGCATTGCATTCCGTGTGCCTATGTTTAAGGTGGTGCAAATTCATACGCTGGCGGCTCCTCCGGAAACCTACCCATCGATAGGAACGCCGCAAGGCATAGCCAGCCCCCTGGCGACCGGGCTCGTCGGACTCGCTGTAGGCGCGCTTGCGGGTGCTGGCTATGTAGCCTCGCGCAAGTTTTCCAACGTGAAGAACGATGAGAATGTGCCGGGTTCTACTGGGCCGGGTGCCGCTGGAACCCCCGATCCGGGACCGGACACAGAGAAGAAGGTGTCAGAATGAGCGCCGCGACAACTCCTGCTCTGATCAGTGCTAATAAAATCAGTCCTAGTAAGATCAGCCCTAACAAGATCAGTCCTAATAGGATCAGCCGTCGGCAAGCGCTGTTGGGGATCGTTGGCCTCGGAGGAACCATTACGAGCCTGGCCGCGCCCGCGATGGCCGATGAGCACCCAGCTCATCCCGTGGCCGGGCCGGATGCCGTGTCCATGCTCTATGACAACACTATCTGCACTGGCTGCAAAGCCTGCATGCCGGCGTGCAACGAAGCCAACGGCTTGCCTCCCGACACGTTGCTAGCAGGCGGCCTTTGGGATATGCCGACGGATCTCAACTCCAAGACAAAGAACATCATCAAGCTTTATCAGGAACCAGACGGGCCGGGCTTCTCTTACGTTAAACGGCAGTGCATGCACTGCCTCGATCCCGCCTGCGTGACCGGGTGCCCGTTTGGGTCATTGAAGAAAGCCGACTGGGGCGCGGTCACGTGGAATAGTTCACTCTGCATTGGTTGCCGCTATTGCGAGGTGGCCTGCCCCTTCGATGTGCCCAAGTTCGAGTGGGACCACTTCGATCCGAAGATCGTAAAGTGCGAGTTCTGCTACGACCGCTTGCACAAGAGCGAGCAACCAGCCTGTACCGCCGTCTGTCCCACGGGGGCGGTGATCTTCGGCAAACGGACCGAACTTCTGGCCAAGGCGAAGGATCGCATCGCCGCCATGCCGGACAAGTACTTCGAGAACCGGGTTTATGGCGAGCATGAAGCGGGAGGGACACAGGTTCTTTATTTGTCCAACGTCTCCTTCCAGAAGATCGGCCTCCCCAAACTCGGTTCCACGTCGCTCGGTCACTACGCGACCAAAGTGACGTCCGTCATCTACAAGTGGCTCTCGGGGCCGATTCTCGCGGCGGGCGTTCTAGGAATCATGATCAAGCGAAACTGGAATCGCCACGAGGCGGAGAGCGTTGAAAGCGAGAAAGAAACGGGGCTGCGCGGTCAGTTATGAGCCATCCACCTCTGCACAAGTCCGATATGACCGGCTCCACTCTGGTCAACCACTGGCAGCGTGGCGTGCCCGTGTATCGCGAGCCGGTGGTTACGCCGACCGTCCTTTTCTTTGCGGCGCTGGCAGCTCTTGGTCTTGTCCTGGCGGCAGTGCGGTTCTTCTCTCCACTCGGGCCATTCTCCGGGATGAACGACGCGTATGCCTGGGGTATATGGAAGACCTTCAACGTCATGACGCTAACCGCTCTAGGCTCGGGGCCGCTGGCAGTCGGAATCGCGGCATGGGTTTTCAACCGGAAAAAGCTGCACGTGGTCATGCGGACCGCTCTAGTTTCGGGTTTCCTCTTCTACGCAACCGGGCTTCTCGCTCTCGGCTTCGACGTCGGCCGTCCGTGGAATTTTTATAGCGCCCTGCTCCCGTGGCGATGGAACTTCGAATCGGCGATGCTCGAGATTTCAATATGCATGCCCCTCTATTGCGCCGTATTCCTCTTCTTTGAGAACATTCCTTTAGTTCTGGAACGTTTTTACTACACCGGCGGCGACATAACCCAGTCGATACTTCGCTCCATCGCGCCTTTCTTACGCCGGATCTATCCTTTCGTCATCGTCGGAGCCTATGTTTTGCCGCTCATGCACCAGTCTTCTTTAGGAGGGCTGCTGCTGCTGGCTGGACCCAAGATCGATCCGCTTTGGCAGACGCCGTTCCTGCCCTTGCTCTACTTGTTGGCTGCCGGTTTATGCGGGCTGGGCTTCACGACTTTCCTGCTCCTGATTGCCAGTCTTCGCTATTCCCGACCGCTCGACTTGGGAGTGTTGATGGAGTTGGGCAACCTGTTGTCCTGCGCATGTTTTCTTTTTCTAGCGGTTCGCGCCGGAGATCTCATCTGGCGAGGGCAGGTTCGGGCTGCCTTCGCGTTCGATAAGATGAGCCTCCTCCTTTTAGCGGAAACCACGCTCATCCTTATTCCCGCGGTCGCACTTCGGAGTAAAGCGGTACGTCAGACGCCACGAAGCGTGCTCAAAATGGCCACCCTCGCCTGTTTAGGCGGAGGGTTTTACCGTTTCGTTCCTACCACGATCGCGTTTACGCCTGCGCACCGCGCGATCTATTTCCCCTCTTTGCCCGAAGTGTTGATGAGCATTGGATACATCGCGCTCGGGATCGTCGCGTTTGGACTCGCGGTGAAATATTTCGCCGTGCTGCCGGGAACGGTTGAGGACTGGAATCAGATGTCACGACTCGAGCATTGGCGCCACCCCTCGGCAAATTCGATAGCGAAATCGGAACCGGAACAACAGGATCAAGGAGGAACACGATGGCCCGCATCTCTATCGACCCGGTAACCCGCATCGAAGGGCACCTACGCATTGACGTTGAGGTCGATGGCGGCAAGGTGCAGAAGGCATGGGCGAGCTGCACCATGTGGCGCGGGCTCGAAAAGATTCTTCTCGGGCGTGATGCGCGCGAAGGATGGGTGTTCGCACAACGTTTCTGCGGGGTCTGCACCACGGTTCACGCCATCGCCTCGGTGCGCGCGGTTGAAGATGCGCTCCAGCTGGAAATTCCAGCGAACGCCCAGTACATCCGCAATCTAATTCTCATCGCGCACGCACTGCACGACCACATCATTCATTTCTATCAATTGTCTTCTCTCGATTGGGTGGACATCGCGACCATTCCCAAAGCTGATCCGGCACGCGCGGCATCCATCGCAGAAGGCTACAGCAGTTGGCCAGGGAATTCGCGTCGCGAACTGGAGGCGGTGCAGAGCAAGGTCAAGGGCATGGTTGACAGCGGACAGCTCGGCATCTTTTCTCATGGGTACTGGGGCCATCCAGCGATGCGGCTGAGCCCGGAACTGAACCTGATCTTGTTTGCTCACTACTTGCAGGCGCTCGAATTCCAGCGCAAAGCATGTCAGATCGTCGGTGTGCTTGGGGGGAAAACACCGCACATTCAGAACCTCGCGGTGGGCGGGGTGATGAATGCAATTAACCTCAACAGCCTGGCGACTTTTAATATGGACCGCCTCGGGATGTTGCAATCTCTGCTCGAGGAGTTGATCCCGTTTGTGCAGCAGGCTTACTTCATCGACGCCTGTCTGCTCTCCGCTTCCTACCCCGAGTGGTTCCGTTATGGACGCGGCGTCGAGAATTATCTGGCCGTCCCTGACCTTCCCAGGGATGCAAAAGCCACGCAATTCGATCTGCCCGGAGGTCTGATCATGAAGGGAGATCTCGCTTCCGTGCAACCAATTCAAAATTGGCGGGACCAAGCCTTCCGCTCCGCGGTCGCCGAGGATGTGACGCACGCCTGGTACAAAGGCGAAGGTGCGCAGGCACCCTGGAAGGGTAAGACCGACCCCGACTACACCGATTTCCAGGCCGACAAAAAATACACCTGGGTAAAGGCGCCGCGTTACAACGGTCAACCGATTCAGGTCGGTCCGCTGGCGAATGTTGTGGTCGGCTACGCCTCCCGCCATCCGCTCACGCGCAAATGGACGGACACCGCTTTCAGGACAATTTCTTCGGTTCATGATTCCGGTACACCGGGTTTCAATCTGACCCCAGAGGAGCTGCAGTCGACCATGGGACGTTACCTCGCCCGCGCGATCCGCTCCGCCATGCTTTCCGACCTCGCGCTGCAGCACTGGCAGTTGCTCACCGACAACATTCTCAAGGGCGACGATACCACTTTCAATCCGCCTCAATTTCCGTCGCATGAGTGTGAGGGTGTGGGGATGCACGAAGCGCCACGCGGCGCGCTCTCCCACTGGGTGATCATCGACAAAGGGACTTTCACCAACTACCAGGCGGTTGTGCCGACCACCTGGAACGCCAGTCCCCGCGACGCGAAAGGCGTTCCCGGACCGTATGAGACCTCACTGATTTCAAACCCGGTGGTTGATCCGGTGAAGCCGCTCGAAGTACTCCGAACGGTACACTCCTTCGACCCATGCATGGCCTGCGCATGTCACACGCTCGATGCGAGCGGCCGAGTGATCGCACGGGTGAAAGTCTTATGAGCACGAGTTTCATTAACCCAACTGCGGGGCGCCCGGCTCGCCGAATCGTCGTGGTCGGCCTCGGCAACGTTCTTCTTGGCGATGACGGCTTCGGCCCGTTGGCGGTCGAAATGTTTCGTTCCCTATACGAGAGCGATTCGAAGGTTGAAATTCTCGATCTCGGGACACCGGGACTGGATCTCGCGCCTTACTTGTACGATGCAGATCTGGTTGTGATTGCCGATGCGGTTCATCCGCGTGAAGAAGAAAAGCCGGGAACGCTGTGCATCTATCGCGACGGCGATCTTGGACGTGAGGCCCAGCTTCGTCTGACATCGCATGACCCTGGAGTGCAGGAGTCTCTGGCGCAGTTGAGACTGGCCGGGCACGCTCCCTCTGAAGTAGTTGTCGTCGGCGTTGTTCCCGAATCTTGCGCTCCCGGCGACAGAATTAGTCTCTCCGTGCTGAACACCTGTCTGGTCGCGGTCGATACCATCGCTCGATTGCTGGTGGAGCGCCACATCGACTGCCACCGCCGTCACGATCCGGTGCAGAGCAGTCTGTGGTGGTTCTCGGGTGAGTATGACCGGCGGGTCGGTTTCGATTCCTAGTCAAAACTGCGTTTCATCCGGAGAATTCATTTTTTGGAGTTGCCGTTCCTGGCACGTTGAGTTACCGATTGCGGGGAGGATCTCCGTTTATTCGTTCCGGTGCTGCGCGCCAGGTTCTTCGCGTTTGCATCGGCGGTGATCTCTCTTGTTCTGGACACCAGTTTCTTGGACTGCTGGACCATTTCCGCTTCCTTCGCGTTCACTCGCTTGGTGATTTCCCGTCTCTCTCCGGTGTTAGGCATGTTTCCCCCTCATGCAAAAGATGTCGAGCAGTTCGCTCGGGTGGTGGATGCTATTCCCAGTGCTTGAGAAGTTCGACTGGCTTTCTGATAGACGCGGCTCTGTCATCGATGAGGTCGGCGTCCGACTTAAGATCGACAGAAAGGTCAGGTGAGATTTGTCTGAGCCTTTGGGCATGATGTTCCAGCTGATTTGCGTCTCTACCGAGTACTTCGATGATCGATTTCAAATGTTCTTTCATCATCGCTACTCCAAACCAGTCCGGCCGCCGAGATACGCGGGGCTGGGTGCTATCGATGTACTGTTTCGGTATTGCCAGCGTTCCTTTGATGGTACTACTCTCGCCCTTCGTTCAGGCGACGACAGCGGGTTCCGCTACGGGTTGGTGTAGGTTGATCTGCTCGGCGCCGGAATTTTGAAAGATATTCCGCGCATGCTGGACTTCATCGGCGGTGCCGTGGGCAATTAACAGAAACTAGCCGGCCTCGACCGAAGCCTTCGGGAATGTGCAACTCGCTGATTTTACAAGGGCACAAAATGCTATACGTGCCACACAGCCGGGTTCATCGTACATCTATCGTACTCGGCGTTAGCGAAGATAAGACGAATCTAAGACCTCATCCTTCCAACTTCCATCGATTGCTCTCGCTTGCTTATTAAAGGATAAGCCTATATCCTTTAATAGCAAGATTCGCTATTATAAGGATGAGGATGGCACGGTCGAAGTCAAAGCAGCGGCTTGGAACCTACATCACCAGTTCCGCTGCCGGGGAGACCGTCCGCGCATTCATTCCTCCTCCGTTGCCGCCAATTCCCGAACTGCAGCTGAACGGATTGCATCAGCAACTTGACCGCGCCAATCAGGAACTCGGTCGCCTTAACGGTATGACCAGGCTTCTGCCCGACATCCGGTTCCTGCTTTATTTATACACTCGCAAGGAAGCTCTGGTCTCATCCCAGATCGAAGGAACTCAGTCCTCATTTGCCGACCTGCTCTTGTTTGAGAACGATGAGGTTCCTCATGTCCCGGTCGAGGATGTTGAAGAAGTCTCGAACTATGTGGCCGCCATGCAACATGGCTTGAAAAGGATGGCCGGAGGCTTTCCCTTGTCCCTGCGTCTGATTCGAGAGATTCACGCAATCCTTCTGAGAGGCGTACGAGGTGCCAGCAAAATGCCGGGCGAATTTCGCCGGACGCAGAATTGGATTGGCGGCAGTCGCCCTGGAAACGCCGCGTTTGTTCCACCGCCTCCGGAGCGGTTGATGGAGTGCCTCGACAGCTTGGAGCGATTTCTCCATGACGACAAGCACAAGCTCCCGGTTCTTGTAGAGGCTGGCCTGGTGCATGTTCAGTTCGAGTCCATTCACCCGTTTCTGGATGGCAATGGCCGGCTCGGGAGGTTGCTCATCACGCTTCTATTGTGTGCAAGGGGCGCTTTGACAGAGCCACTTCTGTATCCCAGCCTTTATCTGAAGAGCAACCGAGATGGGTACTACAATTTGTTGCAGCGAGTTCGGACCGAGGGTTCATGGGAAGATTGGCAGGCATTTTTTATCGAGGGGATTGCGGTTGCGGCACAGGAGGCGGCCGACACCGCGGAGCGAACGTTGAAGTTGTTTGCGAAAGACAAAGAGAAGATAGAGAAATTAGGCAGGGCTGCTTCCTCAGCATTGCGGCTTCATGAATTCCTGCAAGCCAACCCATATGTCCGCATTCGCATAGCCGCCGAAGCCCTGGAGCTTACCGTTCCCACCGTTACCAGTTCGCTGAACCATCTTGTACGCCTAGGCATTGTCAAAGAAGTCTCAGGAAGGCACCGAGATCGACTCTTCGCCTATTCCCGGTACGTCAACATGGTGAGCGCTGGAACCGACCCGCTTTCGACCGCATAGGACAAAGTCCATACCGAAGCTGAGCCGGGGGCGGTGGGGTTGAGTTAGGTTGTGTCGCAGAGAAGGAGAATATCCCTGTGACCCATCTACGTCAGATCATGCTTGGGGAACTGGAGCGTTGCAACTACGCCCAGTCAACCATCCACGCTTACATTTGAACCGTCGAGCACTACTCCCGACACTTCCACCGTTCCCCGGATCAACTCGGTCCAGAACATATTCGCCAGTATCAGGCAGCCATGTTCCGGGAGCGGAAGCTGGCTCCCAACACGGTGGCGGCGTTGCGTTTCTTCGTTTCTTCTATGTCCAGGTCTTGAAGCGAGGCAGGGGCGTTGCCGAGACACCGTATCCGAACAGGGTTCTGCACTCGCCGCAGGTGCTGAGCCAGGACATTGATCCCAGAGGGGGTATCCTCATCAATTTGAGGTCTCATTTTTCAGGAGCTTTTGGCGGTATGCCTGATAGTCCCGGTAAAGCACGACCGTCGGTGGGCCGCCCGGCTGCACTTTTGTGTTCGGAGAGTTGAAGATACCGGGATACTGGTAGCACAGGATTTTTTCGAAGTTGGGGAAGCGTTGGAGATCCTGAAGCAAACCGGCGATTGGACGTGGAACGAGCGCAACGTCCTCGAACAGGAAAGCCTCCATGTCCATCCATAGATGGGATCCGGCTTTGTCGCACATCCCCTGCCAGATTGCTGCCGATTGTTCGCCAGCAATATCGCCTTCTGGCATGCGATGAAAAGCGAAGGGACAAACGATATCGAGATGCTCGAGGACGAGCGGCCACGCGTCCTGGGACAGCATCATGCCGTGGGCGTTGGGTGCGAGCATGATTGGTTTTTCCGGAGCGAGGTGACGGGTGAAACTCTGGAACTCGCGGAAAAAGGCGATCACCTCCTTGCGGTAGCGTTCCTTGGCCGAATCGCCTTCGTCGGGGATCAGGCTGCCATAGGTTTCCTCGGAAACGTACCATCCGTAGAAGGAAGGATGGTGGCCGTAACGATGCCAGAGCTCTTCCGCAACTTTTTTGTGCCACTCGAGGGAAGGCGTGCTGAAATCGAACCACGCATACATGCCAACGCCGATAAAAACGTTCATCTGCAACCGGTCCGCCTCCGACAAGATCGCTTCGATGGCATCGCGCGATGTCACGTTGGCGCGTCCCGGGTAAAGATCGGATGGATAGTAGGCCAGTCCTTTGTAGCCGACAGTAGCGATGCTGTTTCGCCCGTAGTATTCCTGATTGCGAAAACTCTCCTGAATGACGACGGTGTTCATGCCAATGTCGTGCATGCCGTGAATCTGTTGGCGCCAGTCGGCGTCGGTCAGTTTGCGGATTGTGGAATTCCAGTGACGGCCCTCTTCGTCGCTCCAGTGAGCGATGCCGACCCATGCGCCATCGATCATCCGAGTGGAGCGGATATGGGAGGGCAGGACTTCGAGGTCACGGGTCGTACGGATTTTTCCACTTGGGCTTGCCGCTACCAGGAGGATGCGGTGCCTGCCAGCCCAGGATTCGGTTGAATGGCGGCAATAGATGCCCGCGTTACCCTGAGCGGCAATGGTCACATTTTCCCTCTGCAACAGCGTAGACGGCGATTCGCGGTCCAAGTAGAGGGAGAGCACATAGTGGCGTTCTGAGTTGGAGTTGTTTTCGGCGGCTCCGCGAATGTCGAGCACGATCTTATCGGTAACCGGGGACGGAGGAATGAGCTCCAACCGGGTGACGGGTGGTTGCGCCCGCGCTGCTACCGTCGAGCATGCAACCAGCAGGAACGATAACCACCGGCTTGTCTTATTCATGGCGACTCCCTCCTGTGCGAAATCGAATATGGGTCCGGCATTGTTGTCTTCCGCGAGAGCAGGGGGCATGGGCAGATCGATCGGCGCCCTCCCGTCACGCTTCAAGGATCAAGCTGGCCGCGCCCTGTACCCCTGCAAAACGTCCGGCAGGGGCCGCCTTTACACACGGTTTTCTCTTTGAACCGAAGTGTAGAAGTTCGGTGACTCGCTCTTCGAGTGCGGTTGCAAATTGTGGCTGTCCTTCTACGAGTCCGCCGGAGATCAATACTGCTTCGGGATCAAAGAGGTTAAAGATGTTGGCAACGCCTTCGGCGAGGTAGCCGATGATGGCTTGGTAGGCGGCCACGGCAGTCGGGCACCCACGGGCTGAGAGTTGATTGATCTCTAGCGCGAGACTCGCCTCGTCCGCTGCTCGGCCATCGGGGAAAGAACCACCTCGCTCCGCATACTCGCGGATCAGGGCTGCGGTGGAGACGTAGGCTTCCAAGCATCCATCGCGGCCGCAGTTGCAGGGACGTCCGCCTTGGCGAATGACATGATGGCCGATCGACCCGGCAAATCCGTGTTGGCCGGTAAGCAATTTCCGGTTGCACACGACTCCGCCGCCAATTCCGGTACCGACCGTAATGGCGACAAAATCCGACAAGCTTCGCCCGAGGCCATAATGAAGCTCCGCGAGAACAGCGGCATGCGCGTCGTTCACCAGGCGAGTTGGCAGATGAAAACGTTCCTCGACGAATTGGCGTAATGGAAAGCCTGCCCAACCGGGGAGATTGTCGGTCGCCGCAAAGACAGAACCATCCCGGGCGTTCATCGCACCAGCGCTGGCAATGCCGAGACCAAGGGGATGAATTCCCCTGCCACGCGCCGCGGACAACACCTGTTCGAGAGCTTGGCAGAGACTGCTCGCGATCACGTCGCGCCCTCGGCTCGCTTCGGTGCGAACCTGCGTCGTCAGTGTGACTTCCCCAGCGGGATTGACCAGCGCGGCCTTGATGCTCGTTCCGCCAATGTCGGCTCCAATCGCGGTGGCGCCGGCAGTCTGGTTGCGTATCGCGCTCATAAACTTCGCGGTGATCGCGCCCGGACGCGTGATCGCCGAGCCGACGATCACGCACCAGGCTCCGATGGAAAGCGCGCGCCGGGCTTCTTCCGGTGATGAGATGTGGCCTTCGGCGACGACTGGAACGTGAATCTGCTTGACCATGTCGGCCAATAAATGCCAGCCAAAGGATGCGATGTCGCGCGTTTGCTCGGTGTAGCCGTTCAGGGTTGTGCCGACCAGGTCGGCCCCAGCATTCATCGCCATCACCGCTTCTTCCAGAGTGGAAACGTCGGCCATGACGGGTAGTTTTAATTCGCGATGGATGCGCTCGATCAGGGGTTGCCAGGGATCACCATCGGGCCAATCACGGCCGGTGCAGTCGAGAGCGATAATGGAGGCCCCGGCGCTGGCAAGCGCGGCCGCAGAGGCGAAGTCAGGGGTGATGCGAATGTCGTTTCCGTGATAGCGCTTCTGGATCCCGATGATCGGCAGCGCGAGATCTTCGCGGATCGCGGTGATGTGCTCCGGGCTGTTGATACGCAGGCCGGCTGCGCCCGCTGCGGCTACGGACCGGGCAATGCGACGAATCGTCCCGGTATCTTCGAGGGGATCGCCGGGCGCGGCCTGGCAGGAAACCACAAGTCCCGATCGCAACGTCCGTAGAGTTCCGAACATAGAAAGCGTTCCTTGCCACTTTGGACAGAAGACCGTCAAAAGAGCAACTGTTGTCTACCTGTATATACTATAATGTTTTCGAGCGCAACCCTGAAGGTCATATCCTCTGAGTGGGGGCGCCCGATTCGCGAGCCGCCGGGCCGAAGTGCGGTGTTGCCAAGCCCGCGTGGGCGGAACGGACGATAGAGAATGGAAAACGCGCTGCTGGTTGGATCGTTGCTCGCGATTTTGTCGGGGCTGATGAATGGCAGCTTCACGCTTCCCATGCGGTTTTTGGGACGCTGGGAGTGGGAAAACGTCTGGAGTCTCTTTATCATATGCGCTTGCCTGGCGCTGCCGGCCGCGATGGTTACGGTGATGGCTCCGGGAAGCTGGACCGTGCTGGCGCACGCGCCGGCACACGCGGTGTGGATCGCAGTATCGGCAGGATTTGCCTGGGGCTTTGGGGCGATCATGTTTGGGCAAAGTGTCAGTGCCATTGGGATCTCGCTGGCCAACACACTGGTGCTCGCGATCAGTTCGGCTTTGGGTTCGCTGCTTCCGATGCTCCTGCTGTCGCCACAAAAAATGTTTTCCGCAACCGGCAAGATGATTGCCGCGGGGGTGGCCATTGAGCTGGTGGGAATTTTTCTCTGCGGGCTGGCCGGGCGGCAGCGCGAGAAAACAGCGGGTGTCGGGGCAGAGCGTGGCGATCTGGTGGGCCGCGCTCGACCTCTCGGCCTGGCGCTTTTGCTTGCGACCGGAGCGGGGCTGCTGTCGGCGGTTTTCAACATCGGCTTTGCTCTGGCGCAGCCCGTAGCGCAATTCGGGCGTGCTTCGGGGCTGAGCCAATTCGCCAGCACGAATTTGATCTGGGGGCTCATGCTGGGCGCGGGTTCTTTGGCCAATCTCGGATTCTGCGGGTTCTTGCTCTTCCAGAATCACAGCTTCTCAAAATTTAGCCAGCCGGGCGGAATCCGGTTGTATGGGCTCTCCGGGCTGATGGCCTTGCTGTGGGGAGGAAGCATTTTTGTTTATGGCGCGGCGGCGCCGCGGCTGGGCGCACTCGGCACATCGATCGGGTGGCCGCTGAGCCTGGCGACCGGACTTCTGCTGGCCAATGCGATTGGAATCGGGCTGGGGGAATGGCGGCGAGCTCCGGCTCATGCGAGGAGGCTGATGTATTCGGGTATTGTAGTGTTGCTGGTCGCCATCATTGTGCTGAGCCGAGCGAGTCACTGAAGAAAGACAGGGGGGCGCTGGATGAAGAAAATAAGACTGGCGGAAAAGGGAAGGGAGGGTCCTTCCGTTCCTTCCGCCGAATCCCAGCGCGCCGACCGCAACTGGGAGTTTGCGCCGCTCGACAAGAGCAGCTTCACTCCCATGTATTTTCAGATTCAGACCCAGTTGTTGAAGATGATTCAGGGGGGACAGCTGCACGCGGGCGATCCGTTGCCCAGCGAGGAAGAACTCAGTCGCGCGTGCGGGGTAAGCCGGATGACGGCGCGGCACGCTTTGCAGTCTCTGAAGAGCCAGGGTTTCGCCTCGCGCCACAAAGGGCAAGGCACATTTGTCAGTCAGCCGAAAGTGCAAAAGGATATTACGCATCTTTGTGGATTCACGGCCGAGATGCGGGCGCTCGGCTTGCAGCCGACGTCGCGCATTTTGAGTGCCGAGACGACCCTGGCCTCGGCTGAGGTGGCTTCGCGCCTGCACGTGGAAGTGGGATCGCCGATGTTCAACCTGCGGCGGTTGCGGCTGGCCGACGGCCTGCCGGTGGCAGTTGAACAAGTCTGGCTTTCCCGCGAGCAATTCCCGGGGCTAGACCAGATCGATTTCGCCTTCTCCTCTCTCTACCAAACCCTACGCGAGCGCTATGGGATTCGCGTGAGCCGCGCGGACGAGATTCTGGAGGCCCGGGCCGCGAGCCGGGACGAAGCGGAGTTGCTGGAGATTCCGCGCCGCTCGAGCGTACTGGTGATGTCGCGCACGCTCTGGAATGTGGACGGCAAGCCGGTCGAGATGGCGCACTCGGTCTATCGCGGGGACCGCTATCGGGCAGTGCTCTCCATTCCGGCAACGGCAGTCGAATAGCGGACCACGCCACCTCACCCCCGGCCCCGGCTTCCCGCGCATTTCAAAATCCACCCGCAACCTCAGGATGAAGAGAGCCCAGCTGCGTAACTGCGCGACTTGGAATGCCGGCGCTAAAGAACGCTTGACAGTGTGTCTATACAGGTATACATTCCATCGAACGGTTCGAGGCTTGTTCGCTCGGCCGCGACTGTCTCAGCCGTGCGCGCAGCAAATTTACCTCGGTGCCGACCTTCGCTGTGGCAACGAAATTGGCCGGAAAGCACGCAGAGCGCGTGCGGTTGCGAGGAACGAAACGATCTTTTTGAGACGCCAGTACGGATCAGCCGAGAATGCAGTTGGGCAAACGGGGGCTTTCATGCGGATAAGTAACGCAAAGGGTTGGGCGGGTTACTTCGCGATTTCCTTCTTCTTGAGCGGCTCTCTCTGGGCTCAGGTGGATAAGGCGACCACCACCGGCACGGTTACCGACCCATCGGATGCGGCGATGGTGGGCGTGCGCGTGACCGTTACGAATGTGGATACCGGAGCACGCTACACGGGAGAATCCAACGCGGTTGGCATCTATCGGGTGTCTGGGTTGCCGGTGGGGACCTATTCCCTGGAGTTCGAAAAGTATGGTTTCAAGAAACAGACACGTTCGGGCTTGGCGCTCGGGACCGCGCAGGTGGCGGAGATTGATGTCAACATGATGCCCGGCGCGGTCTCCCAGGTTGTGCAAGTGACGACCGCGCCGGTGATGCTCGAGACCGAGACCAGCGACGTCGGCACGGTCATGACTGCCAGCTCATTGAAGGATCTGCCGCTGGATATCAACGCCTCGGGCGTAGGCCGGGACATAACGAACTTCATCTATTCGAACGTAGCGACCACCGAAGGCGGCAACTACATCGGGCACATCGGCGGATCGCAGAACGTTACCAAGAACGTGATGGTGGACGGCGTCGACGCCACGGCCGGGCTGCAGGGCTTCGTCCAGGACATCGGCATGGAAGCGGTGCAGGAGATGAATGTTCAGATCAGTGGCGTGAGCGCAGAAGGGGCTTCGACGGGCGGCGGCACGATCATGTTGGAAATGAAATCGGGTACCAACCAGTTCCACGGCTCCGCCTATGGCTTCGTCGAGAACGAAGCGCTGAGCGCCAACTCCTGGGACAACAATTACTTGGGCATCCCGCGACAGCGGAATCGTTTCGATGATTGGGGTGCGAGCATTGGCGGGCCGATCAGGAAGAACCACAATTTCTTTTTTGCGTCGTACGAGCGTTTCGACAACACGCAGCGGGTGTTTGCTCCTAACCAGGCCACGGCCCCGACCGCAGCTTTCCTGCAGGGTAATTTCAGCGCCCTGCTGGGCGGCCCGCTCACGATCAACGGCAGTCCAGCAACCGACCCCTGCGGCCGTCAAGTCAACATCGGAGAGATCTACAATCCCCTGAATCCGGTAGTGAGCGGCGGCAATACGTGCTACCAGCCGTTTCCCGGGAATATCATTCCCCAAGCTCAGCTTAGTCCTATCGCGGTGAGCATCGCGCAAAAGCTGTATCGCAACGGCTACACCGCAACCGAACCCGGCTTGGTGAATAATTTTCCCAGCTTTGGCGGCGGTTATTCCGACGTCACCAGCACGCATTTGGATCTGAAGCTGGACCATAACATCAATCAGAAGCAGCGCATTTCCGCCGGCTTCAACTGGTGGAACTTCGATTCTTTATCTCCCGCGGGTCTGTGGCAGATAGGAAGTTCCTCCGGTGGGCCACTGAGCAACGGCGATAATCAGCCGCAGCGGGACTGGTCGGTTCGCCTGCAGCACGTTTACAACTTTAAGCCGACGTTGCTGAACACCGCGTCTGTGGCTTACAACCAGCACCGGGCCGGGGATCATCCGCCGGCAAACTATAACGCGGGCGCCACCGGAATCCCGGGCACAAACGGCACGAACTTTCCGACGATAAACTTTGTGGACGATGGCGGCGCCGGGGTGAATGGTTATACGGAGTCGAGCATTGGGCCGCCGTATTCCGATTGGTACACTCCCTACAACTTCGTGGTGAGCGATAGCCTGTCGTGGACACACGGGCGGCATAGCCTCAAGTTTGGCGGTGACTTCCAGGCGCGCGGCATGAACGCCGTGTATGACGGAGGTATTCGCGCCTACGACTTTACCAACGAGACCTTTGCGCCCAACAACAATCAGCTTTGGCCCTACGTGGGTTTTGCCTTCGCCGACTTCATGCTCGGCGACGTGCACGACGGCTCGCAAAGCGTCACGTCGGCCCTCTATGGACGCCGGAAGCGCATGTCGGTGTTTGCCTCTGACGATCTCAAACTAACCAGCCGCCTGACGCTCAACTTGGGCCTACGGTGGGATGTGAATGAGCGGTTCCACGAGAAAAACGGAGAGTGGGCTAACTTCGACATCGGAGTGAATCGGCGTATTTGGGGTGCTTACAACGGTGGCTGGGATTGGGCGCAGAATGGCGGCGATTCATTTGAGCGCAACCAGAACTTCCATCAGTTTGGACCGCAGCTCGGTGTAGCCTACCGGCCGATGCACAACCTGGTGCTGCGCAGTCACTACGGAATCACGTACGCGCCGCTGGCGATGAACCAGTGGAACGGAGTTCCAGCCTTTTATCCGCCTGGGTTCACCGCCGGCGCGTTCGGGTTCGCAGGGTCCAACACCGTGGTGAATAACATACCCAACGTGCCTTCCTTCAACTGGGACGCCGCCACCGGTGCCTATACGGGACAGACCATCTATCCCGCTCGAGTTCCCAGCCAATCAAACATCAGCGGCGGTGTAGCCTACGTCTGGCCCGATGCGCTGACCATGGGGATGGTGCAGAACTGGAACGTAGGCGGTGAATATCTGCTCGGCAATGACACGGTGCTTTCGCTGAACTACTTGGGAAATCACGGCAGCCACCTGCATGATGGGACGATCTGGCCCTATAACTTTTCCACCCAGAGCAGGTATATGTCGCTGTATAACTCGGGTCAGGCTCTGGACATGGTCACCGATCCGGCCAGCGCTGCCGCCGCTGGTGTTCCTTATCCTTTTCCAGGCTTCTCGGGAACCGCCTACCAGGCGATCACGCCCTATCCGCAGATATCCTCGCAGTCGCCCCAAAGCGGTCTGTTCCTGGTGAACGCCGATATCTCCGTGAGCAACTACGAAGCGATGGTTGCCGAAGTCAAAACCAAGAATGCCCATGGCCTGACCATGGATGTCAATTACACCCTATCGCGCTCTACGGGGTCTGCCAGCCCCAACGGCGCTTTCGCCGATGCCCAGTCGGGTACCGTTCTTACCCAGGATCCATATCTGCTGCCGAAGCTCACCGATCAATTGACCCCCTGGGACTACACCCATCAGGTGAAGGGTTATGTGCTCTACGATCTGCCGTTTGGGTTAGGAAAACCGTGGAAGACAGACCGGCCGTGGCTCGACAACTACGTCCTCGGCGGCTGGAAGATTGGTATGCAGTTGAGCTATCGCTCCGGCGAACCGCTGGGAACCATCGAGGCCCCGATCCAATATCCGGGCTGGTCTGGAGTCTTCGCCCAGAGAAATCCGAACGTGAGTTTGTCGAGCGGCACGTTCAAGGGGTACAACCCGGTCTGGGTCCAAAACGGCGGCGTGGGATCGAACCCAGGCAGCCTCTACTTCAACACCAACGCATTTTCCCAGCCTGCTCCAGGAACGTTCTCCACGGAGAATTATTCCTACATGAATTATCTGAGGGACTTTGGCTACTCGGATGAGGATCTCAACATCGCCAAGCAATTCCGCTTTGGCTCAGACCAGCGTTACCAGCTCAGCCTGCGCGCACAATTCTTCGATATCTTCAACCGTCACCACTGGGGCCCTCCCAATCTGGACATGACCAGTGCCTTCTTCGGGAATGTGACCAGCGTTTCTGGCTATCGCTATGGGCAGTTGAGTGCCCGGTTCGAGTGGTAACCCCCTCCGGGACTGGACACTCGGAGGCCACCACGATGAAAGCGTCGACTTCGCTGGGATGCAGAACGGCCAGAGGACTGGGGATGATTGTGGTGGCAGTGGTTTTGCTTTGCTGCTTTGAATCATCGACAGCAAAGGCCCAAACGCCGGCAACTGGCAAAGCGCCCGAAGCGCTGCGCCTCGCGGATTTCATTCTTTCGCTCCAGAATGCCAGCGGCGCGATTTCCGATCGGCCGGGCGTGCTCACCGTGAACGAGGACTCTAATATGGAGTACGCGCTCATTGCCCTGGGTGCCGCGTACGGCGCGACAAAGGATCCCCGCTACAAAGACGGCCTGGAGCGGGGAATCCGGTGGCTGGCCGCACGGGAGGAGATGATCGACCCGCCTTGGAAGGGAAGCTGGCGTTACGCGTACTCGGCGAAAGCTCCCTATGCGCCGATTCCGACCTCGCCGGGAAAGGGCATCACCGACGTTCGCGGCGTCGATGCAACCTCAACCTTGTTCGTTTACCTCTTGTATCTGGATCAGAAGCTCACCGGCAGCGATGCCCTGGTGCGCACTTACTCCGCCCATGCTCAGGCCGCGCTGGAGTTTGTGATCCGGTGCAACCTCGACAAAGATGGCTTCAGCTGGAGTTCGTGGCAGCAGCACGCCTCCGACGGGCAGTGGCATCTCTGGGCATTCAAGTACAGCGCGGATCAGGGAGACGTCTATCTCGGCATGCAGGCGGGCGCCGAGTTATACCACTCGGGTGAATATGCACGCATTGCACACTTTCTCAGGGAAGAGACGCCGCAGCGATTCTTCCTGCAGGCAAAAGGTCGCTACGGGCTAGGCCTCAATGCGGGAGGCGCTCTCGATCCGACACCGTATGTGTTTGCTCAGGGCTACCTGCCGTGGATGTGGGGCGACACTCCGCAGAACCGCCATGCGCTGGCCTGGTTGCGCTCGAAGGTGCGCCACGACGGGAGTTTCGTTGAGCCCGATGGCAAGCCGGCTTCCAGCCTGAGCGCGGCCATGCTCGGCCTGGCCGCGGCCGCCCTCCGGCAGCCGGAGCCTGCAACGTCATTCCGCTGGCTCACTGGAACGCCCTACGACTCCGCCACCGGGGGTGTCCGTGACACCGCGATTGCCGCCTCAAACGAATACAGCAACGTGGCGGGATTCTGCTCCATAAGTTTGCTCGGATTTTTGCCCTTCGGCGAGTAAGGTTTCACACTCACTCGGTTTTAGCGGGCAGGTGAGCGCCCGGCTCGAGTGGTGATGCAGGAAACGCCCGATGCATTTCTGCTTTCTTGGCTTAAGAGGAAACCGAGGCATCCACGATGGCACAAAACATGCTTAAAGGATTCACGAAGGTATCGGCGATCACCGTGTTGGCATTCGGCCAACTCGCCTTGGCGGCGAACGTTGCAGAGACAAGTTCTGGAGTTGATCTCCAAGCGCAAGCCAGAAATTCAGAAAACAGCGAGTTATCGAAGGTTTCTCGGTTGCCGATAGTCCACATCGACGGAAGTTATTTCGTGCGCGACGGCAAGCGTTTCTTCCCGATGGGAGCGCATTGGGTTCCGGCCAAAGCTGCCATGCAATGGCCGGTGCTGTGGGATCCCAAGGATATCGAGGCCGATTTCGCGAAAATGCACGAGCTCGGCTACAGCCTCGTGCGTTTCGATATGCTGTGGGCGTGGTTTGAGCCGCGGCCCGGAGACTACAATCCCACCGCTTTTGAGCAACTCGACTTCCTGATTTCTCTCGCCCACAAATATCAAATCTATCTGCATCCCTCGCTCTTCATTGGTGGTGAGGTGGGGGAAGCGTTCTGGGATGTGCCCTGGCGGATGGGAAGAAATCCGCAAGCCGACCCAGAAATGTTGCGGCTCGAGACCAATCTTGCCACCGAACTTGGGCGACGCTACGCCGACGAGAGCGCGATCATCGCCTGGGATTTGACCGATGAACCTCCGTTCTGGATCACGCAAGGCACGACCGACGCGATGGCCATTAACTGGACTCGGCTCATCGTGGCTGGCCTGCGCCGCTACGACCATCTTCATCCCATCGTGATCGGGACCAGTGGCGAAGAAGTGGGTCATGGACCGTTTCGCGCCGACAATATCCGAAGCGAAGTCGATTTTTTCAGTGTGCATCCCTTCACGATTTACAACTCGGATTTGTTTCCCGATCCGATGGTTTCCGAGCGCGGAACTTATGGTGCGGCCTTCGAGATCTCGCTTTCAAATGGCGCAGGCCGCCCGACGATGATTCACGAAATGGGCGGCTCTACTGCCCAATACTCGCCAGAGAGAGTCGCCACCTATGACCGGACGATGATCTACTCCGGGCTGGCCGCCGGCTCCATCGGCGTGGATTTGTGGTGCTATACCGACGCTTCTCCCGAGCAGATCCACAGGGCGCCCTACCTGCGCACTGCGCAAGAGAACCGGTGGGGAATGACGACGTGGGATCGGAAGGACAAGCCACTGGCACGAGAGTTCAAGACGCTTGCGCAACTGACAAGCAAGTTGGACTTGACCGGAATTACACCTGCTCCAGCCGATGCGGCCATCGTGATTCCGGATGAGTGGGCAAAGCCTCATGGCGATTTTTCTCACCTTGGTCTTACCGGACCAGATGTTCCTCCCTATGTCTCGCTATTTGATGGCGACGCGATTCCGGGGCAGCCGCAAGCCAGTGTGGCCAGTGAGAATGAGTGGCTCATGAGTTCTTCGCTGATCTCGTTTATTCTCGCCCACCGCGCCGGATTGAAATCTGACTTTCCCCGTGAATATGCAGACTGGCAGAAGCGGCCCATGCTATTCATGCCCTCGCCGCTCACGAGCACCGGAAGTGTATTCCTCGCCCATGTGCACTCGGACTTCTACCTGAAGGCCAAGAAATATGTGGAAAACGGCGGCTTTCTCTACGCATCGGTGGCGGCCGATGCGGCCATCCCCGAAATGGAATCGCTGTTCGGCGCGCGATTGGCCGACACCGTGACCGTTTCTGAAGTCACCTTGAAAGTCATTGAGCCATTCGGAACGCTCAAGCCCGGTGACACGTTCCACTATGCCGTTCCCGCAAATAATCCGCGCTACTGGGGATCTCTGCTTGAAGTCACGGATGGCAAAGTGATCGCAGTCGATCAAGAAGGCAGGCCGGCGCTGGTCGCGAACACTCTGGGTTCGGGGAAGACTCTTTTGTCCGCTTATCCGATCGAGGCGTATCTGGCTGCCGTGCCTTCGGTGTTCGAGAAACCGGAAAGTACGCATCGAATCTACGAAGCATTCCGCGAGTGGGCAGGAGTGAAGCCGCTGTTTCGCACGGACCAGCCGTCGGTCGAAGTCTCCGGACTGAATAGCGACCATCGGGGTTATGCGGTGTTGGTGAATCACAGCGCCCGAGCTTATCCCCTGACCGTGTTCAGCACGCTACCGCTGAAAGCAGTGAGCCGAGTAACTCTGGATGGGCCGCAGCCGCTTCCGCTCGATGGATCCAGTTGGAAGATGAATATGGGTCCGTATGAAGGTGTGATTGTGGAATGGAAGTAGCGCACTCATGGAGCTACGCGGGCATGATACTGATGACTGAGCTGGTCGCTCCATTTACGGCGGCTGGCCAGCATTCTCATTCTCTTTCTTTTTGCAAAACCGAAAACAGGCCTCCGAAACCAATCGACCGATCGAAAGGACGACTGGCATGAGTTGCGTTGCAAATGAGAACCGCTCCAGGTCGAGTACTTGGTGTGGAATTGCATTGCCGATGTTCGCATTGTGCGCATGGGTGTCCGTCTGCCAGGCGTCATCCGCTGAAACCTTCCCGCAGGACCCAACCCAGGCACTGAACATGGCAGATTTCATCCTCTCGATGGAGGACTCGAACGGGGCGATTGCGGATGCTCCGGGGGCAGGCACCGCCAACAACGATTCCAACATGGAGTACGCGCTCATTGGTCTGGCCGCCGCTTACTCCTATTCCCATAACGCCAGCTATCTTGCGGGATTTGAAAAAGGAATCGGGTGGCTCGCGGCGCGCGAAGATATGACAAACACCACTTGGAGGGGAAGCTGGTATCTCCAATACTCATCGATTCCGCCCTACGATGAAATCCCCGTATCCGGTGGGCCGGGAACGACCAATGTGCGCGGCGTTGATGCCACCTCCGCGCTTTTTGTATATCTGCTTTACCTCGATCAGCGCCTGACGGGCTGCAACGCGCTGGTACAGACCTACGCCAGCCATGCGCAAGCGGCGCTCGACTTCATTATCAATCACAACCTCGATAGCGACGGATTGAGCTGGAGTTCGTGGCTCTACTACTCCGCACCCAAGCGGTGGGAGCTGTATCAGGAAAAATATTCGGCGGACCAGGGCGATGTATACCTTGGAATGCACGCGGGAGCTCTTATTTACGGTTCCTCTGCCGATGCGTCGGCTGCCGACACGTTGATTGCGTTGGCGGTACTCGACTAGGACTTATCGTCACTGATCTGGTTCGAATGCCGACAGAACTTATCGGCCTTGGAAATGTTCCCCGGGGTGCTTTTTATCCCCAGGTGCTTATTACAAGGATACGCTCATATCCTTCGAGCACTCGCTGCTTTCAAGGATTTCGTCACGCTCTCGAAGGATGCTGGCGTCGGTATCCCAGTCTTCAAGCAGGCGAAAGCTGAATACCCGAAGCATCAGTAACCCGGGCTTGCTCTACAGCCTGGAACGTGAATGTCGCTTTCCGCTGGGGACACTACTTGCTTCCGCCAAGCCGAACCATCACGCCGGCCCCGAGACGAAGATTGTTTTGATGATCGTTCGTTCCGTTCTCGAGACGGGTCAGATAATAATCGGCTTCAAAGGCGCGCAAGGCAATGTGCCGGGTGAAGCCAATATCCAATCCGCCGCCCGCGGTCATGGCAAAAGCGTTCGCCGATCCCGCCATTCCGGAGCCGCCGGGAGCCAGGCTTCCCCCCGCATGAACCCCCCCGAACAACGCCTGAACGAAGGGCGCGAAGCGGCGCGCGACATTCCAGGTGTGGCGCGGACCCGCCAAAAACGAGGTCAGAGTTAGGTCGGCGCCGGTGCTGGAGATGTTCGAAGCATGTTGAGCGGCGACCTCGCCCACGATGCCGAGGGAGTGGCTGAAGTTGAATGCCACCCAGCCGCTGCCCCCGTTCATCGCGAAACATCCACAACCCCCCGCCGGCGCATTGGTCCGCACGTAGTTATATTCAACCCCGGCATCCACCCGGGAAACGCTCTGCGCCAGCGCCGGCCGCACAGTCATTGCGCCGCAACCGAGCGCCAGCAGAAACCCAGCCACTGTCATCGTTCTTGTCATGAGTAACTTGGTCACGATTAACTTCCGATCTGGATTTGTCCTCGTCCTTTTCATTCTTTTCATCACTCCACCGCCAGCGTTATCGTGGTCGAGGCATGGAACGCTCCGCTGGTTCCCGTGACCGTAACCGTGTAGTTTCCGGCCCGGGTCTGAGAATTCGCGAACCCTCCACCGCACCCGGTAAGCAGCGAGGTTGCGATTCCCGCACCCGCAAGCGCCAGAACCAGCACCAGCCCTCGTGGAATCCGCTTGCGTCCCAGCACGGCTCCGAACGCGACGAAGCCAAGGCTGAGCGGAGCCACCGGAAATCCCCCGTGGTTCGCAGGAACGCCGCTGGCAGGAGCGTGGTTGGCCGGAGCTTCCCCGGCAGGAAGGCTCGCCGTAGTGGGTGCCAATCGTATGGTCATCACCGTCGGCGCGCCCGCGCTTCCCGGCGTAACCTTGGGAGGATTAAACGTAGCGGTTGCACCCGGCGGAAGTCCGGAAGCTGAGAGCGTGACTAAGCTGTTAAACGCACCGCCGAGCGGCGGCACCGTAATTTTCACCGTCACCGCCCCTCCGGGCGCGACCGTGACCGGCGTCGTGGGAGCGGTCACGGTAAACGCTGTCATCACCATCAGAGACACGCTGGCGCTGGTCGAGGCGTAAGCGGTCGTGTTCGTGGGCGTGAACGTAGCCGTGAGCGTATAACTGCCCGCGCCCAGCAGGGTTGCGCCGGTGACTGCGATTGCGCGGCCGCCCGCGAGTGTAGCGGTGTAGGTGAAAGTACCCGCCACGGCTGTGTTCCCATTCGTCGCCGTCGCATTCAGAATTGTGCCCAACGTGGTCCCGTAAGTGATCGCGCCGGAGGCCGGGGTCCAGCTAATCGTCGGCGTAATCGCGGCGCTCACCAGGGCGGTGGTGTTGCCGGCGCTGGGCAGAAAGACACCGCTCACGCCGGGGTAAAATGCCGAGATGGTATGCAGGCCGGCCCCGCTGAGCGTGACTCCAGAAAGAATCGCCCGCCCTGAGCCGTTGAGCGTAACCGGAATGCCGCCGTTGAGCGAGATGGCGGTCGATCCGACCGTATCCGTGAACGTCACTCCGCCCGTGGGCACGGTCGCCGCGTGACCGGCCGCCGTATCCGTCACCGCGGCAGTTATCGCAAGCGTTTGTCCAATATTCACAATGGCCGGATTCGTGGACACCGCTATCTGGGTCGAGGCTGCCACGGCGAGGCCGGTGCCACTGACCGCAACAGTTTGCGTAGTAGTGGTGAGGTTGAGATTGTTGTTCGTGACTACGATGCTGGCGCTGAGGCTTCCCGCCGATTGCGGCGTGAAATCAACCGCCACGTCGCAGGCCGTTCCAGCGGCCAGCGATGTGCTCAGCGCACACAGGTTATCGTCGCCGGTGTCTTCGGAGAAGTTCGCCGTGTAAGTCGGATGGGTGGTAAACACCAACGGCAGGTCGCCGATGTTGGTCACGGTTGCCGTCTGCGGGCTGCTGGCCGATTCCACGTTGGTATTCGGAAATGTGAGGGTGGCGTCCGCTACGCTCACCTTCACAATATGGTTGGCGCTGAAGTCCGGGATGAAGACGTTGCCCGCGGTATCGACCGTGACCCCATAGTCAGTGACGAGGGACTGGCCCGGCATTTGCACCACCGAGGCGACCCCCGCCGTGGTGATCTCCACGATGCGTCTGTTTCCCGCGTCGGCGATATAGAGGTTGCCGAAGGCGTCGACAGCTACGCCACGGGGAGAGCTTAGAACCGGCGTGATGCCCGCAGGAACCACCAGCGAAGCCGCCCCCGACGCCGTAACCTTCACCACACGGTTGCCATCGGAATCGGGAATGTAGACCGTCCCCGCAGCGTCAACCGCAACCCCCAACACGCTGACGCTGGGAAACGTAAAGCTCCCCGATCCCACCACCGACCCCGCTCCTGCAGGTGTCACTTTCACGATGCGGCCGTTTCCGTAATCCGAAATGTAGAGATTGCCCGCCGCATCCATCGCTATCGCCGTGGGGATGCTCAAGCCCGGGCTCAGACCAGTAATGCTCAGCACGGAAACAACGCCTCCGGCTGTAACCTCCAGGATGCGGCTGTTCTCGTGGTCCGAGATGTACAGATTCCCCGCTCCATCCAACACCACGCCTATGGCTCCAGCCAATGTGAATCCGGCGGTACTCACCACGGTCGCGCCGCCCCCGCCAGCAGCCACTTTGACCACGTTGCCGGCGACGCTTCCGTAATTCGCGACGTACATGTTGCCGGCCCCGTCGAATGCAATCTGAAAGGGTGCGCTCAGGGTCGCTCCGCCCGTGCCGGCCAGACTGGCGGTCCCCGGAGACAGCGCTGCCAATGGCGCGTCGCCGGTGGCATATAAGGGAACGCTAATAAATGGTGCCGGAGGGCTCGCGTTTGTGTAGAGCACTACCGCGCCCCGGCGCAATCCCGCGGCCGTCGGCTGAAAGGTGATGGTCACGGTGCAGGCCGCGCTACTCGTCGTCCCAGATACGCAAGTCGTCGAGGCCACGGTGAAGTCGAGGTTCGGAGCGCCCAGGGTTAGGGCCGCCACGCTGCCGAAGGTTACGTTGGAACCCACGAAGAAGGGTAATGTCAGGGTCGTGCCCGTTACCGCTCCCAAGTGAACATGGCTAAAACCCACGGTCGTGGGCTGATCTTCGACAATGCGGGCGTGGTTGAAATCCGCAATATAGACGGCCCCCGAGACCCCCACAGCCACGCCTCGGGGCTGATTCAGGGTCAGACTCCCCTGGTTCAGCACGCTGCTCCCGCCGGCTGGGGTGACCATCACGATGCGATTGCCGAATAGATCCGCGATGTAGACATTGCCGACTTCGTCCACGGCCACGCCAAGATCGGCGGTCAGGGTGAGCCCGCCCAGGTTGAGCACCGAGCCCACTCCGCCTGGCGTCACTTTTACTACGCGGCTGTTTCCCGAGTCCGCGATGTAAAGGTTGCCCGACACGTCAACCGCCAGACCTTGGGGACCAGCTAGAGCCGTACCCAGACCGCTGATGGCGAGGACCGACGCCGCGCCGCCAGCCGGCACTTCCACGATGTCGTTATTGGTCCCATCGGAAACGTAGAGATCTCCCGCCGCGTCCACCGCCACGCCGAGCGGCTCCACCAACAAACTCCCCGTGTTGACCACCGAGGCGACGCCTCCTGCGACCTCCAGCACGCGGCCGTTGTTGCTATCTGCGATGTACAGGTTCCCGGAGCCGCCCACCGCCACTCCTTCGGGTGAATGCAGGGTTGTGGGGCTTAGATGGGGAAAGGATGTCAGTGCCGTCGCCACCCCGGCCGAGGTCACTATGACCACCTGATTGCCCCCCGTATCCGCGATGTAGACGTTTCCCCGGCTGTCCACGGCCATGCCCACGGGCCCGGACAGCGCGACGCTCCCCGTGGGGAACACGGTCGCCACGCCGTTAAACGCAGTCGAAGTACCACCCGCCCACGAGACTGCCGGGAGCAGCAGCACCGGTGCCGCATAGCGCAGAAGACGTCTACCGTGCAGCATGCTCGTCCGCCGATCCCCAGCGATCGTCACGATCAGAAGCAGAACTAGAAGAAGGGCGGAGACGATACCCGCCGCGGCCAGCGGCGCGGAGGCCGGGTGAAAAAGAACGCGGACGCAGGCGACGAACAGCAGACTCACAATAGCGGTTGTTGCCTTGGGCGTAGTTGCCTTGAACATAACTGTCTTGAACATGGTTGCTTCGACCTCGAATCGAACGCGGCGTTGCCTCACCTGCACCAGCATTGCGCAGAGACAATTTTTAAGTGAACACGTCCAAGGATGCACGAGTGCCGAAGATTTCGGCTGTTCCAAAGGACACACTGCCCAAATATGCAGGATCAAAATGGGAAGGATACGCAAGCGCCACCGAGTGCCCGTCCGGCCTCGTTTGAAAATTTGGCGCTGGCGGTGATTTGACGAAGGGGTCGCATCGGGGAAGGGGAAATGACCGCGTTCCTGAGGATTCAACCTCGAACCTTGATTTCGATCGGTCACGAGAGCCGGTCTCGCACACGATGAGCTGCCGTCCCCACTTGCACTGCGCTGCCGTCCCCACTTGCACTGCAATGCATTCTCCTTCATGCAGAAGGGGCGTGGCGTGGGGCTGCGCCGGGGCGGTCGCGATCGTCACACACTTTCTGAAGTTCGTGATCCGGCACAAAGGTTTCCACTCGCCAGAAATCCAGAGCGTCGCCTGTTTGCTCGTTTGCGCCTCTACGGGGTTTTTGCCTGGTGACCGCTACAAACGTGGGAAGCCGGCTGATTGACCATGCAAATACAATTCTTCGATCGGGGTGAGCGATTTCACATTCCCGGCGCAATCGGGATATTTTCCGCCTCGCAACTGTTCCGCGACCCGGTTTGCAATCGCTTCGCTGCCGCCCTGACAAATCGCGTGTCCCAATTCGTGGCTCACGGCAACGGAAAGCAATTGGTCGAAGGGAGTGCGAAAACGCCGTACCAGTTCATCGCTTCGCCCCGGTTGGGCAAAGAACAGAGCATCTTCCAGGAATGTTTCACGTTCCGTGATGGCGGTAAATGCGGGGCTCTCGCGGTCGAGGTGAAGGCTTTGAACCAACGGTTGCCAATGCTCGGAAGGCACGATCACCCATCTCCAACGCTTCGGTGCAACTGGATAGTGGATCAATACTGTCTTCAGCTGAGCGATGCGCCGTTGGCATTCATGGGGGTCATATCCGACGCGGCAGAAGAACCCTTGGGTCGCGAGAGCATGGCTTTGGCTGCGCTGCAAGGCATTCGCAGCGCTGGCGCGCGGGCACGTGCCCCAGAAAGTGACCGCACAGAGCAAGCACGCGTGGACTGTGGATCTCGATAGGCGGTGGAAGCAGTTGATGGTTGTCATGGCCCGAATCTGCCGGCACATGATTCGGCTGGCAATTTAAAATGGGTCAACAGCTGGTTCTTCTTGGCAGGCGCCGGGCGGCAGTGGGGGAACTCGGGCGCGACGATATTGCTGCCAAAATAACAGCGGACCAAACCGAATTCAGGAAAACGACGGCGTTTTGAGCTCCTGCGGTGGCTGTTCGCCAGGAAGGAATGTGCGTTCGCCCGGTTTCTGTTGCGCTATGCAATTGACGGAGCCAGAATTGCTCGACGAGCCGGGTCCCAGGGGAGTTTCTATGGCTAAACGCGCTTCGCCAAAGGACGGAAAGAGCACCCACTTCATCGCGGGTGTGTGGCTGAGTTGGACGGCGATTGCAATTGTGGGCTATGCCCGCCACTACTTCGAGTCCACCCACCCATCCGAGTGGCCCACCGGATCATGGCCCGACCTGCTGACCTGGTTAGGCTGCTTCTATCCCTGGGCTGTACTAACGCCGTCTATTTTCCGGATCGAGGAACGGTTTCCCCTGGCCAGCAGGGCATGGAAGCGAAGGTTGGGGATTGTTGTTCTTGCCAGCTTGATCTGTTCCTACGTCGCAATGCTCATGGGAACCCTGCTGGACTTGGGCGTCAATTATTCATTCGGGAGATCGGCTTCACTTTCTGGCTTTTTCCGGGATTTTCCCTGGGTGGAGTTCTGTTTTGAAGAATTTTTCTTCTGGTGCACCTTCTCCGCCGCTTGCGCGATCCGGCACTTCACTCAATTCCATCGCCAAGCGCGCCAGGCGACGCAGCTGGCCTTGGAGAAGTCACAACTTGAAGCCAGTCTGCGGCAGGCGGAGTTGGAAAATCTGCGGATGCGCCTGAACCCCCACTTCCTGTTCAATACCTTGCAGAATATTTCTGTTCTTGCGCAGCAGAATCCAAAGCTCGCCAGTCAAATGCTAGTTCGATTAGGGGATCTCCTCCGCTCCGCACTCCGTGGCAACGGTTCAGCTGAGACAACCGTGAGCGAGGAAATGGCCTTAGTCCGAGATTATCTAGCCGTCGAAAAGATGAGGTTCGGCGATCGGCTCACGATTTTGGCGGACGTAGCTCCTGGGTCCGACGACGCTCTAATCCCAAGCTTCCTGCTTCAACCCCTGGTCGAAAATGCCATCATTCACGGTCACCGGGGGATGTCTCAAGCAGGCACAATCGCAATCCGCGCCAAGATCGACGGCGACCGGCTGGTGCTGACGGTTGCCGACAATGGAGTCGGGGTTCCTGCCGAATGGTCGGGTGAGTCCAACATCGGCATTGGGCTCAGTTCCACGAGGGAAAGACTATCCAGAATATTCCCGGGAGTTCACCAGTTCGTAATTCGAAAGCTGGACGAAGGTGGAACCGAGGTCCGCATCGTCATTCCGTATCTGCGAAGGGATCAGCCATCCGAGGAGAACATCCCCAGTGAGCAACTTGCGAGTGTTGATCGTTGACGACGAACCCCTGATTCGGCAGGGCATCCGCGACGGCCTCTCCGCTTGCGAGGGAATCGAGATCACGGGTGAATGCGACTCCGGCGTCGGAGCCATCGATACGATTCTTTCCGAACGCCCAGATCTTGTCCTGCTCGATGTGCAGATGTCGGATCGCACCGGGCTTGACGTAGTGCGCGACGTGGGTCCACAGCGTATGCCCGCTGTAATTTTTGTAACGGCCTACGACCAATATGCGGTTAGCGCGTTCGAGCTGAATGCCATCGATTACCTGCTAAAGCCCTTTGACGACGACAGGCTGAAAGCTGCGATCGGGCGCGCTCGTGAACGAATCTCTGCACAGCGGGAGGCTTCTCTCGTGCGGCAACTGCAGGCGCTCCTCGAGATGAAGGGGCGAAAATGGCCGGAGCGGCTGGCATTCCGAAATGGCGACGGTTTTAGTCTGGTGCCTGTGGACACGGTGGACTGGATCGAGTCGGCCAACAACTATGTCCTACTCCATTGCGGCTCAAAGCACCACATTATGGGAGAGACTCTCACCACATTGGAGAACAGTCTCAGCCCTGATAAGTTCTTACGAATTCATCGTTGCCGGATCGTGAATGTATCGCGGATTGCCGCGGTCCGTCCCTTTCTAAGCGGAACCTATCAGCTTGAGTTGCACAATGGCACTCGATTGAGCAGTGGAAAACAATATAGCGATGCGGTTCGGAGACTTATTAAGAAATAATCTAGTCAAACCCGCCTACTAGGTTCATGATCCTTCGGACCTTCCTTGGGCGGTTCGTCGGCAAGCTCCGATTCCAAGATGATCGTGAGTCTGCTGTTCTCCGCCCTGTCACTGTCCTGGCTTCGCAAGGTTCTCATATTTCTGTCTGGCCTCCTCAAGGATCGCCAGCACCGCCTGCTTCTCCGCGTCGGTATTCCACGCAGCGCTGCTCTCGACCGTCGAGATCAGCCTCTCCATCCACGCCACGAAATATGCAGCATCCTCCGTATTGTGCAGTGGAGCCCCAGCCATATTCACATAAACCGGACTGGTCGTGGCATACGGGTACAAATCCAAGATCGGGTACTCCGCCTTGTCACTGAACGCCCGCAGAACGCACCAGCCACTGCTTTCGAGCGGTAACTTGCCTTCGACGTAAGCAGTGGTACGATCCGAGCTGAGGTCGAGCTCGCGTTCAACTTTCCCGTTGCAGACGATCTGCAGATGATCCACCGGCACAATGGACCCCAGCCCCGCCCGGAAAAATACATCCTGCTTCTGGTCGAGATGGACCTCTCCTCCCGGCGTCTTCAGCCCGAGCTCAAAGCGCAGCAACGGCCCATTCGTCGCGAAAGTGCGTCCTGCTTTGATGGATTCGAGCCATGGCTCAAGCTTCAACGGTCCGGCTGGAACTTCCGCATATACGCGGTTCAAACCGATCGGCCCGCGCAGTGAGGCGTAGTTCCCCATGAAATCTGTACCGGCGGCGGTCGGCAGCCGGAAACCGCAGTTCAGCAGCTTGTACCAAACCGCCGCTGTGGACTTATGGTCGGAAAAGCCGACGACCTCGATGTAATCCACTTTGCCGAGCGCCACATCGGCGGGCAGTTCAAACGTGATCGGGTCTTTCAACGGATCCGGTACACTGTCTAGCGGATGCACGTACCCCACCAGTGCTCCCTGTTCGTGCGCGAGATCAGCCACGTTGGCATTGGCGGGAAACAAACTGGCCGCCTCGGTGTTGGGATACCCGGCGTATCCCGGCAAGATCAGATTCCGCGTCAAGTTCAGAAGCCCGAGATGTCCCCAGTAGCTGGTGTGAAATTCCTGCGCGTGCTCGAGCAAGGAATCCTCGTTGGAAGCTGGATCAAGCTTCGGCGAAGCGTACGCTATATCCGGGAAACGCTGCTCTTTATTGACCACCAGATTTTCAATGATCGACAAATTCTCGGCCGCGGCCTGCTCGATCAGATGCGACGGTGTGTTGCGGTACGTGCCCGCATAGTTCATGTGGACGTGAGCGTCCCCACTGACCCAGCGCGTGTCCGGACGTTTCCACTCGATTCGCCGCAGCCGAACCGTGGCTTCCGAGGTTTTTCCCGCCACAACCTCCACGCTTAGTTGCTCGAACCGGTACTCGTTGCCGCGCATCACGCCCACTTGCACCTTTCCGGCTGGAACCGTGATGCTAGAGACCCCATTGGTGTCAAAGTAGTGCGCTTCAAATGGACGCTCTTTGCGGTCAAAGCTGTCGTCTGCTTCCATCCACGCGTCCTCTGGGGCATATGCCCGACCGTCTTCCGCGGTAACGAAGACTCGCGCCGCCACCGGCTTCCCACTGGGGTCCGCGACTCGCAGAAGCAGTTTCCCCATCGGCTTCAAGTACTTTCGCTCGCCGGTCAGAACCTGGCTCTGCGCACCCCCGGGAATCGTCTCGATCCACAAAGAAGTATTACCGCTGCGGTTCGAGATGAACGCGATCTTTGACCCGTCCGGCGACCAGCGTGGATTGATGTTGTCGTAATCCCCGTAAGAAATCGGAAACGCGTCTCCACCTGCCGCCGGCATCACCCAAAGCTGGTGCCACGACTGTCCCAAATACGATGCGTACACCATGCGCTTGCCGTCCGGCGAAAAATCAGGGCGGGCCTTCCACGTGGTTTCTTCGTAGTGGATCTCGCGTGCCTCGGCGCCGGGTTGCGCCTTCATCCGCCAGAAGCCGCCGGTACCGTGGATGTGCCCGCGATTCGAAATGAACAGGATCTCCGATCCGTCACGCGACCACACCGGGCTGATCTCGTGGTCCACCTGACTGTAGTAATAGCGCGGAAGCGGGCTTACGTTTTCGGGAGTGAGTTGCTGTACGTCGCTGAGTTCGCCATCCTCGAATCGTCCTACAAAGATGTGGAAGTGGCCCTTGTAGGAAGTCGAAACAAACGCCAGCCGCTTTCCGTCGGGAGAGAACCGGGGCTCGAGATTCACCGCTCTGCCGGACGTGAGCTGTCGCCTGCGCCCGTCGCGTAGGTCGAGCAACCACAACTGCACGGCATCGTGGTCGTAACGCGCAAAAACCACCCAACGTCCATCCGCCGACCAATCCGGCTCGTAGTCATAGCCTGGGCCTGCGGTCATCTCCTCGCTTATCGTGCTCCCCACATCCTGCCGCCACAGCGATCCTGCCATCGAGTAAATCAGCGTCCGAGAATCGGGAGACCAGACCACCGCGCTTGGCCCGGTGGTGAGCTGAGGCAGGTACATTTCGCGATAGTAATAAGCATGCGGAAGGTCAATCTGCATGAGTACCGGCTCACGCTGCGCCAGACAGTTCGCGCATATCAAGAAGACAAAGATGCCAAGACGAATGATTCGGGATCGGGCCAAGGCTCCTCCGCAGCTCAGAAAGCGGACAGATTATACCGTGCCAAACCAGTCAGGACTTCACCGGACAACCGGGATCACGGGCAGCACGACTTGAGAAGGATGCGTAATGTCGTGGAATACGCGAATGTGCGCCTTTTTCATCTCCGCGCTGTTCGCCTCCGAGTTTCCAGTCTGCAGGTTGCGCGAGAAATTCGGAGTGAAGCTGGCGGAGATCTGCAGGCGGATCCGATGCCTCTGCAGAAACACGTTGCTGGTGATCAGGTTCTCCAACTTCAGTTCGTAAATTTCTCCCGGTGACAACAACTGCCGGCTTCGGCCGGGGTCGCGATAGCTTGCACGCAGGACATCCAGTCCTGGACTCATCAGGTTGATCGCCGTTCCATCCGGCGAGACATCGAGGAGCCGGGCCCACAGATCGAAGTCGCGGCAATCACAGGAAACAAAGATGCGCGCTTTGATCGGCCCGGTGACTTCCGTGTCTTCTTGCAGCACAGCAGAATCGAAGGTCAGAACATCGGCGCGATCGGCAAGTTTGCGATAGTCATGTGCGCCCGAGGAATGGTACGGATTGACGACGGGAGTGGCTGGATCGGATACAAACTCGCTCTCGCTGTCCTGGTTGTCGAAGGGCGTAGTTTGCAGTCGACCCGAACCTGTACCGTCGGTGTCCGGAGCCAGGAAAGCTGGCGTCGCTCTGGCTGCGGGCGGCCACTGATCCGCATCCCGCCATTGGTTGCGTCCCATGACGAAGTAGCGGACCGGCTTTTCGCGCTCCACGCCGTTGTCTGCGCCCTTCAGGTAATGATCCATCCAGTGCAGCACGACCTCGTCGTAGTCGATCGCCGCGGTCGGGCCGAACTCACGTTCTCCGGATCGTGTTTTTGCCGTGCTGTCTACGCCATGAACCCACGGTCCAAGTAGAAGGTGGGTGCGGGTGTCCTTGTCGCCGGCGCGGGCCTTGACCAGGCCCGCATAGTTCGTAGTCGCGCCTTCCGGCCCGTAGTTGTCGTCGTACCATGCCGAAAGGTTAAGGACAGCCGCGTGCGTGCGCGAGTACTTGTCTCGCAGTTCGCTCCAGTTCCACCACGGATCCTCCGGCGGATGGCGCAACCAGTCGAAATAATACGGGGCGGCCTGCTGCAGGGGCTTCAAGTCGATCAAGGGCAGGGTGTTCAACATCTTCGCCCCTTCATCTTTCCAGGCCGCGAGAGCTTCGTCGTAAGTGCGCGGGCCCGGCAGGTTCTTCTTCGCGCGGGTACCCCAGGCGATGTCGTCCCAGATCCAGTCGATCCACGACATGTCCCACGTACCACCCGCGTAGAAGAAGTTCTGCGGCGTCGAGAACGTCATGGCTGGGACCATGGCCTTCAAATGAGGGGGGCTTTGAACGGCGGCGAGCCATTGCACCGCACCGGGATAGGAAAGGCCAAAGGTTCCCACCGCGCCATTCGACCAGGGTTGGCTGGCAGCCCACTCGATGGTGTCGTAGCCGTCTCGCCCCTCATTTTCGTAGGGGCGGAAATCTCCATCCGAGCGGTACCGGCCGCGAACGTCCTCGATTACGACGGAATAGCCACGCTCGGCAGCATGCTTGAAGGTCGTGTACTCCTGCTGTGCGCTGTCTTTCCCGTAGGGCGTCCGATACACCAGTACAGGAAAAGTGCCGTCTTCGGCTGGGCGCATTACATCCGCGCGCAGAACCACACCATCGCGCATGGGCACGGGGACGTTCTTCTCCAGAACAAAATGCTTTCCGGAGTGCGTGGAGTCCTGGGCAAAGGCAAGAATGGAAGTTGCAAAAATCAGAACCAAAGCGCGGAGTTTCATCGGGCGTGAGACTAACAGGGTGCCAGACGTGGCGGCAAGTCAGGCAAATCGCTCGGTCGTTCCCCCTACTTCCGCTGCCTGTCGCTCCATCTCAGGATGCAGAAATGACCCGGCCAAGGCAAGTTCCTTTCTGCTGTGCCCCGGCCACCGGGCGGGCGCCTTGCCTGACAGGCAGTGCCACCAACTCAATTCTTGCTATAAAATCCTTACGCCGGGATCTCGTTGGAACTGAATGCCAACTGCTGTCTGATTGCGTGACTGCCAGGTGCTGAGTGCCGACTTCTGAAACCCAATCCGGGGCGACGACTCTACCCGCCCGCTACTACACGGATAGCGATCTCTTCCGTGACGAACTCGAACGCTTCTACTGCCAAACCTGGATCTGCGCCGGGCGCGCCGGTCAAGTCTCGACGCCGGGCGACTATTTTGTCCGCGAGGTCGCCGATGAAAGCATCATCATTACTCGTGACGGCGGTGGCTCGCTGCGGGCGTTTTTCAACGTATGCCGGCATCGCGGCACCCGCATCTGTGCCGGCGCTGAAGGGCATTTCCCCGGACGGATCCAGTGCGGCTATCACGGTTGGACCTACGGACTCGACGGGAGCCTGATCGGCGCTCCCCACGCACACGACGGCTTCTGCCGCGAAGACTATCCTCTTAACCGCGTTCATGCAGACGTCTGGGACGGACACATCTTCATCAACCTCAGCTCAGAGCCCGCGCCACTTGCCGCTCAGTTAGAAGATTTGCCGCAGAAGTTCCTGCATTGGCAAATGGCTGAGCTGGGCACCTACCGGCGCATTAAGTATGAAGTGAAGGCCAACTGGAAGCTGATGATGCTGAACTACAACGAGTGCCTGCATTGTCCCATTCTGCATCCGGCGCTCAACGCCATCACTGCTTACCTCTCCGGCGAGAACGATCAGCCTCATCGCGGATACATCGGCGGCTCAATGGAGTTTCAGGGTGGCGCCAAGACCATGAGCAAAGATGGAAAGCTTCGGCGCGACTACCTTCCCGGACTCAACCGAGACGAACGCGACAGAGTCTTTTACTACGCGATTTTTCCTAATCTGCTGCTCAGCCTCCATCCGGACTACGTAATGACGCACACGCTCTGGCCGCGTGCCGTGGATCGTACTGACGTTATCTGCGAATGGCATTTCCACCCTGCCGAAATGGTCAAGCCCGACTTCGAAGCCGACGATGCGGTTGAATTCTGGGACACGACCAACCGTGAAGACTGGGCCATCTCGGAGCTCTCGCAGGCCGGAATCAAGTCTCGCGCCTATAAGCCTGGTCCCTACTCCCGCTGCGAGTCGCTGCCCCACGCCTTCGACCAAATGGTGCTGGATCGGGAAAAGCAGGGTACTCGAGAGGTGGGTCCGCTAAACGGCTGATGCCGCTGCAGAGGGTTGCGTGTCCCGCTGGGTATCGAGGAAATAACCGATGAAGCGTGTCCTTCCTTTGGCAGTCCTGAGCTCCTAGTGTCTGGCGCAGAAAACCGGCTCCAGTCCAGCTTGATTGCGGATGCGGTTGAAGAGATTCAAAGACCGATCGGCTCGCGATGAATTTCACGCCTCAGGTCTAATCTTTCCAGACGTTCGCGCGGGTCACGAAACTTGCCACAAATGTGTTGAGATGGAGTTCGGCAAATTTGCGGGCAGGTTAGTGTTCTGCAGTTATCACGGACGAGTCGGGCGAACTATAGGCAACTATAGACCACTTCGCCATCGAACAACGTCATGCGGCATTTCTGGTCTTCCTGGTCGGTCGGAACAGCGTAGAGGTCGCGGTCCCAGTTCGCAATGTCGGCTTTCTTGCCTACCTCGAGCGAACAGATTTTGTTTTCCGGGAACATCTGGCGCGAGCCCCAGGCGGTGGAGCTCCGCAGGGCGGTCTGGATATCGACCGCTTCTGCGATTGCGAAGGGGTGCAAGCCGTAGATGCCCTTGGCGGTCATTGCAGCTTCGCGTACTCCGCTTTGGCTCGCGTCAGGATCGGGATGTCGGGATCGGCATCTTTCCAGAGGGTGAGAAAATCCTTGTAGGCAGCGAGTGCCCGGACGCGGGCGGCGTCGGCATCCGCTCCCTGCCGCTGTTCTTGAAAAGTTCTCGACTGCAAGGCGTTGGCGCGAGCGACTCCCAGATGTGCCAACGCTCCGGTCCAGCAGTTCCACACGATGCCGCTGTGATCGATGATCTTCTGAAACTCGGCGGCGGCAGCATTGCCCTGTCCGGCTGCCAGGTATGCCTCTCCGCGCACATACACGTGATAGAGGCAGGACACATTGGTGACGAACGGAATTCCCCCCAACTCGATGGATGAAGCAGCTTGTAGGGCGGTCAGGGCGAGAGGAGGATTCTTTCTGTCCAGCGCCAACTGCGCCTGAATCGCAGGCAGCCAGAGCGACTGCATCTGCGTGTCCAGCGGGAAGCGTTTCCCCAAGTCTTGTGCCAAGGATTCGGCTCGCTCTATATCGCCCGCCATGGCGAACGCAAGCGCGGCTTCGACCCCTACACCCTGACTCGTCGGAGCAAGCTTCAAAGCCTCCGCCGCTGACTGCCGCGCTTCGGCAGCATTGCCGTAGGCGGCTTCTCGCTGAGCAGCAATCGCCTGCCAGATCGCTCCAGTTTCCTTGCTGTCAGCCCGCACGGCGGAGTCCACAGCCCGCTTGGTCAGCTCCCGTGCCTTGCCCAGATGACCGCCGTAAGCCTCGGTGTCGGAAGCCAGCGCAAGCCCAAAGTTCTGTTCCGGCTTGCCCATATACCAGTCCTGTTGTTCTGCCATCGCCGCGGAGTCGGTCGCAAGAAAGGCAAGAGCGTAGAGAACGTTGTGGAGTGTGTAATTGTCCAGTTTTCGCGCCTGCGCCTCATGGAGGATCTGCCGCGCCTCGTCGAAACGTTGCAAGGAAAGAGCATAGTTAGCGAGGTTTTCGTAATAAACAAACTGATCAGGTTCAATACGCAGGCCTTTCCTAGTAGTCTCCGTGGCCTTTTCATACTGCCCCTGTTCGCCGAACACTGAACCCAAAGTGTTGTAAGCTCTTGCTCTCCGGGGGTAGCTCTCAATCATCTCCTGGAACGTCTGGGCCGCCTTATCCAGTTCCCCAGTTACATCCTCATAGTAGTTGGCGGTGATCGCCAG
>Ga0181525_10000405_pt1 | contig 37969 bp, 59 predicted proteins | sample PEATcosm2014_Bin_48_FD_121100 | JGI IMG/M metagenome (GOLD analysis project Ga0181525, IMG submission 121100) | Peatland microbial communities from MTU Mesocosm Facility, Houghton, MI, USA - PEATcosm2014_Bin06_10_metaG | ecosystem: Environmental > Terrestrial > Soil > Wetlands > Peat | place... | reverse complement strand
GATATTGCGTGGGATATCTAGGGTATAGATTATAAAGCTGGTCTCTATTCTTGAAAAAATTACCCTGAATGCCTTCAAAATAGACGGGAGCGCGAAAACCCTGTAGATTGTTTACGTCTACAGGATATCGGTCCACATTAGGAATGGTCAAAAACTTATATACAGATCGCTGTTGATCAATCTTGATCGCGTATGGGAAGTCATTATTGTAAAAATTATTGACATATTGCTGGATTAAAGCGCTCGTCAAGGATGCCTGACTTGCTGAAGCCGTTAGTCTTCTTACTTTGCTTTCTATGAATGCATAGGTGCTATTCGCCTGTGCTATCGTCATTTTTATGCCACTTGAAATGAAACGGGAACCATTTTATGAAGCCATTCACCTTCTTCATCTCTGTCTAAAGGCGATTCGTCTTTTTTGATAGGACTGCCATCAATGCTTACAAGTCCACTTCTTTTTGGCATATGTCGCCTTCTATCATTTACTTCATTGATGAGGCCCATTGGGACTTCATAGACCTTGCCTGGAATGAAATGCCATATTTGGATAGGCTCGCCAGAACCCGCACAATATGGTTTCGTTAATCTCTCATGTTTTCCACGAGCATTCATATATTCAGCTTTTACTAGCTTGGCTTCAGATTTTTTTCGAGCTTCCATTTCTTTTTTGTGTTCGGTTTTCATGTGTTTAAAATCATCCGCCGGAACACTATTCGTAAGCACATTTATCAATCCGTGCATTTCTCCAGACGTCGTTGCCATGGCTACATGTGACATGCTAGTTACCTATGTTGTTATATGATTGAAACGGGACAGACAAGCTGCTTCCGTTTGTGTATTGATAATTTCTACTTCCCGCAGGAGCTATTGTCGCGGGTTGTTCAGTGTTCCCAGATGGGACAACAAAAGCGTCAAACAAAGAAGAGTCAACGTTAACAGTAAAATTCGGGCCACTAATGGCCGTTATCGTTCCTATGATGTTGTTGGCCTGATACATGCCATATGCATAAGGGACGAACAATCTCACAGACATTCCGACGATATAAGTGTTAGCTTCTGTCGAGGGATTCCCTATTTCCACCGTAATCACCATTGGCAACGATTGTGTGATTGCCGTTATCACCAATGCACTAGGAACGGTGATTACTGGCGGCAAGTAGTTGTTGGCCATCATGGTCTACCTGTTTTAGGTAAAGGAAGGGACGAGTTGCCCCTTCCCTATTACTTTTAATCCTAGCTAGGAACCGGTGAATTGATGGTCCCCGTTTCCATCTTATAGGCCTGCCATACAATCGTATCGCCAGCCGATCCACCAGGGCTTTGTGCTCCAGCGGAAACCATCATGTAAGGCACAAAAATACCCGTTCTAAAGGGCACATACTGGAAGTTATAGCCAGTCTGAATGCCAGTGATAGGATTATATGTGGCTTGCTGACCGGCGGGAGCAACTGTCGCGAACAGTTGTGCTGTAGGCGAAGAGGCGCTTGCTGGGAAGGCAAATGCGGTAAATCCGCTTGTGTTCACGTTAATCGTAAAAGTGTAAGCGGTTACGGCCGTGATGATAGGGGGCTTGTTTTGTGGTAGGTAATAGTTATTGAGTTGGACCATGCCAAATGAGCCTGGGATGGTGAACTCAACAGCTTGCCCAACTTGATAGTTATGCTGTTGAGAAACAGTCACAACACCTTGTGTAGCTTGGGAAATGCCTGTTACATAGAGGTAACTTGGCTCTACCGGAGTATAAAGAGCTACACGTCTTACCATAAAGCTGGTGGCCGCAGTAGCAAATCCCGAAGAGTTTAACCCCAGAAGAGTGAACCCAGAACCAGATACAGACGAAATGGTAAATGTCATGCCCGAGATTTGTTGCATCCCAACGGCATTATAAATAACGACTTGATCGCCATTTGAATATGTATTTGTCACGCTAGCCACAGCATTGGTCGCCTGCGTGATGGTCGTGCCCGTCAAAGCGGCTTGTGGAGCGGGAAACGAGTTGACATATGTAAACCCGTTGACGCTTTGTTGAGCAAATGTAGACACGTTCATGGCGTTGGACGAGCTATTCGATTTAAAATAGTCAATCCCATCGTTGACAGCTGTCAAGCCACCACCGAACCATTCTCCCATCACATTACGCCCCGTAGATTGGGTTGTAGCCAATTGAGTGAGGTTATAGGTCTTAAAATAATCACAACCGGACGGAAGTGGAACAATCAAATTGATTGCAGTCGCGGGCTGAATTTGGGTGCCCTGAGAAACAATTGTAAAAGGCATATTGGCTCCTTATGAAGGCATGAAGGTTGTTACGTTTAGACCACTGATCCAGTTTTGGTTCGTAATCGCGCGAGCGATTGCAAATTTCGCGTATAACTGGCTGTTTTGGGCTACGCTAGAAACAACCCAAGGCGGTCTATACCCAATAACGGCTGTGTAGTTGTTCTGTTCGATTTTTGCAGCGGCTTCTAAGCCGTACATAGGAATGGTGTAGATGGTATTGCCCTTAAGAGAGATACCAGGAGTCTTGGCGGCTTTCGATGAAACAAAGAATCGGAAACGGCTAATAGAGCAATATTCTTCTGGCCTGATACCTTCCTGAGTGGGGTATGCTGATTTAAGCAATACGCCCTGCACTTTTTGAAGGTCGGATGATAAGTTGGTGTTGGCCAAAGCAATAAACGCATCGCGAACACCGCCGGTTGCGAATTTCAGCGTGGCTTCCAAGTTGGTAAGCATCGAACGAGCATCGTTTCCAAGAAGGATGTTTTCGATGTTGTTGACGTCATTCAAGGAAATGTTACTAGGCTGATCGCCGTTTAAGCCCCCTGTGGCGTTTAGATATGACACCGAACTTGAAAAAAGATCGCGCATCAAAAGATCTTCCTTCTCACGTAACCATTGTCCTAGCAGTGCTGTGAACTTAGTTAGAGTCTTGGAATTCTCCCAAAGGACGAGCTGCTCGTTAGTAACAATAGATTTGGCATAGATTTCCATGGTAGCATCAATATCAGTACGGACAGGCACTTCTGAAGCGGGATCGATACCCGAACCATCCAGTTGACCACCATCTGTGGAAAGACGCTCAAAACGAGACATACGCGTGGTTTTACCGATATAGCTTTCGGCATGGTGAAGATCCACACCAAAACTGTGAATCAAGTTAAACATTGGAGTAGACAGTAGGTCTTCCGAAGCCTGCACAGGCAATTCGGGAGCCATATTCTGAATGCCGGTAATTCCGGTTGAAAAGGACATATGAAACCTCTCTAAAATAAGTTGAAAATTGATTTCTACTTACGTTAGAGAGGCGTAGGCTCTTTGACGGGGCGCGATCCCACCTTTTGCGCTGCATTCAAGATGTCAAATATTTTATTTAAAGACAATCACAATAACATTTCCCTTCTCCACGATGCTTGTGGAGCGGTTTCATTGCTATAAACTACATAAAATAAACTTTCAGATGATCAACATTTTCGAAATTGTTATAAGGATCATAGATAGCGTATAATCAAAACCATTAACCATCGCGGGGTATCATGTCTTCTCCTGTTAAAGGATCTTTTTCTTCTAACTTTCCATTGATAAATCAGAACACACAAGGTAAATCTTTTTCTCCAACTCAAGAAGAATCAAAAATTGATATTGATCCTTACCTATTTTTTTCCGCTTATGAAGAAGACCCTGAGTTCAGACATTTTGTCAAACAACAAAGAGACAATGAATTCAAACCTACCGATCTCACTTCGCTCATGATGGAAATGAGAAAAGAAATGAAAAGCGAAAAAGAAGAAAGGCAAAATCTTTCTAGAAAATTCGCAGAGATGGAAAATAAAATGGTCGAATCGGCGAAAAAAATCGATGTGCTTATAGAAGAAAAGAAAATCCTATCCGACAAGCTGGAAGAACAACAAATAAAATTTCAGAGACAACTCGAAATAAACCAGCAGAACGAAGTGGTTATTCGTGAATTAAGACTTGGAAGATCTGAAAGAGAAAGAGAGCTCCAACAAGTCATCAACCGACAAGATGAAGTAATACAAAATTTAAGAGAAGAAGCTCAATTGTCTAGACAAAGAGAAGTTGTTCATAATCAATTGGTTCAGGAAGTAAGACAGATTCCCAATACAATTTTGACTTTGACAGACGCCACAGCATCCATCACGCAGCACCGCCGTCCAGATCATTGTTGTTGTGATGGCATTGATAATTTCATACAACGTTCTTTCGATCTAAACTCTTGGACTTTAAACGGCTTCACAGTCGCAGTTAGAGCAGCCTCCACAGTCGGTAGAGCTTGGTTATGTGAAGAGTGCAGAGAAGATACCGACGATTGTTTCATTGGGGCGGGTTTTAAAGCGCTCTGTGCCGAAAACTGGAATAGAAACCAAAACAGAACATAGGATTATATGGTCAACACATTTGCGGTGGACGTTTCTCCACAAAATTTTTATCTTCATGAGGCCGCTTGTTATCTCGAGATAGAACAATATAACCAAAAAAAAACTAATAGAAAAAATGAAGAGATAATACAATTGCTGAAAGAAAAGGTCGACGCACTAAAAAGTGAAAACGAAAAATCAATCGCAATCCAGAACTTATTGCTGCAAAAGCTTCAAGCACAAAAAATAACTGAAATAACTGCGGAAAATGTTAATGACTATGATATGCCTAGAATGATAGCCGTAGCTGTTTTAATCGCACCTCATTTCATCCTTCCAATTATCTTCGTATCACTTGCAGAAAATGCCTATCTCTATGGGTTTTCATTTGAATATTGGAATGATCAAAAGGGGACATGGACATGTTCCACTATCGATTCATCAGGTAAAATATTGAGTCATCTTGCAGGATGGAAAGGCGAATATCATTATAGATAGGATGATGGGGCCATTTGCTGTAAAAAGTCAAAAATAGCCCCGTGAATGTCTTATACGCCGTTTATGATTCTTTTCATTTCGGCGTATCTAGCCGCCCTTTTAGCTTCTATGTCTTGCATATTGCTGAAAGATCTAGCCTCTCCAGGTTGTGTTATGCCATGAGAAGAAATAGACTTGGGTTTATTCATATTGATTTCAGCTTTTTGTGCTTCTTTTTTGGCCGTGGTGTTATTGGGAACGAATTTCTTAATGGCGTTATAAATATCCGACCACTTATCAAAATCATCATGGAGACGTTGCAGGGGCCGGCTAATTTCTGGATAATGGTAATCTAGATAATCCAGATTTTCTTGCGAAATCACCTGGTTCAAATCGGGATAAGTCTTCATCAACCTATTCGGATATTCTTGTTTCTCACGTTCTATTCTAGCCTTTTCTGCTGCTGCCTCTCTAATGGATAAAGCCGCTTGCACCTTTTTTTCTATACGTTCATCTTCAGTCTCTTCTGGTCTATCATAACTCTGTTGTTCTACGTGATGGCTGCTTTTTGAAAATGCCGCCTCCATCGCCGCTTTCAATGCTTCCACTTCGGCTTGTTTTTCTAATGCTTTACGTTCCGCGGCTTCTCTATCTGCACGATCCTTTTTCCTTGCTTCTCTGAATGCTTTCCAATTGGGATCTTCTGGTGCTTCCCCTTTATTTTCTTGCTGTGATTTATTTTCTAATGGTGTCATTTCAGGCGATTTGTCATTTTTCGCCTCAACTTTTTCTTGTTGAAAAACGGCTTCTGATTTAATGTCTGGCGGACTTAATGTCATTGTGGAGCCTCCTTATGGATATAAATAAGTTAGTTGAAAACTCAGAAGCTGTAAAGACCAATTTTGAAAAAGACGAAGATCTTCGTCGTATGCGCGAATTCGTTGCGAAAAAGCTAGAGGATTACAGAAAGACAATAAACTATATGGCGTGTGATGCCCCGTTACAAATATTAGGGCTGTCTTCTGCGATAGAAACCGCTTTATTACGCCACGGCTGCAATAGGGTCAACGACCTTTTTGATATGGATTTTACTGAAGTCAAAGGGCTCGGACCGATTAGAATCAAGGAGCTTAGAGCCTGCCTGGACCAATTCTTTTTTATGCTTTGATATATATTCTTCTTGCGAAACCATGTCGATATCATGCTCGTGACGAATATATTCCCAGAAAGTACCACTAAAAAACGCTACAGACCATGCCTGCATTGTTTCATAACGTTTATGGACAATAATATTTGTTCCTGCTAATTCAGCCATCACAACATCGCTAGGAAGAACCCAAAGCCTCTTAATTATCTTACCGGTGGCTTTTGTATATAAAAAGACTGCTTGATTAGGTCGTGGGCTGGGTAAAAATGGACAGCAATAAAACTTTCTTCTCTTTGCGTTCTTTATCAGTGGGTCTTCGGCCAATTGCATGACAACGCAAAATCTTTCCAATGCACGCCAAGGATAGCCACCTTCTTCGTCAATATGATTTAAGTGGTTTTCTACACATATATCGAACTGGGCATCTAGGCTGTCGGCCATCGCATGACCAACTTCTAATGCATCATATTTCGTGGTGTCTCTTAGCGCCTTATTAGACAATTCTCCGGCTGTTAGATTTTCTGACATTTCAGACCAACCCTTTCATGTAGTTTTTTTTATAAACTCGCCATTGCTGCTTAGTCGGGCTTGCGAGAAACTTTTTTAGGCTTTCCCTTAACAGCTTTATTCGGACTTTTCTCATCGGATTTTATCTCTTTTGCATCGATTTGTTTTTCAGGCCCTACCCATGAAAGTGAATCACCATGTCTCTCTATGTAAATGTTCTTTTCTATGGGCGTAAAACTTTCCCGCAGGGGATCTTTAGTGTAACGGCTCAATGGTCACACTCATTCGTTTTAACGTGAGTACATGGCCTATCTTTGCCTCTCATAGGCATAAAAGCCCCCGCTGCTGTAGGATGACCATCGGGGGTAAGATTCATATTCTTTTCCCATTGTTCATTTGGAACAGCTCTACCACTTCCTTTTTTGATCACGTCGGCCGTTTTGTCTTTTGCATAATCAGGATTGTGCTTTGTTTTCATCAGATCGCCCCCAAATATCTAAATAATTCATCTATTAACTCTTCTCTTTTAAGCATGGTCATGAATTTTGGATCCGATTGCTTCATATTTGGATCTCGTTTCCTCGCATCTTTGAAGTCGCACCACTTCTTCACTTCTATGCCAATATTAAATTCCATCTTCCATCCTGACATGTGAGCCGCTTACAAGATGTAAGCGACCCGTGCATTAATATTTCATCTTATGCCTTTTAGCATATGCCGCAAGTTGATCGGCCGATTTTTTATATTCTTCTGCCTGATTCATTTCAGACGAGTATTTCCCGTCGGCTTGGTCAACCATCTCCATTTTCTTTTCCCAATGTCCTTCATTGAATTTCCCCATTGCATGCATCTTGCCGTGGGCTTCTTTACTGTGTGCCATACTATACTCCTGCACCAGCCATTGCTGGCATTTGTTGTTCGCTATTTACTGTATTTTGACCTTTTATTGCCATCGCAATTTCATAAGAACGATGAATCATTTCCAGGTCTAAAGACTCCAATTCGACCATCGATTTAACTAAATCTAGTTCGGTCTGTGTTCGCTTGTGATCGGCATCGGCACGTAGATCATCCATTTTCGCATAGCTTTCTTGTTCTTTAGCTGTGTCCAATCGCGCCTTTGCCATCGTGGCCATAATCTTACTTTGATCTATTTGAGATTGTTGTTGGGCCTGTTGTTGGGCTTGCTGGGCCTGTTGTTGTTGCTGTTCTTCCATATCCTCGATAACCTTACGCTTGTCCGTGATAAAGGCCGCCCGAAGGATAGACTTGTCAGCAATCGCCATTCCCAATTCTTTAAAATGGAGGAGTTGTTGCAATTCCATCTGTTTTTGCGTTGCACTATAATTGCCTTCTTCGACAGAGATGGCATATTTTTGACTATGGCTTGTCCAGAAACGAGGATCTGCATCATGACCAAGAATGTTACGGATTTTACCTTTGCTAAAGTTCTTTCGTATGGCTTGTAGCCTGATTTTCCCGTACAATCGTTGTGTGTAGTCAAGTTTATCAAATATCGTTTGCAGAGTGGTAAGGCCCGCTCCTTGCCGTAACATCGAGAGAATCCCAGATTTGTCGTCCGTCGCTGAGCCCAAAAGTTCTTCATTGACTCCCGAAATTTTTGTAATGTCTTCTGCGAGGCTATTCGAAAGCTCTAAAAGTGATTGTGGTATAGATACGGGCTCGATTCTTTGAATTTCATTGGGAAGGTGTCCTGCCTTCAATGGGATTAAGAACCCATCGCCACCACTGGATTGTCTAAAACATTTAGGGTCTGGAACCACATCTACAGGGTAAATCCAACCAGCATTAAGTGAGCTCTGAAGTATTTGTAGCTCGATAACTTTACGCATATTATATAGGAACTGGCTATCTCGTAAGTTCCTAATGATACCCTGTTTCCTCCACGCATATGCCTGAATATCTTGTTCTATATAACATTGTGTCGGGACAAATGGATATTCGTCAATGCCAAGTAAATTTTTTCCATGATATACAATTTTACCTGAAAGACCTATGACTAATTTGACAGTGGGGATTTGAACTTCTTTGACCTTTAACCAAGGCTGTTGATAGAGCACCTTCTCCATCATGTCTTTTTCTTCATCTTCGTTCTCTTCCCATTCAACGGCTTCACCGGTCATTGGGTCTAAGATTATTTTACCAGGCCTAGTAGTTCGATAATAGAATTCATCGTAGGTGAATAGGTTATTAATGGCGACGTTCTGAAGCTCGGCTTGTAATGGGAAGCGGCCATCTTTCATGCCACCTGGTTTCATTTTGTCGATTTCTTTGGCATAGCCTGGAAGCAATGTCTTTGCCATCTGCTTCGACGTCCATCTTCTTCGCCAAATACCGTTACAATCACTTAGGTCTTGCTTTCTGGTGTATTGATCAATCAAGAAGTTGTTGTATTGCACGGAATCGGTGAAAAGATCTCCTGAAACGGGATCATAGGTATAATCAGGATATAGGTGCAGTAATGTTTCACCTGTATCACAGGCCCCTTCGAAAGATTGAGAGAGATATTCTTGGAATCCATCTCTATCATCTACCCATCGCATGACCTTGTTATAGTCATCGGCTAGTGGGTCGTCGTTATCATGGACGGGAAGAGTGATGGTAGATTTTCTGTTTTTACGTTGGAATCCGCAGATCATATTTATATGACGGCGGATCAAGTTAAAGAAAAACTTCTGAACGTTTTGAGAGTTGTTCCCATAAAATGCGTTGTACAACTGCTGATCACCGACTTTGAAGCGCTTGTCGATGGCACCTTGTAACCACAAGGTGGAGTTTGCGGTATAATTGGACTGGTAAAACCAGTCCTGCATTTGCTTGAGGTCTTTTGCTGACACATCACTAGGATCTATATACCCCAATGAGTAATTGCCCGATTCGTACGAACCCATGAATGCCGTGTGTTAAGATTAAAATTTAATCTACCACAACGGCTATATTCGCGCATTAGTCTTGCTCGATTTTTTCGCGTCTCATAAACATATACACTTTTTTATATAGCCTATCATAGATGTTACTCACGCATGACATCTTAAAAGATTCAATGACTTCGTCTCTTCTGATGTTTAGTTTGGTCAACATGTTTTCATGGTCGTAAGATTCATCGGATACGATCTTATAAATAGCCAAAAAGTCATTTTTCTTCAAAACTTTAACCCCGCATATTTTTTTCACGAAACAAGTGATTTCGTCAATCTCATAAGCTTTACCCGTGATCCAATTTTTATTCTTAGTCACTTTAAACTTTCCAAGTCTAAATTGTCTTTCCTTGTTGTCTACACCGGTACATAAAGGCAATAAGAATGCGAGGGGCATTTGAGGATATGTTTTTAGCAAGTCGTCTACGAATTGATAAGAATCCTTATACTCTGACACGGCCATATGATGTTTTAGATAGTCTTTCAGGGACCAGCATTTTTGAACCTGAAGTAATGATATGTCTATTTCCTCTATTTCATCATTGATGAATGTAATAAATAGGAACGCGTAATTGTTTTGCAGCAAGCAATCGATGTTGTCCATCTAGTACATATTTTTCTTTATTGCATATGATAGGCTTTAAATCGAGCATGTTTTTTTGCTTGATGGATTCTAAAACAGCAGATGTTCTTGTCACGTTTCTTTGAGACTCAAGAAACTTGAATTGATCGTAATCGGTGGTTTTGTGTATTGTGGTCATGCAGGACTCCTTAAGTTTACGGTTAGCGCTTTAAAACTAAAGGAGGCCTGTACTTTCTTTCAACAAGAAATTGACAAAAGCAATAATCTGCTCTTGTCCTGAATTTTTCCCTCACGCACAATTTTTCCCCGTGGCGTTTTCGAGGTTAAGCGTCTTTAATTCCTCCTGCAACTCCTCTATGATTTTCTTGTAACCCTGCGCTATTTCTTTTTGCTGATCATATAGGTATTCATAGTTCTGCGAGTTTTTTCTCCAATATTCTATTTCTTTAACATATTGCATATTAGACTTGTTGTTTTCAACACTATGTTTTCCCCAGGATTGATATTTGATTCCTGCAATCAACCGCTCAGCTTGGGCTAATTCGGATTTTTCCCACATTTTTGATGTGTGGTGATAAGCTTCCGCATAATCTCCTTGCAATGTATCCGGATCGAGACCTAAAAAAGACATCATCTCCCTTTCATCTTCGAACTGATATATATTATCATCTATCAAATATCCCATTAGAAATACCCTCCAGGTGTTGGGCCTAAGGGACCCCAAGAGTCATCGGGACCAAGAATGTCTCTTCTATATCTTCCGTAATCCCCTATATCAGGGCTGTCAAATTCTCCTCTTGGGAATGCGCTACAGACGGCATATCGTAATGCATCGCATATATGATCATCTTTTTTGACAGGCTTGTCTTCGCCGCGTTGTGCGGCTTTAGAATCCCATGCATAAGATTGAAGATGTTCGCGCAAAACCGTACATCCCTTTTGGATGACTATGTTTTTTCCGCCAATAAATTTAGAACAGATCTTAATGCCAAGTAAGACATCGTTGTTGGCGTCAAGTACGGGTAGGTCGGCTTGTCGCAATGCAATTTTAAGAGACGCTGCGGCAGGATCCACGTAAATTGAAGAGACGTTTTTATATCCAATAAAATCCTTGATATCTCGTGTGAGTTCTTGATCTGTCTTGGATCGACCTTTTTTAGCTGAGTCATAGTAATATTCTGCTTCCACTCTAATTTGCGGCCACTTATTGGGGGTGACGGCACATAATACCGCAGCTGTTGCATTAGTGGTTCCATAGTCAACACCAACAATATAATAGTTGGGCGTAGGGAAAGGATTTTCATATTCGTTGTCTTTATCGTAGCAATCATAAATGGCTCCATGTGCTAGAGCCCACTCTCCGAGAATATATCTATTATACCACATCCCTGAGTAAGAAGCCTTAAGCTGCTGTTTATAGGCGTCATCAAGTGTAGGATTATCTTCTAGACAGAAATTCCAATACACCAAGTCAAGGCATGGCTTATCAATATAGTCTTTCTTAAGCCAGTGTGCAGGGCCTTCAGGGTTGCACGTTGCTAATAATTTTGCACCTGGTACGCGAAGCCGACTTTCTAGCATTTTCCAGAAAGGTTCCGGAAGGTTCGTAGCTTCGTCGACATAAGCAAGAGCGAGAGTAGACCCCTGTATCGTCGCTACTGCGGAAACGTCCGGTGCCCCAACAAACCATACATCCCTGTTGTATAATCGGCTCATTTGTGCTTTCTCTGTCGGACATGGGAATCCTAATCGTCTATATAGATGAGTTAAAATGTTACGCTGTATAGATGTCCTGTTGACACCGATGATCATAGCATCGCCAGGAGAGCCGTTCTTAAGGTCGTAAATGAAGCGTTCGATGCTGGAATAGGTTTTGCCACTAGAAACAGCGCCGACCCAAATGTTGAATCTGTGTGTAGCTTCAACAAATGACTTATTCTGTTTTGCGCTGGTCGGCATTCGCCCTCAACTCTTCCAATTGATGTTCGAGTTCCATAATGCGATGCGATTGATCTATAGAGGACTGATTGGCCGCAAGGAATTGGCTATTTTCGGGCAACTTCTGCCCGCACCTTATTTGCAAATTCCAAAGTAATGCCGGCCAATATCCCTTTAATGCTTTTTGGAATGAAGCCGCCTCTAAAAGAGTACGTCCTTCACTGAGTAGCGCTGCCGAAAAGGCCGACCAAGACATTCCATATTTTTCTTTCACTCTACTGCGAAGAGTATCTTCATCAATACAATAGGTTTCACATATATCTACTTGTTTGCATCCAGATTTGACGCATAACTCGATCATGTCCCAATTGATCTCTTTTTTCACTCCCATACGACGCCATGGTATAGATTTATTATTTATCTATAATCGAATACGTAGCATGATTCAAGAAAAATCTATCAAGAGGTTTTTTCTTTATGGCCCGTTTCTGCGTCATTATTATCAAAAAACTTTACCTGTCCTTCAGTTGCTTTTTCAATATTTCTAGCCATTTTTTTACCAGGTATTCTTCTGCCATTCATTATAGCAGAAATATAGCTTCTGTCGCAGTCAATGATTTTGCAGAATTCATAGGCTTTAAGATTTTTTGTGGCGAGGTATACGCGTAAGTTCATGTTGGATCCTATTTTTAAGAGTTACCACACATTTATATCACATGTTGAATTTTTCTTCAAGTTCGACAAAATTCACGTTTATGAATTTTTGGACTTGTGGAAAATTCCTAAAAAGTGTACATTTATAACATAAACGAATAGCTCCTCGGTGACTGGTCCATCAAAACCAGCGAGTTGAGTAAATCGTTTGGACAGGAAAGATAACAAGAGAGGGAAAATGGATAACTCAGAGCAAAAAACTAGGGATTGTTTTAACTCTAGGGTATTGATGACAAAACGTGTCTCATACTGGAAAGATTACAGATATCAGAATGATATAAAGGAATTTGACAAATATATAAATGACCTGAAATTTAAGGAGCAGTTATGCTACTTAAGGAAATGAAAAAAGAAGTTAAGACCATGAAATCATATCTTAAAGATATGGAAGAACACTTGAAAAAAGCACGAGAAATTGCTTACTTTTTCGAAGAATCGATAATGGACATGGAGGAAAACGACTTAACATACACAGTAGAATATTTTGAAGATGCAGTGGCCAGGATGCACAAATTTATGTATAGTCCGCCAAGACTTTGAGAATTGCGAAACGACCACCGCGCTACGAATATAGGGCTCGGTGGTTGTTTTTATCAATGATAAGAAAAGTATATATCTATCCACAGAGGCAACATGACAAAAATACAATTTTTACCAACTGACTATCAGGCTCCAAAAGCCTCGAATTTTTATATGAAATTCCAGGAAGGAGAGAACAAATTCAGGATATTATCTCAACCTATTTTGGGATGGGAAGATTGGCAAGACAAAAAGCCTGTCCGTTTTAGGTTCGATGAAAAACCCGCACGGCCTATCGACCCCAAAAAGCCGATAAAACATTTCTGGGCCATGATCGTCTGGAATTACTTAGCAGAAGAAATTCAGATCCTACACATTACACAATCATCAATAAGAAAAAGTCTTCAAACTCTATGCATGGATAAAGATTGGGGCGAACCGTATTCCTATGACATAAAGATTGTCAAGACAGGAAAGGACCTTGAAACTGAATATGTGTTGAACCCATTGCCACATAAACCGCTTCCTTCTCATGTCATAGATCTATTCAATGAAAGACGATGCAATCTAGAGGCATTATTCGATAACGAAGATCCGTTCTCGAAGGAAAATACAGTTTTCACACCTGGAATTTTCTCTGCAAATGTGGATAAAAAAATATCGATGGAGCAAGCCTATGATCTAGAAATGATCTTAGCAGAATGTGGCACAAGATACAGGGATTGGGTGTTTCATTCATTAGAGAAACAATATTCTATCAAAGAGTTATTGGATCTTCCTATCGAGCTGTATCAGAGAGTTAAAGATGCTGCGGAAAAAACCATGAATGAAACGCACGCCAAACAAAGAGCGAAAACCGCAGAAGATCAATTTCAAATTGCAGAGGGACAATGATTGCGGAAGATATTCTTAGAGAAGTCCACGAAAGCGCTTCTGAATGGTTAGAAATGTCTGATAATCCCGATGCCATGGTATCGGGAATTTTAGCTAATCGTATTGTGATGCTTGTAGATTACATAAAATATTTAGAGAAGAGATTGGAATATGATACCTCTTCCCGTTGAATTTGATGTCGCACAAGGATCTACTGAATGGCTAGAATTAAGAAGATCGAAGATCACGGCGACGGATGCCGCCGTGATCCTTGGCCTAAATCCATGGAAAAATAAGAACCAACTATACAAAGAAAAAATCACGGGTGAAGCGCCCGTGATTTTGAATGAAAGGATGAAGAGAGGCACAGAACTCGAGCCGATCGCTAGAGATCTGTTTTGCATTAAAACAATGAAAAATATGGTTCCTAAAGTTTTTGTTCGTGATTGGGCGATGGCTTCGTTGGACGGGATAAATGTTGAAAACGAGATACTTGAGATAAAATGTCCAGGGAAAAAAGTGAATGCCATGGCGATCAATGGCATCGTACCTGACTATTACTATGCCCAAATGCAACACCAAATGTATGTGTGTAGCAGCCAATTGGTTTATTACTTTAGCTTTGATGGTGTGGACGGGATCATCATTGAGATTAGCAGAAATGATGATTTTATAGAGAATATGGTTGAACAGGAAAAAAAATTTTATGATTCCTTAGCCAATCACATGCCTGTGTGACGGAAAGAAAATTTGAGAAATCGTTTTTTTAAATAAAAATTCATTGACCTTTCTTTCGATCTCGTATAAATACTTGCGGTGACAGGAGAAAAGCTATATGTTAATCCGCCAAGATTTTCAATCACTAGAGACGTTACCGCCAAAGCCATTTCTAATGCAAGTAATGGACCCGCTCACAAAAGAATACTGTTTCCTGTGGGATAAGAAGGATTCGGAAAACCGGATCTCTATGTCGTGGAAAGATGTTTCCATTTTTTTCAACAAAAACACATTCCGTTCTGGGCTTAGGAAGCTGAACAATCAGGGATTACTAAGTTACCAAGAAGACCTCGAAGGTATCACCATCGAATTGATAGGATGGGAAGATATCTCTGAAGAAGAATGAAAATTGGGCCGACGAACCGTTCATCGGCCCAAAAGAAATGGAATGATACACAAACTAGCACAATAGGCCCTTAAAGAACCGAACGGCGAAGAACTGAACCTTAAAGCTGCTTATACACAGTAGCCTCGTACACAAGACACAGGAGCATCTTGCACAGCAGGGAGTCGCGTACTAGCAGGGGGCCGCCGCGAGTCGCGTACTAGCAGGGGGCCGCGCCGCTTCATATGATAGCGGCTTCCTTATTTTGTAGACAGCATTTTGTAAAAAAAAGAAAAACTTTACATAGGAGCCGTACAATATGAATGAACCAATCTTCGAAAGATGCCCTCACGATAAACAAAATCCTTATGTCATGATTTCAAGAGAAATGGCACAGGACAAGACAATTTCCCCTAAAGCAAAAGGTGTTCTATTATATCTCTTTTCTCTCCCCTCTAATTGGAAAATCTACCATTCTCAACTTCAAAACGGGCTCGGCATCGGCGAAGAATATTTGAACTCAGCACTTGATGAATTGATAGCCGCGGGGTATGCCGAACGAACGCGCGAAAGAGTAAAGGGAATATTTCAACCATACAGATACAAGATTAGGGAATTCAAAAAATGCTTACCAAACGGGGAAAACCGGCCCGGCTCTTCCGGCCCGGAAAACCCGGGCATACAAAATACAGATGGAGCTAATAAAGAAGAACAGCAGCAAGGGAGCCCCTCCGATTCCACGGATCTCGAGACCCCTGCTGCTGCTGCTGTTTTTTCTAATGAATCTTCTTCTTTAAAGCCAAACCCCCAGGTTGTACCTTGTCCAGATGGCAATAAATCTCGCAAGTGGCTACCCGATCTGGATGACATCGACATCCCTGACCAAGACAAAGTCGAGATCAGCAAGAGATACAAGCCAGAAGTCGTGAAAAATGCGATAGCTTGGGCAAGACATCCTGAGACGAAGATTAGCAAAGGGCTATCGCCCGCGATCAAATGGGCTTGCCAGAACAAGCCGGAAGTGCCAACAAATTCAGAAGATCGATTTGAGGACAACAAGGCCTATGCAAAATTATACGATGGTCAGCAGAGTGAATATGCCACTATCGACGCATTGAGTAAACATGTAGAGATAATCATGAAAAGAGGTCAAATTTCGCCTATTTGTATTAAATATGAAGAGAAATCATTTAGAGAGCAATTTGAGAATGCATTGAAAAAAGTCAATATTTCCTTGAGAAAGTTAAAATGAAGGTCACGTGGGAAGCCCCGATCAAGACTGTAAGCGAAGCTAATCGCTCGGAGCATTGGACTGTACGATCCAAAAGGCATAAAATTCAGCAGCACTTCATAAGTCTGCTATTTAATGGTCTTAAAGGCCCCATTCCTTTGCCCTGCTGCGTTAAAATGACAAGGGTGGGGGGGAGGCGGCTTGATGATGATAATTTGTGCGTAGCGCTAAAATACGTGCGCGATGAGATAAGCGCGTGCTTAATCCCAGAGAAACGAGCCTATTACGTTGATAGAAAGGGAAAAACTAGAGAATTGAAAGGACGTGCAGATGATGATAACCGGATCAAATGGGAATATGGACAGAAGAAAGGTAAGATTTTAGGGCTCAAGATTGAAATCGAGACTCTAGACATAGGCCAGCTTCAAGAATTTCAAGACGCATCCTGAGTTCCATGATCTCTTTGGTTAGTTTGCCATTTTCGGCGAAAAGCTTTTTGCGAACTTTATCGTTGGAGGCTTTCACTTCATTGATTGCTAGCGAAAGGATTTCGATTTCTGATTCTTCTTCTGTTTTGAAGAAATCTAATTGTAAAGCGTTCATTTTATCACCTCGACCAAAATTTTGTGGAATAATCAAAAAAAAGTCAATTAAACAAAAAAATATGAGTAAATGATGAACTTGGTATCACAAACAGTATGGACGTTGCAAACAATTCCGATCAAAGAGTTGAAGCCATACCCAAAGAATCCTAGACAAATATCCAAAGATCAATTCGAGCACTTGACCTCGATGATTGCTAAATTTGGCATGATAGATAAGCCGATCATCAATCTAGACAGACAGGTCATCGGCGGCCATCAACGCATTAAGATCTTAAAGAAAATGAAAGTTAAGGAAGTAGAATGTTGGGTGCCCGATCGCCAACTTGCAGAAGAGGAAATAGACCAGCTATGTATAGGCCTGAATCTCAATCAAGGAACATGGGATTGGGATATCTTAGCGAACCAGTGGGATGAGCTCGATCTCTTGCGATGGGGGTTTACAGAAGAACAATTGATCGGCATTTCCAAAGAAATTGAAACCGAAGAAGTAGCTGCCGAAGAAGAAAAAAAGAAAAGCCTTAAGAAATGCCCTGAATGTGGTCATGAGTTTTAATGAAAAGATAGCAGAGATTGATAAATGGTATGATTGCTTCATGGCTGGAGCTTTTAAATTTCAATCGTGCGATGAAATCGTACAACTGAACAAGGGGGATCCATAGCATGGAATGGATTAGCGTTGAAGACGAACTACCTCCGCAGAACTGGAAAGTCATAGTAAAAAATGGGAAAACGATAGTCGATAACGTGACTTACCATTATAAAAAATGGCATCACTGGAGCCGGAAGCTTCATCAAGTGACTCATTGGAAGTATGCGGCCGGTCGAAGACCCTCCATTCCTCCGAAAGAAATGCGAGCTTATTTGAGAAGAGCGGAAAAGTACAGGCATCAAATGAAAACACGAAATTTAAAAACTGGACCGATTATAGGTCTATATGGAAAGTCCCTTTTTGCCCATTACCTTATTGGATAAGATTTTGGATGCATAAGCCGAATGATCCAGTGTTAGAATAGGGTACTCCCTAACGCACAATCTTTTAAAAAAAAGCTTTTTTTAATCCAATGTCTCAACAAAATCGTTCTTTTCCCACTTGACATAATGTAACAACATGTCTTAGACTTATAAGCAACAACCAAGGGGGTTTTTATGGACTGGACACACGTTTTAGGAATTGTATTGGGTAACGTAGCTTTTGTCATACCTTTGTTTTTATGGAACCGAGCTGAGTCTCGCGCTGACATAAGACACATCATGACTATCATTGAAACTATTCAAAAAGAAATGAAAGACTTTCATGGCCGTCTTTGCGCTATTGAAGAACGAAATAAAGGAAAATAAGAAGGAGTTTTTTATGGATGCAGCAACATTATTAACAGCAGCAGGAACAGTGATCACAATCGTCGGGTCAAACATTGCTTTAATCGGATGGCTACGTGCTGACATGAAATCTTTTGAAACAAAGATTGACGGTTGGAAAGAACAATTTAGCCGAGACATGGCTTCTTATAAAGAGGAAGTCAATAAAGAGATGAAAGACTTTCATGGTCGCCTTTGCTCTATTGAAGAACGAAATAAAGGAAAATAAGGATGTTAAATGGCTTGGATCTTTTTTCAGGAACAGGAGCCGTGTCCCTCGCACTCAGGGAATGGGTTAGAACAATCGCCTATTGCGAAATCGACGCCTACTGTCAAGGAGTCTTGCTCAGTCGTATGGGAACAAAAGAATTACGATACGCTCCAATTTGGGATGACATCAGAACTTTATCTCAATACGATTTACCAAGGTGCATTGATATTATCTATGGAGGATTTCCATGCCAGGACATTAGCGTTGCAGGACATGGAAAAGGATTGGGTGGAGAGCGAAGCGGACTTTTTTTCGAGATCGCTCGCTTGGCCAAAGAAATCAAGCCCAAATTTCTATTCCTTGAAAATGTCAGTGCCATTTCAAGGAGAGGTGGATCTACCATTGCCAGAATCATTGCCGACATGGGGTATGATTGTCGATGGTGTACTATATCCGCTCAAGGACTTATGGCACCGCAAAAACGCAGTAGATGGTTTCTATTGGCCCACTCCAACAGCGAGCCAAGCTGGCAAACCTATAAGAGAACCATCTCCGACTCGAAAAAGCAAGAAACACGGATACGACCTTGCGGACAAAATTGGAGAGATGGATTCGGAGCTTATTGGAAAAAAAATAAACAGCCAGTTCTTGGAATGGATTATGGGAATTCCTTTGAAGTGGACAGAGCTAGAGCCTTGGGCAACTCAGTTTGTCCTCAGCAAGCAAGAGAAGCTTTTAAAATCCTAATGGGAATAAAATGAATTTTACATGCGAAAATTGTGGGTTTTATTTCAATAATAATAATCTTACAATAGATTATTGCCCTCAATGCGAAGAAAAAAAACAATATATACTAAAATTTGTTAAAGAAGCGGAGGAGTTCAAAAAATGTCAAAAATATGCAGAAATGCCCTTAGACTTAAGAGAATTTTTTAATGAAGAATTAGGAAGATTCAAGTTCGCATTAGGTGCATTTGATGGGAAAAAATATGAATAAAGGAAAGCGAATCGGATGAATACAAAGGATATTAATGAAATCTTTCGTAAGCCTTTACTTGAAAAGCTGCAAGACATGCAAAAGGGACTAGAGGGGAATATAGACTTTATTTATCAAAACTCCCTCGTATGCGCTGATAAATGCGATATGGTTGAATATGCAAGGGCGAACGGACAAATATGGGGACTCCAATTTGCAAAGGGAATGCTCGACGCGATTCTAAGATTAGAAGATAGAAGGGTAATATGGGACAAGGCAAAAGAGTCGGATACATCCGAGTAAGCACAACAGACCAAAATCCAGACCGGCAGCTTTCAGGTGTCGAAGTGGATAAAAAGTTTATTGAATATGCTTCGGGTAAAAATATAAAAAGGCCGCAACTTATTGCGCTACTGGACTACGTACGCGAAGACGACATTGTAGTAGTCCACAGCATGGACAGGCTAGCCAGGAACGTAAAAGAGCTGCTGGATTTAATCGACCAACTCAATGCTAAGAAAGTGGCAGTCCACTTCGTAAAAGAAAAAATGGAGTTCACCGGAGCAAAAGATCACATGTCCAGAATGATCTTAACGGTTATGGGGGCTATTGCAGAATTAGAAAGGCAGCAGATACTGGAAAGGCAACGCGAGGGGATTGCTGAGGCGCAAAAGAAAGGAAAGTATCGGGGAGGTAAAACAAAAATGACTCCCGATAAGATAAAGCAACTTGAAGAGATGCTAAAAACACGAGAACCTAAAAGTAAAATTGCATTAGGACTTGGAATTTCTCGATTTACCCTGTATAGATATTTAGAAAAAATTCAACCAGGAGCAGCAGCAGATGAAAAACGAGAAGCGGAAAGAGTTATACAGCCGAGAGTTTAAACTCAAGTTTATGGGTTATGGAGAATGGTTGGATGAGCCCGACGAGGTTACCTTTGAATATAAAGGAATAAAGTGTCTAGTTTTTCGCGTAGTAAAACGCGAGATTTACTGCCCAACCGAGGCTTATTTCGGAGGACACCTTTGCGGTTATATACTCCTACCTCCTGAACATCCTATGTGTGGGAAAGAATGCTGGGATGAGTTTGAGTGTCATCAAGGCGTAACTTTTCACGATGGGACAGATGAAGTCTGGATTCTTGGGTTTGATTGCGGCCATTTAGGCGACTTAATCCCTACGATGGAACACATGCACCGGACAATTCCTGAGCTTATAGAAATAAATAAAGCTTTTTCCACACCGGAGGGTTTTGAAAAACACCCTTGGTTTCACCCCACATATAAAAACGTTGACTTTTGCATCAAGGAATGTAAGTCCCTAGCCAAACAAGCCGCAAAGATGATGGTGCCAGCATGAGCTGCTTCGACTGCAAAAAGATGCACCCAAAGTGCAAGGCTCAGTGTTGCGGTGTCGTTCCTATCCCTAAAGAAACTTACGCTAACAACAAACACAAAATAGTTAGGACACCCCATGATCTTGTCGATGCTGGTACGGACGTTAAAAGATGAAGATTGATTGCGTAGCAGACTTGCACGGTTTCTATCCTGAAACTCCAGGGGGAGACGTTCTTATTGTAGGCGGCGACTTAACAAAGTCTAACAGGCAGTGGCAATACCTAGAATTTAGGAACTGGCTACGCGCCCAGGATTACAAGCACCGTATTCTAGTCTGCAGAAAAGCCTTTGGAAAACATTTGATATTAGTTGCAAAGGCTTTACACGATATTGAATGGGTTGATAGCTGTGATTATGGAGAAGGAGACGAGGTTAAAGCCATAATGAAAGTTGTAAATCCTAAAGATGTATTAAACTCATCGATTCATGACGCAAAATCTATAATAAAAACATTACAGGAGATAATTGCTCTTAATGAAAAATGAAACACGACAGACCTTATATGATCGACAATTCAAAATAAAACATCTTGGATACGGAGAATGGATTGACGAGCCAGATCGTATCGAATTCGAATACAAGGGCATAAAATGCTTGGTGATTAGGATTTGTAAGAGAGAACCATGTGCCCATGAAGAGGCCTGGTTTGGTGGTCATCTTTGCGGCTATATTTTCCTTCCAAAAGAACATCCACTTTACGGAAAAGATATTGATGAAGTGGATTTACCTTGTCATTTTGGTGTGACTTTTGCAGAAAAAACTCAAGAAGGCCATATGATTGGTTTTGATTGTGCCCATTCAGAAGACTTAATTCCTTCTATGGTTCAATTGGGAAAACGCTTCTCGATTTCTGAAATTTTCCCTGTACCCGAAAATCTCAAAGATCACCCTTTGTTTAAACCTATTTATCGAAATATGTCCTATTGCATTAAACAATGCAAAAGAATGGTAAGAGAGGCTCTGAAAATGACAGAAACTGTATGAAAAGAAAGGATGGGATTTTAACCCCATCCTCGCTCACTTCAACACGTACCCAAGGACATCACACAACTTTATTTTTTTCTCTTCTTTGCCAAAATCGCAGAAGGTTAACAGCCTTTCTTTTTCATGGCTTTTTTCATGCCCATTTTCTCATGCTTCTTATCATTTTTCTTGTCCATCTTTTCTAGCCTTTCCATGCCCTTATCGATGACTTTTTTTTCTTTTTTGATTAACTTGTCCATCATTTTGCCTTTTTTCTTGGTATTTTTACGCCGGATTTTCTGGCCGTCTCCAATGCAATTGCTACAGCCTGTTTATAGGGATGAATTTTTTCTTCCGTTTTAATGTTTTTTCCAATATTTTTCTTGCCTGGCAACAATGGCATACAGATACTCACTTCGGTAATGGTTGATTGTTTTTCACGTCTACAGAGATGTTTACATCTGTTTGTTTTTGGATAGACTCTTTGCTCACCGAGACCCTTATGGCTTCATCGTCGGCAATATCTTCAGCTGCTTGATATAATTGTGGAAGTGTGTTGCAGGCCATCAGAGAGGTTAGCGCAGAAATATAAATAAGCTTATTCACCCTTACCCCCAAGTAATGTTTATGGTATTCGTGGCTTTTCTCATGTGTATCATTTCACGTCTTTCAGCGCAACAACATCACCTCTCTATATGCACGATTTTTCGTGATGACGCCAAATATCTTCCTGAATGGATAGATTTCCATCGTAGCCAGGGTGTAGACCATTTTTACCTATATGACAATTTGAGTAATGATGATCCTGAATACGTGCTAAAAGATTATATAAAAGACGGCTCCGTAACGCTAGTCAAATGGCCTTATGAATCTCTTAACCAAGCGGATTGGAATAAAATACAATGTAGCGCATATATGCATTGTGTGAAAAAATACGGCCACAACAGTTTGTGGATGGCTTTTTTAGATACGGATGAATTTCTTTTTTGCCCAAACAAATCAGGCATTGGAAAATTTCTTTTTGGTCTCGACAAGAAGATAAAATCTATAAGCGCCTTTTGGCGTATGTATGGGACAGGTAATTTGAAAATACCCGATGGAGGGATGCTTAGAAAGCATTTATTGTATAGAGCCGAAGATGATAATGGAGCACACGTACTCGCGAAGCCCATTGCACAGACAAAATATATCAAGGACATCATAAATCCACATCATGTCATATTAAAAAAAGGCCGACACCTCAATATGAGCCCTGATGCCATAAGAATAAATCATTATTGGTCTAGAGACCTGGAATTCTTTCATAACGTAAAGTTGTCTAGGCGACAAAAATGGTATCTGAACCGGCAAGAGGAAATTGATCGAGAATCATGGCTAAACGATGTTTACGATCCCATACTTAGAGACTTTTAGCCTACTCTTGTTCCCGAAATTCGACATGATACAGTCAATGACCCAGTTGTAAAAACACCCTCTCCAATAGCATACACTGTCGTTGTAGATGATAACGTTATGCGGAAGGACGGGACTGCCAATGAAAACGCATAACCAGTTACACCAGCACTCTGTGCATAGGTTTTTTGGTCTCCATAATTTCCCGCGAATGTATTATTTGTGGTGCTGATTCCCAAAATGGCATACGTACTGATTCCGGTATATGCAAAAACGGCCGCACATGTTACGTCCCAAATTCCTGGACTCAATGATATGCTTATAATTGTTGCTGGGGTTCCAGTCGATGGGGTACCCGACCCTTGATATGCTGTAATGTATTCTCCAATATATCCTGCACTAGGGGCGGTGCCCTGTGTCAGGCCAGATGCGGCTCCCCCTGACTGCGTAGTTACATTGCTGAAATGTGAACTTCCCGTATAAAGAACGCCTTCACTTTGAAATGTGCCGCCACCTGTTATGCAGTTCGTATTGGACGATGAAATCTCGCATAAAGTACAGCCAACGTTGGTTCCGCTACCTATTGAAAGCGCCGATGCCGTTCCAGAGGCTATTGAACAGGTTGCAATTGAATTTGCCCCTGTTCCCGCAGTAGTAATGCAAGTGGTGTTTATTGCAGACGTGTTAAATTGACAAAAAGCGCCATTAATAACGCCTGATGAAGAAGTGGATAAGGCACAGGTTAAGTTGGAAAATGATAGCGATACGATTCCAGCAGAATTGCTACTCGCCGTTGTGCTGGAGCCAGAATTGTCTAAATTACAATAACGAAATTTCAATGTTCCACCACTGGACATGGTGTAGACGGAGATCCCCGTGGTCCCCAGATTCATAGAGCATAAAGACAGTGTGATCGATGATGACCCAGAAGAACTGCTATAGTTGATTCCGGTATTGTTTGAGAGATTGAGATAGCAGTTTGTGAGATTCACGACGCTAGCGGCGCTTCCAGTCACTGCTACAACGTATGTGCTATTCGTCTGCATGTTTAGATTTGATAAATTTACGGTATAGGCGCCCGTTACCGTGAATTCACCGTCTATCACTACCTGACTAGTAGAATCCCCCACCTGTCCGCATATATTTATGTTCGAACCTACCGTATTGTTTTCGGTATAAGTTCCAGGCATGATGAAAATCGTGTCCCCACTTGAAGCGTCCGACAATGCGCCTGAAATACTTGTATGCGTTCCTTCTCCGGCAACAGTGCTGACAACCCATTTTGCAGGTGAAAAGTAATTGATAGCATTGGAATTTTTGCCCGCCATTATTTTTCTCTATTTTATGGTTACGTTACGGTAAAAGTACCGATCACTTGCGTTGCAATCCAATTCGTGTCAGTGCTTCTATAGACAAGCGTCACTGAATCACCATTAAAATTACTTGCTGCTGTGCCAGCTGAGGCGCTTTTTGCTTTTCCTATTTGTATAGTCTGTCCCGTATTTGCTGTAATCGTTAAAATTCCACTTGCTGAATCTACCGCGAACGCTATTGTATCGCCTTGTGCTGGAGATGCCGGCAATGTTGCTGTCGCTGTAGCGGTAACAAAATAACCGTTGTTTTTAGCTGCGTTAAAGTTCGTCGCTTCATCTGTCCATGTACCGACTATTGAACCCGTAGTGGCAATAGTCGTATTGCCGGCTGTACCACTCGCATTCGTTAACGATATACCCGACCCAGCCTGAAAGGTTCGACCGGTAAAAGTTGCTGTTCCGTCAAAAACTACATAACCCGATGCCGTTATATTTAGGGCATTACCTGGTGTGGCGACCATATTGAAACTCCTTTAATTTAAGCTGAGAGTGCCTTGTGGGCTGAAACTCTGAAAAATATTTGAACCTACATAAACAAATTCTACAAAATCACCTACTGTATTAGAGATCAAATACCCCGAGCCCGCAGTAGTAGAGGCCGATCCGACAATCATCTGTTGACCACCATTTTGATTAATCTGGAAACGGCTTGTCGTGGAAGCGATGATGAATGTATCCCCAAAATTTGGGGCAAGCGGCAAAATGAAAGTTACTAAGTTGGTCCCCTGACAGCTATATCCATTTTCTGCAATGATTTGTATTGGATTAGGTGGAGAAATACTCGTGACGAGATTCCAAGTGAACCCAGAAGATGTCACCCTTATAGTGATAACTTGTCCGGTCGTATCGACAGTCACCCCTCCTTCGCCTACAATGTCGATTATATGATTGACCGCAGAAGCTCCAGGGCCTGTATTCCCCTGGAAAATTATAGGCACATTTCCTGGTATATTCCCATCGGCGATATTGATTATGCCGGCTTGGCTCATGATGAAGCCTTATCTAACTCCATTTTCTTGAAAAGCAACGATAGGTTTTCCATCTTCTTCTCCAAAATCGCAATCTGCTGGCTGCAATTATTGGATTTCAAAATCGCATTTTTGCTATCGAATTCCATGGCTTCCATCTTTTTATAGATCTCATTTTTTGCTAGATCTATCAGGGGGATTGGATTTTTAGCTTCATTCTTCGATTGCAAAATTTTCGAGTCCATCCATTCCGATAAATTATCGAAAGAGGTTCTTAATTCATTCTTTAACGAATCATGAGAAGACTGACATTTTTCTTCTATTGCGCTCATCTTCGAATTTTGAGAACCGATCATTCGGTTAGATTCGGAGATTTTATTTTCTACGGTTTCCAATGCCAGCTTTATATTTTCGGAAATTCTTTCCTGTTTTCCTGGTAGCGATTCGAGATATTTCAATCTTTGGAAGATATTTTCATGTGCTTCTTTTGAATATTTCGCGTGAGTTTCCAGGTCGTGTTTTTTTACTACAAGATTTTCAATCTCACCGTGAGAATTCAAGATTTTCTCAAGTCTCTTTTCCACATCATCGAATTTTTTGATGAATTTAGATGACGAATCATGATGGGACAGTTCCCTTTCCACGGATTCGGACAGTTCTTTTTTTATTGCTTTACACTCTAATTGATTTTCCTTCATGTTTTCCTGAAGAAAACTTCTAAGAGATTTCAATTCTTGGCTAAATTGATCGAACTGCTTCTCACAATGTTCAACGATTTCTTTCTTTAAAATTTGGATAAGTGGCTTGACGGAATTGAATTCAGAGATTACTTGTTCGTATTCCTGAACTTTTTTCCGTATAAATGGCCATAGGCGTTCCAATTCCGATATCCTATCTGAATCAGATTGCTGGGAATCTAGCAAATTGAAAAATTTTCCGTCGCTCATGCGTCACCATTCCCGTATATGACTTCAACATACACAGCCCCTTTAGTCGGGGTGCTACTTTGTCTAACATAAATGATTGTGCCTACGGGAAGGGCAAAAATCCCATCACCTAGACCGCCGCTTTTATTAGTCGTTAGATCGAACAATTTGAATGAATTTGCCGCGATGAACAATTTGTCATTGACCCCATCATTGCTGATAAACATGTCGCCATCGGTGTTATTCGTAAAACAAACAAGCCTAGCAGCATGAGTAAAAGCCGTCCCAACAGCAGCATATGAAACTGATGTCGATCCATATGCTATAGAACGCAATGTATCAAGTTGAACAATCTGTGACCACATATCATGCCTCTTTATCGTTTTCACCAACCGCCGTCGCTATTTGCGGCGACGGTTGATGTTGCGTTTTAATAAGGGCTAAATACTGCAAAAATTCTAATAGCATTTTTTCGGCGACATCGATAGTGATGCCATTTTCTAAAATCCAATGGCTGCTTTTCCCATCGATTTTCGATAAGAACCTAGTGACGTTCTCCATTTCCATTTTTTGCCCCTATTAGATAGGTCTCACAATAATATATGAGAAGGTTGAGGTATCGCCAGTTTGAGTCGAACCAGGAGTTCCTAAAATCAAACTTGTTACCGTAAAGCTCGTACCATTTGAAATCGTATATGTCAATTCACCCAACGTGGTCGATGCATTAGACCCCGTTCTCGTGATCAAAATCACATCACCAGTCGCAATATTAGTATTATTTATAGTAGCCATTCCGCTAGCTAAGGTCCCTACGCCAATAAAGTTTGTGGCTGCAAAACTTGCGCCCTTAATCCCGATATATTGTGCTGCTGTTTCAAGTAAAAGAGGGCCTCCGACGACTTGAACACCGCCTGAGCCTGCATATAACGTGGTTGTGCTCGTAGAATGATTCGATCCGACCTTGGTCGTTTGTGTAGCCGCGCCCGTTCCTGTCCCGATATTGATGGTATTAGCCGCAACGTCTGCACCGATATTTACGGTTCCTCCACCTCCAACAACAGCGAAGGTGTTACCCGAAGCAATTGTTTGGGTGATATTACCGCCAGAAGTTATCGCAATAGCTCCAGCAGCACTATTCCCTATATTGACAACAGCAGGAGATGCTCCCGTGGCTAGATTTATTGTTTGCGTTCCACCTACTGATGTTCCTGTAAAGACATTGAACGTGGATGTGCCGGTTGTGAACACGCCGCCTAGGGCGTTTATCACCCCGTTTGCTCCGGTAACAGTATTCGCAATATTAACAGTTGAGGCGCCGGCTCCAGAAGCAATTGCCACCGTAGAAGTAGTCGAAGAAGAACCTAATGTGATAAGCCCTGTTTGTGCTGCGGCTCCAATGGTGATAACTTGAGCAGCATTTCCACCTAGACCGATGCCTATAGTCCCACTAGAACCGGATTTTAGGGTAATATTACCACCGCTTGAGCTTCCGATATTCGTCACATGTGCGACAGCACCTGTCCCAATATTCACGGTTCCGGCGGTTGTTGCCGCGGTCGAACCAAAAATATTGGCCACTAACGTTCCACCGGAGGCATTTCCATTGAATAAGTTAAATGTACAGGTTCCAGATCCTATGGTGCCGCTAAATAAGCTAATTGTATCGGTGGCGCCGGCTATAGCACCATTGAAGACCTGGAAGTTTTGGCTTCCGGTGCTATTTGCTCCTCCAAGAAATTGAGCCGATTGTGTGCCCGCTGAAGCGACGCTATTCATGACCGCAAGAGTCTGGTTAGCCCCTGGCGTAGCGCCGTTAAGGATGTTTACAGTCGCTGTTCCACTAGCCGATGCACCATTGGCGATACTAGTTACTTGTGCTGCTGTGTTGACACCATTTTGGATCAGAACGCTATTTGCAGCAGTGCTAGAACCTAGAGTGATCGTTCCTGTTTGCGCAGTTGCACCGATAAGAATCGTCGCTCCTACAGCGCCGGCAATGACAGTATTCCCGCCCGATCCTGATTGTAGCGTAAGTGATGCACTGGCGGTAACAGAGCCTACAGTGACCGCATTAGCCGCGGAATCTGTACCGATATTTATTTGATTTCCACCCCCAACTACAGAAAAATTACCCGATGGAACATCGAAAGTAATCGCACCTGATCCGGAAGAATTTCCGATTGTTGTATTCGCATTACCCGTATGATTGATTAGAGTAGTGCCTACGACAGTCAAGGCTCCCGTAGTGGCCGCTCCAACCATCGTAATGCCGCCTGAGCCTGCATTCAATGTAAGACTGGAAGTTCCGCTTGTAGAACCTACGACGACGGTGTTGCTGGCCGAATCATTGGCAATGTCTACAGTGTTACCACCACCCGTTAAGGTGAAATTTCCTGCTCCTACAGCCACGGTGATGGCTCCAGAAGACCCACCAATTGTCGTGGCCGCTGTTCCAGAGGCGTTTATAGAAGCGGTTCCTACTGAAGTTAATGTTCCAAACGAAGCATTGAAAACTCCGTTAGCAATAGCATATGCAAGAGAACTGGGAACGATCGCATAGTTTGCAGAAACTACTCCCCCAGAGGCCTGTGCGTTTGTGGCGAGATAAGTGATTCCTTGATTGGTTGTGGTCGCCGGTGTGCCTCCTGAGCTTGCATACGTGCTGACAAACGTATAGACATCGTTAGCGTTAGCAACAACAGCAGCAGGATAAACAGGGGCCGCTCCAGTCGTCCAGGTGGCATACGGGGATAATTTAACTGTTCCATATGTAGAGGCGGTGGCGGGTTCCCCACTGCCAGCGAGCCAGTTTCCAGCTCCTGTTGTCTCATAAATCTCCGGAGGGCTTACAGAATTGTCCTGCCATCTAGTGCCAGGATTATAAATATCTTGAGAAGTGGGTGGTCTTTGTGCATATCCTATAAACTGAGGATATACAAAAGCGTCTACGCCTGTTGCAAATGGGGTTCCCTGCGCGGTATTGCCTAATGAAGCTGTCATATTGTCTCCGAATGATTTCAATTAAAGTTTATTGTGAAAAATATGCTGTAACCATCATTACGGAGGCGAATCGTACCTAGCAGCCCATGGAGAGCGACTCCATTTACGCTGATCTAAATATGACCACTTATTTTTTTAAATGCAAAGAAATTTGTTGGATTTTGGGGATCGTCATATTATTTCCTTATCGTTGAATCGAATGCGGTGGAAAGAGTATCCTTAAGAAATGAAAGATTTCCATAGGCGCTTATGTGCTATCGAAGAAAGAAATAAGGGCAAATAATGACTCAAGAAAAAATACAATGGCAACCTCTGGTAGAGATGGCAATCGTATTGGTGACAATACTTGGTAGTACTATTCCCCTGTATCTTCATACAGATTCAAAGATGGAAGCTTCGTCAGCAAGAACACAGGCGGTGCTTGAGGGGATTCGTCAGGACATGAAAGACTTCCATGGACGTCTGTGTGCCATCGAAGAAAGGAATAAAAAATGATCATATTGATAGTAGCATTTATATTTATATCTTCCTTGATAAGCGTGTCTACTGAAGCTAAATATGCGGCTGAGATCGCTAAAATTAATTACATATTGAAAATCGAAGAAGATCGTGAGTTGTTAAGGAAGCTTGGAAGTCTATCTCCGCAGCAGATGGATAAATTCATATTGGATTGTGAAAAATGGCTGGGCAAAAGTATCAACTGAGCCTTTGATAAGGATATCCTCCAGCCTTGATGAGATGATTCATCGCGGCTCCCATGCTAGGATATTTTCCTTGCCACCACTTCCCCCATTTATTTTTGCCATTAGTCTTTGCGGGGATGGCTCCTTTTCTGAATATTTCGAATATTTCAGGGGGGACGCCTTGATATCCATATATAGGGCCATTTCTATTTGGATGACCACCCAAGAATCGAACTAACAGCTTTCCTGTTTTGTCATCATATGCAAACCCTTCAATATTGCTTGAGGGCATCGCTTCTGTCAAATTAGATGGTTGGCCTCCTGCCGGCGGAAGGCCCTCGACGGGTTCTTCTTCATTTTCTTGTTGCCTAAGTTGTTGAATTCTTGTGGCAACGTGCTCCATGGCCTGAACAAGCATAACTTCCAGTTCTTCTGTGACTGGTTCTCCACTATTCATAATGGCGTTAACCAACTCCTGAAGAGCCGACTTTAATTGCTGTATCTGTTGTTCGATCATTACAGACTCATGATTTTATCTAGTGCCGCTTCGATTTTGGGATTAAAGCCGCTATCTTTTTCTTGTCCCATCGTTTCAGGTTGTCTTGAAATTTGTGAAGGATTCCCCGAATTAGAAAGCGCACGTTCACCGGTACCAAAAATGCCTTGGATAATCTGTGACCAAGGAGTTTTATGTGCCTTCTCGAGTTTCTTGATGGCATTTATGAAGCGCTTATCACCTTGAGCTATTGCAGCTGCCTCGATGGGATTCCTTCCCGCTCGTATTTGTTGATCTAAAAATTGATGTAATTCTGGCGATTCTTGTTCAATGATGTTCTTGTGTTGTTGTGCAGCGGGTTCTTCTTGTCCGGCTATTTTTTGTTTTGTGTAATCTGCTATATCATCAAAAGAATAGCCAGCCTCCTGTCCAAGATTTATAAATTTTCCAAGTCTGGGGTCAATCTTGGATAGGCCTTTTGCCGCAAGATCAGGAGGAATATATTTGTTGAGAAAACTCATTATGCGACCACCAATACCTACTTTTAACGCCGATCCGGCCAATGTTGAAGCTGCTTGAAATGGCCTGTAAGATTGTCTTGATGATTCTTCAGAAGCTTCTTGATATGGTTGCATATTATTCCTCTACGACTTTATCGTTCCCTTCTCCAATAAATAGCCAAAGATCATTTAAAGAAGGAAACCAGTTTCTTGTTTTGTTCAATTCTCTGTCTTGTCTTCCCGAAAGATCCAATTGTGTTTTATTTTTGACAAGGTAGTCTAAAAATGTATCTGGATCATAATTTTTCATTCTCAACTCTTCAGCGATAGATAATGGGCTAGCGCCAGACGATTTTATGAGAGGGGCTAACTTTTTGGCGACTTGCAATGTTTCTTTTTCGTTTTTAATAGGTTCAGCAAATCCCTTGGTAAAATCGATTCCACCTTTCAATTTAGGGATTGATTTTATCACCTCGTTAACTTTCGGATATTCATGCACGGGATAGGCTTTATAATATGCTTTGGAATAAGAAAGTCCGTTTCTTCCCACAAGGCTATCCGCGAAATTTTCAAGGTCGTTTCTTTTCTTAAAATCAGATCTCAAAGAATCAATAGATCTCCTTGTCGCCTTAGGATCCTTAAATGGTAGCGTCCAATTTGAAATTGTATCAAATTCCTTATACTGCCTTGAGAGTTCATCCAATTTTTTCTGGCCATCTTTAGCCGCTTCCGTTTCGGGCTCCCCTTCCTTTATTTTATCCAAAACATCGTTTTCGACTTGTTGGTAAACATTATCTGGAATCTCGACACCTGCAGCCTTTCTCAATTTGGAAAGTTGTTCTCGGGCCCGATCTTCAACAGCTATTTGGCTGTTTCGTTGCCCTTGTTGAGCCTGATTGATTGCCTGATTTTGCGCATCTTCTTGAACGGCGGCCTGCATAGCCATTTCAGGATTAGGATATAGCTCTCGATTTTGGTCATATAAATCTGCGGCTCTGGACAGCAATTGATCCCTATTTTTCGGAATATAAGTGTCAATAGCCGCCTGGGTTGCTTTGGGTGAGACTAAACCAGAGGGCCGCGGTTGCAATCCCGTTTCTGATTGTGGAGATGCGGGTATGTTTTGGTTTTTCACCGCCGATCTTAAAGGATTGGCTTCTTCCTGATCTTTGATTTTCCTAAATCCCCGCGCTACACCTTCTTGTCTAGCCAAATTCTCCAAACTTTGTATTATTTGTGGGCTTTCAGCCACGCCAGGTACACCTAAAGCCCTTGTGAAATATTCTTGATTGGACAAGTCTTTTTGATTATTTAATTCTTCAAGTCCTTGGGCCATTCTAGCGCGTTGTATTTCCTTCGGCAATTGTTCGGCCAATCCTTGCCCTATTCCGGAGCCTATACGCCCAAAGATATTCCCTTGTTTTATATATTGAGCCATTTCCTATCTCCTAATCTGCGGGCTTGCAGAGGTGTTTTGCCAATCGGGAATTGTATTTTGCCCTATTTTATTTCCGCCGAAAGAGTTCTTGAATAAGTTGCCGGCTCCCCCGCCTATTCCCGCCCCTATTGGGCCGCCTACAGCAGCACCGATGCCAGTGCCTATTGCGGGCGCTAAATTTGATAACAATCCAGGAGAGCCTTGTTGTGTCACCATATTCTGACTGTAGTTTTGCAAACCTAATTGGCCTACGTTTTGAAGGCCTCTGGCGGCGCTTTCCCTCAATCCGGCCCTAATAGCACCTAGGCGCTCCGATAGATCAGTGGCGCCCTGAATCTGTGCGTTTCTAAACCCCGAACTGGATAGTCCACCTGATCCCATTCCAGCGAACTGTTCCGAAATGCCAGGAACAATATCTTCATTATATTGTCTGAGCTGTGGTGCAGCGAATGCGTTAAAATCAGTGGGGTTGTCGCTTAGATTATTTCTGTAGTAATCAGCAGCCGAGCCGATTGCACCTCCGGCTCCAGGACCCAAGCCTGCGTTCACGGCTTGTTGGTAAAGAGGTTCTTGTTCTGGTCTTAATGTCGAAACGTTTTCTCGTTTTTCAGGCGTTCCTGTAAATAAATCCATCGCGCCTTGTCTGAATGTTTTATTGGCTATTGGATTTATAAAACTTTTGCTTCCTATCGGGTTAATCCGATCCCAAAAACTTGCCATAAAGCTCTCCTATAATTCCTGCAAATATTCAATTACTACGAAACATCTCGTATAAGATGACCTATTCATCTGTGTAACGATATATACGTTGTCGGCATCCATATAAAGCGCTACCCCATCTGATGATCCTGCACTTGCATATGGAATAGGAAATGCAATGAGATTCACCGGATCAGTCGCTGCGGCGAACATCTGTATGAGCGTAAAATTCGCGTCGAAGGTTATTCCGTGAGGTACCGATTTAGTAGATGCATTGGGCAACGCTCCAAATATTATCACCTTGCGAAGCATCGTCCTAAATTGCTGGGATGATCCTCCATCAGAGGCGTTGTTAATCCCTGGTATAAACGCTTTACCACTTAAAAGCTCTTCATCTAGGAAATAGCCAATCTCTCTGGCATTTACAGCATTGGCGAGTTTTTTCAACTGCTCTACGATGAATGGTAGTCCCTCTTCAAACGTCTTAGGCGCTGCATCATAGACGGGCACATAGGATTCTAGATTTTGGCTATCTAATGAAAGCGTCATGGTTTAAATCCCTATCGCTATCCAGGTGAAGCCTGTGTATGCATTTGTCGAAGTAGTGCAGTTCCATTGAAATTGGGTTGCTGAAATAGTCGTAGATTGAACGGAAAACGTATCATTAACAGCGGTGCCTCCCGATTTACATATAGGAGTAATAATTATTTTAGAGCTACTGTTGGTGAATTTCTGCGGAAGTTTCACTGTTCCTGTACTAGGTGATATCGAACCAGGTTCGAAAGAACCCCATTGAAATATAATTCCACCAGGAAGGAAGGTCGCACCTCCATTGTAAGCCGCTCCCACTGCACCCGAACCATCTGCCGCTGCGTAATTATTGGTAAGTGGGATCGGTGTAAAATTCCTTGTAAGTTGGGTTAATCGATTCCCCCCACTCAAAAAATAGAACGCTTCGTCTGTATTCAAGCCATCATTAATTTGAGCATTAAAAACTTGTCCATAACCAGGTGTGGCCGTATATCCATTTATGGGTTGGTTATTTGGAGGATTACTAGATGTGGTAGATACCGGCACAAGATGAATGGCTTCATGATACCCATTAGGAGGATTTCCGGACGTGCTCGTAAGTGGAACATGATCTATTTGAAACTGTGTATTCAGCTGGGTGAAGTTGGCTTGAATATTTAGATAGTCCTGATTTAACGGAACACTTCCTGTGGGTATGCCAGGCTGATAGCTCATAATTGATCTCCTATTTTTTTAATCATCCTTGCCACATTCTCCCTGCTTTCCTGATCCATAATACCTGTGCATCAATCTGGACTTGCTGCTGTTGAAGTTCTGCAGACATTTGTAAATCGGAAAATGTATATTGCAACGTGAGAAAATTGGCTCTAGTGGGGCAATAGACACGTTGCCAAAATTTAGTTCCTTGAGGCGCAACGGCAAATGAAGACGGGGACATCGGGATTACGGTATTGAAAAAAGTATCCGGTTCTTCAGGCGAACTACCTGGAATTTGATTGTTTGAAAGCGTGTTGGAGGGCGTTTCATCGTCATAATTCAAATAGACATATAGAGATATTTCACCATTTTGGATGGCCTGCATCAGAATATCCAAATATCCCATCTGGATGTTCTGCCCTTCATCCATGAAGTTAAATTTCTTACTATTTACGTAAAAATTTTCACGGATGTTGATTACACCCATGCCGATATAGGTTCCTGCTGGCGATCCCACAACGGGAATGTCGAATTTATTTGTCGCTGAATTGAAGGATCGGAGCGTAAAGTTGTTAGCATCTATAACAACAATGGAATAGACGCCCGCATTCAGATCTGAGAATGGTGTCGACGCGGGTATCCCACTTATGCCTATCACAAAACCCGACTGCATATTGTGATTAGAACTAGTAACTTGAGCGATTCCCGAGCCATTATTGACTATGTTTGATATGTAAAGACTAGGATCATTTACGGTATTTTGATCCAATATCTCTATGAAACCTTGCTGATTTCCTCCACAGATAAACGGGTCTTCCAAGTCATCGTCTAGCCAGGTCCCTTCATATTGAATCCAATTTTCCGGTATCTGAAGCCAAGTGATATTTCTTTGCTGTTGATAGTTTCCTAAGGCTGTTAATGAATCGTTAAAAATGGCCCACGAATCATTCTCGTAGTTGTATACCAGCCTTGCGGTGGGGAATATCCAATTGGTATTCACGATATTTGGATAGAATGCCACTAAAGGGATTGTCCAGAAGGCGAGCTTATTTGGGAAATTTCTGATGCCTTGAATACGTGCGACGCCATTGTTCATCGAATTGAAGTTGAAAACAAAGTCCGGAATCTTGATGTCGATGCGCTCTGACTTATAACTATCACACTCTACGATGCCCTTATCGCCTATGCCTACGAGGCTTGTGTCGAATTGTACTGAAGAAAAGGTGCTCTCTATGCCCAACTCACTATTTACCTTTTCAACTTGAAACGGAGCGATTGCCCGCCCTGTATAACGAAGCTGCCAAGTAGAACGCTCGCAATAAATAACAAGATTATCGCGCACAAAGCCGACAGATATAATATCTTCGCTAGTTGGTATATTAAGGAATCCCCCCTGACCTCGTATATCATCTCTCCATGACCCCGTTGCAGGAGGCCCCGCCGAATATGGGATGAATGGATTGCCTATCGTCGACCAACGTATACGGTTGGAATAATTCTGAGCACTTCCTGCTCCCCCTGCAGTTAATCCTTCATAGGTATTGAAGACAACCATGCGACCGCGAAATGGGAGGTTACACAACCAGTTGTAAAGCGAATTTGTGGCGTCTATTCGATTCCATGTTCCAGATGTGAAATCCAACCATGTAAAGCCCCCTGTTATTCTAGGAGGGTCTCCACCGCCTGATTCGCCTCCACTTCCATTTGTCACCCAAAAAAGTTTATTTCCAGCATCCGATGACATGGATGGAAAGGGAGGAATCGATCCCGTCCAGTAATTTGTAGTCCAAAAAAAATCTGTTCCGGAAATGTCCAAGCCCGCAGCGTTCCAAGTGGTGCCAGGAATAAATTCCTGAAATTCATCATTTGAGCTGTTAAAGATATAGGCGTATTTTTGATCGAAAAATACAGTCTGATCATTAGCGCTATTTTGCAATTCTCGCGTTCTGATCCCCATCACAGGAAGACCAGGATAATAATTCAACTGGCCTGTAACTGCTATCCCCGTTCCTGCTGTATGAGTAAGAACAACAGCACCCGTTACATAATTTATCATGCCTGAATTTCCTGGAGTCGTACTCGAGAGGGTTCCATTGCCGTTATCAGTAAATGTTATCCCCCCAAAAACAAAAGCCGCTGCTGATACTGTTGCAGTTGGTTCGGTGATAGCTGGTGATATTTGAGTAAAAACATTAAAAGACCACGGAGAGGCTCCGGTAACGCCAAAATTTGCGTTCATTAAAAGCCGTTTAAGACGCCCTAGAAATTGATATCCTTGTTTCCGAAGTATCCTTTCGCGCCACACATAGGCATTTTGCAATACCGGATAGGCATCATTAGGAAGCAGGAAATCCTCTCTGTTTTGGATTAGGCCGCTAGCCATTCCAGTAATCTTTAGCGGCTGATAGGGTGCCATCAGAACCCCTGACCGATTCCCCATCCCCCGCATGAACTATTTCCATAGTTGGTGCTGTTGAACAGAGTGATATTGGGTTGATTTATTTCTTCCACAGCCTGTCTCTCCAAGACAAGACCTTCTTGTCTCATAAAGCCCTCTCGAAGATTTTCTACTCCTTCCATATCTTGTCGATCTCTTAATATCTCCATGGCCGCGCCGTAGGCTATATATTGCGCCCATTGATTCAACACGGGGCTGTCTGTGGTATTCATGAATTGAGCAGGCGTCTGATAAGTTTCCACTTCACAGAGGTAAACATTTTCTGGAACTGGACGTATCGTAAGTTCGTTATTCCAGAATAAGAGATTATAAGGACGGCCTACCTGATACTGTGCGGCCCATACGTTAATCATCATTCCAGCCGCCGGAGCAACTGGAAACGTTATCGTTATTTCTGTCGTGACGTAATTAACCGTTCCACAATATTGCGGAGTAAGTGGACTTGGAGGCGAAGGGACTGGAAGAGGAGAAAGCGGTGGAATCGCCGGCTGCTGGGCATTGTTAGAGTCGAGATAAACGTTGTTACCAACATTGTTCTGGTTGAGAAATAGAAGCTGTCCGGTGGTGGTGTTGGAACCTATCCCATATGCATTTGTAACAGCGCCACCATCATCTATAATGCGGATGGGGTTGCCATTTTTATCGATGCCGCCAATCACAAGCTGAGTGCTTAATATCCCAAAATTGGGCTGCGGGAATGGGTTCTGATTATTGCCAAAAAGGACAAATGAAAATTGTGTTTTCACACCATCGCCTGCTATAGGCTGATATTGCGTGGGATATCTAGGGTATAGATTATAAAGCTGGTCTCTATTCTTGAAAAAATTACCCTGAATGCCTTCAAAATAGACGGGAGCGCGAAAACCCTGTAGATTGTTTACGTCTACAG
>Ga0181525_10000404_pt1 | contig 37985 bp, 32 predicted proteins | sample PEATcosm2014_Bin_48_FD_121100 | JGI IMG/M metagenome (GOLD analysis project Ga0181525, IMG submission 121100) | Peatland microbial communities from MTU Mesocosm Facility, Houghton, MI, USA - PEATcosm2014_Bin06_10_metaG | ecosystem: Environmental > Terrestrial > Soil > Wetlands > Peat | place... | reverse complement strand
TCTGATCGGCGAGGAAGGCAAGGGCTTCACCTATCAGATGATGCAGTTCCAAGAAGAGCGGCTGTGGGCCGCCGCCGCCAATCTGAAATCCATGGAACGGCTGATCGAGCAGACCATCGATTACACCCGCAACCGCAAAGCCTTCGGCAAATCCATTCTCGACAATCAGGTCGTGCACTTTCGCCTTGCGGAGCTTGCCACCGAGGTCGAGCACCTGCGCGCCATCACCTATCGCGCCTGCGAGCTTTATCTCGCCGGCACCGATGTGACCCGGCTTGCCTCGATGGCAAAATTGAAAGCGGGGCGGTTGCGGCGCGAAGTCGCTGATTCCTGCCTGCAATATTGGGGCGGCATGGGCTACATGAACGAGACGCCGGTCAGCCGCGCCTATCGCGACGGTCGTTTGGGCTCGATCGGCGGCGGCGCCGACGAAATCATGCTCACCATCATCTGCAAGCTGATGGGCACGCTGCCCGGAACGTCGAACGCGCCGGAGCAAAAGGCCAGCCATGCCTGAGCTGCCGCTGACCTCGCATATCAAGCTCGATCTGCGCGGCGGAGTGCTGCATTTGTGGCTCAATAGACCCGAATCGCGGAACGCACTAAGCCCGCAAATGGTGCGCGAAGTCGTGGCGACGTTCGCGGCAATTGCGGAAGATCGTTCGGTGCGTGTGGTCGTTTTGCGCGGTGCGGGCGGCACGTTCTGCGCCGGCGGCGACATCAAAAGCATGTCTGCGGCCGGCGAAGCGCCGCCGCCGGGCGCGTCTGACGAACTCAAGAGCAACAACCGCCGTTTTGGCGCCATGCTGGAGGCGGTGAATGCGGCACCACAGGTGGTGGTCGCGGCAGTCGAAGGCTATGCGATGGGCGGCGGTTTCGGGCTTGCTTGCGTCGCCGATTTCACGATCGCGACCGCCGATGCTCGCTTTGCCATGAGCGAAGTCATGATCGGCGTGGTGGCTGCGGCGATCTCGCCATTCGTGGTGCAGCGCATCGGTCTGACGCAAGCGCGACGTTTGGGTGTGTCAGGTACGCGCGTCGACGGCGCGCAAGCGGCAGCGATCGGCCTTGCGCATCTTTGCGTCAAGGACGCCGCCGCGCTCGATGCGGCGATTCGTGACGCCTGCGATCAAATCCTCAAATGCGCGCCGGAGGCAATTGCTGCCACCAAGCGGCTTATGTTGCGCGCCGCCGGTCCGGCCTCGATGTCGGTCTTGCTCGACGACGCGGCGGCCGTTTTCGCCGCCGCCGTCCGCAGCTCCGAAGGCTGTGAAGGCACGAAGGCGTTCGTGGAGAAACGCAAGCCATCGTGGGTTACGCAGGTGGAGTGACGGGCGGCTCAGGATGGCGTCGTTCAGCAAAATCCTCATTGCCAACCGCGGCGAGATCGCCTGCCGCGTGCTGCGCACGGCGAAGGCGCTCGGCTATCGCACGGTCGCGGTGTTCAGCGACGCCGACGCGGGCGCGCCGCACGTCCGGCAGGCCGATCAGGCGGCGCGGATCGGGCCGCCTCCGGTGCAGGACAGCTACCTCAATATCGGCGCGCTTTTGGCCGCGGCGAAAATTGCCGGCGCGGATGCGGTGCATCCCGGTTACGGCTTTCTGTCGGAGAACGCGGCCTTTGCGCAGGCCTGCGCCGATACAGGCCTTGTCTTCATCGGCCCGCCGGCCGCTGCGATCGAGGCCATGGGCAACAAGGCGCGCGCCAAGGACTTGATGGAAGCAGCCGGCGTGGCATGCGTGCCCGGCTATCGGGGATCCGACCAGTCCGACGAAAAGCTATTGGCGGAAGGGCGTCGCGTCGGCTTTCCGCTGATGGTCAAGGCCGCCGCCGGCGGCGGCGGCCGCGGCATGCGGCTGGTTTCGTCAGCCGACGATCTTCCGAACGCGCTCAAGCGTGCGCGTTCGGAAGCGGAGGGTGCATTCGGCTCGGCTGAGTTGATTCTCGAGCGTGCCGTCATTGACGCACGGCATATCGAATTTCAGGTTTTTGCCGACCAATACGACAACATTGTTCATCTCGGCGAGCGCGATTGTTCGATTCAGCGCCGTCATCAGAAGGTGATCGAGGAGACGCCTTCTCCTGCGCTGTCAACCGATTTGCGGGCGCGGATGGGCGAGACCGCGATCGCCGCCGCGCGTGCCATCGGTTATGTCGGCGCCGGCACCATCGAGTTTTTGCTCGACCGAGGCGAAAAGTTCTATTTCCTTGAAATGAACACCCGACTCCAGGTCGAGCATCCGGTGACCGAAGCGGTCACCGGGCTCGATCTGGTCGCATGGCAACTGCGCGTAGCGGCCGGCGAGAAATTGCCGCTCGCGCGGCAAGACGTGCAAATTCGCGGTTACGCGATCGAGGCGCGCCTCTACGCTGAGGATCCGTACCAGAATTTTTTGCCGCAGAGCGGGACTTTGCTCGATTGGCGTCCCGCCTCTGGGGAGGGCGTTCGCGTCGATCACGGTTTGATGTCGGGCCAGAGCGTGAGCCCGTTCTACGATCCGTTGTTGGCAAAAGTGATTGCGCATGGATCGAACCGCGAGGAGGCGCGCCGCCGCTTGATCGCGGCACTCGACGATACGGTCGCGTCCGGATTGACCACAAACCGGAGCTTCCTCTCGGCCGTCCTTCGGCATCCGGACTTCATCGCGGGCGAGGCGACGACGGATTTCATCGCTCGCCATTTTCCGGCGGGAAGCGCCGCTACGCGGCGTCCGACGCCAGGTCCGTGTACTCTTGCGCTCGCCGCGGTGTTTTTGTTCGAAGGCCACCTGCGCGAAACGGAAAAATCTCTAGGCCCGGGGCGGAATTGGTCCTCGACTGGCATTGCGATCTGGCCGTTGCGGCTGAGCTTGGGTGGTACGCATCACCCCGCGACCGTCATGGCCAAGGGAGCGGACTGCTACTCGGTCACGCTCGCTCATGAAGTAATCGACGTTTCGATTGACGAGCGTCGTGACGGTGCGTTCCGATTCACAACACTCGGCCTGCAGCGGACCGCGCGCGCCGTCCTGTATGACGGGACGCTTTATCTCGATCTCGACGGATCGACCTTCACGGTTCGCGATACCACGCTTGAGGTCGCGAGCGGCGCGCGCCGCGACGGCTCCGCGCGGCTGGTCGCGCCGATGAATGGGGCGATTGTTAATGTGCTCGCCAGACCGGGCGATCGCGTATCCCGGGGTCAGCGCATCGTCGTACTGGAGGCGATGAAGATGCAGCACGAGATTACGGCCGAGCGTGACGGTGTGATTGACAAGGTTCTGGTCAAGGCCGGCGACCAGGTGGCAACCCGCCAGCTACTGGTCGAGCTCAAAACCGTGGAACATCAGACGGAGGCGACGGCATGAGCGACAAGGCTGTCATTACCTGCGCGCTCACCGGCGTGCTTACCGACCCGAAGCAGCATCCGGTGCCGGTGACGCCGCAGGAGATGGCCCGCGAGGCGAAAGCTGCATTTGATGCCGGCGCAGCAGTCATGCACGTGCATTTCCGCCAGCAGGCGCCCGGCAAGGGACATCTGCCGTCGTGGGAGCCGCAGCTGGCAGCCACCATCATGCAAGCGATCCGCGACGCCTGTCCGGGCGTCATCCTGAACGAATCGACCGGCACCATCGGATCAGACATTTCAGGCCCGCTTGCCTGTCTGCGGGCGGTCAGGCCGGAAATTGCTGCCTGCAATGCCGGATCGCTAAACTACCTGAAAGTACGGGCCGACGGATCGTGGGCGTGGCCGCCGCATCTGTTCGATAATCCGGTCGAAAAGGTCAAAGCCTATTTGGACGTGATGGCGGAGACCGGCACGCAGCCGGAATTCGAATGTTTCGACGTCGGCATCGTGCGCTGCGTCGGCATGTATGCCAAAAACGGAATGTTCAAGGGCCGGCCGAAATACAATTTCGTCATGGGGGTCGAATCCGGCATGCCGGCCGATCCCGATCTGCTGCCGATCCTGTGCAAGCTGGTCGTTGCAGGTGCGCCGTGGCAGGTGACCTCGGTCGGCAGGGATAAAATATGGCCGCTGCACCGACGCGCGGCCGAGCTTGGTGGCCATCTGCGCACTGGCTTGGAAGATACTTTCTATCTGCCCGACGGTAGCAAGGTCGGTTCAAACGGTGCGCTGGTCGATATGCTGGCCCGTTACGCGCGCGATGCGGGCCGGGCGGTCGCAAGTCCCGCGGAAGCGCGCGGCCTCATGGGGCTTGCGGCTCCGGTGCATTGAGCGCGCTTCTGCCTTCGACACTTTCATTAGTTACGCAAGTGAGGATAAAGCGGCGGCGGATGCTGCGTGTGCAATGCTTGAGGGTGCGGGCGTTCGGTGCTGGATAGCTCCGCGCGATATCAGGGCCGGCGGGGAATACGGTGCGGCGATTATCGAGGCGATTGATCAATGTCGGGTCATGGTTCTTATTTTTTCGTCGAGCGCGAATGAATCAAATCAGGTTCATCGCGAGATAGAACGTGCGGTCAGCAAAGGTGTCCCAATTGTGCCAGTTCGCCTCGATGAGGTCATTCCGACCAAGTCGATGGAGTATTTCCTGGGAGCGATCCATTGGCTGGACGCGCTGACGCCGCCGTTTGAAAGACATCTCCAGCAGCTTGTCGAAACTGTGAAGGCGATCTTAAGCAGCCATGTTTCGAATCGCGACGCTTCAGCCGATGGTTTGCGCCGCTCGGCATCCGCGAAACCTGCGCGGAGAAACTTGCGCCTGTTTGCGCTCATCGGCGGTCTTTGTGTTGTATTTTTAGCGGCCGGCGTCTGGCTCTATCCGAGCCATGTCGGCGTTCCGAGAAGTCTGCCGGCTTCGGTTTCGCCGCAACTTGCGGCAAGACCCGCTGAAACATTGCGTCAATGGGCGGGGACTTGGGCCGGCGTGTGGTTCGTTCGAAGCGGCAAAGAGAGTACTGTTACGATTGCGTTGGAAGGAGAAACCATCGCCGGAACGATGTTATGGCGCGAAACCGACGACAGTGAAACACGCCAACATCGGGCCGACGGAACTTTGTTCAATTGCAAGGTGAATGGCAACTTCGCGAATTGCGAAACGGCATGGAATTACACTGATCATGCGAAGGATCTGAAGAATCACGGTACAGGTACGCTGACGCTTGATGGTGAAAGGCTTACCGCACGGTTTCGCCAGGACGAAGCTGAACCTACATGGCGGACTACGCCCTACGTAAGCAGTATGCACGTCGGCGCTGTCTGGGAGTGGGATCTGGCGCGCAAGAAGTAGCTTCAGTTCGACTGCCGCGACGATCTGACCGATCCCGGAATTGGCCGACGGCAGCTAGTGGACCTGCCGCTCCTGGCCTGCCCAGTACGGCTTCCGCAGCTCCCGTTTGAGAATCTTGCCGGTGGGCGTGCGCGGCAGAGCGTCGACAAAATCGACCGAACGCGGCGCCTTATAGTGGGCGATTCGGTCGCGCGCGTAGCCCATCAGTTCCTCGGGCGTGACGCTGGTGCCGGGCTTTTTCACCACGATCGCTTTGACGGCTTCGCCCCACTTGTCGTCCGGGATGCCGATCACCGCCACATCGGCGATTGCGGGATGACCGAACAGCGCGCTCTCAACTTCGGCCGGGTAAATATTCTCGCCGCCCGAAATGATCATGTCCTTCACACGATCGTAAATGTAGATGTATCCATCCTCGTCGAGATATCCGGCGTCGCCGGTATAAAACCATTCACCGCGAATGGCGCGCCTCGTCGCTTCCGGCTGATTCCAATAGCCGAGCATATTCTGCGGCGATCGAGTGATGATTTCACCGACCTCGCCTATGGGCACATCCTTGCCGTTGCCGTCGACAACCCGCATCTCGACGCCGGTCATCGGCTTGCCGCAGGATTTGAGACGATCCGGGTCATGGTGGTCTTCCGGCGGCAGGTAGGTGATGGCGCCGGTTGTCTCGGTCAATCCATAGACCTGCGCCAGCGCGCAGCCGAATATTTTGATCGCGTTGCGCACGAGGTCGATCGGCGCCGGCGAAGCGCCGTAGCAGATCAGTTCGAGTGAGGAAAAATCGGTCGCCTTGCATTGCGGATTTTGCAGGATGAAAAGAAGCAGCGCCGGCACCATGAAGGCTTTGGTGATGCGGTGTTCCGGGATCAGCCGGAGGATGGCGGCGGGGTCGGCATCGCGCATCAACACGGAATCGATGCCGCGGTGGAAACCGATCAATGCCCAGCCGCTGCCGCCGATGTGAAAAAGCGGCATACACACAAGGTTGACGTCGTTCTCGTGCCATCCGCCGATCGATCGCAAACCGACAGTTGTCAAGGCTAGTAGGCCAGAGTGGCTCAACTGCGCGCCCTTCGGGTGACCGGTCGTTCCGCTGGTGTACATCTGAATGGCGCAGTGTTCCGGCGCGATCTTGCGAGCCTGATCGCTCTCCGGTTGCCTTGCAACCCAGTCGGCGTAGCTGGTCCAGGAACCGTGCGGGCCATCGAGTGTCACGATCCGGCGTACCGTTTTCAATTCGGGGATAATCTTCTCGACCACCGGATAGAAATCGGCGCCGACGAACACCACCTCCGCGCCGGCATCCGCAATCACATAAGCCACCTCGGGTGGCGCCAGCCGGAAATTGACCGGCACCAGGACCACGTCGGCCTTGGCGGCGCCGAACCACAGCTCAAAGAAGGCCGGCGCATTCTTGGACAGGATCGCGATGCGCGCTTGCCGCTTTAAGCCTTCCGCGATCAAACCGTTGGCGACCTGGTTGGTACGGCGATCGAGTTCACCGAAGGTAATGCGCCTGCCTTCGAAATGGATCGCAATCCGGTCCGGCCTCGTCTGGGCGTGGTGGCGCGTGATGTCGCCTACCGTGGCGAGGTCCGCGATGCCTGCGACCTTGAGCATGACACTCTCCCTGAAAGCCTTCGTGTTGCCGCGCTTGCACGCAACGTTTGGTTTTCGGGGATCGTAGGCAGTTTTACGCGCGGCGGAAAGCCCGGCGGCGATCACGTCCGGCATGCTTGGTGCGTTGCGGTATGGAATTTGTCTGGATCGGCGCTCCCGCGAAATCCACTGCAGCCCGTCTGCCGGTGAGCGGCCGCAACGGAAAGGATTTATGAGGCGCGCTTCTTCGGTACCTTTTTGCCCTTCTTGCGCGCCTTCGACAGGCCGATGGCAATGGCTTGCTTGCGGCTCTTCACCCTGCCGCCGCGGCCGCTCCGCGCGGTGCCGCGATTGTAGCGGCGCATCTCATTCTCCACATCGCTGCCGACGCTGGGCGAATATCTCCGTTTCCTTTTTGGCATGTGCCTCTCCTCGCGGGTCATCCACCGTCGACAAAACGCCAGTACCATGGGGAAGGTTCCGGAGCGAGGCTGATGCAGCTCGCGGCGTTCTTTCTATTTCGGGATCAGGTTGCGATCCGGCGAGGAGCATCCGGCGGTTTTTCGTTGAGCACGAGCCAATAGAGTCCCAACTGGACCACGGCCTGAGCGAACTCGCTGAAATCAACCGGCTTGCGCACATAGCTGTTGGCGCCGAGGCGGTAGCCTTGCAGGCGGTCCTTGTCTTCCACCGAGGTTGTAAGGATTACAACGGGTAACAGCCGGGACGGCGGGACGGCAAATTATCGAGCGATGCCAGCGTCAATGTCGCCTGGATGAATTCCCGCAGATCGGCCGTCGTCGTCGATGACGAGAGCCAGGTGCGAGTCGAGGCTGACAGGAACGGCGTCGATCGCGCTCATGCGCAGTCCGATGAGTGATGCCGTGCCAGGGCTGTGCAGTGGCCGCGATGATTGTGGAGGTTTTACCGAATGAATGTTAATGCTTGGCCGTAAAGCCAAACACTTACGTACAACTACGTGCGTGCCGTTTCGGTATCATTGGAAGACTCTCGGCAACGACCTGAGACAGACTGGACGGAGAAAAAACATGCGCATCGTTTGCGTCGGCGGCGGCCCGGCCGGGCTTTATTTCGGTCTGCTGATAAAGAAGAAAAATCCCGCGCACCGGATAACGGTGGTCGAGCGCAACAAGCCCTACGACACGTTTGGCTGGGGCGTGGTTTTCTCGGATGCGACCATGGACAATATGCGGGCTTGGGATCCGCAAACCGCCCAGGAGATCGAAAGCGCATTCAACCACTGGGACGACATCGAAGTTTTGATCAAGGGCCGGCGCATGCGCACGACCGGCCACGGCTTTGTCGGAATCGGCCGCAAGAAGCTGCTTAATATTTTGCAGGCCCGCTGTGAAGCTCTCGGCGTCGAATTGGTATTCGAGCAGGAAGTCGATTCCGACCTCGAATTTCCGGACGCTGATCTCATCATCGCCTCCGACGGGATCAATTCAAAGATTCGCAACCGCTATCGGGATGCATTCAAGCCCGATTTGCTCATGCGCCCGAACCGCTTCATCTGGCTGGGCAGCAAAAAGGCGTTTGACGCCTTTACGTTCGACTTCCGACGAACCGACCACGGCTGGTTGCAGGCGCATATTTACAAATTCGACGAAGATACCTCGACCTTCATCGTCGAGACGACCGAAGACGTCTTCGCGGCGCACGGCCTCGACCAGGCCGACGAAGCAAAATCGATCGCCTTCTGCGAGGACTTGTTTCGCGAGGTACTCGACGGCGCCAAACTCATGAGCAATGCCCGGCACCTGCGCGGCTCGGCTTGGCTGAATTTCGGCCGCCTGATTTGCGGCAAGTGGAGCCATTTCAACGGCAAAAGTCACGTCGTGCTGATGGGGGACGCGGCACACACCGCCCATTTCGCCATCGGTTCCGGCACCAAGCTCGCACTCGAAGACGCTATCGAACTGACCCGGCAGTTCCGAAACTTGGGTGACACGCCCGACAAGATTCCTGCGGTGCTCGCCGCCTACGAGGAAGTGCGCAGCGTCGACGTCGCCCGCATCCAGAATGCGGCGCGTAATGCGATGGAATGGTTCGAGGTGGTCGGCAGCCGTTATGCCGATACGCTCGAGCCCGAGCAGTTCATGTACTCGCTGCTGACGCGCTCCCAGCGCATCAGTCACGAAAATCTGCGCTTACGCGACAAGACATGGCTGGAAAACTACGAGCGGTGGTTTGCGGCGCGTGCCGGCATCAATGTCGATCCCGACGGGCCGCCGGTGCCGCCGATGTTCACGCCCTACCGCGTGCGCGGCTTGCGGCTGGAAAACCGAATCGTGATGTCGCCAATGGCGATGTATTCGGCCAACGACGGCATGCCCAACGATTTTCATCTCGTCCATTTCGGCAGCCGCGCGCTCGGCGGCGCGGGTCTGATTTTCGGCGAGATGACCTGCGTGTCGCCGGATGCGCGTATCACGCCGGGTTGTCTCGGCCTTTGGAATGACGAACAAACCGCCGCCTGGAAGCGCATTGTCGACTTCGTTCACGCCACGACGTCGGCCAAGTTCGGCCTGCAACTCGGCCACGCCGGGCGCAAGGGTTCGACGCGGGTGGCTTGGGAGGGCATCGATCAGCCCCTGCACGAAGGCAACTGGCCGTTGATCTCCGCTTCGGCGCTTCCGTATATGGTGAATAGCCAGATGCCGCGCGCGATGACGCGTGCAGATATGGATCGGGTGAAGGCTGACTTTGTCGCTGCCGCCAGGCGCGGCGTTGAGATTGGATTTGACATCATCGAGCTGCACTGCGCGCACGGTTATCTGCTGTCGAGCTTTCTGTCGCCGCTGACGAACCATCGCACCGACGAATATGGCGGCTCGCACGAGAACAACGCGCGTTATCCGCTGGAGGTCTTTCTCGCCATCCGCGAAGTGTGGCCCGACAACAAGCCGATTTCGGTCAGGCTCTCCTGTCACGACTGGACCGAGGGTGGCAACACGCCCGCCGATGCCGCGGTTTACGCAAGAATGTTCAAGGACGCCGGCGCCGATCTCGTGGACTGCTCGTCCGGACAGGTGTCGAAGGAGGAAAAGCCGGTCTACGGCCGCCTGTTCCAGACGCCATTCTCGGACAAGCTGCGCAACGAAGTCGGGATCGCGACCGTGGCGGTCGGCGCGATCTCGGAAGCCGATCATGCGAATTCGATTATCGCGGCGGGCCGCGCCGACCTGTGCGCTCTCGCCCGCCCGCATCTCGCCGACACTGCATGGACCCTGCATGAGGCGGCAAAGATCGGCGTGAAATCGATCGCATGGCCGAAGCAATATCTTTCGGCGAAAATGCAATACGAGACCAACCTTGCGCGGGCGGCTTCAGGTCCACGGCCGGGCTGAGAAGGATTGCGGCTATCGTGACGGACCAGACGCTTCAGGATCGGCACGTGCTCGTCACCGGCGCCGGCACCGGCATCGGTGCCGCGATCGCCGTCGCGTGCGCGCAATCGGGCGCCCGCATCAGCCTAGCCGGTCGCCGCCGGGATCCTCTGATCGCGCTGCAAGCCTCGCTCGGAAAAGATCGCGCGCAGGTCGCGGCCGATTTCGACGTGACGGACGAGCATAAAGTCCACGCGGGCGTCGCAGCGGCGCGCACGGTGTTCGGTCCGATCGACATCCTGGTCAACAATGCCGGCGAAGCACCAAGCGCGCCGTTAGCCAAGACGGATTTGGCAACATGGAACAGGGTGCTCGCGGTCAATCTCACCGGCACGTTCCTGGTCACCAGAGAAGTCATGCCCGATATGATCGCCAAGCGCGGCGGGCGTATCATCAACATTGCTTCTACCGCCGGGCTGACCGGTTACGCGTATGTCTCGCCCTACGTCTCCGCCAAGCACGGGGTCATCGGCTTGACACGCAGCTTGGCGCTCGAATTCGTCCGCTCTGGCGTCACCGTCAACGCGGTCTGTCCCGGCTACACCGACACGCCGATGTTCGAGCGTGCGGTGGATAATATCGTCGCCAAGACCAAGCGAAGCCGCGAGGATGCGCGCTCTGCGCTCGCGACGTCGAACCCGCAAGGTCGCCTGGTGACCCCGGAAGAGGTCGCCCAAACCGTGATGTGGCTCGCTTCGGCGGCGGCGAGTTCAATCACCGGCCAGGCAATAGCGGTTGCCGGTGGGGAAGTAATGGTCGGTTAGGCCCCTGGCCGACGATGGCTACTTGAAGCCTATAAATTTGAACCTTAAAATGATTTCCACCGGCGGATTGTCAAGGCTCGGCCGCGCAATGCTATCCAATTGAAACAGAAAGGCATCGCGTGCAGGAAACGACGAGCGTCCCGTTGGATGCGGAGACCAAGGTCACCGAGCGCCCCGGCGACCACGAACACGAATTGCGGCTCTGGCTGCGGCTCTTGACTTGCACGACCTTGATCGAAGGCGAAGTCCGCCGCCGGCTGCGGCAAGAGTTCGATGTCACGCTGCCGCGGTTCGACCTGATGGCGCAGCTCGACAAGGCGCCAGGCGGGATGACGCTCGGCGAGCTCTCGCGGCGCATGATGGTGTCCAACGGCAACGTCACCGGCCTTTCCGAGCGGCTGGTGGCGCTCGGACTGCTGGATCGCCGTCAATCGCGCAGCGACCGCCGCGCGCAGCTCGTCAGCCTGACGCCAGAAGGCCGCCGCGCGTTCCGAGCCATGGCGCGCGCGCATGAAGGCTGGATCGCCGAGATCTTTTCGCAGCTTTCTCCGGCCGACATCGATGCACTGATGCGGTTGCTCGCCCATACAAAAGCGTCGGCGCGCGATGCGATCTCCGGGGATGTGCCCCGATGACGAGTGCCAATCCGGTGGCGTTGCCACTTAAACATTACGCCGCTCAGCATGCGCGCCTCGCCGTCGAAGGCGCCGTCGCGACGATTACGCTCGACCGGCCGGAACGAAAAAATCCGCTGACGTTCGAGAGCTACGCCGAGCTCGGCAACGTTTTTCGCGCCGGTGCCCGCGACAAGAGCGTCAAGGCTTTTGTGATAACGGGCGCAGGCGGCAATTTCTGTTCCGGCGGCGACGTGTTCGAGATCATCAAGCCTCTCACCGAGATGGGTACGAGCGGTCTCCTCGATTTCACGCGCATGACCGGCGAACTGGTCAAATCGATGCGCGCAGCGCCGCAGCCGATCGTTGCCGCGGTCGACGGCGTGTGCGCCGGCGCCGGCGCGATCATGGCCATGGCCTCCGACATCCGCATCGGCACGCCGAATGCCAAGGTGGCTTTTCTTTTCAATCGGGTCGGTCTCGGCGGCTGCGACATGGGCGCGTGCGCGATCCTGCCGCGCATCATCGGGCAAGGCCGCGCGGCCGAGCTTTTGTTCACCGGCCGCACACTGGGCGGCGAGGAAGCGGAGCGTTGGGGCTTTTTCAGCAAACTTGCCGCGCCCGCCAACGTGCTCGCCGATGCGCAAGCGCTGGCCGCTGAACTTGCCGCCGGGCCGACTTTCGGCAATGCCATGACCAAGCGGATGCTCGAGATGGAATGGGCCATGTCGGTGGAGACCGCCGTCGAAGCCGAGGCGGTGGCGCAGGCTTTGTGCATGGAAACCGAAGATTTCGTCCGCGCCTACAAGGCGTTCGCGGACAAAAAGAAACCGGTATTCGAGGGTAACTGACGCGCCATGATCGGTTCGGCCCATATCGACACATTCGCGCGCGACCATCTGCCGCCGCCGGAGCTGCAGCCAGACTTCTTATTCAACCTGCCCGAATTGCATTATCCAACTAGGCTCAACTGTGTCACCGCTTTTGTCGATGATTGGCTCGCTGCCGGGCGGGGCGGGCGCGATTGCCTGATCTCGCCGACCGAGCGCTTGTCTTATGCTGGCCTGGCGGAACGGGTAAATCGCATTGCCAATGTGCTGACGCGCGATCTCGGCATCGTTCCGGGAAATCGCGTGCTGCTGCGCGGGCCGAACAGTCCTATGATGGTCGCAGCCTATTTTGCCGTCATCAAAGCGGGCGCCGTCGTTGTCGCCACCATGCCGCTCCTGCGCGCCAAGGAAATCGCGTTCCCGGTCACCAAGGCGGAGATCCGGCTGGCGCTGTGCGACGTTCGACTCGCCGACGAAATGGAGAAGACGAAACCGCTCGCGCCTTTGCTGCAACGGATTGTCTATTGGGGACGTGAGACCGCGGATAGCCTCGAAACGCTCATGATGAAGCCGGGCTACGAGCACTTTGACGCTTGCGACACGGCGAGCGACGACGTCTGCCTGATCGCGTTCACCTCGGGCACGACCGGCGTACCCAAGGGCACCATGCATTTCCACCGCGACATGCTCGCGATTTGCGGCACGTTCGGAAAATATGTTCTGCGTGCCGATCGCGACGACCGTTTCATCGGCTCGCCGCCGATCGCATTCACCTTCGGGCTTGGCGGGTTGGTACTGTTTCCGCTGCGCATCGGCGCGGCTGCTGTCCTGCTGGAAAAGGCCGCCCCGGACGATCTTTTACCGGCGATTGAGAAATTCGGCGCGACGATCTGCTTCACGGCGCCGACCGCGTATCGCGCCATGCTCGGCAAAGTCGCGGGCCACAAACTCTCTTCGCTGCGCAAGTGCGTCTCCGCCGGCGAGACGTTGCCGGCGGCCACGTTCGAAGCCTGGCTGGCGGCGACTGGTATCAGGATTATCGACGGCCTCGGCTCGACCGAGATGCTGCACGTGTTTATCGGCTCACCTGAGGAAGCCATGCGTCCGGGCGCGACCGGAAAGCCGGTGCCCGGCTACGAAGCGCGCGTCATCGACAATGCTGGCGCCGAGGTACCCGCCGGCACGCCCGGGCGCCTCGCCGTGCGCGGCCCGACCGGCTGCCGCTATCTCGGCGACAAACGCCAGGCTGAGTATGTGCAGCGCGGTTGGAACGTCACCGGCGACACCTATATCAAGGACGCCGACGGTTACTTCAGGTATCAGGCGCGTTCGGACGACATGATCATCTCGGCGGGCTACAATATCGCCGGGCCGGAAGTGGAGACGGTGTTGCTCACGCATCCGGCTGTAGCGGAGTGCGGTGTGGTCGGCCAGCCCGACGACGAGCGTGGACAGATTGTGAAGGCCTATGTGGTGCTGAACCTAGGCTTTGCTGCCGACGGCGCGCTGACGCGGGCGCTGCAGGATTACGTCAAATCGACGGTAGCGCCGTACAAATATCCCCGCGCCATTGAATATGTAACAAGCCTGCCGCGCACGGAAACCGGCAAGCTACAGCGCTTCGAGCTGCGCCGGCGTGCCGGTGAAACCGCTGCCAGCAAGCTTGCCTCCTAGGGAGACTCATTTGGCCAATAGTCCAGTCGATACGCTACGGCCGCGCGCGACATCAAACGTTGTACTGCATCCCGCCGGCTGGCCGCAGCCGAAAGGCTATGCCAACGGCATTAAAGCCCGCGGCGATCTCGTATTCGTCGGCGGTTTGGTCGGTTCGGACAAGCACGGCCGTTTCCCCGCGGATTTCGTCGGGCAGGCGCATCAGCTTTTTGAGAATATCGTGGCGGTGCTGGCCGAAGGCGGCGCCGCGCCGCGGCACATCGTGCGCATGACCTGGTATGTGCGCGACATGGACGAATATCTGAAAGGGCGGCCGGCGCTCGGCGAGGCCTACCGCAAAGTTATGGGCGACCACTATCCGGCGATGGCGCTGGTCGCCGTGACGCGCCTGGTCGAGCCTGAGGCGCGGCTCGAAATCGAGACGACGGCGGTCGTGCCGCAGGGCTGACGCCGTTTCTACACCTGTAAATAGCGCTGCCGCACGGTCGGATCGCTGGCGAGCGCCGCCGACGTTCCCGACCAGACCACGATGCCCTTCTCGATGACAACGTGTCGGTCAGCGAGCTTGAGCAACGCGTCGATGTGCTTGTCGACCAGCAAAATTGCCTGGCCCTCGGCCTTGAGCCGTTTGAGGCTCGCCCAGATTTCATTGCGGATCAGCGGCGCCAGTCCTTCGGTCGCCTCGTCGAGGATAAGAAGCTTCGGATTGGTCATCAGGCCGCGGCCAATCGCCAGCATTTGTTGCTCACCGCCGGAGAGCTGATTACCCATGTTGCGGCGGCGTTCCGCGAGGCTCGGAAAGAGCTGATAGATGTCGGCAAGCTGCCAGCGCGGCGGTCCAAAGCGCGCCGCGGCAGTGGCGATCAGATTTTCTTCCACCGTCAGCGTCGGAAAAATCTGCCGGCCCTCCGGCACGAGACCAAGTCCGGCCTGCGCGATCCGGTAAGGCGGCAGCCCGTCGAGCTGAATGTCATCGAACGTGATCCGGCCGCCGGCCGCCGGCAGCAATCCCATGATGGTCGAGATGGTCGTGGTCTTGCCCATGCCGTTGCGGCCAAGCAGCGTCACTACTTCGCCTTCGGCGGCGGTAAAGCTCACGTCGAACAGGACTTGCGCTGCGCCGTAAGCGGCCTCTAAAGCATCGACCTTCAGCACGGCCGCCTCATTCCATTTGCTCGCCGAGATAAGCAGTCACGACCTGCGGGTCGGCGCGCACCTCCGCGGGCAGCCCGGTGCGCAGGACACGGCCGCGGATCAGCACCGAAATACGGTCAGCCAGCGCGAATACGGCCTCCATGTCGTGTTCGACCAGAACCATGGTCAATTCCCCTTTGAAGCGGAGAAGCAACTCAACCTGCCGCTCACTCTCCTCGCGCCCGATCCCGGCCATCGGCTCGTCGAGCAGTAGCAGGGTCGGCTCCATGGCGAGTGCGATCGCGAGCTCAAGCGTCCGTTTTTCGCCGTGGGACAATTCGCCGGCGCGCATATGCGCCCGGTCGGCGATGCCGGTCTGTTCGAGCGCCGCCATCGCCGGGCCGTTGAGGGCGGTCTCGTCCGCGGCACGCCCGATAAAGCGCAAACTCGATCCACTGCGCGCCTGCACCGCCAGCGCCACGTTTTCCAACACGGAAAAGCCCGGCAGGATCGAGGTAATCTGGAAGCTGCGCGACAATCCGCGTAGCGCGCGGGCTTCCGGCGGTAACGCAGTCACGTCGGTCCCGCCGAATATGATTCGGCCGCCGTCCGGCGGTAACAGCCCGGATATTTGATTGATCAACGTGGTCTTGCCCGCGCCGTTTGGTCCGATTATGGCGAGCATCTCGCCTGGCATGACATCGAGCGTCACGTCGTCGGTCACGACCAGGCTGCCGAAGCTCTTGCGCAGGCCTTGCAGGCGAAGGGCAGGCTCAGGCATGGCTGAGCCGTCGCCAGAGGAGGGCGCTCAGACCCATCAATCCGCCGCGCGCGAACAGAACCACCAACACCAGCAGCGGCCCGAAGATCACCTGCCAGTTCTCGGTTAAGCCCGACAGCCGGTCCTCGACGATCAGGTAGGCGGCGCTGCCGATGATCGCACCGTCGAGCGTACCGACGCCGCCGAGGATGATAATGACGATCAGCTCGCCGGATTGCTGCCAAGCCATGTAGGCCGGCGCGACAAATTCGGTCGAATTGGCGAGCAGGAATCCGGACAGCCCGCCGAGACCGCCGGTAATGACATAGGCGACAAGCTGGAACCGCCGGACGGTGAATCCGATCGTTGCCATCCGGGTTGGATTTTCCCTGGCGCCGCGCAGTACGCGGCCGAAGCGCGACGCGATCAGCGCGTGGCACAACAGATAGGTCGCGACCAGGCAGAGCAGGCTGAAATAGTAGAAGGTCGTGTCGCTCTTGAGCAGACTAAAACCGGCGATGGTGCTGCGCGCCGCAATGGTCAGCCCGTTGTCGCCGCCATAGCGCGCAAGCGAGGTGGCGATGAAATATACCATCTGCCCGAAAGCAAGCGTGATCATGATGAAGTATACGCCCTTGGTCCGCATGCAGACGATGCCGGTGATCCAGGCGAACAGCATCGAGACCGCGATCGCCGCCGGCAGCGCAACCAGCGCGTCGCCGATGCCTTCGGCGGATAGAATGCCGACGGCATACGCACCAAGCCCGATAAACGCCGCGTGGCCGAATGAAATAAGGCCGGCGTAACCGACGATGAGATCAAGCGCGACGGCCGCCACCGCGAACACAATGATACGCATGCCCGAGTCGACGAGATAGCGCTGCGCGGTCAATCCGGCGAAGATTGGCAGCAGCGCGAACGCGAGAAAAATCAATGCCGGCAGCACGTCGCGCGAGGAGCGAAGCGGCCCGGCCCTGCCGACGGCTACCGAGGCGCCGCCGCTCATGTCAACGGCCACGCGCCGGAAACAGGCCGGCGGGCCTCAGGTAGAGCACGATGGCCATCAGCACGTAGATCAGCATCGAGGCGATGGCCGGACCCACCATGCGCGCCGGCGACGGCGCCATGACCACCCGCAGCAGATCGACCGAAAACGACCGGCCGAGCGTATCGACCAGCCCGATCAGCAACGCCGCAACGAATGCGCCGCGGATCGAGCCGATGCCGCCAATCACGATCACGACCAGCGCGAGGATGAGGATATTGGTGCCCATGCCGGGCTCGACCGAGATGATCGGCGCGATCATGACTCCGGCAAAGCCCGCCAGCATGGTGCCGAAGCCGAACACGATCGTGAACAGCCGCTCGATGTTCACCCCAAGCACCGAGACCATGCGCGCGTTGGTCGCGCCGGCGCGCACCAGCATGCCGATCCGGGTGTAGGTCACCAGCACATAAAGACCGGTGGCAACCGCGATCCCGGAGCCGATGATCACCAGGCGCCAGACCGGATAAAGCTGCCCCGGCGCCAGCTGCACCGAGCCGGTAAACGCATCCGGCACCGGCAGCGTCAACGGGGCCGCGCCCCACACCACGCGTACCGCGTGATTGAGAAACAGGATGATGCCGAATGTTGCGATCACCTGATCGAGGTGATCGCGCCCGTACAGATGGCGCAACACCAGAAATTCGAGCAACAGGCCGAAAGCGAGCGCCGCAGCCAGCGCCAGAATGAGCGCGAGCAGGAAGTTGCCGACCAGGCCGTAGAACGCGACCGCCAGATAGGCGCCGAGCATGTACTGAACGCCGTGCGCGAGATTGATGAAATCCATCACCCCGAACACAAGCGTCAGGCCGGCCGCGATCAGGAATAGAAGTACGCCAAGCTGCAGCCCGTTCAGGACTTGGATAAAGAAGAGAGTACCTGTCATTGTTCCACCTCCCCCGCCGGGCGGGGGAGGATGAGCGGCGCCGCCGTCACTTCATCGGACAGTATTGGGCGTATGAATCGCCGTAGTTCGTGAACACGGTTTTGACGATCTCGGTTTCAAACAAGCCGTCCGGGCGCTTGGCGACTTTCGTCAGATAGAAGTCCTGGATCGGATAGTGATTGTTGTTGAACTTGAACGCGCCGCGCAATGACTTGAAGTCGGCCTTCTTGAGCGCCGCCCGCAACGCGTCTTTGTCGCCGAGATTGCCCTTGACCGCCTTGACCGCGCTGTCGATCAGCAAGGCCGCGTCGTAGGACTGGAAGGCGTAGGTCGCGGGAACGGCGTTGTACTCCTTCAGATATTCGTCAACGAACGCCTTGTTCTGCGGATTATCGAGGTTCGGCGCCCAGTTCGAGCCGGCGAGCATGCCGAGCGCCGCGTCCCGCTGCGCGGGAAGCGTCGATTCGTCGACCGTGAACGCCGACAGGAAGGTGATGCTGTCGGCAAGGCCGGCCTGGCGAAACTGCTTGACGAAATTCACGCCCATGCCGCCAGGGAGGAAGGCGAATACGGCGTCGGGCTTCGCGGCCGAGATCCGCGACAGTTCGGCCGAAAAGTCGAGCTGGCCGAGCGGCACGTAGATTTCGTCGAGGACCTCGCCGGAGAATTTATGCTTGAAGCCCGCGTCGGCGTCCTTGCCGGCCTGATAGTTCGGCACGATGATGATCACCTTCTTGACGCCGGACTCTTGCGCGTACTGGCCGAGCACTTCGTGAATTTGGTCGTTCTGATAGGACGTGACGAAGAAGTTCGGGTTGCAGTCCTTGCCGGCAAAGGTGGATGTTCCGGCATTCGGGCTGATCAGGATCACATTCGCCTCGGTTACCGGCTTTTCGATCGCGCCGAGAATGTTCGAGAAAACCGGGCCGACCACGAAATCGACCTTGTCGCGGTCGAGCAGCGCCTTGACCTTGGTCACGGCGACGTCAGGCTTGAGCTCGTCGTCGGCGACGATGATCTCGGTAGTGAGGCCGCCGAGCTTGCCGCCCAGATCCTTCACCGCGAGCTGAAAGCCGTTGCGCAATTGCGTGCCGAGCACCGCCGGCGGCCCGGACAGGGTGGCGATGACGCCGATCTTAAGACTGTCCTCGGCGTGAGCGGCGGACGTCAGAAGTCCGCAGGCGGCCGCAACCGCAAGCATCGGCTTGAGTTTGGTCATATCCCTCTCCTGAGCAGCTTGGCCGATAGTTTAAGTTTAAACCACCGGCTTTGTGAAGCCGCGGGGTGCAATTAATAATGCCCGCCGCTGAGGCAAATTTACGCTGTTGACCGATTGCCGCGCCGAAACATTGGCGGTCCGCCGCGCGCGTGCTTGGATGGCGACCCATGCGTGAAGGGAGTGACGGCCGATGACTTCGATGACGCCAGGCATTACCAAAGCCGGAACCGGCATAGACGGGATCAGCTGGAATATTCTCGGCCAGACCTATGTGCCCAAGCAGCTCAGCGAAAATTCTTTTTCCTGGCATGCGACGTTTCCGCCCGGCACCTTCGTCCCGCCGCACATTCATCCGACCCAGGACGAATTCATCTACATGCTCGACGGCAAGTTCGACCTCGTGCTCGAAGGCCGCGAATTCGTCGCTACCACCGGCGACCTGATCCGGCTGCCGATGCAGCTCCCGCACGGCATCTTCAACAAGACCGACCAGACTGTGAAGTGCTTCTTCTGGGTCACGCCGACGCGCAAGCTCTACGATCTGTTCTGGGCCATCCACGGCATGAAAGAGCAGAAACCGCCCGACGTGGTCGCGCTCTCCGCCAAACACGAAGTGATGTTCCTGCCGCCGCCGGCGTGAGCCGCGAGCTCGTGTTCGACCGCCGAAAATCTGCCTGACGACGCACGCTGATCTTTCTTTCCCTCTCCCCGGTGTGGAGAGGGAGCCGAGCGAATGGAATGAGCGAGGCGGGTGAGGGGGTGCCTACCTTCGCAGCTATGATCCCCCTCACCCTCGCTCGCTTCGCTCACTCGACCTCTCCCCACTGGGGAGAGGTGAAATGATTTCGGCCTCAGGGCTACCAGCACGAAAAATCGAACGGCGAAAACCGGCGCGCCGTCTGCGTCGGCGAATCCGCCGTGGCCGGCGTTTGTGCGATGACGCGGGCGAACGCCCGGTCGCGGACGTCGCCGGGCACCTAGTCGAAGCCGCGCTTGAGGCAGGCGAGCGCATCGCCTTCGCACCGTTGGGCCCTGCGGCACGGCTTGTAGCGGCAGGCGATCCAGAACTTGAAGATATTGCAATACTCGTGCTGCGCCACTTTGGCGGCGGTGTCGAACCGCGCCTGCCATTCGTCGGGTGTAAGTTTCTTCGTGGTCGTCCTGCTCATCGCAACTCTGTTTCATCCTCCCCCGCGTTGCGGGGCAGGAAAGTGAAAGCGTTCTCGCGACGCGTTTTTTCGCGCCCGAGTTTTGTTCACAACCACGACGGAACGAAAAGAAGGGAGCGGAGCGCCGAAAGGCGCATGCCGTCCACTGGCCGCCCTTCACTCCCTTTTCCCGCTTGTGGGGGAGGGATGCGAGGAGGGTCGGCAGCGCGCCAAAATCCGGGCGCGCTCGCCTTCCGGCGCTACGCTGCGGCTCTCGCCAGTGACTTTCGCCGCTGGCTCAGCTCCACAGGCCATGCTTCCTGAGACTGGTCCGGGCGGGCGTTACCCGCCCTTCGCGGTCCCAGTTCTAGTGAAAGCACCTCACGCCCCGGCCGTAGTACCGGAGAGACTGATGCCCAAAGCCGCCCGGGAATGGATTGCGAATCCATGCGCAGGCGCCGCATCCCGCTCCGCAGTCAGGACCGCATCCGGAATGCGCCCTTCGATAAGCGGGATTCTTTGTAACGTAACTAAAAGGGGGACGAATGTCAAGGAAAGGGTGACGGTTGCGAGGCCCGCGCTTACGCCGCCTTATTGACCTGTTCGCGCGCGAAACCGGCTGCCGAGGCATAGCCGCGCACGATCGCCTTGCGCTGTTCGAACGACAGCACGTCGTCGATGTTGGAAAATCCGTCCGGCGCGCGCGCTTCGACCGCGTCGATCACGCCTTCCGGTCCGCCGCGGCGATTCATGCGCACGATGTCCCCCGTCGCCGGCAGCCGGTTTTGCTCGTAGAGCCAGAGCGCGTGCACCGGATGGTCGGCATCCTTCAGCCGATCGGCCAGGAAGCGGGCATCAAGGATGGCTTGCGACGCGCCGTTCGAGCCGACCGGATACATCGGATGCGCGGCGTCGCCCAAAAGCGTGACGCGGCCGTGGCTCCAGCGCGGCAGCGGGTCGCGGTCGCACATCGGATATTCCCAGAACTCGTTGGTCGCCTCGATCAAAGCGCGCGCATCCACGTAAGGGATACGGAAGCGCTGCACATGCGGCATCAAATCCTCGAACCGGCCCGGCCGCGACCAGTCCTGCTTCTGCGGCACCGGCATGGAAGGATCGCCGACCCGGCCGACCACTGCCCAGTTGGTCAGCCTTTTGTCCGGCCGCGATCCTTCGGCGATCGGATAGATGACGAGCTTGGCGGCAAGCCCGCCGGCCACCACCATCGAGCGCCCGGTGAGGAAGGCGGGCCAGTCGATGGCGCCGCGCCACAGCATCAGGCCGTTCCAGCTTGGCGCACCTTCGTTCGGATAGAGCTTTTCGCGGACGACGGAGTGGATGCCGTCGGCGCCGATCAGCACGTCGCCGCGGGCGGTGCGGCGATGCGAGCCGCCGCGATCGAAGAAATAGGCGGTGACGCCGCCGTCGTCTTGCGTGAACGAGCCAAGCCGGCAATTCATGTGGATGCGCGATTCGCCGAGCCGCGCGCGCACCGCCTGATAGATGACGCCCTGGAGGCGGCCGCGATGGATCGAGAATTGCGGGACGTCATAGCCGGCATCGAGGCCGCGCGGCTCGCGCCAGATCTCCTGACCGAAGCGGTTGGTGTAGAACAGCTCGTAGGTGCGGATGGCGACCGCGTCGAGGCGGTCGAGCAAACCGAGGTCGGCCAATTCCTTGATGGCATGCGGCAGCGTATTGATGCCGACGCCAAGTTCGCGGATAACGTCAGCCTGCTCGAAAATCTCGCAGTCGATCCCGCGCGCGTGCAGCATCAGCGCCGTGACCAGGCCGCCGACGCCACCACCTGCGATGATCACCTTCATATTGTTACTCTCCGCAAGGCGCGCTTGTTAACCAATGAGCCAGTCTGCCGCGCGCGGCAAAAAATGCAATGATTTGCCACCAGCATGGTTATGGGGCTTAAAGTCCCAGGCGGGAGAAGAACCACATGAGCTGCACCGCGCATTTGCGCCTCCCTTTCTTCGACGCCAAGCATCGCGCCTTTGCCGAGGAGCTCGACCAGTGGGCGCATCAGGCCGTCGTCGACATCGAGGGTGGTGAAACCGGCCGCCGCGATGTCGATGCGCTGTGCAAGCGGTGGGTGCGCGAGCTCGGCGCGGCAGGATGGCTACGGTATTGCGTCCCCGCTGGGTTCGGCGGCGCGTACGATCCGCTGCGATCGCTTTATCTGGTGATTGCGCGGGAAACGCTCGCCCGGCACAGCGGGCTCGCCGATTTCGCCTTCACCATGCAGGGCCTCGGCAGCGGTCCGGTGACGCTTGCCGGCTCGGACGAACTCAAGAACCGCTACCTGCCGCGCGTCGCCGGCGGCACCGCAATTGCCGCTTTCGCGCTGACCGAGCCCGAGGCCGGCTCCGACGTCGCCGCCATGGCGCTCAGCGCGCAGCGGGCCGGCGACCATTATGTGCTCGACGGCGAGAAGACCTTCATTTCCAACGGCGGCATCGCCGATTTCTATACGGTGTTCGCCCGCACTGGCGAAGCGCCGGGCGCGCGCGGCATTTCGGCGTTTCTGGTCGAAGCCAGAACGCCGGGCTTTGACATCGCCGAGCGGATCGAAGTGGTCGCGCCGCATCCGCTGGCGCGCTTGCGGTTTCAATCCTGCCGGGTGTCGCTTGCGCATCTGATCGGAGCGCCGGGCGAGGGCTTCAAGATCGCCATGCGCACGCTGGATATTTTTCGCGCCGGTGTTGCCGCCGCGGCGCTCGGCTTTGCCCGCCGCGCGCTCGACGAGGCGCTGGCGCGCGTTGCCGCGCGCAAGATGTTCGGCCAGACCCTTGGCGATTTTCAGCTGACGCAGGCCGCGCTCGCCGACATGGCGACCGAGATCGATGCGGCGGCGCTGTTGACCTACCGGGCGGCGTGGCTGCGCGACGTCGAGGGTGTGCCAACGACGCGGGAGGCGGCGATGGCCAAGATGGCCGCGACCGAAAGCGCGCAGCGCGTTATCGACCGGGCGGTTCAGATTTTCGGTGGGTTGGGTGTGAGCGTCGGCTCGGTGGTCGAGCATCTTTACCGGGAAATTCGGCCGCTCCGCATCTACGAGGGCGCGACCGAAGTGCAGAAATTGATTATCGGCCGCGATCTGCTCAAGGCGCGGAATTAAGGGTCACGCTCCGGCAAGCATCTTCGCCAGCATGAAGCCGGACCCGGCGCCGGTGCCGGCGCCCGGCCAGGTCGAGGCGCCGACCATGTACAGCCGCTCGACCGGCGTGCGGTAGCGCGACCAGCCGAAGGCCGGACGGAACAGGAAATTCTGATCGAGATGATGGCTGCCGCCAAGGCTGTCGCCGCCGACCAGATTCGGGTTGTCGCGTTCGAGATCGGCGGGCGAGTGCACCGCGCGCCCGATAATGTTGGCGGAAAAGCCGGGTGCGTAGCGCTCGATGATGCCGATCACCCGGTCGGCGTAGGCGTCCTTCACCGTATCCCAATCGCGGCCGGCGATGCTGCCGGCGGCGTCGCCGCGAATGACCGACGGCAGCACCCGCACCTGCACCCACAGCACGTGCTTGCCGGCCGGCGCGCGCGACGGATCGATCGCGGTCGGGTGGCCGACGACCAGCCCCGGCTCAGCCGGCAAAAGTCCGTCCAGCGCGTCGGTGTAAGTTTTCGCCAACGCCGCAAGCGACGGCGCCAGATGCACATAGGCGTAGCGCCGCAATTCGGCGCCCGCGCTCCATGCCGGCAAATCGTTGAGCGCTAGATGAATCATCATCGTTGCCGGGCCGGACCGGAATTTGGCCAACCGTTGCGTCGCCGCCGAAGCCGGGAGAAGTTTTCCGAACAGCACGCGCGGATGCAGGTTTGCGACGATCGCGCGCGCCGCCTCGATCCGTTCGCCGCCGTGGAGCACGACGCCTTTGGCGGCGCCGCATTCGACGGCGATGCTTTGCACCGGGGCGCCGAGCCGCACTTCGCCGCCTGCCGCCGTGATGGCGCGCACCATGGCGGTGACGATCGTATCGGCGCCGCCGCGCCCAAGCGCCATGCCGAAAGCCTGGTCCGCCATCGATTCCAGATAGGGAAACAGCGCGCCGCCGGCGCAGTCCGGCGAAAAATCGAGGTGCATGCCCCAGATCGCCAGCATCACTTTAAGTTTTTCGTTCTCGAAGTTTTCATCCAGCCATTCGCGCGGCGAGGCGAGCAGGAGGCGCACCGTGTCGGCGACCCAGGCCGTGCCGCGCGTGCGCCAGGCACCGAAGGCGACGCGCAACGCCTGCCATGACGGCAGCGGCGACCCGAGCAGCCCAAAAATGTGCGGCGCGTCCTCACCGAAAGCCGCGGTCATGGCGCGCCAGCGCTCGGCATCCGCCGGACTCAATGCAGCGATCCGGCTTGCATTCGCTTCCGCATTTTTCTCCACGCCGAGCCAGCTTCCGTCCGGAAACGCCGTCGCGAAGCATTGCCCGGCGCTGGCGAATTCCGCGCCATGCGCAAGGAGCCGATCCTTGTGCGCCGCAAAGAACGGCGAGCCGGCGAACAGGCCCAGGTTCATGGCGTAGAGGTCGTGACGAAAGCCGGGCAGGGTGATCTCGCCGGTCTTGACCGCGCCGCCGGCCGTATCCGCGCGCTCGACGACCAGAATCTTCCAGCCTTTGGCGGCAAGATGCAGAGCGGCCGCCAGTCCATTGACGCCTGAGCCGATTACGATTGCATCGTAAGGCATCCGCTTGCTCCTGACGCGCGCTCTACCGTGTCGCTTGCCAGCGCAGATATTTCATATCTAAAATGTTGGCGCTAGGCTTGCTGCCGAGGGCGGCCGCCACTTTCCTTTCATGAGCGCCACGGAGAGACCCGTATGACCAGTACCCAAGTTCTCAGCGACTTTGCCGCGGCGCTCGCTTCCGGTGCCGTCGAGGTCGTGGACCTCACCGCGCCGCTCGGTCCCGAGACGCCGCTGATCAAGCTGCCGCCGCAGATCGGCAAGAACACGCCGCCGGTCGAAGTTCACGCCATTTCGAATTACGACAAGGACGGGCCGTTCTGGTCCTGGAATTGGCTCAAGCTCGGCGAACATTCAGGCACGCATTTCGATGCCCCGCTCCACTGGATCAGCGGCAAGGACTATAAAGACGGCAGCACCGACACCATTCCGGTGAAAAATTTCGTCGCGCCGGCCTGCGTCATCGATTGCTCGGTGGAATCGGCGAAGAACCCCGACTTCCTGCTCACTGTCGACGGCGTGAAAGCCTGGGAGAAGAAGCACGGCGACATCCCGGCCGGCTCGTGGGTGCTCATGCGTACCGACTGGTACAAGCGCAACGACAGCGAGGCGAAATTCCTAAACGCCGACGACAAGGGTCCGCATTCGCCGGGCCCGGCGGCCGAAACCATCCACTATCTGGTCGGCAAGGGCGTCATCGGCTGGGGCTCGGAATGTATCGGTACCGACGCCGGGTCCGCCGGGGGCATGGATCCTCCGTTCCCCGCGCACACTTTCATGCACAAGGCTAACCGCTACGGGCTCGCCAGCCTTTGCCAGCTCGACAAGCTGCCGCCGAAGGGTGCGATCCTGATTGCGGCGCCCTTGAAGATCGTCAAAGGCACCGGCAGCCCGTTGCGGGTGCTCGCCCTCGTGCCCAAGCACTGACGCCGCCGCGCGCGCCATGGCGGCCGCCGACTATGTGATCGTCGGAAGCGGGATCAATGCGCTAGTGGCCGCCGCTCTATTGGGCCGCAAAGGCCGCCGGGTCGTCGTGGTCGAGCGCAACGACCGCATCGGCGGCTGCATCCGCACCGAGGAGATAACCGCGCCGGGCTTCGTGCACGACGTGATGGCGACGACGTTCGTCCTGTTCATCACCTCGCCGGCCTATGCCACGCTCGGCCCCGAACTCGAAAAACGCGGCCTTGCCTTTGCCCATTCGCCGACGCCAACCGCGGTGCTGTTGCCCGACGGCCGCCATATCATTCTGTCGATGGATCGCAAGGCCAATGTGGCGGCGTTCGAGCAGCTCGCGCCCGGCGATGGCGCCCGCTTCGACGCCGACATCGGCCGCGTCGGCGCCGACGCAGCCTTCATCTTTGCGTTGCTCGGCGGCTCGCTGTGGTCGCGCACCATGCTCAAGCTGGTCGCGCGCGAAGCGTGGCGCCGCGGATTGCGCGGCCTCGCGACTTTCTTCGGCGAGGCACTCGGCACGGCGCGCGGCTGGCTGGAAACGCGTTTCCAGTCGGAGCTTGTCCGCGCGCTGTTCGCGCCGTGGGTGCTGCACACCGGGCTCGGTCCGGAAAGCGCCTATTCCGGCGAGATGGCCAAGGTGATCGCATTTGCGCTCGAAGTCGCCGGCGCGCCGATCGTCAAGGGCGGCGCGCAGAACGTTCTCAATGCCTTCGAACGCTTGATCCGCGATCAGGGCGGCAAAATCCTGGTTGGCGCCGATGTCGAGCGGGTGCTGGTTGATGCGAACGGTGCCGCGCGCGGAGTCCGGCTCGCCGGCGGCCGCGAGATCGAGGCCGCCGGGGGCGTTATTTGCTCGGTGACGCCCAACCAACTGCACGGCCGGCTGCTGGCCGATGTTGCACTGCCGGCAGGCGTGACCGACGCGGTCGCGCAATACCGCTACGGCAAGGGCAACATGCAGGTTCACTATGCGCTGAAGGCGCCGCCGCAATGGAAAGCGCCGGCGCTGGGTGCGGTCGCACTCACGCATCTGACGCCGGGGCTCGACGGCGTGTCGAAAGCCGCGAATGAAGCCGAGCGCGGCATGCTGCCAGCGGTGCCGACAATCTGCATCGGGCAGCCGGCCGCGCTCGATCCGAGCCGCTGCCCGCCAGGCGCTTCCATCCTGTGGCTGCAGTTGCCCGAGGCGCCGCGCACATTGAAAGGCGATGCCGCCGGCGAAATTGCCGTGCCGTCGGACGGCCGCTGGACTGAAGCGGTGCGGGAAACATACGCCGACCGGATCGAAGCGATCCTCGCGTCACACATCGACAACTTCCGCGACAATGTGATCGCCCGAAAGGCTTATTCGCCTGCCGATCTTGAAGCACTGAACATCAATCTGGTCGGCGGCGATCCGTATGGCGGATTCTGCGGCATCGACCAGTTTTTTCTCTGGCGGCCGTTTCATACGTCCGTCAATCATCGCACGCCGGTCACGCGGCTCTATCACATCGGCGCATCCACGCATCCCGGCCCGGGGCTCGGCGGTGGCTCGGGATTCTTGATCGCGAAATCGCTGGCGTAGCGGGAATCCGGGAAGATGGCGACGGCGGCTCTCGATCAAAAAACCAGCCTGTCGATTTTCGAGCGCATGCTGATGATGCGGCATTTCGAGGAGGCGGTGATCCGCCTCTACAACGAAAGGCAATTCGTCAGCCACTACCATATCTATATCGGCCAGGAGGCCACCGGCGCCGGCGTGCTGGAAGCGCTCGGCGACAACGATCTCATCTGCACCACCCATCGCAATCACGGCCACATCATCGGCCGCGGCAGCGATCCCGGCCGGGCGCTGGCGGAGATCCTCGGCCGCGCCACTGGGTTCAACGGCGGCCGCGGTGGCGCGCTGCACATCTGCGATCCCGACAAGGGCTTCTTGTCGACCTCGGGCATCGTCGGCGGTTGCGCACCGCTCGCGACCGGCGCCGCCTACGGCATCAAGGTGAAGCGCGAGCCGCACGTCGCGGTGGCGTTCTTCGGCGACGGCTCGCTTGAAGAAGGTATTGTGCTCGAGGCTTTCAACATCGCCGCCTTGTGGAAGCTTCCGGTCGTCTATGTGTGCGAGAACAATTCGGCCGGCGCGACCGGCGCGCAGCAGGGCGGCTACTCGACCGCCACCACCGCGGTCGAGAGCTTTACCCGCCTGCCGGCGGCATATGGCATTCACGCGGTCAAAGTCGACGGTGCGGATGCGGCTACCGTGCATGCCGCGGCGCGTGACGCGATCGCACGTTGCCGCGCTGGCAGCGGCTCGGTCTTCATCGAGGCGGCCACACTGCGCTGGCCGGGCAGCAGCCCGTTGTGGCCGGAATTGGCGACGACCTTTGATCTCGACCAAGCCTTCGATCCCGCGCGCATCGGCGGACCGCATTCGGACTGGATTCGCGATCGCGATCCGCTGTTGCGCCTTGCGCGCGATATCGTGACGCAGAGATTCGCCACCGCCGCGCAGCTCAAAGCGCGCGATGCGGCGGCGCGTGAACGCATTCGGGCGGCGATCGCGTTTGCGGTCGAAAGTCCGATGCCGGCGCCGGAGACCGCGCTTGCCGGCGTGTTCGCCTGAGCGGACCATGAGAAAAACCAGTTACGCCGCCGCCATGGTCGAGGCGCTTCGCACCAGCCTTGCGAACGACCCGCATGTGACATTGGTCGGCAGCTACGTGCTCGGCCTCGGTCCGAAACGCGTGTTGATGGATCCGATCCGCGCCGAATTCCCGGACCGCCTCTACGATCCGCCGATTTCGGAAGCGGCGCTGGTCAGTCTCGGCGCCGGCGCGGCGATGGCGGGCGCCCGGCCGTTCGTCGATCTCGGCACCGGCAGCTTCAGCTATGTCGGCTGGTCGCCGCTGGTCAACGAAGCCGCGGTGGCGCGCTACATGTCCTGCGGCAGGCTGCGCGTGCCGGTCGTCTATCACATGCTGCACGGTCTGCGTGGCGGCGGCGCCTCGCAGCACAGCCACAGTCCGCAGGCGATGCTGTGGAACGCGGCCGGGCTGGAGATCGTGCTGCCATCGAGCCCGCGCGACGTGAAGGGGCTGCTGCGCACCGCCATCAAGAGCGACAACCCGACCGTGTTCATCAACCATGCGCGCCTGATGGACATCGAGGACGACGTGCCGGAAGACGATTATGCCATCCCGTTCGGCCAAGCCGATATCAAGCGGCCAGGGCGCGACGTCACCATCGTCGCCACGTCGTTCGTGGTTCACGCCGCGCTGGCGGCGGCAGATCTGCTCGCGCAGGAGGGGATCGAAGCGGAAGTCCTCGACCCCCGCACTCTGGTTCCGTTCGACCACGCCACGTTGCTCGACTCGGTGCGCCGCACCGGACGGCTGGTAATCGTCGACGAAACCAATTTGAGCTGCGGCGTTGCGGCGGAAATCGCCGCGATTGTCGCTGAAGAAGGATTCGAGCATCTGCGCACCCCGATCGCACGCGTCACCCGGCCGGACGTGCCGACGCCGTTCTCAAAGCCGCTGGAAGACGCGATCACCCCGACCGCGGAGAAAGTCGCGGCGGCGGTGCGGCGGGTACTGAAGGCTGCTTAAGCCGGTTTCAGCGGCTCCGGCCGAGACCATGGGGAACAAGTTCGGCATCGATTTCGGAAACGATCCGCCGCTTCTCGCGCACTTCGTCGCTTGCTATCGTCAACTTTTTAGGTGGGAGAATTTCGGTCCATGCCGCGCATCGCCCAGATTGTATCCACCGCTCGCTATTTGCCGTACCGTACCGTTACCAACGCGGAACTGACAGCGCGTTTCACGGCACTCGGTCATCCGACCGTCATCGACAAATTTGCTGCCAGCACAGGTATTACGCAGCGTTTTTATGTTCCGGACGACTGGGCAACGTCGGACCTGGCCCTGCCGGCGGCCAAAGAGGCGCTGCACCGCGCGGGTCGCAAGCCCGCGGACCTGGACCTGATTATTGTTGGCACGGACACGCCCGATTACATCACGCCTGACACCTCGGTAGTCCTGCAACATAAAATCGGAGCGAAGAACGCCGGCACTTTCGACGTCGGCTGCGCGTGCTCGTCGTTCCCGGCCTCGATCGCCATCGCTTCCGGATTGATCGCCACCAATCCGGCGATGAAGACAATTCTCGTGATTGGCGTGTATCTGATGCATAGGCTCAGCGATCCGAATGATCCGGACTGCTTCTTCTACGGCGATGGAGCAGGCGCCGCGGTCCTGGAGGGCGGCGGCCAGCAAGGCTTCGTCGGCGCGGCTTTCCAGGCCGACGGCGCTTATGCATCCGCTTGGGGCATTTTCGCCGGCGGCACTTTTGAGCCGGCTAGCGTGGAGGCGGTGAAAGCCGGGCGCACGCAGGTGCGCCTGGTTGGCAATTATCCTGCGGCGATAAATGAGGAGGGTTGGCCGCGTCTATTCAAGCGCCTTGCCGCCGAAAGCGGGTTCACGGCGGACGACGTGGACCAATTGCTGTTCACCCAGATCCGAAAGCCCTCGATTGCAATTGCCGCCGAGCGGTGCGGTGTGCCGCTGGAAAAATGCCATACGATCATGGAGAAATACGGTTACACCGGCTCTGCCTGTATTCCGATGGCGCTGGACGACGCGATCGAACTCGGCAAGATCAAGCGAGGTGATCTCGTTGTAATGATCGGTTCGGGGGTTGGATATAACCAGGCCGCGGCGGCGGTTCGTATGACCCATTGATGGCGTTGTCCGAAGCCGGCGCAAACCAAAACTCTTTTGAGTTGCGGGAGTAGGGCTCGCCGACACTGACGCTCCCCCTAAAGCGTCGCGATGGTCTTGAGTGCGCCGTCGAGCGCGATGCCCTTTTCGTTGAGCAGCGCTGCGTCGCGCAGCCGCCGCATCCAGTCGGCGCCGTCGGCGCGCGCCGCCAGCGTAGGCACTACGGCCATCACGCGGTCGAATTTCGCTTCGCCGCGCGCATGCGTGTCGGAATAGCCCTTGACCAGCCGGCGGGCGTTGATCGCCTCGACCGCGACGTCGTAATTCTTCGCCACCTGCGCGGTCGCGACCGCAAGCCAGTTTTCCAGATGCGCCATTTCGCGCTTGTGCCGCAGCGTCGTTCGCCGGACCGGCTTGAACATCGCCAGCACGTAAAGCATCAGGAACCAGTGGATCGTGCCCGAGCGCACACGCCGTCCCTTGCGGAAGGCCCAGCCGAACAAGGCCGGGTACGATTCGAGAAACCGTCCGAGCGCCGCCGGCATGGTGCCGGCGACTTCCTCCAGTCGCGGATGCATGTATTCCGTCGTGTAGATGATCTCCCCGTCGCCGACGCTGTTCTCGCGCAGCACGCGCTCATAGCGGCTGCTGCGTGTCTTGAGGTCGGCCACGCGGATCACGTCGTCATAGGCCATCGCAATGGCGATGTATTTCGCCGCAGCCGCGGTGAGCGCATGCGACTTGGCTGCGCCGCCGCTGGCACCGTCGAGGCGGTAAATCGCGGCCACGCGGTCGAGATATTCGCCGGCATAGGCCGGGTCCTGGAAATCGGTGAGATGCTTGACGCCGGCATACAGCATGGCGTGCAACGGTGCGGGAAATTCGCGGATGCGCGTCAACAGTCGGTCGAGGTCGGGACGTCCGGCGGAAGTCGGCAGGGGCGCGAAGTGCTTCCCCGGCCGCTTGAGAACGGGACGCGCGGCGGCGGGAACCGGCGGCTCCTTTGCCTGGTCGTAGGCGGCACTGAAGGCCTTGAGGCTCGGCTCGATACCTCGGCCGCCGGCTTTGATGATGGCCTCGAAGCTCTCGCGGCCGAACGGCAAAGTGCCGGAAGCGGCCAGCGTCCCGAACAGGCAGGCGGAGATGTGGCTGTTGTTCTTGTTCGCCAGCGCCTCCATGTCGAAAGCGATGGTGCGCTTGGCCGCGACGTCCGCCGCGTCGATGACCACGGCCGGATCGGCGATGGCGTCGCCGGGCTTTTCCTTCTCGGCGGTCGAGTACATACGGTGCGTGGAGGCGATCAAGGTGGTGCGATCAGGTGTCACCAGCCCGCGCAGGATGGAGCGGCCGGCTTCCATCAGTTCGGATGCCAGCACCACGTCGACTTCGCCCTGCGCCGGCATCAACGACAGTATCGGCGCGCGGCCCGCTTTCGGCGGCAACATCTCGACGTAATAGATGGTCGCGCCGGTGCGCTGGGCCACGCCGGGCACTGACGTGGACTGGGCGTGCCAGCCCTGCGACTCGGCAAGCTCAACGATCCAGTCAGCCAGCACGCCGCCGCCCTGGCCGCCCATCGCCATGACCGCTAGGCAAATCGGCCGCTCGGTCGTGTACCGGGTCGGCGCTTTCGGCGTTGCTGACGGAGCGTCCATGGTGCCGGGCTTTCGCGTCAATCCGCGAAGACGATCCGGCGAGCCTCGCGTCGGCTTTGCAGGAAGCCGATTACCGACCGCCGCAGGCCGGACAAGAAACGATCCCACCAGGACGGATTATGAATAATGTCGGCGCGGTAGAATGACGGGCAAAGCACGGCGGCTTCCGATACTTCGCCGCAATTGCCGCAGCCGACGCAGTTATTGTCGATCGCCGCCACCGGATCGTCCTTGAGCGGATCGTCGGTGTGCTTCACCGAAAGCGAGGGACAGCCGGAGAGGCGGATGCAGGCGTGATCGCCGGTGCACACGTCCTCATCGACGCCGAAGCGCTCGCGTATCCGGCGCTCGCCATCGCGCACCGATTTCTGGAATATCGGCTTCTCCCGGCGCTGCTTGTTGAGCATGCATTCCGAGGAGGCGACAATCACTTTCGGGCCGCTCTCTTTCGAGGTCAGCGCTTCGCGCAAAGTGTCGCGCATCCAGCCGACGTCATAAGTGCGATCCGTGTGTCTTACCCATTTGACGCCGACGCCCTTCACGGCATCGACGATGGTGTTGTTGGTGGCGCGTGCCGGATTAAGCGCGCGCGAGGAGGGAATATCCTGGCCGCCGGTCGCTGCCGAATAGAAATTGTCGACCACCATGATCACGCCGTCCTGCTTGTTGTAGACGGCGTTGGCGATGCTCGTGGACAGCCCGTTGTGCCAAAAGCCGCCGTCGCCGATGACCGAGATCGGCTTCTTGTCCGCCTTGACATTGAAGGCGGAGGACGACGCCGGGCCGAGCCCGTAACCCATCGTGGTGGCGCCGATATTGAACGGCGGCAGGATTGCGAACAAATGGCAGCCGATATCGCTCGCGACCTGATGCTGGCCGAGCTCCTCCTGGACGAGCTTCATGGCGGCAAAGATCGGCCGTTCCGGGCAGCCGACGCAAAAGCTCGGCGGCCGCGGCGGCACGGTCTTGGCGAGCTCCTTGACCTTCGGATCGGCGAGGACGGCGGAGGCGTCCGGCGGCGGCGGCGAATTGCCGAGCAGATTTTTGCCGTGCAGCTCGAGGAAAGCCTTGATGCCCTTGGTGACCACCTGCGGCGTATATTCGCCCGCCATCGGCAGCACGTCCTTGCCGCAAATCCTGGTCTGGATGTCGCGGCGGCGGAGAATGGTATTGAGCGCCTGCTCGATGAATTCAGGCTGGCCCTCCTCGACCATGAGGATTGCCTTCTTGTTGACGGCGAAGGCGGCGACCTCGTCGTCGATCAGCGGGTAGGTCACGTTGAGGCAATAGATCGGCACCGAGGTCTCGCCGTAGACGTCGGCGAGGCCGAGCTGTTGCAACGAGCGCATGACGGAATTGTACATGCCGCCCTGAACGACAATCCCGACGTCGGCGGTCTCGGGTCCGAAGAATTCGTTGAGCTTGCGCTCCTTGATGAATTTCACCGCGGCCGGCCAGCGCTGCTCGATCTTTTCCCGCTCGTGCAGATAGGAGGCGGGCGGCAGCACCACGCGCTCGGTGTCGCGCCGCGGATTTTCCAGCGCCTCGCGCAAAGTAAAGGTAGGCTTCTTGTTGTCCTTGGCGATGAAACGGCCGTGCACGTGACAGGCGCGGATGCGGACTTCCAGCATCACCGGCGTATGCGAGACTTCGGACAATTCGAAGCCGTCTTCCACGGCTTTGACGATGGTCGGCAGGTTTGGCCGCGGATCGAGCAGCCAGACCTGCGATTTCATCGCAAAGGGGTGCGAGCGCTCCTGCATGATCGAGGAGCCCTCGCCGTAGTCCTCGCCGATGATGATCAGTGCGCCGCCGGTCACGCCGCCGGACGCGAGATTGGCGATCGCGTCGGAGGCGACGTTGATGCCGACCGGAGCCTTGAACGTGACCGCGCCACGGATCGGATAATGCACCGACGCCGCGAGCGTCGCCGCAGCCGCGGCCTCGGAAGCCGAGTTTTCGAAATGGACGCCGAGTTCGTCGAGCACGTCCTTGGCGTCGGCGAGCACGTCCATCAGGTGCGAGATCGGCGCGCCCTGATAACCGCCGACGTACGACACGCCGGATTGCAGTAGCGCCTTGGTGATGGCGAGAATTCCCTCGCCGCGGAATTCCTCACCCTCGCCGAGCTTGAGGTCCTGCACTTCGCGCGCGAACGACCGTTCCGCCATGAAATCCTCCGCGACGTCGCTCGATCAGCACGTCCCGCCGGTGCAATACATATGAAACCTTCCAATTGGTCTTGCAACGGCTCCCGGCGCGCCGCCGCCCCTCACGCACGCGGCGGCGGCGCGGTTGGCGTCACCGTTGGCATCGGCTCCGCGGCGGGCAAAACAGTGCCTAAAAATGCGGAAAAAAGCCCAATGCGTCAGCTTGTCCGCCTGTTGCTTTAGGCTTAAAGTAACTGCCCAAGGTGCCGACCTGCTATGCGCTTCCGCGTAGAGTCGAGTGCACGAGTTGCCGCCTCCTCGGCGGTCATTGGGGGAGTGTCATCATGTTCAACGTCACGCGTCGTCAGGCCCTCGCGGCAAGCGGCGGCCTCCTTACAACGTTGCTTGCGCCTCAACGCTTTGCCGCTGCGGCGGTCGGCAGCACGCTCAACATCGCCTACAACCTGCCGCTTCCGTCGTTCGACCCGGACGTCGGTCCGTCCTCGGTCAATCCGACCATTCAGGCGATGTATCGCTCGATATTCGATCAGTATGTTGGGCAGAAACCCGATCTCGCGTTCGAGCCCAGTTTGCTCACCGGTTGGGGCTGGAACGACGACAAGACCAAGGTCTGGATGGACGTGCGAGAGAATGTCGTCTGGCACGACGGCAGTCCGTTCACGCCCGAGGACGTTGTTTGGTCGATTCAGCGCGAAGCAAAGCCTGACGGCGGCAATCCGGTTTCGTTCATTTGGGCCGGCATCGATAACTTCAAGATCGACGGCAAGCGCATCACCGCCGACGTGAAGCAGTACGATCCGGTCATCTTCAAATGGATGGCGTTCCTTACCGGCTACGTGCTGCCGAAGAAGTATTTCGAGACGGTCGGCCCGCAAGGTTTCGAGAAAGCCCCGATCGGCACCGGCCCCTACATGGTCGATGCCTACGAAGGCAACGCCTATTTGCGGCTCAAGGCCAATACGAAATACTGGGGCGGCAAACCCCCGTTCGAAACGGTGGTCTTCAAGTTCGTCCCGGACGCGACGAGCCGCGTCGCCGAAATCGAAAGCGGCTCCTCGGACATCACGCTCGAAGTGCCGTACGAAGAGTATGACCGGCTCAAGAGCAAGGCCGGCCTGGCGGGCGTCTGCACGCCGATTTCCGACATCGCGCAGATCTTCATCACCAATGGCGGCGTGATGGACGACAAGAATGTTCGTCTCGCCATGTGCCACGCCGTCGATAAGGAGGCAATCGTCAAGCGGCTCCTGCGCGGCTACGGCGTCCCCATCGCCACGCTCGAAGCGCCGGAATACGCGGCCTTCGATCCGACGATCAAAGTGGCATACGATCCGGCGCTCTCGGCAAAGCTTCTCGCGGCCAGCGGCTTTTCGAAAGAAAAGCCGGTCAAGTTCACTATCCAGACCACACGCGGCTTCAAGCCGAAGGACTACGAAACGGTCCAGGCGATCGTTGGCATGTGGCGCAACGTCGGCATCGAGGCGAATATCGAGATTTACGAGATCGCCAAACACTTCGAGTTGCGCATGACGCATAAGCTCGCGCCGGCGGCGTTCTACAACTGGGGCAACGCGATCGGCGATCCGACCTGTTCGACCGGGTTCGCGATGTTCTCCAAGTCGCCGCACTCGGCGTGGCACTCGGACGATCTCGACGCCAAGATCGGGCCGCTCTGGGGCGAGAAGGACGAAGCCAAGCGCATCCAGGGCTGGAAGGATGTGGATCGCTACATTGCCGAGCAGGGCTATATCCTGCCGTTGCTGCAATACGCGCAGCCGATCCTGTACAAGTCCGATCTTAAGGTGATCCCGAACATTTCGGGTGCCTTGCAGCCGGCGACATTGGTCTCGAGGGCGTAAGGTCGAAGTCGATGCGGTCCACCGCCGCGCCCGGGGGGCGCGGCGGCCCATCGTCAGGTTTAAGGACCGTTCATGCTGCTTGCCGTCATCGTCAATCGCGCGGCTATGGCTCTGGTAACGCTTGCCGGCGTGGCGGTGATCGTGTTCGTGCTGCTGCGCGTCGTGCCGGGCGATCCCGTTGCTATGATGATTTCACCCGGCGCGGGTCCGGCCGATATCGCCGCGCTCAAGGCGCATTACGGGCTCGACGCACCGCTCCTCACGCAATTTTGGATCTGGATCAATGGCGTCGTCACCGGCGACTTCGGTACCTCCATCACCCTGCATGTCTATGTGACGGACGTGCTGGCTTCGCGCTTGCCGGCGACGATCGAACTCGCGCTGATGGCATTATTCGTCGCCGTTGTTTTGGGCGGCAGTATTGCCGTCGTCGGAACGCTGTTGCGGCGTACGCCTGGCGAGGCGGCGATTGACGGATTGAATTCAATCCTGCTGGCGGTGCCTGATTTTATTTGGGCGCTGGCGCTGGTTCTGCTGTTCGCGGTGGCAATCCCGGTGCTGCCGCTGACCGGCCGCATCGATCCGGCGCTGGCGAAGGGCTTTCACACCAGGTTTTATCTGGCCGAGAGCATCCTCACCGGCCGCTTCGCCGTCGCCGGCAATATCCTGAGCCATATGACAATGCCGACTTTGGCGCTGGCCCTGCCGCTCGCTGCGGTGATCGTGCGCCTGCTCAAGCAGTCGTTGAAAGAGGCCATGGTGCAGGACTACGTGTTGCTCGCGCGCATCAAGGGCTTCCGCGAGCTGCGGCTGGTGTTGCAAGAGGCGCTCCGTAACGCCGTCGGCCCGACGCTCGCGCTCACCGGCGTGCAGTTCACATTCCTGGTCGGCGGCACGGTGATTGTCGAGCGTATCTTTGCTTATCCCGGCATCGGCAATTTGGCGATCGATGCCGTCATCAACCGCGACTTTCCGCTGATCCAGGGCCTCGTTCTGCTGTTCGGACTGATCTTCATCCTCATCAACATCGCGGTCGATCTCATGGTCGCCTCGCTCAATCCGCGACTGCGGCACGCCTGATCCGGGACCGCACGACGTGGAACACTGGTCACTAGCGTCGAAGGCGTCCGCGCCGGACAGCGATCCGCAACCGCCTTCGGTCGGGGCCCGGCTCGCATCCGATCCGAAGGTCGTTTGCGCCGGTGGCTTCATCGTTATCCTGATCGTCCTTGCCGTCGGCGCGCCGCTGATCGCGCCGCAGGATCCGCTCGCGCAAAATCTTCTCATGGCAACCGTGCCGCCGGCGGGCTTTGCCGGTTCCGAGCCGGGCTTTCTGCTCGGCACCGACGGGCTTGGGCGTGACGTGCTGTCGCGCGTCATCTTCGGCTCGCGCGTATCGTTGACCGTTGCGTTCGTCGCCGCCGGGCTGGCCTGCCTGATCGGATCGGTACTCGGCCTCATGGCCGGTTATCTCGGCTATGTCGTCGATATGCTTATTTCGTGGTTGGTCGACGTCTGGATGTCGTTCCCGCCGGTGCTGCTGTCGATTCTGCTGATCGCCGTCATCGGCACCGGCTTGCACTCGGTGATCGCAGCCATCGTCATCATCGACTGGACGCGTTTCTGCCG
>Ga0181525_10000403_pt1 | contig 37997 bp, 36 predicted proteins | sample PEATcosm2014_Bin_48_FD_121100 | JGI IMG/M metagenome (GOLD analysis project Ga0181525, IMG submission 121100) | Peatland microbial communities from MTU Mesocosm Facility, Houghton, MI, USA - PEATcosm2014_Bin06_10_metaG | ecosystem: Environmental > Terrestrial > Soil > Wetlands > Peat | place... | reverse complement strand
CGGTTACGATGGCATGCACATCATCTATGAGGCGCTAAAAAGGACCGGCGGCAAAACCGACGCCGAAGGCTTGATCGATGCCGTCAAAGGCATGGCCTGGGAGAGCCCGCGTGGCCGCATTTCAATCGATCCCGAGACCCGCGAGATCGTCAACACGGTTTACATTCGCCGAGTCGAAAAAATCGACGGCAGAGTTCAGAACGTCGAGATCGAGAAATTCGAGAACGTCAAGGACACCGGCAACAAGCCCTGAAAGCGCTCGGCCGCCGGATCAATAGGACGTCTTGCTGATCTCGCCGCTCGCGGCGACGTACCAGCGCTCGCTGACAAAGGGTTTCCCGGCCAGCCGGTCGGCCAGCCAATCGGCGAGCAGCACCGGCGGGAACGGCCCGAGATTGGCGGCGGGCACATTGCCGACGGAGTGGCGCGATTCCGCATAGACCACCATCTGCTTCGGCCCCTTTAGCGCCGCCATCAATCGCTCCGAATGCAGGAGCGGGCTCAGCTCCTCGGCCTCTCCGGCGAGGCACAGATACGGCGCCCGGATTTTATCGGCATGTCCCTGCCAGGTGGTCGATTTGCGGAACTCGTCGAATTCTTCCTCGTCGGTGATGCCGGACATGTACATGAAGCGTTTCTTGAAGGTCGGCGAAGCTTCCTGGAAAATGGTGTGACAACCTGGCTCGTGACACACCGACATCACCGCGCAGGCCTTGATGCGCGGTTCGTTGCCGGTGAGCACGGTGCCGAACAGCGAGCCGAAGCTCGTCCCCGCGACGCCGACGCGCGCCGCATCGAGCTCCGGCCGCGCGGCGATCCAATCGACCAGCACCGGCCCCGCCGCCATCCAGTTTGCCATCGTGAAATTGAGTCCGATGATCGGCGCCTCATATTGGCCGGGACCGTCGATCGCGAGCACCGCCAGGCCGCGATTGAGGAACCTATCGCCGTACAGCGCGACCTGGATTTCCTTGTAACTGTCCATGCCCGGGATCGCGATTACGACTGGCAGGCGCCCGCCCGTGTGATTTGGCGGCAGGTGCAGCCAGGCCGGTATCGCTTTGCCCAGAAACGGGACCCAGACCGCCTCGACGTGATGATCCGCCAGCGCCGCATATTTGGCGTAACATTCGCGTTTTTTATTGTTATAGGCGATGTTGGTTTCGTCGTTCTGGTCATAGGGCCATTGCGCTGCACCCCAATGCGCCGCTGCCATGAAAAAATTATCGCGCGCGGTGACGGTGCGATCCGCTACCGCGGCGGCATTGGCTTTGGCCTCGCGGCGGCGCGCCACGGCGGCGAAAGCCGGACCGATATCGGCCATTTTCTTCACCCGTTCGCGAATGCCGGCGAAATCGGCGTTGGCTTCGATTCCGCAGGGGGCGTGGATGTAGAGCGAACGCGGCTGATCCCAATCGATGCCGTTGGCGCGGATGACATTGTCGATAAGCCAGCGCTGCTCCTCGAACCGGCGCACCCGCGGTTCGCCGCGCTTGTCGAGAATAGCCGGAAAGGCCTGCATCGGTCGGTTCATAGGCTTCCTCCAACGCCGGACCGCATGCCACAAGCGCAACGCCGGCTGTTGGCGACATTATCGGCGCGACAGGTACCGCTTTGTCAACGAGCGTAGAGCGTCCGTGGCCGCCCCTCGACGACGATGGAAATCTAGCGGTCCGCCATGTAGCGTCCCCGCCCTGCCCGACGCCGCGGGTAAAAATAAAATGAGGTGCCCATGAAGCTCGCCGTGCCGGACATGATCTCGAATTCCTACTTCCCGGCGGAAGCTGCGGTCGAGCTTGGCTTCTTCAAGGCCGAGGGGCTCGATGTATCGCTTGAGCTCATCTTTCCGGTGGATAAGGCCTACCAGGCGCTGCGCGATGGCGCGGTCGATTTCGTCGGCGGCTCGGCGCATTCGGCGCTGGCGGCGTTTCCACAATTTCGCGGCGCCAAACTGGTCTGCGCGCAGGCGCAGGGCATGTACTGGTTTTTGGTCATGCATTCCGATCTCGGCGCGCGGCGGGGCGATATTTCCATTGTCAAAGGCCGCAGCATCGGTGCGGCGCCTTGGGTGGACAAGGGTTTACGCGGGCTTTTGGCCGAAGCCGGCATCGATCTTGAGCGTGACCAGGTGAAGATCGCGCCGGTGCCGGGCGCGGCCGGTGCCGGAGTCAATTTTGGCGTCACCGCGGCCAAGGCGCTCGAAGATCGCAAGATCGACGGTTTCTGGGCGAACGGCATGGGCGCCGAGGTGGCGGTGCGCCGCGGCGTCGGTACAATCGTGCTCGATGTACGGCGCGGTGACGGCCCAAAAGCGTGTTTCAACTACACGGCAGCAACCATCGCCACCACCGATGCGCTGATTACGCGCGCGCCGAATACGGTAGCGGCCGTCGTGCGCGCGATCGTAAAGACGCAAAAAGCGCTCAAGGCCAACGTGACACGCGCGGCCGAAGTCGGGCAAAGGCTGTTTCCACCATCCGAGGCGGCGCTGATCACCGAACTTATCCGCCGCGATCTGCCCCATTACGATGCTGCGCTGTCGCCGGAATTCGTCGCCGGCATGGCGGCGTTCGCGCGCCAGCAGCACGTTCTGGAGGGCGCGTTGGCCTACGAGGATGTCGTCGCGACGCAATTCGCGACACTGTGGCAGGGATGAAGCGCCTCAGAAGCCGCCGGCGCTGAATTGAAATCGTTGGGTGACGTCATACGGCTGCTTGGCGATCGGGTAGGCGTAATCCACCCGGATCGGCCCGAACATCGAATCCCAGATCACACCGACGCCGAGCGAGGAGCGGATCGCTTTTGAGTTGGCGATTTCCTGCGCCGGCGTCAACGACGACGACAGGCTCGCCACGCTCGACGCGCCGGTGGCCCATAGGCTGCCGGTGTCGGAAAACAGCGCCACCTTCAGCTGCGCGTCGGGCGAGACGAGCGGCATCGGCGCCTGCAATTCCGCCGAGGTGGCCCAATAAATATTGCCGCCGAGATTATCCATGGTGGTGCCCGGCGTGATGTCGCGCGGGCCAAAGCCGTTCGGCGCAAAACCGCGCACCAGTTGCGGTCCGCCGAAGAAGCCGTCGAGCAGCGGCAACTGCTGGCCGCCCCACGGCGCCACGTAGCCGCCCTGCGCCCGCACCATACCGACCACATCGCCCGCGATCGGCGCATAGGCGCGAACATCGTCGGTGGTTTTCGCGAAATTGGCGGCGCCGCCCAAGCCGGCGAATTCGTTATTGACCTGGGCGCGAACCCCGCTGGTCGGGTTCTTGGCATTGTCGAGCGTCGAGTAAGTCACGCTGTTGCCGATCGACGATACCCAATATAAGCCCTGCGCCGCCGCGAGCTGAATGGGCAGCGAGGCCGTTCCGATCGCCGGATCGAGCGAAACGCCTTGATTATAGATCGAATAATTCCACGTGACGCCGAGGTTATCGGTCAACGGCGTGCCGGCGGTGAATTTGGCGCCGTAAAGGCTGGTGTTGAAGGCCTGATTGTCGTTGGCGAATGTTTGCTTGCCGAACAAACCGACGCCTGCCGCGAGCCGTTGGCCGAGAACCTGCGGATCGGTGAAAGAAACATCGAAACCTCTGGCATATTGGCCGTAAGTCACCGACGCCTTGGCGATGTCGCCGGTCCCCATGAAATTTTTATCGCTGACATTGATTGACGCCAGCCAACCGTCGCTGGTCGAATAGCCGCCGGAGATGAAGAAATTCCCGGTCTGCTGTTCCTCGACCGCGACATCGAGGACGACCCGATCCGGCGCCGAACCGGGCTCGGCGGTCAGCTTGACCGACTTGAAATAGCCGAGCGCCTTCAGCCGGCGTTCGGCGCGGTCGAGCAGCGCGCGATTATAAGCGTCGCCTTCGCCGAGATCGAATTCGCGGCGGATCACGTCGTCGCGCGTTTTAATGTTACCGTGAATGTCGATGCGCTCGACATAGAGGCGTTTGCCGGGTTCGACGCTATAGCTCAGATTAATGACCGCCGTCCCGCCCGCGCCGGTCCGCGGGCGTTGCCGCTCGTTGCGGGCTGCGACCGTGGCGAAAGGCTCGCCCGATTTGGCGAGTTCGAGCGCAAGGTCTTCGACGCTTTTGTCGACCGCATCGGCGTCGAAAATGTCACCGCTCCGGGTGTGCAGGACCGGGCGCAACGCCGCCGTATCGACGGTTTTTATGCTCGATTCGATAGCGATCGTGCCAAGGCGATACTGCGGGCCTTCGTCGAGTTTGAAGGTGACCACGACGCCATTCTTGTCGGCCTGGTAGCTCGAAGACGGCGTGACCCGCACATCGGCATAGCCATGCGCTCGATAAAAGCGGCGGATCAGATCGCGATCGTTGTCGATGCGGTCGGCATCATAGGTGTCGTTGTCCAGGATAAAACTCAGAAAATTCGTCGCCCCGGTCTTGATCGCGGCCTTCAGCTTGGCTTCGGAAAAGGCGGTATTGCCAATGAACTGCACTTGCCGCACCGCGAGCCTATCGCCTTCCTTGATCTCGAATACGAGATCGACGCGCGCATTACCGCGCGCAATCGTTTTCGGCACGACTTTCACGTCGTAGTAGCTGCTTTGGCGATAAAGCTCGGTAATTTGCACAACGTCGCCCTGAACGAAGGGCCGCCACAGCGGACCGTTCGCCGTCGAGTGCAACGCTTTTTTGATATCGTCGTCTTTGAGCTTCTTATTGCCTTCGAAGACAATGCGCTCGATCGTCGGATTTTCGACGACCGTCACCACGACGCGCTCGCCGGCGCGCGAAAACTTCACATCCTTGAACAGGCCGGTGGCATAAAGGCTCTTGAGCGCCGCGTCGAGCTCGACAGCGCTGAACCAACCTTCAGGCGCGCCGTGGAAATGGGATCGGATGACATCGGCGCCGATGTGCCGATTGCCGTTAACCGCGATCAAAGAATCGCGGGTTTTGGCATCGGCATCGCCGGCCGCGGCGGCCGTTGCACCGACGGAAATAGCAAAAATACCCGCGAAGATGACGCCGATCCCCCGGCAACGCATCACGCTTAAGCTCCCCGGCCGAACGGCCAAGGGCCACTAGACCCGAAAGCCGCGGCGGCAGCGTGTCGGATTATGTCGAAATCTGGGGTTTTGTTGGGGCGCCTGCCATAATGGTTTACGACGTCAGCCGCAGTTCGGAAGGGCGGCGACACGAACCACGATGACCTACCCCTGCAAACCCCGTGTCGTGTCGTCGAACAATTCCTCGACCGAATAGCGCCGCGGAATGATTTTCATTTCCAGCGCGTAGCTTGAGATCAGATCGAGTGCCGGTTTGACCGCATCGAAGCCGAACGGGATGGTGTCGATGGCGCCGGGTTTCGGCAGACCGGCGGCCCGCTTGCTGGCAAGCAGCATGTGGAACACCTCGCGTAACGCGCCGGGATCGGACTTTGCCAGACCGCTCTTGACCACGACCATATGATTGACCGGCACGACGCCGCGTTTTTTGTACCAATCCTTGGCCGCCGCGTCCGGATCGGCGATGACGCTTTTGAGCCGCGGGTCGGTGGGCAACACGCCGCCAAAGATCGCGGCATCGAGCTCGCCGTCGAGCAGCATTTTGGTCATGTCCTTGCCCGCGGCGGCACGCTCCACCCCGGGGGGATCGCGGTATTCGGGCACATGGGCGTCCTCGAAAGTCACCCATTTCACCTTGCCGAGGTCGATGCCGTAATCCTTCCACAGGATGCCGCGCAACCAAACGCCCGTGGTTTGCGAGAACGCACGCACGCCGACTCGGCGCCCGGGAAGGTTTTCCAGCGTCACTAGTCCGCGCTCAGCATTGTAGAGCATGGCGCCATGCTGAAACCGTCCCATCATGGTCGCCGGCAACAGCGTAAGTGGCTTGCCGTAGGCCTTGGCTTGCAGATAGGTGGCGATCGCCATTTCGCATACGTCGAATTTCTCCTGGCGCACCATCATCAGAAATGCCTTGTTGATGGGACTGACCTCGGTGAATCGCAGCGCCACCCGCCCGGATTTAATGTCGCCGTTCTTGAGCGCCTTTGTGTGCGGATAGGTCCCAAAACAGGCGTCAAGGGTCTCGACTTTTTCGGCGGTGACGGTGCTCATGGTGGGGTACCTCCCGAGTTTGCTTGATTTTATGGTGCGGCGAGGCGTTAAACCAGTCCTCGCCACCGGTGAGGAGCCATGACCGCCATGACGCAAGAACCCACGAACGTTACGGCCGACCGGCTAGCCTCTTTCATTGCCCGCGCTTTCCTCGCTGCCGGCTTACCCGGGCAGGACGCCCAAAGCTTGGCCGGGCTCATGGTCGAGGCCGATCTACGCGGCAGCGATACCCATGGCGTGATCCGGCTGCCACTTTACATCCGCCGTATCCGCGCCGGCGGCATCAAGGCTGTGCCGGACATTCGCGTGATCAGCGATCGGCCGTCGGCGGCGCTGCTCGACGGCGACAACGGCATGGGCCATCTGGTGATGCGCCGCGCCGCGGAGACCGCGATCGAAAAGGCGAAGAGCACCGGCATCGGCTGGGTCGGCGCACGCATGAGCAACCACGCCGGCCCGGCAGCGCTTTATGTCACGATGCCGCTCAAGCACGACATGATCGGGCTTTATTTCGCTGTCGGCAGCAATAATCATCTGCCGCCCTGGGGCGGCAGCGAAAGCCTGCTCGGCACCAACCCCATGGCGGTCGCGGTTCCAGCGCTGGAAGAACCGCCGATCGTGCTCGACATGGCGCCCACCGTCGCCGCCTACGGTAAGGTTCGGCTCAAGGCGCAGCGCGGCGAGCCGATGCCAGTCGGCTGGATGATCGATCGCGAAGGCAAGCCGCTCACCGATCCGAAGCGCGCCGACGAAGGCTATCTCCTCCCGATCGGCGATTACAAGGGCTACGGGCTAAGCCTCGTCATCGGCTTGCTCGCCGGCGCGCTCAACCGCGCGGCGCTAGGCCGTGAGGTGATCGATTTCGTCAAAGAGACCGGAAAAGCGACCAATACCGGCGAGGCGATCGCCGCGTTATCGATCGACGCGTTCATGCCGGCCGCGGATTTCAAGCGCGCCGTCGACCAGGTGATCCGGGATATTCGGGGCTCGCGGCGGCTGCCGGGCGTCGAACGCATCTGGCTGCCGGGCGAGCAAAGCCACGCCAAATGGCTGGAGCGCCGCGCCCACGGCGTGCCGGTGGCGAAAGGCTTACGCGAGAGCCTCGATGCGGTGGCGCGCGATCTCGGCATCGCGCCGCTCGAATAACCTCATGGCCCTCGCCTCGCCGGGCCACGGCGCTATTATGATCGCCGCCGATAACCGGCGCGAACGGGCAATTGGATCAATGATTGGAGCGGCAATATGAAGGGCCTTGAACCGGATGACGAAGAGATGCTCGCTTGCGACGTTTCCGACGAGGCGATCGAGGCCGCGGCGAACACGATACCAGGCCCAGCGTTCTCAATTGTCGGGGCGCCGACCGTCAGTATTTTGTTTGCATGTTGCGGCAACGACGGCGGAAGCAACCGATTGTTCTAAATCTAGCTAAAAGCACAAGCCGTCGGTTTCGTAATAACCGGCAAGGGCGCGGTCGAGCGCCGGCAGCGCAGCGGCCAGCGGTGCGCTGGACTTGGCGCCTGAGCGCATCTGGGCCAAGACCTCCGCGCGTGCCGCCGGGTAATCGACTCCCGGCACAACGCCGTCCTTGACGACGGTGCGTCCGTTGACAATGAGTTCGCGGATATGCCGCGCCGTCGCGCGCGTCATAACGAGATCGAGCGCGTCGATATCCTCGCGCAGACCGTCGTCGTCGAGCACGGCCCAGTCGAGCAACAGCAAATCCGCCGGCGTGCCCGCGCCGATCGCGCCGCCATCGTCGACATTGGTGACGGACTTGCGACCGTTGCCGAAGGCGATTTGAAGCATTGTTTCGCGGCTGACGCCGACCGCAAAGCCGAAGCCGGCGTGCAGCAAATGCGCGAGCCGCAGTTCACGCAGCGCATCGTCGTCCTCATCAAGCGCCTTGCCGTCGACACCGAGCGCGACCCGGCAGCCTGCCGCGACCATCCGGGCGACGGGCGCGATACCCGATCGCAGGTGCAAATTCGAACTGCTGTTCACCACGATCGTCACACCGCGCGCGGCGAGCAGTTCGAGTTCATCCGGCCGCGCCCACACGCAATGGGCCAGCGTCAGCCGGGGCGACAATAGGCCGATGGCATCGAGATGCTGCACGATGCCATCCGGATGGGCCTTGTCCGCCCAGGCGCGCTGATAACGGCTTTCCAACAGATGCATATGGATACGCCGCCCGCTGCGTTCCGAGGCTTCGGCGATCGCTTCGAGCATCGCGTCGCTGCACCATTGCGCGCCGTTGGGACCATATTGCACGTCGAACATCGGTCCGGCCGCGGCCGCGGCAACAGCGTCGACCAAGGCGAGAGATGCGGCGGGCGACAATGCCGGGCGCAGCAGGTTTTTCTCGATTTCCGCTCGCGCCGACGCCGGCAGCGTGGCAAGCAGCGGCTCCGATGGACCGTAAACGATCGGATTGCGGTCGCGCAGCGAAACCGCAAAGCCGACCCGCACGCCGACGTCCCGGGCGGCGCGGGCGACCGCCGCCGCTTCGGTCGGAAGGTCGGTGCGGCCTTGCACTCGCGTATAGTGATTCATGACCGTGCCGGCGCCCCCCAGTGCGGCGCGAGACAGCGCGACAACGGTCGCCGCATACGGATCGACCGACGGAAACAGCGCCAGGTAATGCAACCATGCTTCCAGCGGTTTATTGCCGGCGCCGATCGAGCTCGATCGCACCGGACGGCCATGATCGTGGGCGTTGACGAGCGCTGGCATGACGAACAGCGGATCGTCCTGGCGCTGGTCGGCAGGGCCGACCGAAAGCACATTCCCGCCGTCAATTATAATTTGCCGCGCACGCTCAACCGGCGCGTCGGCCGCCTCGATCAAATGGGCGCAGGTAATCGTCCGCATGGCCGTTACGATCCGCGGCGCGGCGTTGCGCCCGCCGCGGGCTTTTGCCAATCCCGGCTAATTTGTCAACGTCACCGGCATGCGCTCCGACTTCGGCGGCAGAAACGATCGATCGTAGACTTCGTCGGGCTTTGGAAGCCTTGGCAAATTGTAGGATTCGGCGATCGTCGCGATGGAACTCGTCAGACGTACGTCGCTGGCGTCGCCGATGCCCAGCGCGCGGGATTCCGGCGTGTCGATCAGCGTCTTATAGACGTAAATCAGGCGACCTTTTTCGATTGTCTTATTGAGCAGCGGCTCGGTCTCCGCCAAAAGATCGATTGCGGCGTCGGGATTGGCGACGGTCTCTCGCAAGGCCCGGTTGATGGCCCTTACCAGCCCCTTCACCGCTTCGGGCTTTTCCTTGGCCAGCTTCTGGGACACCATGACTCCGTTGGAATAAAGATCGATCCCGGAATCCGCGTAATAAATCCAGCGAAAGTCCTTATCCGGATCGAGTTTCTGCGCCACAAGGTTCATGTAGCTCGTCGCGGTAAAGACCGCATCGGCATCGACTTGACCTTGAATCAGAATTTGCTCCTGAAGGTTGGGCGCCACTTGCGTTATGTTGACGGTCGCGGGATCGAGGCCGTTTTTCTTGGCCAGCAACGGAAAAAGCTGTAGCGCGGAGCCGCCTGGCGCCGCTCCCAGCTTGCGCCCGCTCAAATCCTTGACCGTCATGATCGGGCTCGTGGCCTTGGTCAAAAGCGCGAACGGCGCCTTGCTGTAGATCATATAGACCATAATCGGCGCCTGCCCCGGCTTCAGCGCGGCATTCTGGATGACCGCATTGGCGTCGCCGAAACCCGCGTCGTAGGCGCCCGACATGATGCGGGTCACCGTCACGGCCGAGCCTTCGCCCTGATCGATGGTGACATCGAGATGCTCGGCGGCGAAGTATCCCTTGGCCTTTGCCCAAAAATACCACGCGTGAACGCCCTGCAACTTCCAATCGAGCGTAAAGCGGATCTTCGTCGTATCCTGCGCACACGCGGCAGACATGGCGCCTGACATGGCGCAACACGTGGCGATGACTAATGCAGCGATAGGCCGAGCAAAAGGCATGATCGTATCCTTTGGTCACCCGGCCAGCAGTCCATCGCAGACTTTAGGCGGCGAGTCCACTCCTGCACGGCATCCGGGTAATGCGCCACCCTATTGCGGCTATTTCGTTGCGCGATGCACGCATTACGTCGAGGCTCTGCCGCTCTCGGCGGTGCCGTAGCGGAGTCCCTTCTCCTTCAGCCAGCGGCGATAGACGACGGAGGAAAGATCGGCGCGCGTCGGCGTTTCACTGCGCGGGTCGAGGGGCATGAGCAGCGGCCGCTGATTTTCGACAATAATGCGATCCTGCAGAAAGATGACCTGCTCGAACTTGAGGAGGTCGATCTGCGAAGAGCGGTCGTCCACCAGATACATGACGGGCACGGCCCGACAAAGGTCTTGTTCAAGGGGTTGAATGAACATCATGATGACATCGAGCCGGTCGGGCGCGAGCGGGCAGACTCGATAAAGCATCACGACGAAGGGCGATGGCACCCGATAGGTGAGTTTGACCATCCCGCCCGGTCCATTGGCGATAATCTGCGGCTGATAAAATTGGCAATCGGTCGCCCAGACCTCATCGACATCGCGCCTTATTTCGCTGGCATAATGCGGCACCTCGGTGTGCGGTTCGGCACCGAGGATATTGGTATGAATGTAGGGGAAATGCGCCATGTCGAGAAAATTCTCGACCAAGCGCAGTCCCGAGGTGCGGATCTTGACCCACCCGCATACCACGACACGGCGATCGTTCTCCTCGGCCTCCTCGAGCCGAAAGATGTCTCGGCGCGGCGAACCGAGCGTAGTCCACAGGCATTGGTAGCGTTCCTGGATCGGCAACGCAGCGCCCGTGCGGCCGCCGGTGTCGATTTCGTGCACGCTCAGCCGGCCATCCGAAGCGCGCGCGTACATAATGTCCTGGCCCAGAAGCGTGGTCCGCACCGGATGCTCGGCAATCTCGTTCAGCGTCGCGATGGCATACCAGTCGTCGAGCGCTATCGGGTCGGGCGTCTTGGTCATCGGCGGTGCCTCAGGCCATTGAGCGGGCGGACGCTTCTTGCGCGCCCGGGGTCAACACGGTTTGATCCGCGGTGCGAGGCGCTGCCCCGAGAATCAAATCCGCCGCCCGCTCCGCGATCATCACGACCGGAGCGTTGGTATTGCATGACGGGATGGTGGGAATGACCGACGCGTCGGCGATTCGCAGGCCGTCGACGCCGCGCACACGAAGCATCGGATCGACGACTGCATCTTCGCCGTCGCCCATGGCGCAGGTTCCACAGGTGTGAAAAAACGTGTCGCAGGCTTGGCGCACGAAAGCTTCACGCTCGCGCTTTGACAGCCGCCCTGCCGGAGCGGCGGGCCGCGCGACTAACGCGGCATAGGCGGGGGTGGCTGCAAGCTCCATGCAGAATTCGAGTCCTTCGACCAGCGCCTCCAGATCGGACGGTTCGCAGAGAAAATTAGGCTGAATTTCGATCCGGCCGCCCGGTGCCGCGCTTTCAAGCCGCAGATAACCGCGGCTTTGCGAGCGCATCAAGCCCGGCGAAATGGCAAAGCAATCCGGCGGCAGCGCATAATCATGCGCGATTTGCGGCCCGGCATGGGCGCATTGCACCACAAACGCATGCAGATCCGGCCCCGGCAGCCCCGCCCGACTCTTCCAGTTGATGATACTGCCGCCGCCATTGTCGCGGATCGGTCCGAGCGGTGCTCGAGCGGCAAAGTTGACGCCCATCAGCAACGGATGGTCCTGCAAGTTTTGACCGACCCCGGGAAGACCGCTGACCATCGGCACGCCGAGCCGTCTGAGTTCCGCGGGATCGCCGATCCCCGACAGCATCAGGAGACGCGGCGAATCTATCGCGCCGGCGCAAACAATAATTTCCTGCATCGCGCGAGTCACATGCGGGACGCCGTCGACGAGATGGGTTACCGACACACACCGGCCGCCTTCAAAACCGAGTTTCGTCGCCAAGGAATCGGTCCGAATCGTTAAATTGGGCCGGCCCATGATCGGCCGCAGATAACCGCGGGCAACGCTCCAGCGTTGGCCATTGCAGGTGTTCAAATTGGCCAGCGACACACCCTCGTTGCTGGCGCCGTTCATATCATCGAGAACCGGAATACCGAGCGACGCCGCCCCATCGATCATGGCGCGCGCAATCGGATGCGGATCGCGCGGACGCTCGATGCGCAAAGGACCTCCGGCGCCGCGCCAAGCGTTCGCTCCGCCCTCCCAATCTTCGGCGCGTTTGAAGTAGGCAAGCAAGGCTGAGAAATTCCAGCCGGTCGCTCCCGCCGCTTCCCAGCGATCATAGTCGGACGGATGCCCGCGATACCAAATCATCGCGTTAATGCTGCTGCAGCCGCCAAGAACGCGTCCGCGCGGAATTCCAATAATGCGGCCGTTGATATGCGGTGTCGGCGCATAGTCGTATCCCCAGTCATAGGGACTGCGTAGCAGCGCCGTCCAACGCCCGGCGTCGCCGATTGCCGCAACGTCTAAATCCGACGGCCCGGCTTCGATCAGCAGGACCGTCGCGTCGGATCGTTCGGCCAGCCGACGCGCCACCACCGCCCCGCCGCTGCCGCCGCCGACGACGACAAAATCATAGGCGCCCGCGAGCGGCGCGGAACGCACACGGCCGGCTCCCGTCATCAGGCTCGCATCGACGGCTGTCGCGCCCATTGTTCGACGTGCCTCGGCCAATGGTCTTGTCAATGATAGGCCGGGATTCCCGGCATGGTGATAAAACCCGGGAGGGTCCGCACCCGCCCCATCCAACGCCGCAACGCCGGATATTCGTCGTGGTCGACGGCGATGTCGCGGCTCAGCGCGATGGCGGGAAACAGCGCGATATCGGCGATCGTCGCCGCATTGCCGGCAAACCAAAATGCGTCAGCGAACTGCTGTTTCGTCATGTGGTCCTCCATCACCCGAAAGGCACGGCGCGCGGCGTGATTTGCCGTTGTCGCGCAGGCCCGTACCTCGAACAGCGCCTGAGCACGGGCGGTCGAAGCGGCCGTTAAATTGTTGCCGGCGAAGGCGAGCCATTGCACGACCCGGCCGACAGTTTCCGGCTCATCGGGAAACCATCCGCGCGCGCCGTCATATTTGCGGGCAAGATAGGCCAAAATGGCCTCCGCTCCGGAAAGCACCATATCCGCGTCGGTCAGGATCGGCAGCGCGCCCAGCGGATTGAGTCGGAGAAAGCGGGCGGAGCGTTGTTCGCCGCCGGGATAGACATCCACCGCAACCTTTTCGTACGCGTAGCCCAGCAAGCCAAGCAATAGGCGGACTTTGTAGCATTGCTCGTCGAGCTCATAGTCATAGAGTTTCAGCGCCGTCACGGTGCGGCCTCGTATCGGCCGATAGGCTCGTCGTCCGGCGGTCCGCTGCTTTCGAGATCGTTCCGAAATTGCTCGGCCCAGCTTGACGCCGCCCGCCGCGCACCGCCGTCGCGGCCTTCATGACCGCCGGGAAGAACGATGTGGAGTGCTGTCTTGGCCGCGCCGAACGGCTGCACGCCGGTAATCAGCCGAAGTCCCTCGACGTCGATCGACAGCAGGCTGGATCCGGCCGATAAAAGATTCCCGGATTCTGCCGCAAGCGATTGCGCCGCGGTGGCCGGCACACAATCCAGATAAAGGCTACGGACCGGCAGTACGTCGAGCGGCTCGACAGCGAGTTCGGGAGGCCGCTCAATCGCTAAGCCTGAATAAACCCACACCATACCGAGCCGTTCGACACAGGGGAAAGTGGCGACGCGTATGTTCCGTGGCACGTCGAGCTCGGGATGGGACGGAATAAAGCGGCATTCACCGTGCGTGTCGTATTGCCAGCCGTGATAGAGGCAAGCGATCCGGTCGCCCCGCACGAAGCCAAAGCTCAGCCGCATGCCGCGATGGGGACAACGATCCTCCCAAGCGTGAACGCCGCCGTCGCTGTCGCGCCAAATACACATTTCCCGATCGAACAGCCGCGTCCCGGCCGAAAGTCCGGCTTCCAGATCGTTCGACAGGGCCACCGGATACCAGCAGTCGGTCGCACTCATGGCGCGCTCCGCAATTCACACGCAGGCGCCCGCGCGGCCGGGCCGCCGGCGCGATAGTGATCGAGCACCAGGCAATCGATCGGGCCGAGGCTGCAGGCTAATTCAAATGCGTCCAGGAGTTCCGCCGCGCCGGCGACAAGAACTTCGAAACGCTCGGGGCCGGCTGCGAGAACCGCGGCGCAGAGCGACAGCCGCTCGGAGCGATGGCGAATAAACTCGAGAAAGCTTTCAGACCGGAAGCGCCCGACAAAAATGAGCGTTGCGACGTGGGTCATGGTCCATCCGCACGGTCTGGTTCGTGCCATCGCAGCACGCCAACACTGTCATCCTGCGCCTTTAACGGGGGCCGGCTCGGCCCAGAAGCCGGCATGCGCCTCACGGCCTTCATCCTCGATCAAGGGACCGATCACCTCGACTTTACGCTGCCCCCGAGCGAAGAGTTCCCGGCATGGCAGCGTCAAGGTCGGATTTTCCGGGTGGTTGCCGGTCATTTCCATCAGACGATGCTCTGGAAATGAATAAACCACGCGGCCGATCCCGCCCCAATAGATCGCGCCAGCACACATGGCACAAGGTTCGGTGCTGGTATAGAGCGTCGAACGGCCGAGGACATCTTTGGAATATTGCGCCGAGACCGCTCGCACCGCCTCGAGTTCGGAATGCTGCGTCGCGTCGCCGCCGCGCTCCTTGCGGCTCTCGCGCTCGACCAGAACCTTGTCATCGTCGGTGACCACCACGGCGCCGAACGGATGATGGCCGCCGGCCCGGGACTGCTTGGCCAAGGCTATGGCGCGCCGCAAATAGCGAATATCACGGTCGTTCTTGTTGGATGCCATCGATGTATCGGCGGGGCGGGTCGTATCGTCAGGGCGAACCGTTCTTGACCGCGTCCGGATATTGCTGATTCATTTTGGCGATAAAGCTCTTGTCGTTCACGAATTGCAGCGTGTAGGCCTTCTTATAATCAAGATCGGGCTTGTAGAGACCGGCGGCGACCATGGCGTCGTAGAACGACTTCCAGCGTTCATCGTTCATGGCGCCGATGCCATTGGACAACGCATCTCCCGATAAAACGATACCGCGCGCTTTCATCTCGCCGAGCGAATAGTGGACTTGGCCATCGGTGGTGCTCACCAGCTTCTGAACCATGGCGCTGCCCGGCTTCGGATCCTGCCAGAAGCTATACCAGCCTTCCAGCGTGGCCTGGACCATGCGCTTGACCAGCTCCGGCTTCTTTTCGATCACGTCGGCGCGCGTCACCAACAGCGCGGCATAGGTGTTCCAGCCGTAATCCGACAGCAAGAAAATGTTCGGATCGACGCCGCCTTGCTTGATCGCGTAAGGCTCGGCGGTGAGATAGGCCTGCTGAACTGCCATTTTGTCGGAGAGAAACGGCGCCATCTGGAAGGTGTAAGGCCGCACCTGATCGTCGGTATAGCCATATTTCTTCTTCAGCCACGGCCAGAACGAGCTGAAAGAATCCTGCGACAGCAAAATCGGCGTACCCTTCAGCGATTCCATCGTGTCGTGCCCGACACCCTTGTGCGACAGGAGAACTTGCGGGTCCTTCTGGTATTGCGCGGCGATCGCAACCAGCGGAGTGCCTTGCTCGAGGCCGTGCAGCAACTCGCCGTCGGTGTGCAAAGTGACGAAATCGGCCTTGCCGCCCAACAGCAGCAGGGAGCCGTTCACCTGCGGACCGCCGGGCTGCAGATCCATGTCGATGCCGTATTTTTTATAAATGCCGGTGGCGACGGCCTGATAGGCGCCACCATGCTCGACTTCCGGAAACCAGTCCTCGTAAAATGTAACCTTGTCATCGGCGCGGGCCCCGGCAGGCGCGACCAGCGCCGCAGCTAATGCGATTAGAGCACCGTTCCACAACCGACGCTGACTGTTACGAGCGAGCATGGCCTGTCCTCACCTGGAAAACGGGTAATTTCTGCGGCAAATTTCATCGCAATTTCCATGCCATCCTCGAAAAGCTGGATAGGGGATAGAATCGAGGTTTCTTGCCATCTCTGCCCACAGCTTGTCCAAAGCGATTAATTTGAGCGCACCTTTCGTTCAGAATGGAGTACGGGCGGGTCAGTCCGGCCCGAAGACGAACACGGAATAGCCAGGCGGTGGCATAGGTTTTGCAGTTTTTAGTGGCGTCAATTTCCAGCTCAGGAGAGCTGTCGGCATGAGTGCAGTCGTGATCGAATCGAACGGCGCCTCGCCAACGGGGCCTTCGTTGCGCGGCACGGATGTCGATTCGCCGACACAGAAAGCGATAGAGCCGGCGGCGCCGGGCTTGAGTGGCGGAACCGGTAAAGATTATCGCCGACCGCTCATTTCGCTCAAATCCGTCAGCAAAGTGTTTCGCAACGGCACCGAGGCCATCCGCAGGATCAGCCTCGATATTCCTAGTTATCCGCAATTTGTCAGCCTGCTCGGGCCTTCGGGTTGCGGTAAGAGCACGCTGCTGCGGATTATCTCCGGTCTCGATACTTGCAGTTCGGGCAGCGTCGAATGGCCTAGTTCGATTCATGACGCCAATGAGCGTCCACTCGAAACCATCGGCTTCGTATTCCAAGAGCCGACGCTGCAACCATGGTCGACCGTCTTCGACAACGTTTACCTGCCGCTGCGTCTGCGACGGCAGCGCCGCAAGGACGCGCGCGATCGTGTGATGGAAGCTCTCAAACTGGTCCATCTCGATAACTTCGCCAATAACTATCCTCGGCAGCTTTCCGGCGGCATGAAGATGCGCGTTTCGGTGGTGCGCGCTCTGGTCATGCAGCCGAAACTTCTGCTCATGGACGAGCCGTTCGCGGCGCTTGACGAAATTACCCGGCTTCAACTCAACAACGACTTGCTTGAATTGTGGCAAGCGCAGGGGCTGACGGTGATCTTCGTGACTCACAGCATTTACGAGTCGGTCTATCTCTCGGACCGTATCGTCGTCATTGGCGCTCGGCCGGGCCGCATCATTGCCGATATTCCCATCGACGCGCCCTATCCGCGTACCGAGGAATTTCGCACATCGAGCCTCTATAACGAACATTGCCGCCATGTCTCGGCCCAATTGAAAGAAGCCATGCGCGGAACCAGCGAGCGGTCCTCGTGAATAGCGGATTGGCTAGTGGCGGCTCAATCGAAGTTCCGGCCGCAGCGGCGCCGCCGGACGAGGCACCGGCGGCGCCTGCTCGCGTTGCTTCCCTCACCTGGGAGAACGCACTCGCCTTCGCGGCGCCCTATCTATTCGGTGTCTTTTTTCTCGGCGCGTGGGAGATGATCGTCCGGGTCAAGAATATTCCGGCCTATCTGCTGCCGGGACCGCTCCTGATCCTTCAGACCCTGATCACGGATTTCTCGATCCTGCTGCCGAACCTGATCGTCACCCTGAGAACGACCGTTCTGGCTTTCCTGGCCGCCGCCGTGATCGGCCTCCTGCTCGGACTGCTGTTCACCTTCTCGCGATGGATCGAGCGGACACTCTTCCCTTACGCGGTCATCCTCCAAGTCACGCCGATCGTGGCGATTGCGCCGCTCATCATCATCTGGGCGAACAACACCCAGGTTGCGTTGCTGATCTGCGCGTGGATTGTCGCCTTTTTTCCGATCGTGTCGAATACCGCGGTCGGGCTCAACAGCACCGATCGCAATCTGCTCGACCTCTACCGGCTCTATGGCGCGTCCAAAGGACAAACCCTGCTTTTCCTGAAACTGCCGAGCGCGCTGCCCTATTACCTCGCCGGCCTGCGCATCTCCGGCGGCCTTGCGCTGATCGGCGCGGTGGTCGCGGAATTTGTCGCCGGCACCGGCGGTACTCAATCCGGCTTGGCCTATCGCATCCTGGAGTCGGGCTACCGGCTCGAAATCCCCCGCATGTTCGCCGCCCTACTCCTAATCTCGCTCACCGGCATCGTGATCTTCGCCTGCCTCTCTCTGCTGTCGCGCTTTCTGCTGCGGAATTGGCATGAAAGCGCGGCGGGCGAATGAGTTGCACGCCGTCACCCTAAGCCAGACGCCGCCGGATTTATCCACGGATGTCGAGCCGTCGGCCGCCTGATCGGGTTTCAGACAAGTAGCGCCGGCTTCTGGATCGCGAAGGGATAGACCGTCATGACGACGCTCCTGATCAAGAATATCGAATATCTCGCCACCTTCGACGACGCACGACGGGAAATCAAAGATGGCGCCCTGGTCGTCCGCGACAATGTGATCGACCAAGTCGGAACGACGGCACAGCTTGGATCCACTCCGGTCGACCGGGTCATCGATCTCAAGGGCCATATCGTCATGCCGGGATTGGTGAACACCCATCATCACATGTATCAAAATCTGACGCGCGTCATGGTGCAGGATGACGAGCTATTTGTCTGGCTGACGACGCTCTACCCGATCTGGGCGAAACTCGACGACGAGGCGATCTATGTCAGCGCTCGGGTCGCGATGGCTGAGCTCATGCAGTCCGGATGCACCACGAGCTCCGACCATCTTTACGTCCTGCCCAATAACGCCACGCTTGACGCCGAGATCCGCGCCGCCCAAGAACTTGGCATCCGCTTCCATGCCGCGCGCGGCGCGATGTCGCGCGGTCAAAGCCAGGGCGGGTTACCGCCGGACAATTGCGTCGAGAAGGAGGATGCGATCCTGCGCGATGCCGAGCGACTGATCGGCCAATATCACGATCCTGCCCGGCATGCGATGAGCCGGATCATCCTCGCGCCGTGCTCCCCCTTTTCGGTAACGCCAGGCCTTATGAAGGAGGCGGCGCAACTCGCGCGCGCGCACGACAAAGTGCACCTGCACTCGCACCTGGCGGAGGATTTGGACGAAGAGACCTACTGCGAGAGGGTGTACGGCATGCGATCGGTCGATTTCGCGGCTTCCGTCGGCTGGCTCGGCCCCGACGTTTGGTTCGCGCATGCGATCTTTCTGAACGATCGGGAAATCCAGACATTTAGTGAGACCGGCACCGGCATGACGCATTGTCCATCCGCCAATATGCGATGTGGCCAGGGCATCGCCAAAATTCGCCAAATGCGCCAAGCCGGCGTGAGAGTCGGGCTTGGCGTCGACGGCTCGGCTTCAAACGACACCAGCAATATGTTCCTCGAAGCCCGCCTCGCGCAAATGCTGCAACGCGTCGCGCCGGCGCGTTACCTCTCTGAGACGCCGGGCGGCCCGGGCGGCTTTGGCGGCAGCCCAAAGGCGCTGAGCGCCCGCGATGCCTTGGAAATGGCGACCCGCGGCGGGGCGTCGGTGCTCGGCCGCGACGATATCGGAGCCCTGGCTCCGGGCATGAGCGCCGATTTCATCGCCGTCAAACTGAACCAACTCGGTCTGTCGGGCGCCGAGCGCGATCCGCTCGCCGCCCTCATCATGTGTGGGCCGTTCAAGGTCGATTATTCGTTCATCAACGGCCGCGAAATGATTCGGCAAGGAGAATTCACGACGCTTGACGTCGATGAATTGCTCGCTAGTCACCGCCGGATCATGACGCGAATCTATCGGCAATGAATTGACACCTTTTGACGCGGCCCAACCGGCATCAATGCGATCCGCCAAGATAGGTCGCAATCACACGCGCATCGTGACTGAGTTCAGCGGCCGGACCTTGATGGGTGATCTCCCCGGTTTCGAGCACATAACCGTAATCCGCGGTCTCCAAAGCCGCGCGAGCGTTTTGCTCGACCAGCAGGATCGATACGCCGTGGTCGCGCAACGACGCTACGATGCGAAAGATTTCGCGCACTATCATCGGGGCAAGCCCGAGACTCGGCTCGTCGAGCAAAAGCAGCCTTGGTCGCGCCATCAGGGCACGGCCGAGCGCCAGCATCTGCCGCTCGCCTCCGGAAAGCGTGTGCGCCTTCTGGCGCCGGCGCTCGGCCAGACGTGGAAAGCGGCCATAGACTTGCTCCAAGCTGCGCTTAACCTCGGACCAGTTGCCGCGCCGTGCATAGCCGCCAAGCAGAAGATTGTCGGCAACCACCATGTCGCCGAACAGCTCGCGTCTTTCGGGGACGAGGCAGAAGCCGCGCTCGACCCGTTCCTCGACATCGATGCGCTGCAGATCGAGGCCGTCGTAGAACATCCGGCCGCGCGACGGCAATAGCCCCGAAGCCGCCGCCAGCAGCGTGGTCTTGCCGGCGCCGTTCGGTCCAATCACCGTCACGATCTGCCCCGGCTGCATCACCAGGCTGACGCCGCGCACCGCCTCGACTTTGCCGTAGGCGACATGCAGGTCTTTGATTTCGAATAGCGGCGTCACGCGACGCTGCCGAGATAGGCTTCCTGGACCTGAGGATCGGCTCGCACAGCGGCCGGCGTCCCCTCGACGAGTTTCACGCCGAAATCCATCACCACGATGCGATCGACGATGCCCATGACGAATTCCATATCGTGCTCCACCAGGAGAACTGTAATATCTTCGTCGCACAATGCGCGCAGCAGATCGGCAAGCGCTATTTTCTCCGGCCGGCTCAATCCGGCGGCGGGTTCATCGAGAACGATCAGCGCGGGGTCGGCGGCGAGCGCCCGGGCAATTTCAAGAATGCGTTGCTGGCCCAGCGGCAGGTTGCCGGCAAGGTCATGGGGATTGGCGCCGAGCCCGACCCGTTTGAGCTGAAGCCATGCCTCGAAACGGGCGCGGCGCTCTTCGGCGCGATCGAGCCGTGCGATGCTTCTGAAGACCCCGGCGCGGGTGCGCAAATAGGTTCCGAGCAGCACATTGTCGAGAAGCGACATGCTGGCCCTGATCCTCACATGCTGGAAGGTACGCGCGATCCCGGCTCGGGCAATACGCAACGGCCCGACACGGGTGATATCTTTTCCGAGAAACATGATCGTGCCGGCGTCGCTCGCGAGCGAACCGGTGATCAGGTTGAAAACGGTGCTCTTGCCGGCGCCGTTTGGACCGATAAGGCCGACGATTTCGCCGGCTCTGATTTCGAACCCCACTTGACGGACGGCTTCGAGGCCGCCAAAGCGTTTGGCGAGGCGCTCGACGACAAGCAGCGGGGTGCCGCGCTGCGGCATTGACCGCTTCGGCAACGGCGCGGCCTGCGCGATGGGCGGTTTTTCCCGGCGGGGCAGATAACGAAGCGCAAACGGCATCACGCCGCCGCGGGCAAATTGCAGCGCCAGCACGTAGATAATCGCGAACACGATAACCTCCAGCTGCCCGCCGTTACGGCTGAAGTACGGCAGCACGTCCTGCAGCGCGTTTTTGGCGAGCGTAAGGAGCGCAGCGCCGACCACGGCCCCCATGATGTGCCCAGATCCGCCAAGGATTGCCATGAACAAATACTCGATGCCCATCCGCACGCCGAACGGCGCCGGGCTGACGAACCGGCTCATATGGGCGTAAAGCCAACCGGAGATGCCCGCGAGCAAGGCGGCTATGGTGAATGTCACGAGTCGGATACGAAACGCACTGATACCGAGGCTGCCGACCATCACAGCACCGCCGCGCAGGCTGCGGATGGCGCGTCCTTGACGCGAATCGAGTAAGTTCGCGACCGCGATCATCGCCAACAACACTACGATCCAGATCAGATAATAGATCGCAGCGGTGGGCTCGAGCGAAATCGAGCCGATCGCGATCGGCGGCACGCCGGTCAGCCCGTTATTGCGGCCGAGCGCCTCCATATTGCCGAACAGAAAGAAGATCGACAGACCCCAGGCAATGGTGGCGAGCGGCAAAAAGTGCCCGCCGAGCCGCAGCGTAACGGCGCCGATCAAAGCCGCAGCCACGCCGGTTAAGGCGAGCGCGAACAAGAGTCCGAGCCAAGGCGAAGCGGCGTGGACCGTTGTCAACCATGCTGTCGCGTAAGCGCCGATACCGACGAATGCCGCCTGGCCGAACGAGGTGAGCCCGGCGACGCCGGTCAGCAGCACAATGCCGATGACGACAAGCGTATAAACGCCGATGTAATTGAGAAGCGTAACGGTGAACGCGGCCGCCCAGAACGGCGCTGCGGCCATGATCGCGATGACGGTCACCGCGAACAGGCTGACGGCCCGGCGGCTCATCCATCGATCTCCGCATCTTCCTCGTCGGCTTGGCCAAGCGCAAGGGAACGCGCTAACAAAACGGGGATGAGGAGGCCGAAAACCACCACTTCCTTGAGCGCGCTATTCCAGAACGACGCAAAACTTTCCAAAAGGCCGACGAGGAGCGCGCCAACAACGGTTCCCGGGTAACTAAGGAGGCCTCCAATGATCGCACCGACGAAAGCCTTGAGTCCGAGAATGAAGCCTGAATCGTAGTACATCGTGGTTACCGGACCGATCAAGATTCCGGCGATGGCGCCCAGCAGCGAAGCCAGCAAAAAAGCCAGTGTACCGGTGGTCGCCGGCCGAATGCCGACAATGCGGGCGCCCAACCGATTGATCGCCGTGGCGCGCAACGCCTTGCCGGAAAAGCTCCGTTCAAAAAATAGAAATAACAGCAAGCCAAACACGGCGGCCGACCCAACCATCAACAACGTTTGCGAGGTCACCGTAACGGCGCCGAAACGAAAAATCTCGCTGGTCAGCGGTTTGGTACGAAAGCCTTCGGGCCCGAAGAATAAAAGGCCCAGTCCCGAAAGGCCGAACGTAAGCGCGACTGAAACGATCAGCAAAAGCAGCACCGATGCGTCCGCGATCGGGCGCAAGGCGATGCGTTCGATGAGCGGCGCGATCGGCAGGACCAGTGCGACGGTCAGCGGGATCTGCGCCCACTCCGGCAGGCTCGTTCCGGCGCACAGCCAAGCGATGGCCGCGGGAATGAGCGGCAACACACCGTAGCCGACCAGACCGCGGCCGATGCGCTGCGGCTGGCCCTGCCGCCAGTAGTGGATACTGACGACGACACAGGCCACAACCGCCAAACTCGCAACCAGATAAACAGTCCCCGGCAGGCGGCCGAGCTGCAGCGACGCCAGCGTCAATGCGGAGAAGGCGACGATATCGCCGAACGGCACGAAAATCACGCGGGTAACGGAGAAAATAAGAACGAGGCCCAGCCCGACCATCACGTAGATCGACCCGGTGGCAATGCCGTCGATACCGAGGATGAGGGCGATATCCGGTGTCATGTGCGCCCTCCCAATTCACCGTCCGCCTCACGCCGGCCCGCACAACAAACCCGCCCTTTTTGGTCAACCGAAGCCGCGAACCACAAATTTATCGATCCGAACCGCTTCGATTGAGTTCAAGAAGACCATTGCGGCCCAATCGCTTCAAGCTTAAAAAGTTACTTAACAACGCTTATCGACGTTGCACCGTAATCATCGCATTATGGCGATCGACATGAGCCTCCGGAGGTTCCCATGAAGCATTTTCTGCGTCTGGTCGGCGCTGTGGCGGCCGCCTCGGCGTTGGCCCTTCCCGCCACAGCCGCAGATATCACTGTCGGCCTGATCACTTCCATGACCGGCCCGTCGGCTTCCATCGGCATCCCCTACGCCAAAGGCGTGGCGACGGGCGTAGTTTATAAGGACGACGTGAATGGCATCAAGATCAATGTCGTGCAGCTCGACGACGCTTCCGATCCTTCGACCGGCGCGCGCGACGCGCGCAAACTGATCGAAGAGAACAAAGTCGACGTTTTAATGGGGGCGGGCTCCACGCCGATCACGCTCGCCGTCACCACGGTCGCTCACGAACTTAAAGTCCCCATGATCGCGCTGTCGCCCGCCGACGTGCCGGGCGAGCCGGGCTCATGGATGATTGCGATTCCGCAGCCGCCGACGCTCATGGTGGCGGTCGTGGTCGACTACATGAAGGCCGCCGGCGTGAAAACCGTCGGCTATATCGGCTTCAGCGACGGCTGGGGCGATCTCGTCTATGGCGGCCTGGAAAAATCCGCCGAACCCGACGGCATCAAAATCCTGACCAACGAGCGTTACGCCCGCGCCGACACCTCGGTCACTGCCCAGGCGCTACACATCGTCGCCACCACGCCAGACGCGGTGATGACGGGCGGATCGGGAACCCCGGGCGCCCTTCCCTTCATTGCGCTGCGCGAACGCGGCTATACCAAAGAGATCTACGGCACGCCGGCGCTGATTAACCCGGATTTCGTGCGCGTTGGCGGGACGGCAGTCGAGGGCGTGGTGGCATCGACAGGCCCCGTGGTGGTGGCGGAGCAACTGCCCGACTCCTATCCGACCAAAAAGATCGCGCTGGAATACCAGGAGGCCTACCAAAAAGCCAACGGCGAGCCGGCGCGCGGCGCATTCGGCCCTTACGCTTTCGATGGTTGGCTCGTCCTTTTGGATTCGGCCAAGCGCGCCTTGGCGGCGGGCGCGCAACCCGGCACGCCGGAATTCCGTGCGGCGCTGCGCGATGCGCTTGTGACGGTGAAGGACGTGGTCGGCACGCATGGCATCTATAACTTCAAGCCGGGCTATAGTTTCGGCGTCGACAAGCGCGCCCTCGTGCTCGTCAAGCTGGTGGACGGAAAATGGAAGCTAGTGCAGTGACGCGGGCTAAAGTGCAGCTTCTTCGGCCCTAAAGGCTGATACTGGCGAGGCTGGCGCCACCGCAGACGTAGAGCAGCTGCCCGGTGATAAAAGAGCTTTCTGGATCGGCGAAAAACATTACGGCGCGGGCAACATCCTCGCTACGCCCGAGGCGGCCGACCGGTATGGCCCTGGCGAGTGCCACCTCGCGCTCGCTGCCCGCGGGGATCACCTCCTGAAACATCTCCGTGTCCTGGATCGGGCCCGGCGCCACGACGTTCACCGTGATGCCGGACGGCGCCAGTTCAAGCGCCCAGGTTCGCGCCATCCCGATCATCCCCGCCTTGGTGGCCGAATAAGCAGTTCGGGTCGGCAACCCAAGCGCCGCGCGCGACGAAATGAGAACGATACGGCCGAATTTTCGCTCGCGCATACCCGGCAGCGCCGCCTGCACCAAGAGGATAGCGGCGCCAAGATGAAGCTGCGTGAGGGCATGCAGGTCTTCCTGGCGAACGTCGGGCAGGAGATTTGCCCGAATGCTGCCGGCGTTATGGACCACGCAGCTAACGGCGTATTGCTTGGCAAGGCCAGCCGCGGCCTGTTCGGTGGCGCGCGCATCGGCAAGGTCCACCTCGACCGTGTGCAGCGCCGCTTCCGACCAATCCGGCTTGCGCCGCGCCAGCGATACGACCTCGTAGCCCGCACCGATCATGCGCCGGCATATGGTTGCGCCGATGCCGGCACTTCCGCCAGTGACAATCGCGACCGGGCGCTCACTCATATCCACATCTCACATGAAAAGTTGGATGCTGCGCAACGCGGCGTCGCAATTGACAAGATCAACCCGCTTCAACTTGATTTTGAGCTCGCCCCCGACCACGCTCAGCGTGTGGGTCGCCCAGGCGGCGTACAAATCCTGCTCATCGAGGCGGGTTTCGACATAATGCATCGGCGTCCATGTGACGTATTCGTTGCCGGCTTCGTCGCGCTTGTCGATCTGCGGGGTTTGCAACACATGATGGCAGCGGCTTTTCGGCTTTTGCGAAAACGTCCGGTTGCCCTTGAGCCGCTCGACCCGGATCCGCAACAGCAGCTTATCGTCATACATCAGCGACGTCGCCAGCCGCGGATCGGTTTGGCCCCATTCCAGCGGCATCCAGTAATGGCCATCGTCCGCGAACAGGTCGAGCCATTCCTCGAAGCGGTGCTGGTCGATCAGCCGTGCCTCGTGGATGACAAAGCCGATCAGGTCCTGCTCGGTCGGCGCCTTCATCCCCAAAGCACCGTCACAGCGACAGCGTCATGAATTTCGACCAGGCGCGGAACTGATTGCGCATCTGCCATTCCGATGTACCGTTGATGACGGCAGTCTCCTGCTCGGTTTCCGCGGGGTCGTAAAGGCGTTGAATATTGACCCAGGGGTTGGCGTCGACATGCAGTCCTTCCTGCGCCCGCTCGTACATTTCGAGATCGTCGTGGCCGACGATCGAGGTCGGTGCGTTGATCAGCCGGTTGTAGATGAGCGTGCGCTCGAGCAGCATGTCTGGCGCGTCGACCAGGCGGAAGGTCCAGGATTCCGCGAGCGTGCGATCGGGCGCAATCGGCTTGAACAGGCGAATTGACTGGATCGGTCCCTTCACCGTGAAATTGGGAAAATACGAAGTGTTGTGCCGGTTCTCGTCGAGGATCGCCTTGGCCCGCGGCTCGCCGTAAGCGGCGACCATTTTTTCGAAATAGCCGGGGATCGCCGAATAGTCGGAGTGGATCGAGTGGTGCACGCCGGTGTGGCCATGGCCGTTGCGCCAGACGCGGATACCCATTTTTTCGAAAAATTCGTAAGGCGAGATGAAGGGGGCGTAGATTTCGACCGCCGCCGGCTTTTTGTTGCTGCCGGGAAACATCATTTGCCACACTTCAACGGCGGTTCCGGCGGACGCTTCGTGCGCCACCATCGGATGGCAGGTGTCGGTCAAATTCTCGACCAGCATCTTCCAATTGCAATTGTGCATGTAGCGCAGCACGCCGCCGGCGACTTCCAGCCGGCCGGCCGGTGAGCGATCGACCATATTGTCGATGGTCGACAGACTTTCGCCGAAATAGTCCTCGAAGTCCGGGCCGGCGTCGCTCATCTTGGCGAATACGAAGCCGCGATAATTCTTTACGTGCCGAACCGGCGCGATGCCCTTAATGGCGTGGCTTTGCTCCAAGCCGGTATGCTCGTAGCCTTTGCGCAACGGTATAGCGAGCAATGAGCCGTCGGTCTTGAACGACCATGCGTGATATGGGCAACGGAAGAATTTCCCGGCATTGCCGCAGGTATCGATGGTGATGCGCGTGCCCTTGTGGGGACAGCGGTTGTAGAGAACATGCACCACGCCGTCGCTGTGACGGACCATCATCACCGGCTGCTTGCCAATCGTGGTGCCGTAATAATCGCCCGGGTTCGGCACCTGGCTGTCGTGGCCGACATAGACCCAGGTGTTGGCGAACAGATGTTCCATTTCCAGATCGAAGATCTCGCGGTCGATATAGACGTCGCGGTGAACCTCGGTCTCCCGCACCAGTCCATGAACCGCCGCGGCATTGCCGTCGTACCGACCCATAGTCGTCTCCTGATCGCTGCGCGCCGCCTTAGAGGTCGATCACCAGTCGAGGCGTCTTCGCTCTCGATACGCATATCTGCATGACTTTGTTCCCGGCCCGTTCGTCGTCGCTGAGGATATGATCGCGATGATCGATTTCGCCTTCCAATACGGCGACTTGGCAGATGCCGCATTCACCGCGCTGGCAATCGTATAGCGGATCGATGCCTTCCTCGATTAGCACTTCGAGGATGCTCTTTTCGGGCGGAACGATGAAGGTCAAACCGGAACGCCGGAGTTCCACTTCGATCGCGGTATTTTCAGCCACTGGCGCCGTCTCGCATCTTCAACCCTTCAACTTTAAAATAACGCAACGCCCGACTTTGCGCCAATGTTAAAAAGCCGCTTCGGACGCCGACGCCGCCACCCTGAATTCGGTTCAGGTCAATGAAATCGTTGCGGGCGATGGGATTACATTGCGGCGCGCGCGAGCACGCCCGCTTGCAGCCTCGAACGAACAGCCAATTTCGACAGCACGTGGCCGACGTGGGTGCGAACGGTGGCGACCGACACCATGCGGCGCTCGGCAATCTGAGCGTTGCTGAGCCCTTCGGCCAGGTCGGAGAGCACGTCTGATTCCGCGCCGGTCAATCGAAATCGCTCCCGGAACTCGTCCGGCAACCCGCCTGACGTTGGCCGCAGCCCGATCGCGACAAACAACTCCCCGGTACCGGACAGCGCAATCTGCAGAGTTGCCGAAATACGGGTTGCGTCGGTCGCGACGAATCGAAATTCAGGTGCACGGTCGTCTCCAGCAGCGAATCTTCGGACTTTTTCAATCAACGCGGCGGGAAGGGATCGCCCGCGACCGAGATGCCCTGCAAGCATTCGCCGCGCCGCCCTCGAGACCCAGATCAACTGACCATCTGCGCGCAATGCGAGTCGTGCGCGGCCATCGGCATCCGCGAGTAGCGCATCGAGGAAGGGGCTAAGCGCATTCATCGCGGCGACGCGCTCGCACCGCCGCACAGCCGTCTCCAGATCCGGCAGCACCTGCGACAACGCGAGGATTTCGCGATGACCGAAATCTGGACCTTGCTTGGACCGGCATAGAAAAACATTCGTTGCGCCTGCCTGCAGATACCGTGTGTGATTCAAGCGAAGGTGAAGCAAAAAACGCACATTCTTGCTCGGTGCCCACTCGGCGTACAGCGGATGCGTCTGCATGGTTTTCCACTCCGGTAGCCGCGTCGCCGGAATAATCCACGACTCATTGTAGTTGCGGATCGCGTCGTTGATCGGATCGTCCGCGAACCAGTGATGACGGTATTCTTGCAGCACGGTCGAATTGGTGCAGCTGAGAATCCTAATTTCGCCGTCCTGAGGACAGTGCGTGACACAACCCAGGCTACAATCAAAGGCGCGCTGCAATCCGTCAAGGGCGCCGTGGGCAAGCTCGTCCAGCGTAACCGCTTCGCGGCTCGCTTCGATCACGTCGGCCAATGCTCCGTTCAGCGCCAGCATGCGTAAAAAGATACAGCATCTCACGTGGCGCGCAATATCCGCCTCGTCCGAATGGAGGAGAAAAACAAATAAGATACGTCATCCTTAAGGATGACGCCGAAGCCGTGCCGTTCGTTTAGTCAAGATTGCCGGTCAGGAGGCGATCTCATGGCAATGCACGACGACGCCCAGTGTCAAACTTTCATGGTCCCCGTGACGGTGGAAAACGTGCCTGACGCTAAAATTTACGGGGAACTTTGCGTGCCGACGGGCCGGACGCCGACTACGGTCCAACTGCTCGTTCATGGCACGACCTATAATCATAACTATTGGGATTGGCCCGAAGACCCTGACGAACATTCGCATGTGCGCGCGGCTCTCAAGGCCGGCTATGCGACGTTCAACGTCGATCGGCTCGGCGTCGGACAAAGCACGAAGCCAGCGTCGCATCTGGTGACGCTTGCCGCCACCGTCGACACGCTTCATCAGGTCATCACCCAGCTTCGGGCGGGAACCATCGGTGGTCACAAATTCTCGCGCGTGGTTTACTTCGGCAGTTCCTTATCGACCGCTTACGGATGGGTCGAGGCGTCGCTTCACGATGACATCGACGCCTTTGTCATGACCGGGCTCCTTCACTTCACGCGACCGACCTTCCTCGGGCTAGTGCAGAAAAACCTGTACACCGTGTGCGAAGATCCAATGTTTTCCGAGGCCGGACTGGATTGCGGCTACATAACAAACCGTCCGGGTTCAAAGTCCATCTTCTTCTACAACATGACGAACGCCGACCAACACATAATCGACACCGACGAGCGATTGAAGGACGTGGTGTCGGGCTTGCTTATTGAGCAGAGCGTGCCGTTGGTGTTGTCGCAGGATCCAAAGGACTCGCCTTCGCGATCGATCCGCGTCCCGACGCTCGTCGTTTTTGGAGAACAGGACATGACGGCGTCAGGTTCGGACGGCATTGTCTGCACGGACGAGACCGTCAAACGCGCCGAGGCCCCCTATTACCCACTCGTTCCCGGTGGCATAGACGTCCACGTCGTCGCGAACACCGGACACTCGCTGCCGCTCCATCGCGGGGGCCGCGGCACGGCAGACTTCATCATGGACTGGTTGAATATCCACATCGGCACCAATCGGCTTTAGAATTCGACCAACGCGTCTATCGGGAGCATCCGGTGCCGTATTGTGAAGCCGCCGATCAGGTGGAGCTTTATTACGAGGACTTCGGCGACGGCTTGCCGATCGTATTCACCAACGCGGGCAACCTGACACACAAGATGTGGATGGGCCAGGTCGCGGCTCTGGCACCGGAGTTTCGGACGATCACTTATGATATTCGCGGCACCGGTGCGTCCTCAAAGCCGCGTAGCGGTTACACCGCCGAAGCCGCGGCCGCCGATCTGTGCGCTCTCATCGAACGCCTGAATCTCCGACAGGTGGCACTGGTGGCGCACGGGATCGGTACGCAAATCGCGATTATCGCGGCCGATGCGCGGCCGGATCTCGTGAATTCGATGGCGCTCGTGAGCGGTGCGCCGTGGTTTTGCGGCCAGCGCGACGGCGTAACGGCTGGCGTCGCGAGCGAGTTTCTCGCCTTTCTGACGGCGCGCGCCGAGGGCGGTATGCCCTATGCCGAAATATGCGAGGAGATGATCCACACTTGGCTGTTTCGCAAGCCGCCGAAGGCCGGTGTCGTTCATTCGCTGCTCGAGCAAGCGTTGACCTGGCCGCAATTCGTGCTCAACTCCTTCTCACAGAGCATGCGCGGCCTCGATCATCGGGAGCGTCTTTCCAGGTTCGTTCATCCCTCCCTGATCATGCATGGCCGCCATGATCGCAAGCAGTTATACGCGGGGGCCGAGCACGCTGCACGGCTGATCCGGCACGCCCGCTTCGTAACGTTGGAAGAGAGCGCCCATATGGGGCAGATTGAGGAATTAGTTAAATTCAATTATGAGCTATCGACTTTCCTCCGCGATGTCGCGACCGTTCCGAGCGCCGCTTAGCGGAGACCCTGGCCGCCTATACAGCGCGAAACGCCCTGAGATGACGTCCTGGCGGGGTGAGCGGTGTCGCCGCGCATACCTGCCCATGAGGAGACCGGGCTATCATGCGCATCGCCGTACTCGGAGGAGGAAATGGCTCGTTCGCGGCCGCTGGCGATCTGGCGCTGGCTGGTCATGACGTTCGGATGTGGCGGCGTGACGGCGCGGCTGTCGCAGCGCACCGCGCGGCCGGTGGCGGCATCGTCATCAAAGACTTCCGCGGCCGCCATGAGGCGACCCCCTCGCTAATCACGGCGGATATCGCTCAGGCGGTCGAAGACACCGAACTGATCCTTTGCCCCGCGCCGGCGCCCGGACAATCCGACATTGCCGCATTGCTGGCGCCGAATCTGGTAGCGGGCCAGATCGTGTTCCTGACACCCGGCACTTTCGGCTCCTTCGTATTCGCGAAAGCGGCACGGGACACCGGCAACCGCGCTGAGATAGCCTTTGCCGAAACCGGCACTTTGCCATGGCTTACGCGCAAACATGGGCCGTACGAGGCCGCGATCACCATGCGGGCGAAGCGGTTGCCAGTTGGCGTGTTGCCGCTGCGGTTGGAAGCGCGCGCTCTGGCCGTTGTGGGCGGCGCCTTTCCGGGCGCGATCGAACCGTGCGGCGACGCCTTGTCGGGCGCCCTGATGAACGCCGGCCCGATCATCCATCCGCCGCTCATCATCATGAACGCGGCGCCGCTTGAACATTTCGACCGCTGGGACATCCATAAGGAAGGCACGCAAGCCTCGGTGCGCCGGGTCACCGATGCGCTCGACCGCGAGCGCATCGCGGTCCGCGAGGCCTTCGGCTACGGCGCGCCGCACTTTCCGCTCGCCGATCACTATGCCCGCGAAGGCGACGAATGGATGTATGGCCGCGGTTCCCACGACAAGCTCACCGACTCGGGCGATTGGCGCGAACACATCGTGCTGACCGAGCACCGCTATATGCTGGAAGACGTGCGCTTCGGGCTATCGTTCCTGGCGTCCGCCGGGGAGCGCGCCGGCGTCGCAACGCCGCTGTCGCGCGCGTTTTTGGCGATCGGCTCGGCCATATGCGGCGAAGATTTCATGCAGACCGGACGATCGCTTGCTAGCCTTGGCCTCGGCGGGATCGATGTGATGGAATTGAAGACACTCCTGCGCGAAGGCCTGCGGTGAGCGATCATCCGCCGATCGTTTGTCTCGGTGCGGGCCGCATGGCGCGCGGCATCGCCGTCATGTTTGCCTATGCCGGACACGCGGTTGCGATCGTCGATCTCAAGGACCGCGACGCGGCGAGCTTCGTTCACACCGCCAATGAGGCCATCGGCGAGGCGCAAGCGACGCTGCGCACCTTGGCACAGTTCGGATTGCTGCCGGAAGTTGCGGTCGGTCTCATCGCCGAGCGGATTTCCGTCATTCGGGAGGCGGACGGGGCAAGCGCGCTTACCGCCGCCGCTGTCATTTTCGAATGCGTGCCGGAGGTGCTCGAGCTCAAGCGCGACGTGCTGGCGCGTGCTTCCGCGGCGGCGGGGCCGCGCCCGATCATCGCCTCGACGACATCGACCATCCTGGTCGACGATCTGTCGACGGCAGTGGTCGGGCCGCAACGGTTTTTGAACGCCCATTACCTTAACCCGGCGTTCCTGGTGCCGCTGGTTGAGCTGATGCCGGGCGCGGGTACCGACGCGGCTGTCGTCGTGCGGCTCAAGGCGCTGCTCGAAAGCATCGGCAAGGTGCCGGTCGTCTGCGCGGCGCGGCCGGGCTACATCGTCCCCCGAATCCAGGCCCTGGCGATGAACGAAGCTGCCCGCTTGGTGGAGGAAGGCGTCGCCAGCGCCGCGGACGTCGACAAGGCGATCAAATACGGCTTTGGAGTCCGGTTTGCCGTGCTTGGCTTGCTGGAGTTCATCGACTGGGGCGGCGGCGACATTCTCTACTACGCCAGCCGCTATCTCACCGGCGCGCTGGGCAGCGATCGCTACGCCGCGCCCGAAATCGTCGAGCGCAACATGCGTGACGGGCGTATCGGCCTTAAAACTCGTAAGGGGTTTCTCGATTATGAGGCCCTGGACGTCGATACTTACCGCCGTGAACGGCTTGAAGCCTTCGTCAAGCTGCTCGATCACTTCGGCATGATGCGCCCCCCAGTGCTGCCGAAATGACGCAGGACCGAACCAGCGCCGGCTTGGTCGATTGCGATCGCGGTAGCCTGGGCGGGAAAATTGCACGTGCCGGGCCGGATGCGATAGGATTTGATGGGTTTGCCGGGGTCCGTGGCGATCCCGCTCGTCGAAAGAACCGCTTCCGTTGAATGCCGACAGGCAATGTGGAGTGAATACGCAATGGCGGAACAGGCGTTCTCGCTGGTCATCCGTGGCGGAACGGCGGTTCTCCCCGGCGGGGCGGTAAAGGCCGATATCGGCATCCGCGGCGAGACCATTGCGGCGATCGGCGAGCACTTAGCTCCGGGCGCCAGCGAAATTGACGCGACCGGCCGGATCGTCGCGCCCGGCGGCGTCGACCCACACGCGCATATCGAGCAGGTGTCGGGCGGCGGGCTGCTCAACGCCGACAGCTTCGAAAGCGCGACCGCATCGGCCGTCTTCGGCGGTACCACCACGGTCATTTCCTTCGCCGCACAGCACCGCGGTCACGCCTTGGACCGCGTCGTCGCCGACTACCACACGTTGGCCGACCGCGGCGCGATCGTCGATTATGCCTTTCACATGATCCTGGCCGATCCCAACGAGGTCACGCTCAAAACGCACTTGCCGAAGCTGGTGCGCGAGGGTCACGCCTCGATCAAAGTGTTCATGACCTACGATCGCATCAAGCTCGACGATGAGCAGATGCTCGATGTGCTGGCGGCGGCGCGCGACTACGGCGCCTTCGTATGCGTACATGCCGAAAACCACGGCATGATCTCCTTCATGTCGAAACGGCTTCTGGCGAACGGCCTGACATCACCGTCCGCGTTTTGGATGAGCCATCCCCGCCTCGCCGAGATCGATGCCATCCAACGGCTGGTTACCATGTCCCAACTGGTCGATCAGCCGGTCATGGTGTTTCACGTTTCCACCGCCGAGGGCGCCGAAGTCGTGCGCAAAGCACGCGCCGACGGGGTGAAGATTTTCGCGGAGACCTGCGCCCATTATCTGCTCCTGACCGCGAACGAGGTCGATAAGCCCGGGCTCGAAGGCGCGAAATGGATGTGCAGCCCGCCGCTGCGTCAGTCAACCGATCGAGACGCGCTTTGGCAGGCATTGGCGCGCGGCGATCTGCAAGTCGTTTCATCCGATCATGCGCCCTACCGATTTGACTCAAGCGGCAAATTGAACGCTGGGCCGTCCCCGACCTTCAAAGAAATTGCCAATGGACTGCCCGGCCTCGAGGTGCGGCTGCCGCTTCTGTTCGACGCCGCGGTAACGCAGGGACGCCTCGGTCTCGAACGATTTGTCGAGATCACCAGCACCAATCCGGCGAAACTCTACGGGCTCTATCCCAAGAAGGGCACGCTTGCCGTCGGCTCCGACGCCGACATCGCGATCTGGAATGCCACCAAGGCAGTGCGGCTGTCGTCCTCCATGCTGCATGACCGTACCGGATACACGCCTTACGAAGGCCATTCCGTGACGGGATGGCCTGAGATCGTGCTCAGCCGCGGCCGCGTCGCAATACGCGACGGCAAGCTGCACGTAGCCCCCGGATCGGGGCGCTTTCTGCCGCGCGCCGCCGGCGAGGCGGCGGCGCCGCTGGGCCGGCCTGCCGCCGAATTTGCCAAGGCGACGGCCAAACCCGCTCCGGCGCTGCGCGCTTCGGTGGCGTGACCCGGGCGCGAAACATCAACAGCGAGCATGTCATGCGCGAGGAAGGTATGAAACCGATCGGCCCTCACACACGCGGCGTCTACATCATTGCGGTGACCCCGTTCACCGATCAGGGCGATATCGACTGGGGCAGCGTCGATTCGCTGGTCGAGTTCTATATCGAGAAGGGCGTGAGCGGCGTCACCATTCTCGGCATGATGGGTGAAGCGCAGAAACTGGCCGACACTGAATCGACGGCCTTCGCTAAGCATTTTATCGAGCGCGTTGGCGGCCGCGTGCCGGTCATCGTCGGCGTGAGCCATGCCGGGATCGATAACCTGGTTCGGCTCGGCAAGAGCGTAATGGATTTCGGCGCCAGCGGCGTCATGATCGCCCCGGCGGGCGGGCTCAAGACCGAGACGCAGATTTACGACTATTTTGGCACGGTGTTCGAACGCCTCGGGCCTGCCGTTCCGGTTTGTTTTCAAGACTACCCGTTGGGCACCGGGGTGAATATTTCCGTTCCGGCGTTGCTCCGGCTGGTCGATGATCATCCGAGCTTCATCATGTTCAAGCACGAAGATTGGCCAGGTCTGCGAAAACTCGGCCAAATGCGGCGCGCCTGCGATGGAACGGCGCGGCGGCGAATCAGCATTTTGTGTGGCAACGGCGGCCTCTATCTGCCGCAGGAATTGCAGCGTGGCGCGGACGGCGCGATGACCGGATTTGCTTTTCCGGAAATGCTGGTCGAGGTCTGTAAGAAATTCCTCGATGGGCGCGGCGAAGACGCCGAGAACCTGTTCGACGTTTACCTTCCTCTGGTTCGGCATGAGCAGCAAATCGGGATCGGACTTGCCATCCGTAAGGAAATCCTTCGCCGACGCGGCGCCATCAAGAGCGCTGCCGTTCGCGCGCCCGGCCCGCGTCTCGACCGGGAGGACAACGAGGAGCTCGAGCGGCTGATGCGCCGTTTAGAGCGGCGCTTATCGGCGACGGGCAGCCGATCGCCCGATATAGCGGCGTAACCGCGAGCGGATCGATGCGCCGCATTCACGTTATCAATCCAAATTCGAACGACGCGGTCACCCGAGGGCTCGATGCCGCGCTGGAACCGCTGCGCTTTGCCGACGGCCCGGAGCTCTTATGCTCCACGCTTCCTGACGGCCCCTTCGGCATCGAGACCCAGGCCGACGTCGAGAGCGTGGTCATGCCGTTACGCCGGATGGTGCAAGCCGACAACGCGTCTGACGCCTTCGTGATCGCCTGCTATAGCGATCCGGGACTCTTTATTTGCCGCGAGAGCACGACACGGCCGGTGTTCGGCATCGCCGAATCCGGCGTGCTGACCGCGCTGGCGCGCGGCGGGAGCTTTGGCGTTATCGCCATCAGCCAGCGCTCGCTCGCGCGGCATATGCGTTACTTACGACAGATGGCACTCACCGGTCGTTTCGCCGGCGAACGGGCGCTGGAAATGTCCGTCGCCGAGACGGCGAGCGGCGACAGTACCCTGGAACGAATGGCCGAAGTCGGCCGCCGGCTGAAAGACGAAGACGGCGCGGAGACAGTTATCATGGGTTGCGCCGGCATGGCGCGCCACCGCGGGCCACTGGAGCGGGCGCTCGGCATCCCGGTGATCGATCCGACCCAGGCGGCCGTCACCATGGCGCTCGGAGCAGTGCAGTTCGGCCGCGACTGAGGTTGACTATTTATTGGCTCATTTCTCCGGCGGCAGAACGATGCCGGTCTGGCTGGTGATGCGGCCGTAATGCTCGATGCGGCGGTGACTCTTGAAGTCGAAGATCGTCTCTTTGGCAAAAACAGTCGCGTCGAGATCGCAGTCCGCCAAGATCAATTCATCGTCCTCGGTCTTGGCCTCGGCAACAACCTCGCCGTCCGGATTGACGATCATACTGCCGGCAATCATGGGATGGCCGTCCTCGGCGCCGCCTTTGGCGATGGCGGCCACCCATGTTGAATTCTGATAGGCGCCCGCTTGCAGCGTCAGGCGGTTGTGGAACAGACGTTTCTGTGGTCCCTCGACCGCTTTCAGCGAATTGACCGACGGGGTGTTGTAACCGAGCACGATCAGTTCAACGCCCTGCAATCCCATCACGCGGTAGGTCTCCGGCCAGCGCCGGTCGTTGCAGATGCACATCCCGACAATGCCGCCCATGTAGCGCCAGACCGGAAAGCCGAGATCGCCGGGCTCGAAATAACGCTTTTCAAGGTGTTGGAAGGCGCGCTTGGGATCGAATTCGGAATGCCCGGGCAGGTGGACCTTGCGATACTTGCCGACGATCGTGCCGTCGCGATCGACCAAGATGGAGGTGTTGAAGTGATGACCCTCGGGCGTGAGTTCGGCGTAACCAAATGACAGCCCCATGCGATACTCGGCCGCCTTGTCGAACAACGGACGGGTCGCTGCGTTCGGCATCTCGCGCTCGAACCAAGTGTCGACTTCGGCTTGATCGGTCATGTACCAGCGCGGAAAAAAGGTCGTGAGCGCAAGCTCAGGGTAAATCACGAGATCGCACCCTTGCGCTTTCGCCTGGTCGAGGAGGTCGAGCATGCGGCGCACCACCGCCTGCCGGCTGTCCGACTTGTGGATCGGGCCCATTTGGGCGCCGCCAATCCGTAGCACTCGGCTCACTTCATCCTCCTGAATCTCACGTGGCAATCCGCCGTTCCAGCCGGCTGATCAGCCGTACGAGCGGCCACAGCATGATAAGATAGAACACGCCGGCCAGCACGATCGGCGACGAATTGAAGGTCACCGAGCGCGCCATGTCGGCGGAGTAAAGCAGCTCCGGTAAGGCCACCACGCTCGCAATCGAGGTGAGTTTTACGACCTCGACCGTATTGGACAATAGATCGGGCAGCACGTTTCGCACCGCCTGCGGCAGTACGACATAGACCAGAGTCTGGTACGCGCGCAGGCCGGTCGAACGCGCGGCGTCCCACTGTCCGAGGCCAACGCTCTCGATGCCGGCGCGATAGACCTCACTGTAATAGCTCGACGTGTTGAGGAAAAAGGCGATGGCGACCGCCGTCAGCGGTGACAACCGGAAGCCCGCGAACGGCAATCCGGCATAGACGAAAATCAGCAGCACCAGCGGCGGGATCGAACGGAAAAAATCAATGCCGGCGATCGCCGTCCAGCGCACGAGGCGCCGGCGCGATAGCGAAGCCAACGCCACGATGAGGCCACCGGCCAGTCCCAGTGGAATCACGATGAGACAAATGACGATGGTCTGGGCCAGGCCCGCCAGAATGAGTGGAAGCGCTTCCTCCATGATCGCTACGTTGAAGAACTGCCGGACGATTGCTTCCATCAGACTCTCCGCCAGGCGAATCGGGTCTCCAGAAAGCGACCGAGCGCGACTACCGGGAGAAACAACACGACGTAAGCTATGGCGCCCATCATCAGCGGCGTCGCATTGCCGGAAAACGATTCGGCGGTGGTCGCCTGATTGAGGATTTCGCCCACCCCGATCACGGTGCCGAGCGCCGTATTTTTGGTGAT
>Ga0181525_10000402_pt1 | contig 38013 bp, 36 predicted proteins | sample PEATcosm2014_Bin_48_FD_121100 | JGI IMG/M metagenome (GOLD analysis project Ga0181525, IMG submission 121100) | Peatland microbial communities from MTU Mesocosm Facility, Houghton, MI, USA - PEATcosm2014_Bin06_10_metaG | ecosystem: Environmental > Terrestrial > Soil > Wetlands > Peat | place... | reverse complement strand
GTAAAGCCGGCCATCGAGGTCGTAGTGATGCGCCACGTTGCGCCGCGACCGCGAGCGCGGATTGAATTGTTGCAGGTACTTGAACAAGGAGCGTCCGAGCCGCCACGGCAAGGCCCATCGCGGTGGCGCGATGTGCTCCTGCCGCATCAGGATCGCGAGTACGTCCGCGATCGAGCCCCGATCGACGACGAGCGTGCCGTCCATATAAGCTTCGCCGAGCCGAAGCTCGGGATTAAACAAGACCCGCCGCTGGGTATTGGCGCCGATGAACCGTATTGCGACAGTTTGTCCGGTGCCGTCGCCGAAAGTGTAGGTTCGCCCTGATGCGGTCGTGATCTCGAGGGAACCGTGTCGTATAAACCGCCGCAGGAATATCGCTAGCAACCAGTCCAAGGTCGTCTCCACGCACGTTCGACGTCGAGCTCGCACCAGACTGCGACCGATGGCGCGTCATAAGGTCTGGGGCCCCCGCCTGTCGTTATTAAAACAAAATCCTCGTGGACCAGCAATGCGTAGGCGATTGCCGCCTTGCGTTGCAAGGCAGGCCAAAAACGCTACTCGCAATCGGCTGGTTTTGGGCTAGAAAGGCCGCCAACCGCAAGATTTTAAGGAGTCCGTGGGGTGAACCGTGTTTTCCTGCCCATCGTAAGCCTTCTCGCAGCGCTGGTGCCCACGATGGCGCTCGCGCAGCAGACGAACCTTGATCAAGGTAAATCGGCCTCGCAGCTTTTCGCCGGCTCCTGTGCCGAGTGCCACAAAGCCCCGCACGGATTGGCGAAAGGCAAGAGCACCGACGCCGTCGCCGGGTTCCTGCAAGAGCACTACACCACCAGTCGGGCCCAGGCCGCCGCACTTGCAGCCTATATTGTGGGAGGGCGCGATACCGTTGCCACCCCGGCCCCTGGCAAAAAGCAGCCGGAGCGTGCCAGCGCCTCAACCGAAGAGGCTAAGCCTGAAACCAAGCCTGAGGCTAAGCCGGAGAAGCGCCGCGAGCCGAAGCCAAAGCCAGAGGAAAACGCTACCGCCAATGCCAAGCTGCGTCAGCCGGCCGACAACGAAAAACCGAAGGAAGAGGCCAGTCACGGTTTGCTCCCAGGCATCTTCAGCCCGGCTGCAAAGCCGGACGGCAGCCAGCGCGAAAAGCCGGCTGTCGCCTCCCGAAATCGGCGCAAGGAGCCGGTGACCCCTGAAGCGCCTCAGGAGCCGGCCGCGATTGCGCACGCACCCGCCGCTCCGGCCGTGACCGAACCGGCGGCGCAGGCCGAGACACCCAAACCGGAAGAAGTACCAGCCCCGTCGGCGAAGGCACCGGTGGAACCGGCGCCGGGTGAATCCAACGAACCGGTGCCGCGCGACAACGTTCCCGATTGAACGATCGTCGGCTAATTCTCGTCGGCGGCCGGTTCAGGCGTGTCCGCGGTTTCGCCACCTTCGCGGGCGCGCACCGTTTCCGCCGCTTCCGGCTCGAAGAAGGCTTCCGCCGCCAGCACGGCTTCCTCTTCCGGCGTCCGCTCTTGGCGCAGCTGCGTGACGTCCTCGCCGCGTTCGATGCGCACGGCTTCCTCGGCGTTGCGGGCAACGATGATGCTGACGGTTGTCTCGATCTCGGGATGCAGCATTATAGCGACGCTGTGCTTGCCGATCGTCTTGATCGGCGCGTTCAGCGCGACCTGATTGCGATTCACGTTGAATCCAGCGGCGACCAAAAGGCCGACCAAATCGCGCGGCGAAACCGAGCCGAACAGCTGGCCGGATTCGGAAGCCTGGCGCAGAACCGTGAAGCTCTTGCCGTTGAGCTTTTCGGCGACCTGACCGGCCTCGCCCTTGAGCGCCAGCGAGCGCGTCTGAAGCTCGGCTTTCATCGTCTCAAAACGTTCGCGATTTTCAGTTGTTGCCCGCAGCGCTTTGCCGCGCGGCAAAAGGAAATTGCGTGCGAAGCCGTCCTTGACGCGCACGACCTCGCCCATTTGGCCGAGCCGCGGCACCCGTTCGAGCAGGATCACTTCCATAGCAGTCTCTCCTGGCTCACTTGATCAGGTAGGGAAGCAGGCCAAGGAAACGGGCACGCTTGATCGCTTGCGCAAGTTCCCGCTGCTTCTTCGCCGAAACCGCCGTAATGCGGCTGGGGACGATTTTGCCGCGCTCGGATACGAAACGCTGCAAGAGTTTGACGTCCTTGTAGTCGATCTTGGGAGCGTTCGCCCCGGAGAACGGGCAGCTCTTGCGGCGGCGGAAGAACGGTCGGCGTGCTCCGCCGGATTGCGGTGACATTGCCATGGTTATTCCTCCGTTGCCGCAACGGTGTCTTCGCCTTCGGGCGGCCGCCGATCGCGGTCTCGCGGCGGCCGGTCGCCGCGGTCGCCCCTGTCACGATCGAACCTGTCGCCCCGATCGCCTCTGTCGCCGCGCCGGTCGTCGCGATCACGATCGCGCTCGGCGCGCCGCATCATTGCCGACGGGCCTTCCTCGTGCTCGTCGACGCGGATCGTCAGGTAACGCAACACGTCTTCGTTGAGCCGTTCCAGCCGCTCGATTTCGTTGATCGCGGCTGACGGCCCATCGATGTTCATCAGGGTGAAATGCGCCTTGCGGTTTTTGCGCAGCCGATAGGAAAGCGATTTGACGCCCCAATACTCGGTTTTCGCGATTTTTCCGCCCAGTCCCTCGACCACGCCCTTAAGGTGCGCGGTCAGTTCTTCCACCTGCTGCGCGCTGGCGTCCTGGCGCGCAAGGTAGACATGCTCGTAGAGCGACATAGATGTACCTTCCTTCTGCTTCGCCCGCTCCCGGCGCCAAGCCCCTCGAGCCCTTTCAGGAAGGCTCGAATGCTCTGAAGGCGGGAACACCGGACGCCGGACCGTAAGGTCCTACCGAGCCACCGAATATGCGGGACTGGGCCGTCCGTTCAGCCCCCGGCCGGGGTCGAGCGGAAAGCGGGCGTTATACGCCGCCCGCGCCGAAAGGCAAGTAGATCAGGGCTTGGGCGAGGTGTCGGCGGCGGCTTGAATGAGCTCGGCAAGTTTCACCGCGAGATTGACCCCCTCCCGCATCTGCGTGTCGCTGGCCGTGGCCGTGCGCGGCTGGCGCTCTTTCTGCAGCCTTTTCAGCAGCGCATCGAGGGTTTGCTGTAAGAGCTTCTGGCGGAATGCGGCATCGTTGCGCGCCCGCGCAAGCTCGGCGTCGGTCACCGCTGAAAACCAGTTCATCGTAACGGACTCTTGGTCCGGCCCTTAACCATACGAGCCGCAGCTCCATAGAGCTTACCTGCGCCCGGTTGTTGCTTTGTTACCGCCGTCCGGTCCCTTGACACGGCGGTGATCGCGGTATCTTTCGCCCCCTCTTAGGGGTGGTCATGGCGATTGCGTTTGTTTTTCCCGGCCAGGGCAGCCAAGCGGTCGGCATGGGCAAGGCCTTGGCGGAGGCCTTTGTGCCCGCACGGGCGGTGTTCGAGGAGGTCGACGCGGCGCTCGGCGAAGCGCTTAGTCAAACAATGTGGAACGGACCGGCGGAGGCGTTGACGCTCACGGAGAATGCGCAGCCGGCGCTGATGGCGGTCTCGCTCGCCGCTTTGCGCGTTCTCGAAGTGGAAGCTGGCCTCGACCTTGCGCGCGAAGCCGCGTTTGTCGCAGGGCATTCGCTTGGCGAGTATTCGGCGCTCGCCGCCGCGTCGTCGCTCACCCTTGCCGACGCCGCGCGGCTGTTGCGCATCCGCGGACGTGCGATGCAAAAAGCGGTGCCGGTTGGCGCCGGCGCGATGGCGGCATTGATCGGGATCGCCCTTGACGATGCCAAGCCGATCGCCGCCGAAGCTGCTTCGATCGGGATCTGCGCCGCGGCAAACGACAACGGCGGCGGGCAAGTCGTTTTGTCGGGCGACAAAGTGGCAGTGGAACGGGCAGTCGAGATTGCCAAGGCGCGCGGTATCAAACGGGCGATGATGCTCCCGGTGTCCGCCCCATTTCACTGCGCACTGATGCAGCCTGCGGCCGACGCAATGGCGCAGGCGCTCGCCAAAGTCTCGGTCAAGCCGCCGCGCGTGCCACTGGTTGCAAACGTGCTGGCGCGGCCAATTCAAGACCCAAATGAGATCGTACGCTCGCTTGTCGAGCAGGTGACCGGCACCGTTCGCTGGCAGGAGTCTGTACAGTACATGGTGGGGGCCGGGATAACGGCGTTCTACGAGATCGGCGCGGGCAAGGTCCTCGCTGGACTGATCAAGCGCATCGCCGACACCGTCACTGTGTCATCGATCGGCACGCCCGAGGACGTCACGCGTTTCAAGGCGGCGCGCGGCTAGTGGTCCTTTGATTCCAACATTCGCCCTCCGTGGCGGCAACCCTTGAGCGAATGTTGGAATCAAAGGACCACTAGCAAAATATAAAGTTGCCAGTGGAGCTTAGGATTTAACATTCGCTTTACAATGCCAGCGGCCAAGTGGGTAGCGAATGATAAATCCGCTCCACTAGCCATCGCATAACCTTCGCAGTTCGCGAGGAGCGCCCATGTTCGAACTCACCGGGAAAACTGCATTGGTCACCGGCGCCACCGGCGCCATAGGCGGCGGCATCGCGCGCGCCCTGCATCGGCAAGGGGCAACCGTCGCCATCTCCGGCACCAAACGCGACATCCTGGATCGTCTTGCCGCCGATCTTGGTGGACGTGTTCATGTGCTGCCCGGCAACCTTGCCGACAGCGCCGAGACCGAGGCACTGGTGCCGCGTGCCGAAGAGGTCATGGGGCAGCTCGACATCCTGGTCGCCAATGCCGGAATAGCGAAGGACAGTCTTTTTGTGCAATTGCGCGACGAGGATTGGGACCAGGTCATCGCCGTTAATCTGTCCGCGACGTTTCGCCTCGCGCGTGCCGCCGTGCGCGGGATGATGCGCCGGCGTTTCGGCCGGGTGATTGCGATCACTTCGGTAGTCGGCACCAGCGGCAATCCAGGCCAGGCTAACTATGTCGCGGCAAAGGCCGGCATCACCGGCATGATCAAGTCCATCGCTCAGGAATACGCAAAGCGCGGCGTCACCGCCAATTGCGTCGCGCCGGGATTCATCATGACCCCGATGACCGAGCGGCTCAACGACAAGCAGCGCGAGGTGATCCTCGCCAAGATACCTGCGAACCGCGCTGGCACGGTCGATGAGGTGGCGGCGGCGGTCGCTTTTCTCGCCGCCCAGGAGGCTGCCTATGTGACAGGACAGACATTGCATGTGAATGGCGGAATGGCCATGATTTGAATATGATACGAGTTGCAACGGGACGATGTGGCCGTGCTGGCCAACGCAATCGAAGTGTGGTAACCGGACCGTAAGTTGGCTTGGGGCGCCGTTTAGCCGGAGAGCGGGGGAAGACGTCCGCCTCTGATCGGTGTAGACCTGCGGCCCGTCGCCCAAGATTCGTCAGGACTTGGAGCGGGCCGCAACGTTATTGATCGGGTCGCGTTGAAAGAAGAGGTTGGGAACGATGAGTGATATTGGCGAGCGGGTAAAAAAGATCGTCGTAGAACATCTCGGCGTCGAGCCCGATAAAGTAACAGAGAACGCCAGTTTCATCGACGATCTCGGCGCTGACAGCCTTGATACCGTCGAACTCGTCATGGCTTTTGAGGAAGAGTTTGGTTGCGAAATCCCCGATGACGCAGCCGAAACCATCCTCACCGTGGGCGACGCCATCAAGTTTCTCGAAAAGAACGCGAAGAGCTGATACTCGGCGCGAGCCCGCGGCGCCGCAGGCCGTGTGCGTCGGCGCGCGATCTGCGCTTGCTCGTTAAGAGCGGCGTGTTTTGCAGTGGGCCTCACTGAGATAGCATGAGCTACCGCGTCTTTCCGGAGCGCCATTAATGCGACGCGTCGTCGTCACAGGTCTTGGGATGGTGACGCCGCTAGCCAGCGGGGTTGAGCCGACATGGCAGCGCCTCCTCGCCGGTGAAAGCGGAATCGGGCGGGTTGAGACTTTTGAAGTCTCCGATCTGACCTGCAAAATCGCGGGCCAGATTCCGCGCGGCGATGGCTCTGACGGAACCTTCAACCCCGACCAATGGATGGAGCCGAAGGAACAGCGCAAGGTCGACGACTTCATCCTTTTCGGCATGGCGGCGGCGCAGCAAGCTCTCGACGACGCCGATTGGCATCCGACTAGCTACGAAGATCAGATAACGAGTGGCGTACTGATTGGTTCGGGCATCGGCGGTATCGAAGGAATTGCCGAGAACGCGCTACAATTGCGCGACCGCGGGCCGCGGCGCATTTCGCCGTTCTTCATTCCCGGCCGCATCATCAACCTGGCATCGGGTTACGTCTCGATCGCCCATTCGCTTAAGGGCCCCAATCATGCCGTGGTCACCGCGTGTTCGACCGGCGCGCACGCCATCGGCGACGCCGGACGGCTCGTGGCGCTGGGCGACGCCGACGTCATGGTCGCGGGTGGGACGGAATCGCCGATCAACCGGTTGGCGCTTGCCGGCTTTGCCGCCTGCCGCGCGTTGTCGACCGGATTCAACGAGACGCCCGAGCACGCGTCGCGGCCATATGACCGGGATCGCGACGGCTTCGTCATGGGGGAGGGCGCCGGCGCCGTGGTGCTCGAAGAATACGAGCATGCGAAACGCCGCGGCGCCCGGATTTACGGGGAACTCGTCGGTTACGGTATGTCCGGCGATGCGTTCCACATCACCGCGCCGGCGGAGGACGGCGATGGAGCCTATCGCTGCATGAAGGCGGCGCTGCGCCGCGCCGATATGTCGGCCGACGACATCGACTACATCAACGCCCATGGCACGTCGACGCCGCTTGGCGACGAGATCGAGCTAAAGGCCGTGGAACGGCTGGTCGGCAACGCGGCCGGCAACATCAGCATGTCATCGACCAAGTCTTCGGTCGGTCATCTGCTTGGCGCGGCCGGCGCGGTGGAAGCGATTTTCTGCCTGCTCGCCATGCGCGATCAAATCGTGCCGGCGACGATCAATCTTGATAACCCTTCTGTGACAACGCCGCTCGACCTGGTGCCGCGCAAGCCGCGCCAGCGCGCGGTCAATGTGGCGCTGTCGAACTCGTTCGGGTTCGGCGGCACCAACGCTTCCCTCGTGTTTCGCCGCATGCCGGACTGACGCAGGTGAGCCCAATCACCTCCTCGCCATATTTGCTCCGCACTCGGCTGCGATGCATTGCCGATCGATCGTCGCCTTGCGCAGATTCGGTAAAGTCTGCGAAGCGTCACCAGCCTTGGTCACCAACCTTGCCGGACCTACCGATTGCGGATCATGTGCAGTAGCAGAATGGACACGCGGTGGTGACGGGGTCTGACCAACCGCCCAACGGCAACGGCCGCGCCGCAACTCCAGCGCGAACGGCGCAAACCGGCGTCGGCGGCACGACGACGACTCCTGGTTCGCAAGGAGCGGCGCCGGCGGCGAATAAACCGGCGGGGCCGGCGGCAAACGCGCCAAAGCGCGATGCCGTAGGCGGCGTTGCTGCTGCCACCGGCGCGGCCAAGCCGCCGCCAAATACCTCGCCGCCATCGAGCCCGCGTCCGGTTGCTCCCGCCGTCAAGAGTCCATCCGCCGCGCCGCCCGCCAATGGCAAGGCGGGTGTGGCCCCGCCGACAGCCACGCCGCGTCCGGCTGGGGCGCCAAGCACCCGCCCGGCGACGGGTGAGCGTCCGGCGGCTGCAAAAACCCAATCAAGCGCCGGCGAGCCCTATCCGCCGTTGTCGGTGAATGGAGTTGGGGCCGCTTCCTCCGCCGCCGCAAAAAACACCGCACCGATTGCGCCGCGCAGTCCGCGCACCGCGCTCGAGCCTGACAAGGTGGAGATGCCGAGCGGTCGCTCCCGTGGCGCTCGGCACCCATTCGTTGTCGTCGGCAACGCCGTCATAAGCTTTTTCGTTCTGGCGGCGATCGCCGCCGGGGTTGCGCTTTTCCTTGGCAAGCAACGGTTCGATGAGCCTGGGCCGTTGCCGGAGGACCGCATCGTCAATATCCCGCGCGGCTCCGGCATCCGCGACATCGCCGACGTCCTGGTCCACGATGGGGTGATCGATCAGCCTTGGGTGTTTGTCGGGGGCGTGCTGGTGCTCAAGGCGCGTGAGGATCTCAAAGCTGGCGAATATCAATTCAACGCGCATGCCAGCCTGCGCGACGTCGTTGCAACCATCGTCGACGGTCGCGTGGTTCCGCATCAGATCACGATTCCCGAGGGGCTAACCGCCGAGCAGATCGTGGCGCGCCTCCTCGACGACGATGTGCTGACCGGCAATATCAAAGAAATACCGCGCGAGGGCACCCTGTTGCCCGATACATACAATTTCACTCGTGGGATCACGCGCGAACAGATGATCCAGCGCATGCAGCAAGCGCAGCAGCGCTTGGTCAAGGAAATATGGGACCGGCATTCGCCCGATTTACCGTTGAAGAATGCCGATCAACTCGTCGTACTCGCGTCGTTGGTCGAGAAAGAGACCGGCAAACCGGAAGAGCGCACGCGGGTGGCCGCGGTTTTCGTCAATCGGTTGAAGCAGAAGATGCGGCTGCAATCGGACCCGACCATCATTTACGGACTGGTCGGCGGCAAGGGGACGCTCGGGCGGTCGCTCACCAAAAACGATATCGATCAGGCGACACCCTACAACACCTATCAGGTCGACGGCCTGCCGCCTGGGCCGATTGCCAATCCGGGCCGAGCGTCGCTTGAGGCGGCAGCCAATCCGGCACGTACGCGCGAACTTTATTTTGTCGCCGACGGGACCGGCGGCCATGCCTTTGCGGAAACCTACGAGCAGCATCAAAAGAATGTCGCGCGGCTGCGCGCATTCGAATCCGACCAGAAGGACCAGGCTCCCGCCGACGCCCAATTGGTTTCTTCGCCGCCGCAGCCGGCGGCGGCGGCGCCCGCCGCCTCGGCACCGCAGCACCACACGGGCACGCGCCGCAACCAGTCCCAGCAGACAACGCATTAGGGCCCAGCTGGCTCTTTGGTTGGCGTGGAAGCTTTCAAAAAAAACGACCCGGGTTTTCCGGATCATGCGGCTTGCGCCGCATCGTCCTTGTGACCAAGGGAATCCGCCGCTAAGTTCGGCGCAAATTTTCGCAATTAGCCCCGGGACGATTCTCCATGACGCTGTCGAGCATGACTGGGTTTGCTCGCGGCCACGGCGTCAGCGGTTCCTATGCTTGGGCGTGGGAGATCAAATCGGTCAACGGCAAGGGTCTCGACCTTCGCCTGCGCTTGCCGTCCGGATGGGACGCCATCGAAGCAGCGGTTCGCGGCCGCGCCGCCGAACGCTTAGCGCGCGGCTCGATCCAAGCCACTTTGACTGTGGAGCGCAACGGTGCCGCGCCGGTCGTGCACATCAACACCGCCGTGCTCGAGGCGGTCATGGCCACCGCGCGCGAACTGTCCTCGCGCATCGACGCCGCGGCGCCCTCGCTCGACGGGCTGTTGGCGCTCAAAGGCGTGATGGAGGTCAGCGAAGCTGAGGAGTCGGAAGAAGAGCGACGCGTGGCGGAGACCGCGGCCGTTGCCGGCTTTATCGAACTCCTTGGAGCTCTCACCGAAATGCGCCAGCGGGAGGGTACTGCCCTTGGCCGCGTGCTGTCGACGCGGCTTAGCCAGATCGGTGCGCTGGCGCAGCGTGCCGAGCTGGTGCCTGGCCGGCGGCCCGAAGCAATCCGCGTGCGGCTTGCCGAGCAGGTGGCAGCCTTGCTTGCACAGTCAGATCGCTTCGATGCCGATCGCCTCCATCAGGAGGCGATTTTGATAGCCACCAAGGCCGATGTGCGTGAAGAGCTCGACCGCCTTGCAGCACACGTCGCGCAAGCGCAGCAGCTTATCGAGCACGGCGGGCCGATCGGCCGCCGGCTCGATTTTCTTGCCCAGGAACTCAATCGTGAGGCCAACACGCTCTGTGCAAAGGCCAACGACGTCGAGCTCACGAATATCGGTTTGGAGCTTAAAGCCGCCGTCGAGCAGTTCCGCGAGCAGGTTCAGAATGTGGAATGAGGCATGAAGCGCGGGACGCCAAACCGAACGCGGATTGCCCGTCGCGGCCTGATGCTGGTGCTGTCGTCGCCCTCAGGCGCCGGCAAGACCACGCTGTCACGGATGCTTCTCGAGGCGGATCGCAATATCGAGCTTTCGGTATCGGTAACAACGCGGCCGCAGCGGCCCGGTGAAGTCGACGGCCGCGATTATCATTTCATCGATCTTCGCCGCTTCGAAGCGATGGTGAAATCGGCCCAGCTTCTGGAGTGGGCGGAAGTGTTCGGCTATCACTACGGCACGCCGCGGCGCCCGGTGGAAAAGGCCTTGAAAGCGGGGCGTGATGTGCTGTTCGACATCGATTGGCAAGGCACGCAACAATTGAGCGAGAAAGCTCGCGACGATCTGGTCAGCGTTTTCATCTTGCCGCCGACGGCAAAAGAGCTCGAACGGCGGCTTCACCGCCGCGCCCAGGACAGCCATGACATTATCGGAGCGCGCATGGCAAAGGCCGCCGGCGAGATGAGTCATTGGCCGGAGTATGACTACGTGATCGTCAATCGCGACAAAGGCGACGCCTTTGCCGAACTGCGGGCGATCCTGGCGGCCGAGCGGCTCAAGCGCGACCGGCAAATCGGCCTGTCGGCGTTCGTCCGCGGCCTGCAGGCGAAGCTTTAAAGAGTACAGGAAGTGATCGACGTGGCCGCCTCAACCGACCAAGTGAACATCACGCGCCTGATCGATGAGGGACAGCTGACCCGGTTTCAGATCGGCATCATATTGTGCTGCGCGCTGGTCAATGTCTTCGACGGCATGGATACCCAGTCGATCGGCGTCGCCGCGCCTTTTATTGCCGAAGGGCTCGGTATCAAGATCGCCAATTTCGGGCCGATTTTTTCTTCGGCGCTGGTCGGAGCGACGCTTGGCGCTGCGACGTTCGGGCCGCTTGCAGATCGCTTCGGCCGCAAGACGCTGCTGATCGTTGCCACCATGCTGATCGGCATTTTCACGATTCTAACCGCGTTTGCGACTTCCGTTCCCGTGCTGATGACGTTCCGTGTGCTCGCGGGGCTGGGTCTTGGTGGCGCGACCCCGTGTTTTATCGCTTTGACCTCGGAATACGCGCCGGCGCGACTGCGCGCGACCTTGGTCACGCTGATGTGGTCTTCCTTCCCGCTCGGCGGGATGCTCGGCGGATTGTTGAATTCGTATCTGGTGGCGCGGGTCGGCTGGCAGGCGATCTTTTACCTCGGCGGAGCCGCGCCGCTCTTCGTTGCCGTCGTGCTTGCGTTTTATCTCCCGGAGTCGATCAAGTTTCTGCTCGCGCGCCGCGGCGACGACGATGCCGTGCGACGGATCGTTGCCCGGTTTCGCTCGCCGGCTGTCGGGCCCGAGACGCACTTCGTCGTTGACGAGGAAAGTTTACCGGGAACCCCGGTACGGCATTTGTTTACCGAGGGCCGCGCCGCCGGCACGCTATTCCTGTGGGTGCCGTTTTTCATGGGCTTTGGCATTCTCACGGTGGCTACGTTGTGGACGCCGGCGCTATTGCGGCTCAACGGCATTTCGCCCGCCAACACCGCCTTTGTCGTAGCATTTAACGGGCTTGGCGCGCTGATCGGCCAGTCGACGGCCGGAAGCTTGATACAGCGCTTCGGCATCATGCCCATTCTGTTCCCGGCATTTCTACTCGGGACATTGGCGACGATTGGGTTGGGTTACGGTGCCTCCTCGGTGGCGCTTGCCGCAACGTTCATCGGCCTGGTTGGCCTGTTCATGGGGCTTGGAACCGCGGGAGCAATCGCGCTTTCGGCCGTGATTTATCCGACGCCGATTCGATCCACCGGCGTCGGTTGGGGCATGGCCATGGGGAGGTTTGGCCAAATCGTCGGTCCGCTCGTTGCTGGAGGCTTGCTCGGCGCCGGTTGGACGGCCGATCGCATCATGACCCTTGTCGCCGGCGGCGGCGTGATCGCTGCCGTCTTCGTCGTCCTCTTCCGCGGGTGGTTCGTTGCCCGCGGCGGTAGGTCGTTAAGCGGCCAGCACGATTCGCCCGACCACCCGACCAGCGCGTAGATCCTCCAGCGCCGCTTGCGCTTCATTGAGCGGACGCTCACGCGTAGGGATCGGCGCGATGTTTTTTGATCGCACCAGCTCGATAAGCTCGCCGGCTTCCGCGAGCGTACCGGTCAAAGTTCCTTCAATCGTCATCGCCTTGATTCCGAACAGGGCGGCGCCAATCGAGAAGTCGCCGCCAAGCAGTCCCGTTACCACCACCTTGCCACCGCGGCCGAGCAAGCCGGTGGCGAATTGCAGCGACTTGTCCGAGCCTACGAAATCGCAAATAGCAAACACCCCGCCCGTGGCTTGCAAGATCGCTTTGCGCGTCTGCGGATCGGACGTGTCGTAGGCCTTCGCTGCACCGGCGGCGAGCGCGGCATCGCGCTTGGCTGCATCGATATCGGCGACGATTGGGGGCGCCCGAAACAGGGCGCGCGCAATAGCAAGTCCCATCATGCCGACACCGCCAAGCCCGATGAGCAGCAATGGTCCGCGCTCTGGACGGCCTAGGTGCCGCTTCAGCGCGGCATACGACGTCAGCCCTGAGCACATCAGCATGCCGGCGAAGGCGGCCGACAGGGGCGCATAGTCGAGCAAATAACGTGGGTGCGGGACGACCACATGGCTGGCAAATCCACCGTCGGTGACAATGCCGAGATGGCGATTTTTATCGCAAAGGTTCTCTTCGCCGGCGCGGCAGGCAGCGCAAGCACCGCAGCCGATCCAGGGATAGACGGCAACACGTCGCCCGACGGCGGCCCCTTCGGCGTCCGCTCCTGCGCTTTCGATGACGCCGGCAATCTCGTGGCCGAGCGTGAAGGGCAGGGTCCTGCCGGCGGTGACGTCGAGCTTTTTGTCGCCGCCAAGGGAAAAGTAGCCGTCCTGGATATGCAAGTCGGAATGACACACGCCACAGCGTTCAATACGCACCAGCACCTCGCTGCCGCGCGGGACCGGAGGCTCGATCACGGTCTCGCAGAGCGGCTGCCCGTAGCCGACCAGCGATTGGCGGCGCATTTTCGTCATGTGTCGTTCTCCCCGGCGTGGACCGCGCCATCATGCCCGAGATCGTGCTGGGCGGCGAGCGCGCGCGCCAGGGAGACAAAGCCGGCGACCGGCACCTCTTCGGCACGTGCCGTCGGATCGAGGCCGGCGCCGGCCAGGAGCGCGCTCACATCGGCGCCGAGCGAGCGTAGGCTTTGGCGCAACATTTTGCGCCGCTGTCCAAACGCGGCTTGGGTTACCGTTTCAAGGAGGCCGCGATCGCAGGTGAGCGGCTCGGGACGAGGCGTCAGGTGCAGCAGAGAGGACGTCACCTTCGGCGGTGGAACAAAAGCCGAAGGATTGACGTCAAAGAGGATGCGCGCTTCGCATCGCCACTGCACGAGTATGGACAGGCGCCCGTAACTCTTGGTGCCCGGGGCGGCGACGATGCGCTCGGCTACTTCACGCTGAAACATCAGAACGGCGGTATCGTACCAGGGCGGCCACGGCTCTGTACTGACCCAGGAGACGAGAAGCGCAGTAGCGACGTTGTAGGGCAGGTTGGCAACGATGCGTACGGGCGAGCGACCGAGAAAGGGGCGCGGGTCGAAAGTGAGCGCGTCCGCTGCCACGATCTCGACGCGGCCGGGATAGTGCGCGGCGATGTCTCGCAGAGCGGCGATCGCCCGCGCGTCACGCTCGACCGCGATCACGCGCGCGGCATCGAGCGCGAGTAGCGCGCGCGTCAGCCCGCCGGGTCCGGAGCCGATCTCCACAACCGTTACGTTCGCGAGCGCTCCCGCGGCTCGCGCAATCCGCGCCGTGAGATTAAGGTCGAGCAGGAAATTCTGTCCCAGAGACTTTTTGGCGGTGAGGCCGTGCCGGCGAATGACTTCGCGCAACGGCGGCAGCCCATCCGGCGCTGCGCTCACGACGCAGGAAGCGGCGCCCGACTGTCCGCGGTTGCCAATTGGGCGGCAAGTTTGAGCGCTGCGACGAGGCTCGTCGGATCGGCGACGCCTTTGCCGGCGATGTCGAAGGCAGTACCGTGGTCCGGCGACGTCCGCACAAAAGGCAAGCCAAGCGTAACGTTGACGGCATGATCGAAGGCCAGCGTCTTGATCGGGATCAACGCCTGATCGTGATACATGCACAAGGCGACGTCGTAACCGGCACGCGCGTTGGCGTGGAACAGCGAGTCGGCCGGTAGCGGGCCGCGGGCGTCGATGCCGTTGGCGATGAGGCGCGCCACCGCGGGCCCGACGATTGTGCGGTCTTCCTCGCCAAGCGCGCCGTTTTCGCCGGCGTGGGGGTTTAATCCGGCGACCGCGAGCCGCGGATGCGCGATGCGAAACCGCGTGCGCAGATCGCGCGCGACAACGCGCCCGGTTTCGACCACGAGTTCGGTTGAAAGCTGCCGGAAGATGTCTTTGAGCGGCAGGTGAATGGTCACCGGCACGACGGCAAGTTCGGGAGACCACAACATCATCACCGGGCGCAGCACTTTGCCGGTCGCTTCGTGCACCAGGCCTGCAAGAAATTCGGTGTGACCGGGTTCGGCAAAACCCGAACTATAGAGCACGTTCTTTGCCACCGGGTTGGTGACGACGGCGGCCGCTTTTCCCGTCAAGACATCAGACACGGCGCGGCGAATGGACGCGATTGCAGCCGGTGCGCTCGATCGGTCCGGGCGACCGGGCTCGGCGGTTGCCTCCACATCGAGGGCCACCACCGGCAACGCCGACGCGAACGCGGCGCCCGCCGCTTCCGGTGCAACAACCCTGAGCGGCACATCAAGTCCCAGCCGTTCGGCGCGCCGGCGCAGGAAATCCGGATCGCCCACGATGTAGAATCGCGGCAGCTCAAGCTCGGCGCGGCGTTGCCAGATGATAAGCGTCAGCTCGGGCCCGATGCCGGCGGGCTCGCCGAGTGTTAATGCCAGTGGCTGCACGAGTTGGCTTCTTGTCGGTTACTTTCCTTCGGGCATCTTGTATTCGATCATGGCCTGGCGTCGCAAATTGTCGAGATAACGCTTGGCGTGGGCTCCGAATTTCTGCTGGAACATCTGATCGCGGACTTCCCGCATCAGCGGCGTCTCGGACTTGGTCTCTTTTTTGGCGCAGACGGCGAACGTTTGCACGCCTTCCGCCGTCTGTTCCGGCGGGGTCAGGTGACCGATCTCCGTGCCGTCGAGGATCTGTCGCAGTTCCTGTGGTAGATCGGCAGAGTATTTCGACACCTGGTCGCGCACTGCCACGTCCGGCAGGGCGCGGGCAAAGACCACGCCGTCAGTGCAGTTCACAAAACGTCCGCGCAGCGCTTCGGCCTCATGTTTGCGCGTCTCGTAGGCCGTGTCCGGTGACCCGCGCGGCACGATAAAGACCACCGGGCGCATGATGTATTCATAGCCCACACCGGCTGTTGCCTCAGGCTTTTGCTGCTGCAGCAGCTGCGCCTCGACGTCTTTGTCCGCGATCTCCAAGCTTGCCTTATAGCGGCCGCGTATAAGGTTGGTCCATGCGATCTGCGCGCGCAACCGGCGCTTGAGCGTGTCGGCGCTGGCCCCGCCGTTGACCAGGAGCTGCGTCAGCTTGTCGGTGTCGATCCCCATGCGGGTGGCGACGCCTTTGTACTGGGCGTCAACGTCGCCATCGGATATGTCGAGGCCAAATCGCTTGGCCTCGCCGACTTCCAAAATCTCGTCGATCAGGCTGTCGAGCACCTCGCGGCGCGGAGGCACCTTTTTAGTGCTCAACTGCAGGAACTTGCTGCGATGCTCGATGTCAAGAACGGTAATGGGTTGACCGTTGACCAACGCAAAGACCTGTTGCGCGTGGCCCACGGTAGGTAACGTCGTCGCCGCAGCGAGGACGATCGCGATCAAAACGTTCCGACATCGGCAGGGTAGGGCCTCAATTGTCACTTCGTCACTCCTCCAAAACTTCAGCCCTTTATCCCGGCTCGCCATCGACCTAGATTGATGGCCCAGATGGATCGCGGCATTAGTAAACCGTGCTGACCGGCGCCAAAGCGTCGGGTCCGAGCGTGCGCAAACTCATTTGAAGCATGACCGAATTGACCGGGGTCGGCGTTGCCCCATTGTAAAGATAGCCGGTAAGCAGGTTCAGCGAAAGCAGCAGGCAGTCGTCCGTGTAGGCGATGCCGAACCGAGTCTGATCAAACTCGTGGACTACGAGGTCGTAGCGAACGGAACCGAGTAGAACCCAGTTCTGCGTGACCTTGAAGGAGGCGCCGACGAGAATCTCCTCGCGTTGATTGAGAAAGCCGATATCGGGCTGCGCGGCATAATCGCCGTATAACAACTGGAAGGTCCAGCGATCGAAATTGGCCCGCGTCTCGAACTCAAGCAGCTTTGGCGTGAAGGTCGCTTCGTCAAACCGGCCGCGCGCAATAAACGAATAAATCTGGTTGGGCGAATACGTGACGCGTCCGACATAATCAGAGAGGGTTTTGTCAAGACCGCTCTGCAACCCGGTGTTAGTGAGGTCGGCTGCCGCATACGAGTTCAAGCCGTAGATCTGATAGGACTGGCCGAACAGCACGTCGACCGATCCTGCCCGATTGAATTGTGCGGTATATTCGATGCCGGCGTTGACTCGACCACCGCCTTCGACGCGATCCCAACCGGAAAATTTGTTGATTGAGAACAGATTGGCGTCGCTGAACACCAGGCTTTGTGCGTCTTCGTTGGGAAATTTGCCAATTTGCGTTTCATTCGGACGCAAGATCAGCTGCGCAATGGGTTGAATGGTCTGCGTACCCCACGGCTCCACGTCGATGAACGGGTAACGGTATTCCACGCCGGCGTCGGGCATGGCGCGTGCGACTTCGGTTTGACCGGGCGTAATGAAGTTTGACGTTCCCACTTGGTCCTGCACCTGGAGAGCGGCGACATCGCCGCGCACGCCGAAAAACGGCGTCAGCATTTGGCCGCCGTCGGTGACGAAAGTGCGGCGCCAGTCCACTTCGGCGGAGGTGCGCGAATAGGTCCCGGCGATGCCGCGCAGCAGGCAGTTGGAGGCGTTCATCACCGCCGGATTGTTGGACGTACACAAGTTGTTGTTGGCGGCGTTTTGATTGATGGCATTGAAATCGGCCTGTTGCCGCGTCAGGCTGGTCAGATTGAACTTGTAGCTGAGCTCGCCGCCGAGCACTGACTGCCCCAATACGTTGGAATAGTCGAGCACGGGGTGAATGACCGGATTTTGCGCCTGAAGTTCGGATGCCGACAAGCTGTTGTAGTAAATCGTGCGAATGTCGAAGTAACTGCGATCGCCGGCACCGGTCAGGTAGACCTGCGAAATGCCTTCCGTCACCACGCCGTGGAACGGGTCGAGCTGGCCAACCCATGCACCAAGATTGTAGTCGGTGAGGACATAACGGTCGGTCAGAAGCAGCCCGGTCCATCCCCACACCCATTTGTCGTTGATTGCGAACTGGCCAGTAGTTTGAACCGCGCCACGAAACGGGCGGTCGGTCGGGCTGTCGACGCCGTCACGATTGGCGAAGTAGCTGGTGTCTTGTTGAAAAACGCCGGCCGCTTTGATGGTGTAGGCGCCGTCCATGAGCCGTTGCCGCCACGTCGCCTGCAGCATTTCGGCGCCGTTCGACGCGAACATCGCGGAAGTGGCCAGATCGTAACTCGGCGAGAATGACCAATAATAGGGAATCTCGACGCCGACGCCGTAAGCGGTTCCGTAGGATATGTTCGGAAACAGAAAGCCGCTTTTGCGTACAACCGAAGGGTCGGGCGCGGACATAAACGGAAAATAGGCCAGCGGCAGGCCGAAAAATTCAACGCGGGCGTCTTCGAAATAGACCATCTTCTCGCTGGTATCGTGGACGATTCGAGCGGCCTCGATCTGCCAGAGCGGTGGTTTCTTCGGATCGTCTTTGCACGGCTCGCAGGCGGTGTAGACGCCGTTTTGCATGACGTTGAAGGTTTTGACCCGGTCGGCGCGCGTTGCGGCAAAACGGGTATCATCGGCGGTTTCCAGTCGCAGCGAGTCGACAAAGCCGTCGCGGTAATCGTCGGTAAGGTCGATGAATTGGCCGTAGGTGATCTTGCCGTCGGCTTCCGTCATCCTGACGTTGCCGCGCGCCTGCAGCCGCTTGCTTTTCTGATCGTAGATCACTTCATCGGCTTCGACCGTTGATCCGTTGAAATAGATTTGCACGTTGCCGATCGCGGCGACGGTGTTGTTGGTATAGTCGTATCGGATCTCGGTGGCCTGCACGAGCATGGGCGCGTCCGTCGGCTGCGCTGGCGGCTTTGGCAGCGGCGGTCGCGGCGGAAAATGCAACAGGTTGCCGACGCCTTGCGCCGACGCCGGTTCGCTCGCGAGCGAAAACGCGCCGACGACGAGCAGCGCGATGAGGATCGCTATGCTCGTCCGGACCAGGCTACGCGGGCTGCCGCAAACAGGGCGGAACGCACACGCCACTAACCGTCCTCCTGGTGCAACAGCACGACGAAGCCGGTGAGACTGCCGACCACGACCGGAATCCACGCCGCCATTGCCGGCGACAGCAGCTCCGATTTGCTCATATCTTCCGTGAACTTCGACAGGACGAACAACAAAAACCCGGCGGAAATTCCGCCCAGAACCATTTTCTGCACGCCGCCGAAACGGAAAAATCGCAAGCTCACTGAGGCGGCAAGCAACACCATGGCGGTGAGCAAAAACGGACGCGACAACAGTTCCTGATATTGCAGCCGATAACCGGCGGCGACCAATCCGGCGCGATCGGCAAGTTCGATGTAGGCGGGGAGCTGCCAAAACGGCACGGTCTCTGGAGTGGCGAAGCTTTCGCGCACTTGCTCGGGCGTCAGGTTGGTGGCGAGTCGATAGGTATTTTCAATCACCGGCGGGTTGCCGCTCGCATAAATGCGCACGTCGTCGAAGCGCCAATAACCTTGTTCGAGTGTTGCGGTCTTGGCCTCGATCCGCTCGCGAAACTCGCCGTCGTTATCGAAGGTGAAGACGCTGACGCCGCCGAGTTGTGCGCCTTGCTCGCGGCTCGATTTGGCGTTGATCACCGCCGCTCCGTCGGCGCTGCGCTGGCGCACCCAGAAACCGCCGGAGCCTTCGCGCACCGCCGAGGACGGAAGTTCGCCCATCATCTCGGCTTCGAGCAGCTTGGAATGTTCATGCATGACCGCCGCGAGCGGATTGTAAATGGCGGTGGCGACGACGCCGAACAGGAATGCCGCGACCATCGACGGCGCGATGAACTGCCAGGCGGAGACGCCGGCGGCACGGGCGACGACGAGTTCAAGCCGGCGCGACAGCGTCAGATAGCAAGACATGGCGCCGACCAGCACCGCGAACGGCATGATGCGCTCGGAAAGTTGCGGCACGCGGAAAACGGAAATCTCGGCGAGGATGAGCGCAGTCGCCTTCGGCCAATCGGAGCTGCGCCTCAGGAGCTCGACGTAATCGATCATCGCCGCCAGCGCGACGATGCCGAAAAAGGTGCCGGTAACGGACTTGAGAAACAGCAATCCGAAATAACGCGACAGCGTCCCGGCGATCATCGGCATGTCCTTTAGCTCGCCGTCACTTTCGCGAGGCGTTCACCGATGAGCGTCGCGATCTTGGAAACCACGGAGGCCGGTTCGATCGCCTGGCCGCGCGAAATCTGCCAGCCCCCGGCGGCAATGGCGCCGAATAACGCGACATATTGGAGCGCGAGCACCGCGGGCAGCTTGACGCCGACGATGACGCTGAGGAAGCCGATAAGCCGCAGCATCGCCACCGCGCCGATCAGCCCGAGCAGCGACAATGTGCGGCTTTGCCGGGTCGTTTGCGGCGGTCCGAGAAAAGCAAAGGCGAGGACGACGAACGCAATTGGGTAGAGCGGCGTCGCGAAGCGATCGTGCAGTTCCGATCGATACTCTGCCGACTCCGGATCGTCGAGCTGCGCCCACAGCTCCCAAATGTAGTTTTCGCGGGTATTGTAGTGCACATTCTGCGGGCCGCTGGTGAACTTCGACAGATCGAATGCATATCGGTCGAAGGTGACAATCCGAGGATCGCGCTGGCCGAGTTCAAGGCGCTGCACGCTGCCCTTTTCGAGCACCAGGAACGAGCCGGTGTCGTTCTTGATGATCTCGCCTTGTTCGGCCAGGTAAGTGGCGTGCTCGTTCGGATCGCGCCGATCGTCAAGGAATATGCCAACCAACAGTCCGTTCGGGCGCCGGTCGGCGATGTGGAAGGTGAGATTGCCGCCGACGGTGGTGAAACGGCCGGGTTGGACGATATTGGTAAGGATATCGGTGCGGACTTGCGTCGCCCAATCGCGCAGCTCGCGCAATGCAAGCGGCGAGAGATACGCCGCGATTAAAGTGACCAGGAGCGAGACCACCAAGGCCGCGGCGATGAACGGGCGGACCAGCCGCCACGGCGAGACGCCGGCCGCGTTCATCACGATGATTTCGGAATCGGTACTGAGCTTGTTTAGGACGTGCGCCGCTGCCAGCACGAGCGAGATCGGCGCGATCATCATCACTAGCAGGGGAATGAGCAGGCCGGTGATGCCGACGAAGACGAAGACTGTCTGCCGCTGGCTGGTGATCAGGTCAAACTCGCGGATCGCCTGCGTAAACCACATTACGATGGTCAGGCTGACGCAGGTGATCACGAACGCAACCATAGTGGTGCGAAACATGTATCGACCGATCGACCCCATCGGACTCAACTTCCCCACCTGGCGGAGTCACTCGGCCGCCCTGGTTCCCATGGAACCTCTCGGCCCCCGAGCCGAGATTCCCCAATACCGACAATGCAATGCTTCCACAAAATGGCCTCGCCAAGGCAAAGGGCACAGGCATGCTCGGCTTAGGATTTGTGAGGGTTAACAGGCTATTACCAAGGAGCGCTGGCGGCTATCGCTTTAGGTCTTGGTGCAGGGGCTTTGCAGGAGCGTGCGGCCCAGATAAAGACCGACCCGGGAAGGATCGCCCATGGCTGACGCCAACAAAATCGGTTTCGTTTCATACGATCGTCTGCGCGGAGTTCTTGTTGTGTTCTGCGCGGAGGGCCTCAAACTCGGTCCCGCGACACAGAAGGCGCTGGCGCCTACTGGCGAGCTTTTCCGCCGCGCCGCCGGAGCGGATCGTTTCACGGGAAAATCTGGATCGGCGCTTGAGATCATCGCCCCCGCAGGGCTTAACGTACCGCGTCTCGTTGTGATCGGCACCGGCAAGGAGAGCGATCTGAAGGATCGCGATCTGGTCAAGCTCGGCGGCATCGCGATGGGGAAAATTCCGGCCGCGGCAACTCAAGCGACCATCCTGGCGGAATTCGGCGGCGGGGCGCTCAAGGGCGACCAAATTGCCGAACTTGTGCTCGGAGCGTGGCTGCGCGCCTACCGCTTTGACCGCTACAAGACCAAACGCAAGGAAGGGGACGAGCAGGCCGGCAAGGTGGACGTAAACTTCGCCTGCGCAAACGTGGCCGCGGCGGAGAGGGCATGGAGCAAGGTTGCGGGCACCGCCGAGGGCGTCGTGTGGGCGCGCGATTTGGTCAACGAGCCGGCCAACGTGCTTTTTCCCGGCGAATTCGCGCGGCGGGCGTCGGCATTGCGCAAGCTTGGAGTGATTGTCGAAATCCTCGATGTGCCGGCGATGCGCAAGCTCGGCATGGGTGCGCTGCTTGGTGTCGGCCAGGGTTCGGCCCATGAGTCGCGGCTTGTGGTCATGCGGTGGAACGGCGGCAAGCGTGCCGCCGATCCGATCGCGTTCATCGGCAAGGGCGTTTGCTTCGATACCGGCGGCATTTCGATCAAGCCGGCGCAGGGAATGGAAGACATGAAGGGCGACATGGCGGGCGCGGCGTGCGTCGTCGGCCTCATGCATGCCCTTGCCTCGCGCAAGGCCAAGGCCAACGTCGTCGGCGTCATCGGGCTGGTCGAGAACATGCCTGACGGCAAAGCGCAGCGACCGGGCGATATCGTTACCTCGATGTCGGGACAGACGATCGAAATCATCAACACCGACGCCGAAGGGCGGCTCGTGCTTGCCGACCTCCTCTACTACACGAATAAGCGCTTCAAACCGCGCTTCATGGTCGATCTGGCGACGCTGACCGGCGCCATCATCGTGGCGCTCGGCCAGGAATACGCCGGCCTTTTTTCCAACGATGACAAACTCGTCGAGCGGCTGGTCAAATCCGGCGAGGCGGTCAGCGAGCGGGTGTGGCGCATGCCGCTTGGGCCGGAATACGACAAGATCATCGATTCAAAATTCGCTGACGTGAAAAACAGCGCCGGCCGCAACGCCGGGTCGATCACAGCGGCGCAATTCCTGCAGCGGTTCGTCGGCAAGACGTCGTGGGCGCACCTTGACATCGCCGGCACCGCGCTCGGCTCGCCGCAGACCGACATCAACAAAAGCTGGAGCTCGGGCTGGGGCGTTCGCTTGCTCGACCGCCTGGTCGAGGACCATTACGAGCGCTGATCGAGGATCGAGCCCTAGCGTCGCCTCAAATCAAGCGTCCGCCACTTTGAGCACGAGCTTGCCGAAGTTTTCGCCGTTGAACAATTTCAAGAGCGTTTCCGGAAAATTCTCCAAGCCTTCGACGATATCCTCGCGCGATTTGAGTTTACCGGCGGTGATCCAGCCGCCGATGTCGCCGATCGCTTGCGGGTAACGGGAGGCGTAATCGAATACGACCATGCCTTCCATCCGGGCGCGGTTGACGAGCAGCGAAAGATAATTGCTTGGACCTTTGATCGCCGTCGTATTGTTGTATTGCGAGATCGCGCCGCAGATCACGACGCGCGCGTGTCGCGCCAATTGGGCAAGCACGATGTCGAGAATATCGCCGCCGACATTGTCGAAGTAGACGTTCACGCCGTTCGGACAATGGGTGCGCAAGCTCTTGCGGACGTCCTCGGCCTTGTAGTCGATCGCGACGTCGAAACCGAGGTCGTCCCTGACGTAGCGGCATTTTGCAGCTCCCCCGGCGAGCCCGACCGCGCGGCATCCTTTGATTTTAGCGATTTGGCCGACGGTCGCGCCAACGGCTCCGGAAGCGGCCGAGACGACCACAGTGTCGCCCTCCTTCGGCTCGCCGACGTCGAGGAGCCCGAAATAGGCAGTCATGCCGGGCATGCCGAGCGTGTTGAGAAATTTCGGCAGCGGTGCCAGTCGCGGATCGACCTTCGTGAGCTGCGCGCCGTCCAGCGCGGCGAATTCTTGTACGCCGAGGCCGCCGACAACGTACTCGCCGGCCGCAAACTTCGGGTGCTTCGATTCGACCACCTGGCCGACCGCGCCAGCGCGCATGACGTCGCCGACGGCCACCGGGGCGATGTAGGACTTGCCCTCATTCATCCATCCGCGCATCGCCGGATCCAGCGAAATGCAGAGCACGCGCACGAGGACTTCGCCATCGCGCAGCACCGGCATCGGATTTTCGGTGAATTGCCAGTCGCCGCGCTTCGGCAAGCCGACGGGCCGCGCCGCCAGTCGGATTTGGTGGTTGATTTCGCCGCTCATGTCGCGTCCGCCCTTGTTGGCCGTTGGTGATCGTTTAGCATGGGCGCAGTGCCGTCACGACCAAAGCCGCGCTGCGCGAGATGACCGAAATCTTGTTCTATCACCTGAAAGGGCAGTCACCCGAGCAAGTCTTGCCGGCGTTGTTGCAGAAGTCGCTCGACCGGGGTTGGCGGGCGGTCGTGCAGGCGTCCACTGAAGAACGTGTCGAAGCGCTCGATGCGCATTTGTGGACATGGCGCGACGATTCCTTTTTGCCGCACGGCACCTGGCGTGAAGCGGAAGCGGCGCACCAGCCCATTGTGCTAACCGTTGGCGACGACAACCCGAATGGCGCCGTGGTGCGTTTTCTCGTTGAGGGGGCGACGATGCCCTCCGACGTAGCGTCCTACGACCGTGTCGTCTTGCTGTTTAACGGTGAAGACCCCGACGCGGTTGAAGCCGCGCGCTCGCGCTGGAGCGAGGCCAAATCGGCCGGTTTTGAGGTCACATATTGGCAGACGGACGACAGAGGGGGCTGGCAGCGCAAGGCTTGAGCGAGCGGGCTCAGTCTCGTCTTAGAATTTTGTTGTATCTCATTGAATATAAGTAGTTTTACGTCTTAAGCATGAATTAGAAAGAGGGGGCTTGGCGGACTATTTCGCGACAATATATTTTTGCTCCGGGAGCAGAGAGGCTATATAGTGTCGCTACTATGAATAAGCATTCAGTGAAAAAGCGGCCGGCAAAAGCCAGCCGTAATCAAGTTGTTCGAAAGGCCGCTTCGCGGCAATTGCCGGGCAAGCGAGAGCCGCGTCCGCTTTCGGCTCAACCGGAGGCGGGCACCTCCACCATTGCGGTCGCCGCAGTCGCCGCCGTCGCTTCACAGCAGGCGGCGGTGCGGCCGATGTTGCGCGCGCACAAGTTCCGCATCGGTCAAACGGTCTTGTACACGTCGAGCCCAGTCAGCCGTCCGGGTGCCAGCGGAACCTACAAGGTCGTGAAGCTTTTGCCGTCGGACGGCGATGACTACCAGTACCGGATCAAAAACTCCGGCGAGGCGTTTGAGCGCGTGGCGAAAGAGAGTCAACTCGACCTCGAGCACTAAACGCCGCGAATTTGCGCGCGCCGCCGTCGCGAACTGACCAACCAAGGCTTCCGGGCTGGTGTGACTTCGGCGGCTAGGCCATACTTTGCCGCAGTCAGCGTTTTACCCGTGGCGGAGTGCGTTGATGCTGGGCGTTGATTCCGAGTTTGGTGCGTCGATTTTCCGCTTATGGCTGGCGGCGGGCTCGGCGATTTTACTCGTCCTCTTTTGCGTCCTTGCGATGTTCCAGACACAATCGCGCCTGATATCGAGCCCGGCGCGGCGCGTCGGTTTTGTCGTCGTCGGCGCCATCCTCGGCGCCGTCATAACTTGGGGCTTTCTCGACCGTCCGGTTTCGGGGGATCGCGCCGCCGAACGGCGCGCGTTTGAACTGCGCACCGAACAACTGGGCGCGCAAGCGCTGGCGCCGGGCTCGCCGCTCGCCTGCCTTGACGCTTTGGTCGGCGAGAGTGTGGAGGCAGCGTGCGAAAAGTCGCTGTTTGTCTCGGCGGCAAGTGTAGCCTCGGCAACGTCGTACACCGCCGCGAAGCTAACACTGCTGACCGGGGTGGGCGCCTATATTCAACGCGGCGGCGCCGACGTTGACGACCTCTTGGCCCAATTGCGCCGGTCGCTTGAAGCGGACCGCTTCGGTTTTGTGGCGCATGTGCTGGCGGTCCGTGACCACTGCACGAGCGAACATTGCAAGCCGCTGGCGCTGCTAAAGGATGCGACACAGGTCCGCGCCAACTTGGGTGCCGACAGGCTCGGCCGCTATCTTGAGCATTATGCCGCGGCTTGGAGCGCCGGGGCCGAGGTGGCTGAAGCAACGCCGCAGCCGAGCCACAAGCCCGTCAATATCGATTTCCCGACCGCCGCCTCGATCCCGCCGGTCAATATCATGAACCCCGAGCCTACCGGGCCGGTCTTGCCGGGCGCCGCTGCCGCTGCTGCCGCCAGCCCCAACCCGCCGGCCGCCGGCACCGGCTCCTCGCAGCGACACGCGCGAAAGCAGGCGCCGAGCAATGCTGCGCCTATGGCTGCGCCGGCCGCCGTTTCGAGCAGTTCCGCAGTCGAGCCCATCTGGCCGGAGCCAGTACCGCCGTCCCCGCCGTCAACACCAAGCCCGCAAGCTGTCTCTGGACCCGCACCTGCCGCGCCGGTTCAGCTTACTCCCTCGAACGCCAGCGCTGGTGCTGCTGCCCGCACACAATGACGCAGCAGGCCTAAGCACTCTGGCAATCCCGCATGTTCAGTTCCGTTCTTATTGCCAACCGCGGCGAAATTGCCTGCCGCATTGCGCGCACCGCCAGGCGGTTGGGCATGCGTACCATCGCCGTCTATTCGGCAGCCGACGCGCAGGCGCTGCATCGCCGCGTCTGCGATGAAGCGTACCTGATCGGCCCCGCCGAGCCGCGAGAAAGCTATTTGCGCATCGATCGCTTGATCGAGACCGCCAAAGCCGCGGGCGCCGAATGTATTCACCCTGGCTATGGATTTTTGTCGGAGAACGGCGATTTCGCCGAAGCTTGTGCGGAGGCCGGCATCGAATTTGTCGGTCCGCCGCCGCACGCGATCCGCGCCATGGGCCTAAAGGACCGCGCCAAGGCGCTCATGGAAAAAGCCAGCGTGCCGATCGTGCCGGGATACCACGGCGAGCGGCAGGAGGCGGCGTTCCTCAAAGAGCGCGCCGACGCGATCGGCTATCCGGTTTTGATCAAGCCGGCTGCCGGCGGCGGCGGCCGCGGATTGCGCCGCATCGACGATGCCGCCGATTTCACGCGGGAACTTGAGGGCGCAGTCCGTGAGGTGGCGGCAGCGTTCGGCTCCGGCCGTGTCTTGATCGAAAAGTATGTCGCCGCGCCGCGCCATGTTGAAATTCAGGTCTTCGCCGACAAGCACGGCAATGTCATTCATCTCGGCGAACGCGATTGTTCGCTGCAACGCCGCCACCAGAAAGTAATCGAAGAGGCGCCCGCGCCAGGCATGACCGAAGAACTGCGCGCGCAAATGGGCACAGCCGCGGTCGAAGCTGCCAGAGCCGTCGGTTATGTCGGCGCCGGAACCGTGGAGTTTGTCGCCGACGGCAGCCAAGGACTGCGCCCGGGCGGGTTCTGGTTCATCGAAATGAATACGCGGCTCCAGGTCGAGCATCCGGTGACCGAGGAAATCACCGGCCTCGATCTCGTCGCCTGGCAGTTCCAAGTGGCGGCGGGCCAGAAACTGCCGTTGACGCAGCCGCAAGTCCGCTTCGACGGCCACGCCATCGAGGCTCGCGTCTATGCCGAAGATCCGGAAAGCGGCTTCCTGCCGTCGACCGGACCGATCGTGGGACTTGAATTGCCGGCGGATGTTCGGGTGGAAAGCGGCGTCGAGGCCGGCGGCGAGGTCACGCCGTTCTACGATCCCATGATTGCCAAGCTCGTCGTGCATGCGCCGTCGCGGCAAAGCGCGCTTGAACGCATGGCGAGAGCGCTCGATCACACATTCGTCGCCGGCGTCCGCAGCAATGTCGCTTTTCTCGGCGCGCTCTGCCGCGCGGAAACATTTCGCGCGGGTAAAGTCGATACCGCCTTTATCGACCGCAATCTCGCCGAGCTCGGCGCCATGCCGCACGCGCCCGACCATGCGGCTGCGGCGTCTGGCGTTGCGCAGCTCATCGCCGGCGAAAGCGCCGACGTCGACGCGATGGGCGAAGGGCCAACTGAAGCGCGCTCGCCATGGGCGGCGCGCGATGGTTTCCAGCTTGGCGGGACGCGTTCGGTTACCGTCCCAGTCCTGGTTGATGGGCAAGACGCCGCGGCAGTCGTCTCGTACGACAAAGAGGGCGCGACCGTCGTGGTCGATGGCGCGGCACCGGCAGCGGCTGCCAAGGTCTTCGTTGCCCACGCGGACGCCTACGTTCTGCGCCACGGCCGGCAAACCCGGATTCAGCTCAAGGACGTTTCCACCGCCGCGGCGCAAGCCGGTTCAAGCGACGGCGTGATCAAGGCGCCCATGCACGGCAAAGTGCTCGAGCTTTTCGTCGGCGCCGGCGATAGCGTCGCCGGCGGTCAACGCGTTGCCGTTATTGAGGCGATGAAGATGGAACACACGTTGCGTGCGCCGTTTGCGGGCGTCGTCGCCGAGATCGCCGTCGGGGCGGGCGTGCAAGTTGTGGAAGGCGGGCGGATTATGGTGATCGAGCACGCCACGGTCGGATAGTGTGGTGCGATGGCTCTCCACCTGATCAAGCTGTGCGTTGGCGAGGATTCGGTCCGCGACCTCGAGGATTGGATCAAGCAAAGACTCAAGGAAAAGCGCAAACGCGGCGAAAAACCCGAACACATTCATCGCACCCGCATGGTGCCCAAGCGCGCCGATGAGCTCGTTGACGGCGGTTCCCTCTTTTGGGTAATCCGCGGCGAAATTGCCTGCCGGCAGCGCATCCGCGACGTACGGCCTTATCGCGATAAGGATGGTATCGGCCGCTGCGGCCTGGTGCTCGATCCCAAGGTGGTCCTGGTCGCGCCACGGCCGTTTCGCGCCTTTCAGGGCTGGCGCTACCTGGCGGCCAAGGACGCGCCGCTGGATCTCGACGCGGCGGCGCCCGGCGCGGCTGCGATGCCCGAAAAGCTTAGGCGCGAGTTACGCGAACTCGGCCTTATGTGAGGCCGGCAATCCTTCCACGCGCCAAGCCGCATAGCGCAGCCGGGATCGATCACCTAAAGTCCGTTCCAGCCAAAAGGCAGAACGCAAAAAACCTTAGGGCAAAGCGGAGCAAGATTATGATTATTGCGACACAGGCGGACGTTACCAAAGCGGTCCTAAGCGAGCTTGAGCGCGCGTCGGACCCGCGCTTCCGCCAAATTATGTCGGCCTTTATCCGCCATTTGCACGATTTCGCCCGCGAAACCCGGCTGACCGAACAAGAATTTCAAACCGCCGTCGCTTACATCAATGCGCTCGGCCAGCATACCAATGAGAACCACAATGAAGCCGTGCTGATGTCGGGGACGCTGGGTTTTTCCGCGCTGGTCTGCCTGCTCAACAACGGCGATAACGGCCAGACCGAAACCGACGCAAGCCAGCTCGGCCCATTCTGGCGCATGCATTCGCCGCCGACGAAAAGCGGCGACTCGATCGTGCGCTCACCGACGCCGGGGCCGGCTCTTTTTGTCGATGCCTATTATCGGGACGTCCACGGCAAGCCGATCGCGGGCGTCGAGGTTGACGTCTGGCACTCCTCGCCGGAGGGCTTTTACGAGAACCAGGATCCGGCACAGGCCGACATGAACTTGCGCGGCAAGTTCACCACCGATGCCAGCGGTCATTTCAGCTTCCGCAGCGTCAAGCCTGCCGGTTACCCCATTCCAATCGACGGCCCCGTCGGCGACCTGTTGCGCGCGCAAGGCCGGCACAATATGCGCCCGGCGCATTTGCATTTCCTCGCCTACAAGCCCGGCTTCAAGACGCTGGTGTCGCAGGTCTATCCGCCCGACGACAAATATATCGACACCGATGTCCAGTTTGGCGTCACGCGGCATTTGCTCGGTAATTTCGTGCGTCATGATCAAGGGCCGGCCCCGGCCGCTGACGTCACCCCGCCGTGGTATTCGCTGACTCATAATTTCGTCGTGGAGACCGGTGTTGCGCGCTTGCCACGCGCGCCGATCACCGGCAAAGCCGAAGGTGACCGGCCGGAAATTCCTCATCTCGAGCTGGCCTGATTACCGGCGACGCCAACGCCGTCCATAAAATCGAAAAAAATGGGGGAGGGCGGAATATGCTGCGCAGGACTTTGCTCAAGGGCATGGCGGCAACCGCCGCCATCGGTTTCGGGACGGGGTGCGGCGCGGCCGAAGAAGCTCTCAAGATGGGGGTCAGCATCCCCTTGACCGGGGCCGGGTTTAACGCCGTCGGCCGGCAACTCGCGGCCGGACTCAAGCTTTACGTGGCCCAGCACGGCAATGTCGTTGCCGGGCGAAAGCTCGAGATCACGGTCCGCGACGACGGCGGTGTCGCGGACAACGCGCGCCGTATCATTCAGGAAATGATCGTCAACGACAGGGTCGGCCTTATCGGCATCGGTATTACGCCGACCGCGTTGGCGATCGCACCGCTCGTGACCGAGGCCAGGATTCCCACGCTGGTGATGAGTTCGGGGGCGTCCGTCACGGTGACTAAATCGCCATACATGGTGCGGGCCGGATTCCTGCAGGGCCAGCAAGCGTGGGTCATGGCCGAGTGGGCGGCCAAAAACGGTAGCAAGCGCGTCGTTACTCTCGTCAACGACTGGGCGCCCGGAATCGAATCCGAGACGGCTTTTAAGACCCGCTTCCAGCAGATGGGCGGCGAAATCATCGAGTCGATCCGCATTCCGCTTGCCAATCCAGATTTTGCGCCGTTTTTGCAGCGTGTCCGCGACATCAATCCCGACACCGCCTTTATCTATTTTCCCGGCACGCAGGCCAGCATCTTCGCCAAGCAATTCGCCGAGCGCGGGCTCGGTAGTTCCGGGATCAAGATCATCGGGCCCGGCGACCTCACTGACGACGACGATCTCAACACCATGGGCGACCAGATGCTCGGCATGATCACCTCGGGCTCCTATTCGGCCGCACACGATTCCCCGCTCAACAAGGCCTATGTCGCCGCGTTTGAGCAGGCCAATGGTTTTCGTCCCGATTTCGTTTCCGTCGGCGCTTATGACGGCCTGCATATGGTCTACGAGGCGTTGAAGAAAACCGGTGGCAACGCAGACGGCGATGGTTTGCTCGCGGCGATGAAGGGTATGGCGTGGGAAAGTCCGCGTGGACCGATTTCGATCGATCCGCAGACCCGCGACATCGTCCAAAACATCTACATCCGCAAGGTCGAGAAGGTGAATGGCCAGCTCTACAGCGTCGAGTTTGCGACCTTCGAAGCGGTAAAGGACCCGATGAAGAAGCCGGCTAATTGACCGCGTCGTTGGCTAAACGGTGATGTTGTCGATAAGCCGGGTCTTGCCAAGGCGCGCCGCGACGAGAAGCCGAAGCGGACCATCCTTTACCGAAGCGATCGGCGCCAGCGTTTGCGCGTGACGCGCTTCCAAGTAATCAAGCACGAAACCGGCCTTGGCGATGGAAGCGCGGCCGTCTTCGAGCGTCGGCGCAATGGGTCTACCGGCAGCGATCCTAGAAGCGCATTCCTTCAGTACGCGGTAGAGCGTCGGCGCGGCGGCGCGCTCGCCGGCCGAGAGATAGGCGTTGCGCGACGACAGTGCCAAGCCGTCGGGCTCCCGCTTGGTCGGCGCGCCGACAATGTGCGTTTTCAGGTCAAGATCGCGAGCAAGCCTCGTGACTACTTTTAGTTGCTGATAGTCCTTCTCGCCGAATAGCGCGATATCCGGCGTGCACTGGATGAGGAGCTTGGCGACAACGGTCGCAACGCCGGCAAAGAAATGCGGGCGGAAGGCATCCTCCAGACCTACCATCGCTGCGCCCAACGGAACGATACGGGTTGCAAAGCCTTCCGGATACATAGCCTCGACCGACGGGGCCCAGATTGCGTCGGCCTTCAGCGATGCAAGCGCGCCGACGTCCGTTGCGAAAGTGCGGGGGTAAGCCGCTAAATCCTCATGCGGGGCGAATTGTGTCGGATTGACGAAAATCGAAACGATGACCCGGTCGGCGTGGCGTTGCGCCAGGCGCACCAAGGCAAGGTGGCCGGCATGCAGCGCCCCCATGGTCGGTACGAGCGCGACCTTTTCCTGTCTTGCGCGCCATTTTGTAAGCATGCGCTCGAGCGTCGGCTGTGTGCGTATCACCACCGGGCGGCGGCGCTTTGAGCCTTTTGATTTTCCTATCATGCTTTTTGCTCGGGCCGGTTCCGGCGTTGCAACGCAAGCACACACGCAGCGCATTCGGCGTCGCCCGCGTGGTTAATGATTAACTTATCAGAGTCGATGCTGTATCTTGACGGTAAGCGCTGCAAGCCAGAGAAGGGATCGCCACGCAGAGGTTGCGTAACCCATGTTAATGCAGGCGGACATTGGCAAGCCGTTCTCGGCACATGTCATCGTCCTTGGCAACGAAAAGGGCGGTTCTGGTAAGTCGACCACGGCTATGCACGTTGCTGTCGCGCTGTTACAGGCCGGTCAGCGCGTTGCCACCATCGATCTCGACTCGCGCCAGCGCAGCTTTACGCACTATGTCGAAAACCGCCGCGATTGGGCGGCGCGCGCCGGCATCAAACTCGCGCATTCCCGTCATTACTGCGTCGCCCGCGGGTTTGGCTTGCGGCTCGATGAAATTGAATCCCAGGAATTTGCCGCTTTCGCCGACGCCGTCGGTGCGGTCGAGCAAACCCACGATTTCGTCGTCATCGATACGCCGGGCACCGATTCATATCTGATGCGGCTTGCCCATTCGATGGCGGACACATTGATAACGCCGCTCAACGACAGCTTCGTCGATTTCGACGTGCTCGGCATCGTCGATCCCACCACCTTCGAACTGACCGGCGTCAGCCATTATGCGGAAATGGTCCGCGAAGCGCGCCGTCAGCGCCGCCTGGTCGACGGCGGCCTGACTGACTGGGTGATCGTGCGTAATCGGCTGTCGACGCTCGGCTCGCGCAACAAGCGCCTGGTCGGCGCTGGCGTCGAAGCGCTGTCCCGGCAGCTTGGTTTCCGGGCCGTCGACGGTTTTGCGGAGCGCGTGGTGTATCGTGAGTATTTTCCGCGCGGTCTCACCGCGCTCGACGAGATCGAGGACATTGCACCGAACTTGCGCTCCAACCCGTCGCACTTGACCGCGCGCGATGAAGTCAAGAACCTTATCGAGTCGCTCAAACTGCCGATCGACGAACGGGGCAAACGGCGCGCCGCGGCGCGCGCCGAATGGGCGGCTTCGGCCGATAAACCGCTCGATACCCACGGTCTGCTTGCCGATTAGTGCGGGCTTACCCAGCCCATTGCGCCGGCTCTTGCCGGAGGCCACCTTAGGGCGAGGTTTCAACCTCGGCCCGTAAGGCGTCCGGCGATGAGCAACGAACGGTCTGGCCAAACACCGGCTTCGAATATCGAGCCGGCCCAACCGCAGGCGCCGGATCGTGCTCCTGCGCCCTCGCCGCGCGCGGAGCTCGACGCCTTTCTCAGACAGGTCGATGCGCTTGGTCCGGCTGCCACGGCGGATGGTCGCGGCCGGCTCGTTTTTGCCCTCGACGCTACCATGAGCCGGCAGCCGACTTGGGATCGGGCGTGTGTGTTGCAGGCCGATATGTTTCGCGAAGCGGCGGCGGCCGGCGGCGGTCTCGATGTCCAGCTGGTCTACTATCGCGGGTTTGGCGAATGCCGCGCTTCGCCGTGGATCGCGGAGCCGCAGCGGCTCGGCGAACTCATGTCGCGCGTCGAATGCCGCAGCGGCGAAACCCAGATCGGCAAGATTTTGGCGCATGCCTGTCGAGAGAGCGATGAGGCCAAGGTCGCAGCCCTGGTATTTGTCGGCGACGCCATGGAGGAATCGCTCGATCGATTATCCGCCGGCGCCGGCGATCTCGGCTTGCGCGCCGTTCCGGCCTTCATGTTCCAGGAGGGCAACGACCCGGCCTGCGAACAAGCGTTCCGCACGGTCGCACGCCTGACGCATGGCGCGTATTGCCGCTTCGCGCCGGGCGCCGCCGACGAATTGCGCGAACTCCTGCGTGCGGTTGCGGCGTACGCTGCCGGCGGCCGCGAAGCGCTTACGGACCTCAAGGCGCGGCATTCGTCGGGCGCGGTGAGGCTGCTCGAGCAGCTCAAATAACCATGCCCATTATTCTCGGCGTCGTCGTTCTTCTCCTGCTGTTGTGGGCGGCGAACGGTTTTTCCAAAGCCGATCCGAAGCAAGCGGCGAAGGCATTGCGGTCCATCGGCGGCGGCGGCGCGCTGTTATTCGCAGTGTTTTTGCTTTTTCGGGGTCAGATCGGGCTCGCCATTCCGCTTGGCGCCGTTGGGCTGGGCTTGCTCGGCTGGTCTTTGCCCTGGCCCGCGAGCCTTGCCGGCTGGGCGCAAAGGGGTGCGGGCCAAAAGTCGCGCGTGCGTTCGGCGTTTCTCGAGATGGAGCTTGATCCCAACAGCGGCGCGATGACGGGCCGCATCCTCGCCGGCCGCTATGAGGGCGCTCCGCTTGATGCGCTCGACGTGCCGACATTGGTCGGCTTCTTCGGCGACATCGACGACGACAGCCGCCGTTTATTGATGGCTTATCTTGATCGCAGGGAGCCCCGCTGGCGTCAGGACTCGCAGTACGATGCGGCAGCGGGGCGGGGGAGCGGCGGCTCGCCCTCCGGAAAAATGACGGATGAGGAGGCTTATCAGGTCCTTGGCCTTCAGCCCGGAGCGAGCGCCGACGAGATTGGCCGCGCCCACCACTCCCTCATGAAGAAACTGCATCCCGACCAAGGGGGGTCGACGTATCTCGCGGCCCGCGTCAACCAGGCCAAGGATGTTCTGCTTCGCCGCCATCGCTGAGATTCCCAAAGAGGATCCGCGCGTGGCATCCCGCCCGTCAGTGACGTTCCCTGTTGTTTCCCGGTTGGATCCGGATTTCGTTTGCCGGAGCATCATCGTCTCCGAAACCGAACAAGCGGTTTGGTGAAACTAAGCGCTAGTTCTTGACTGCCATGCAGGCGATATCGCTGCGCTTGAGTTGCTTGCAGGCCGCTTCCGCCATCTCCTTGTCGAAGCCGGCAAAGCGCGCCCGGTACAGAGCCTTGTCGCCTTTTTGCACGCGCTCGGTGAAGGCATCGGCGTTGCCGAGCATGTTCGGGATTTTCACTTGAGCATCGCTCAAGTGCTGCTTGGCTTCGTCCTCACCCTCGAAGGCGCCGATCTGAATGATCCATCCGCCGCGCGCGTGAATCTGCGCCGGAGTCGGCTCTACCAGCTGGGCGAGATCGGCTTTCGCCGGTTCGGCTTTTGCGGGTTCGGCCTTCGCGGGTTCAAATTTTGGCATCTCAGCCTTTGGCTCGGCTTTGGGCGATGTGGCGATCATCGACGGGTCGGTCGAGGCGACGACAACGGTTGAAGGCGCTTCCGCCGTCTGCACCGCGGGCGCGTGGACCGCGGGCGCCGTGGCTATTGGCATCGACGGCGTCGCGGTTGGCACGACCGCTGGCATTGGCGCGAGTGACCCTGCCGGCACCGGCGCGGTGCGGTATGGGATTGTCCGCACCAAAAGCGGCCGGATCGGATCGTTGCTTCCGACCGCGGCGTCGCCGGCCGCTCTCGCATTCACGGACGCGGCTGCGGCCGGCTCGGCGTGCGAAGCAAGCGGTGCCTTGGCGAATGCCTCCGGTTTCGCCTCGTTGCGCTGCTCGGCTTTCTCTGCGACGGCCGGGGCGGTTCGCCGCAGCGAGGCTTCTCTGATGTGGTCGTTGATGAGTTCGCGCATGCGCGCGTCACGCTCGGGCGCCGAGCGGCCGCCGAGCACCACGGCGACGATAAAGCGTCCGTCGCGATGGACCGAAGTGACCAGATTGAAGCCGGAAGCGCGCGTATAGCCGGTCTTGATGCCGTCGACCCCGCCAACAACACCAAGCAGGTGGTTGTGGTTGCGCATGGCGTGGCCGCGATAGACGAACTCCTCGGTCGAAAAATACTTATAGTAGTGCGGGAAACGCTCCTGGATGGCCCGGCCCAGCAGCGCCTGATCCTGTGCGGTGGTCACCTGGTCGTCGTCCGGCAATCCCGAGGCATTGACATAGGTGGTGCGGCTCATGCCGAGTGCGTGCGCCTTTTCCGTCATGAGCTTGGCGAAGCCTTCTTCATCGCCGCCGAGGTTTTCGGCGATCGCCACGGCTGCGTCGTTGGCCGATTTGGTGACCACTGCCTTGATTGCGTCTTCTACGGGAAGGGTCTGGCCCGGCTTCAGATCAAGCTTGGTCGGGGCTTGCTCGGCGGCGTGCTCGGAGATCTTGAGCGGCGTCTCGAGCTTGATCTTTCCTGCATCGAGCCGCTCGAACAGGAGATAGAGCGTCATGATTTTGGTGAGCGACGCGGGATGGCGCAGTGCCTCGGCGTTGGAGGCGTGCAGCACTGCGCCGGTATTGCCGTCGACGACGATCGAGGCTGTTGGCGGCGCATAAACTTGCGCGCGGGCGTGGCGGTAATACCGGTGATAGTAGCGCGCGTCGGCCGGACCGCTGGAGACGAGGATTGCCGCCGTAAGGGCGGCGAGGCCCACGACGACACCGTGAAGCCCATACGCGGCCTCAGAACGCACTCGACGCATTACGCACCCCGTCCCCGAACGCGCCTGGAGCCGCGGTGGGAGCCCACCCCGTTTGCTCCTTTGGGACGATGCGTCCCGTGCGGCAGCGGCCGGCTTGGTTCGGCCGTTTCGTCACGATGGCCGGGTTGTCCCCCGGACAAATGACGCGGTCGTCGCAAGAACGACACGGTCAAGCACGCTAGGCGAACGCAGTTGCGAAAGGGTTAAGTGCAAATGCCCCGAGCCTGAACGCCAGTGACGACAGTTGGCGACTGCACAACTTCGACACCCATTGAGTTTTTTGTGCAGTGCACTATAGTCATGATTGTCGTCTGAAAAGGCCTTTTCAAGGCAGGCGGACCGGCGCAAGCTTGTGTCGGCGCTTTTGGCACGCGCCCGGAGATAAGATCATGAGCACCGATCCGATGCAGAAGTTCGGCAAAGAAGGCATGGACATGGCGATGGCGTCGTTCGGCACGTGGAGCAAGAGCGCGCAGGCGATTGCCACCGAACTTGCCGGATATTCGAAAAAGTATTTCGAGGAATCCGCCGCGGCGATGGAAAAATTGATGGCGGCGAAGAGCCTGGAAACGGCGATGGCGGTTCAGAGCGAATACCTCAAGTCGTCTTATGAAGAGTTTGTCGCTCAATCGACCAAGATCGGCGAACTCTACACGGATATGGCCAAGGAAGCCTACAAGCCGTTCGAGGGTGTGCTCGGCAAGATGCCGACCATGAAGTGACAACATTGCGAGGCGCGCACGGCGCCAGCGGGGCTTGATCCGGCCCGGCCGCTTCCTATTATTCTAATGTTGATCCCGGACAGTCGCGCGCGAGGAACGCCGCGTCGAGCGCTGAGCGCACCGCGTCAAGCGTCCCTTGTGTTCGAATGCCCCGTCATTAGGACAGCAACGGCGGCATGCCGGTTGGCATCAAATGTGCACGCTTCCGTGCTGGCGCCGCGTCCGGAATGTTTCTGTACGGTGCCGGGTCACGGCACATAATCGCGCGGTGGGCACACTTTTGTCGGTCTGGCAAGCGCGACGTTGTGTACCTATGATAGGATGTTGGAAACTGACGGTCGAATGATTCAAGCGGATGTCCACTTAGCCGCCGACCGGGCCAGTACCGGCTGGACGACAGACGAAGCGATGCGGGCGACTGACTATCGAAGCGCTGTTTTACCGATCCGCATGGCGGACGACGAGGAGCGCAAGCGCAAGGGTGGGCCGGGGACGGCGGTCATCACCAGAACTCGGCCGCAAACCAAACGGCCGAGCCTCTACCGCGTGCTGCTGCTCAACGACGACTATACGCCTATGGAGTTCGTAGTTCTTGTGCTGGAGCGTTTCTTCAACAAGGACCAGGAGGGTGCCCATCGCATCATGATGCACGTGCATCAACATGGGATCGGCGAATGCGGGATCTTCACCTACGAGGTCGCGGAGACCAAAGTGACGCAGGTTATGGACTTTGCCCGCAAACATCAGCATCCTTTGCAGTGCATCATGGAGAAGAAGTGATTCCGGGGGAACGGCCAATACAAAGGAAGAGACACTGAATGCCCACGTTCTCGCGCAGCCTCGAACAGTCGCTCCACCGTGCGTTGGCGCTGGCCAACGAGCGTCACCACGAATACGCAACGCTTGAACATCTGCTGCTGGCGCTGATCGAGGATCAGGATGCGGCTGCGGTGATGCGGGCCTGCAATGTCGATCTCGACAAGTTGCGCCGGTCGCTGGTCGCCTACCTCGAGTCGGAACTCGACAATCTGGTCACCGACGGGGCCGAAGACTCCAAGCCGACGGCGGGCTTTCAGCGCGTCATTCAGCGCGCCGTCATCCACGTCCAGTCGTCCGGCCGCGAGGAAGTGACCGGCGCCAATGTGCTGGTCGCCATCTTCGCCGAACGCGAGAGCCACGCCGCCTATTTCCTGCAAGAGCAGGACATGACGCGCTACGACGCGGTCAACTATATCAGCCACGGCATCGCCAAGCGGCCGGGCATGTCCGAGGCGCGGCCGGTGCGCGGCGCCGATGAGGATACGGATGCCAAGAACGGCGACGAGCCCAAGAAAAAGGGCGATGCGCTCGAGGCCTATTGCGTCAACCTCAATAAGAAGGCGCGCGAAGGCAAGATCGATCCGCTGATCGGCCGCGAGGCGGAAATCAGCCGCACCATCCAGGTGCT
>Ga0181525_10000401_pt1 | contig 38049 bp, 35 predicted proteins | sample PEATcosm2014_Bin_48_FD_121100 | JGI IMG/M metagenome (GOLD analysis project Ga0181525, IMG submission 121100) | Peatland microbial communities from MTU Mesocosm Facility, Houghton, MI, USA - PEATcosm2014_Bin06_10_metaG | ecosystem: Environmental > Terrestrial > Soil > Wetlands > Peat | place... | reverse complement strand
GGACGTCGGCTCGTGCGGCGCGAGTTTTTCCAGCCAGACCTCGTAATCGTGGAGCAGGCCGTCCTCGGCGTCGTTGATGAAGACGGAGGCGGTGATGTGCATGGCGTTGACGAGGCAAAGCCCCTCCTGCACGCCGCTCTTGCGGACGAGCGCCTCCACCGTGCCGGTGATGTTCACAAACCCGCGCCGGCCCGGCACCTCAAACCAAAGCTGCTCGGTCAGGCTTTTCATGCGTTTCAAATCGCCGCCGCAATTGCGTCGCCCATTTCGCGCGTGCCGATCCTGCGCGCGTTCGCCTCGTTCGGATTGAAGATGTCGCCGGTGCGGTTGCCTGCCTCGATGGCTTTGGCCACGGCCTTTTCAATCGCCGCAGCGGCATCGTTCAGGCCGAAGCTGTGCCGCAGCATGAGTGCCGCCGACAGGATTTGCGCGATGGGGTTCGCCAGGTTTTTCCCGGCGATGTCCGGCGCGGTGCCGCCGGCAGGTTCGTAAAAGCCAAACGTGCTCCCGCCCGTCGTCGCCCCAAGGCTCGCGCTCGGCAGCATCCCCAGCGAGCCGCCCAGCGCCGCCGCCTCGTCGCTCAAGATGTCGCCAAACATGTTTTCACACAGCATCACGTCGAATTGCGTGGGCTTGAGCATGAGCTGCATCGCGCCGTTGTCCACGAACATGTGGTCGAGCGTCACGTCCGGATAATTCTTGCCGACGCGGGTGACGGTTTCGCGCCATAAGATTCCGTTCTCAAGCACGTTCGCCTTGTCAATGCTCGTCAATTTCTTCCGGCGCAACTGCGCGGCCTTGAACGCGACGTGCGCGATGCGCTCGATTTCCGGCGTCGTGTAAACCATTGTGTCAATCGCGCGAAAATTTCTGCCGCCGATATCCTCGGTTTTTTTCGGCTGGCCGAAATACATGCCGCCGGTCAGCTCGCGCACGACGAGGATGTCAATGCCGTCGCCCTGCCGCTCCTTCGCGAGCGGGCAGGCATGGGCAAGGGCCTTCGGCAATTTCACCGGACGCAAATTGGCGAACAGGCCGAATTCCTTGCGGATGCGCAGCAGCGCGGCGCGTTCGGGCCGTTCCTCCCTGGGAATCGTCGGGTCGCGGTCGGGCAAACCGACCGAGCCGAACAAAATGGAATCCGATTTTTTGCAAAGCGCGAGCGTGGCGTCGGGCAGCGCCTTCCCGGCGGCGTCAATGCCGGCCCAGCCGACGGGCGCCTCGGTCATTTCAAGTTTGAAGCCGAATTTCTTTTCCGTGGCGCGCAAGACCTTGATGGCCTCGCGCATGACTTCAGGGCCGATGCCGTCGCCGGCGAGCGCCGCGATGTTGAATGTTTTCATGAATTCGAGCGGACAGTCTATTTTTTTGGCGCGAAGTGACAATGAAGAATTTACGATTTGCGATTTATGATTTACGATTTGCCAGCTTCAACGGGAAGCAATCATAAATCTAAAATCACAAATGGCCGTTGTTCTACCTTACAAAGTCGCGTCGCTGCTTTTTTGCTTCAACGAGCGGGACGAAACCCTTTTGCTCGAACGGGCGCAGGAACCGAACCGCGGCCGCTGGAGCCCCTGCGGCGGGAAATTGAAAACCGACATCGGCGAGTCGCCTTACATCTGCGCCTGCCGCGAGGCAAGGGAGGAAACCGGCGTGGAGCTTTCCCCGCCGGATTTGCATTTGACCGGCCTCGTCAGCGAGCATGGTTATGAAGGCCAGACGCACTGGCTGATGTTTTTGTTCGAGGTGAGGAAGAAACTCACCGCGTTGCCGCCGCCGCACAAGGAGGGACGGTTCCAATTCTTCCGGCGGGAGAAAATTGAGGGGCTGAAGATCGCGCAGACGGACCGCGAGCAAATCTGGCCGTGGTTCTGGAAATTCCGCGGCGGCTTCTTCGCGGCGCACTGCCATTGCCATCCCGATGGGTGGAACGATTGGACATTGGAAGAATTCCGGACTGCGAATTGCGAATGACGAATTCGAGCATGGATTTCATTCGACATTCGGAATTCGTCATTTGAAATTTGACTTATGGACGAACCCATCATTGATTTGCATAGTGACGATTATTTCATGGGTGAGGCGCTGCGCCAGGCGGCCAGGGCGAGAGAGAAGGACGAGGTGCCTGTCGGCGCGGTCATCGTGCGCGAGGGCAAAATCATCGCGCGGGCGTTCAACCAGGTGGAGTCGTTGAAGGACGCCACGGCGCACGCCGAAATGCTCGCGCTCACGCAGGCGGAAAGCGCCGTCGGCGACTGGCGGCTTATGGATTGCACACTTTACGCGACAAAGGAGCCGTGCCCGATGTGCGCCGGGGCCATCGTCCACACACGGCTGGCGCGGGTGGTTTTTGGCGCAGCCGATCCCAAGGGCGGAGCCGCGGGGAGCGCGCTGAACCTGCTGCAATTCCCGACGCTCAATCATCATTGTCAGATCACCGGCAGCGTGCGCGGCGCGGAATGCCGCGAGTTGTTGAAACATTTTTTCGCGGCGCAACGGCAGGCAGGAAAGATTAAATTATAGGTTTAACACCTTCGGTTGAAAATTTTCCGACAGCCAACGAGTTTTGGGAATGTGGGTAGATAGCGAAAAGGCGACCCGTCACCGGGCCGCCCCTTCTACAAAAGCTCCTGCTGATTCATCAACCGTCTGGAAGGTTTTCCAGCGTGGCCATCAAATCCGGCAGCAGAACACCTTTTGAAAAAGCTGTAGTGACTTTCTTCGGTAAAGTCCGGCAGATGCCGGTCGTTGTTTGCCGCAAGTTTTGAATTTGATCTGCCAGAAAGTCCGCTTCGCCGTGCGCGACCTGGATGGAAGGATGTTCCCCGCCAAGCCGATCGAGGATTTCCGTGACGTGGCTGGGCTTCGGGCCGATGTAAATGACCGGCGCGCTGACCGCCAGAATGTTGTAAATCTTGCACGGATGCACGAGGCCCGGCATGGCGTCGCCCATGACCACGACATGGGCATCGGCCGCCGACAGCGAGGCGGAAAGCTGCGCCAACGGTTGATACGGCAGGCACAAAACGTTGGCGCGTTTCCCGGCTTCCGCCCAGCGCCGCACACGCTTGAATTCGCTCCCGCCGCCGATAAAACAAAAGGCGATGGATGCGTCATCTTTCAACCGCTCCGCCGCCTGCATCAAGGTCTCCAGCGGATGAACCGGACTGTGGTTGCCGGAATACATTACGACGAATTTGTCTGTGAGATTGTTCGCCTTTCGGAATTGTTCCCGGCCGGCCGCGTCGAAGCGCACCTCGCCGTCCTGCGACCACGGCGGAATGACGGCGATTTTTTCCGGCGCGATCCTCTTGGCGGTGATTCGGTCGCGCATGAACCGGTCGAGCGCGATGATTTTGTCCGCGCGCCTGAAGCTGAAGCGCGACATCCGCTCCAGCATCCCGCCCGCAAATGAATCCGCCCGCAGCCAGCCGGCGGCGATGGCCTCATCCGGGTTCATGTCCATGACCCAGTAACAAAAGCGCGCCCGCCAGAATTTCGCCCGCCACGCGCCGATGAAGGAAATAAGCGGTGGCGTGGTCAGCGCAACGACAACGTCCTGTCGTGGCAGCAGGAGCAGCTTCGCGCAGCAGGAAAAAATAAAGCTGGCGAAATCCGCCGCGCGCCGCCATCTGGCCTGTTTGCCAAAATGGGTGGCAGAAATGCGGATGATTTTGACCCCGCGCCAAGTCTCGCGCGCGGCGAATGATTTCTCCGGCTCGTCATACGCGCGGCGGCCGGCGACGACGGTGACTTGATGCCCGCGTTCAGCCAGCGCCGCCGCCAGATCGCCCAGGTGCTGCGCGGTGGAAACGGTGTCGGGATAAAACGCCTGGTTGAGCAGGAGAATTTTCAAAAGCTGGAAAGGAAATCAACGGTCCAAACAGTCAATTAAACGGACAGGAGGCGTTCCGCTGCCGCCAGGCGCGCCATCCGCAAAGCGCCAGCAAACCGGCCCCGGCAATCGCGCCCGATTCGCCGGGTTCGGGAACAGCTTCAACTCCACTGACTGTAAAATCATCTACAACCGATGTTCCACCAGTTCCAACGTATCCGCCATTTATGGCGCCGCCGGCAGCCGCACTTGTATCTACAAGACGGAAATAAATGCTGCCATCGTTGTTCACTCCATCCATTGAACTCAGGTTAAAGGTGTATGCAGAAGCGGAATGATATACTGTCGATGACCAACTGTCATTAATTAAGGCATATGTGCCGATATCCGTAAAGGATATGCCATCCGTGCTATAAGTCAGCTTAAAATTTCTTGGACCGGTGTCACTGCCTCGCGCTTCAAAGGTGATAACGATGTCATCATATCCGAGAGTGCTTGTCGTAAATTGAAAATAATCGCCAGAAACCCAATGGGTGGCACTAAATGAATGCGCCGAACCATCACCCACGGGGCTTGAAACGGAAGATACGCCTGAAGCCAACGCCGAGCCGCTGCCTTGTTCAGGAGCAAAAGGGCCAGTCGTATATGGCTGGCTGGATTCAAAGGTCCAGTCCGCAATGATTGCCGCCCGGCCCACACAAGCACCGACAGCCATTTGAACCAAGATGAACTGCCATTTCCGTATCATAAGCCTCCGCCCTTCTGACGGGCGCGCTATTTGAAGCGAATGCCAGCAATATCATGATTAAGCTGATTGTCAACATTCTATGTTAAAGTATAAGTTATTATTTTGATACGATTAGCTTTTCCAACTCCGCGCGAACAGCGGCCTCGGCCTCGGCGGCGTTGTCCGGGCCGGACACGGCGATTTCGAGCGAACGCTGGCCGGGATTGCGAAGGCCCGCCATCACTGGCGCAAGGCGACTGCCAAAGGTCAATATCATGGTTTCAAACCCCTGCGAGCCTGCACGGTCGTCCCACAAGCAATAAAAAACAAAAAACGGTCGTGGCGCATCCGTCACCTGATACGCGAGGAAGGGCATCCGCAAACCGGTAATGTCAAACCACTCCTGGGGCGAAATGGGGTTGAGGGTGTATCCGGCGGCGGTCATGCAAACCTCCGGTGTATGATTTTGCGCCAGATGAATGGCGGTGCGGCCGGGCTTCCACCGCAGAAATACCGCCTGCCATGTCAAATTGTCCTCCTGCCAGACAGCGGTGCGCCCTTCGTCATAACGGAGAATCTGCCGGGTTCCTTCCGCCACTGGAATTTCCTTGAACGTGGGATTGTTGACCGGCCAAGCGATGGTCCATTGCGCAGCCGCAGGCACGCGCGCCTCGTGCGAGCGATACCACGCCTCGATGCTGGCTTCGCTGATGACAATCCATGTCCCAAGCGCAAGGGTGAGAGCGAGTGATGCTGGATGCATGGCAAGAGACGAGCGCGCTATGCCGGCCTCCCGCACCTGGTTTTCCAATTCTGCTTTCTCTTTTTGATTCTCCGCTCCCTTCTTTTTGCCGAGCCAGACGGCAATTCCCCAGAGGCTGAAGAAACACGCCAACAGAATGGTCACACCCGCCGGGTCATGCCATGACGCGATGGCCGCGACGCCTTTTCGCGCCGCGACCCACACGAGAAGCGACATCCGCGCCAGATTGAAAAGAAAGGACAGCGCGAAACCCGCGAACACACACAGCACGCGTCGCAATGTGCCCAGTGAATAAAATTCTCCGAGGAAAAGGGAAATCATCAGCGTCGCCTGAAACGACCGGATGCCGCTGCACGCCGCGTCAATGCCCACCGTTCCCGTCGCCACCTCGATGACGTTGCCGTGAGGAATGGCGGGGATGCTGAACCAGCCGAGCAGTTCCGTGGTAAAAGAGGTGTCCGCGCGGGTCAATCCCTGAATCAGCGGCTGCTCAATCAGGGTCGGCCAGGGAACCGCGACGAGGAAAAAACAAATTGGAAAAATCAGGGCGCGTGTTGAGAGGTTGGGACGCGGAGGGGCTGAACCACTGAAACGAAGAAACAGCAGAGTCAACCCGACGACCTCAAGCGCCAGCGCCCAGCTCACCAGTCTCCAGCCGGGATTCGCCTCTTCAACCAGCCGGGTGGGAGCGTATAGCGCCGCGCAGAACGCGAAGAGAAAATAGAAGATGGAAGTTGGACTTCTGCGTTCTGACTTCTGAACTTTGCCTTCTGGTTTCTGAAACCGCTGCCAGATGAGAAACGCGCACAGAAACGGCACAGCCCAGCCGTAGCTGTATTGCGGATTCACCGTCCATTCGACGCGCAGGTCGTTGATGAGGACGAACCAGAGCCAGGCAAACGGCAGGCAAACCAACCCCCGGCTCAACCACGGATGAACAGAAATGGACGCGGTTTTTTCCACGGCTGGCATTCAGCTAAATCGGGCACACCCCGTAGCACACCCAATAGCCGAGCAATTTGAAATACTCGGAGTCGGCGTAACGCCTCGCCCTTTTCCAATCCGCCTTCCGTTTTTCATCCCCGGCCTTGCCTCCATACCCGAAATAGGAAGGGTTTGAATAAAATGTGATGTCCGGCGCGAAGTGCTCAAAGCACGCCACCGCGCGCCGTGAATGATACCAGGTTGTCACGATGATGACGCGATGCGCGCCCAGTTGGCGCAGCAATGGGATGGAATACTCCGCGTTTTCCCGCGTCGTGCGCGATTTGTCTTCCATAATAATAACCGTGTTGGTCACGCCATTCCGCTCCAGGAGCTTCTTGTTCGACGCGCTGTCGCCGCCGCCGCTGACCAGAATTCTGGGCGCTTCGCCCTGCTTGAATAATTCCGCCGCGCGGACGGCCCGGTCCGGAGTGCCGCCCAACACCACCAGCACATCCGCTTTTACCGGCCCGCTGTCCACCGTCAGGACTTGTTTTGGAAAAAGGAAAACCGTCAGCCCCAGGAGAATCGCGACCGCGGCCAAAAAACCGAACGCCCGCCAAAAATAGCGACGCAATCGGCGCATCATAATTTTGAGCCGGTCACGGGAGAAATGATTCGTTGCTTGATGAGGACCGCCGGATTGCCCTGGTAAATCCCGAACGGCTCAAGGTTTTTTGTGGCGATGGAGCCGGCGGCCAGCACGGCATGATTGCCGACCGTGACACCGGGACCGACAAACGCGCCCGCGCCAATCCACGCGCCCGCTTCAACCTGAATCGGTTTCACGATGAGATCGAACGCCGGCGATTTGTAGTTGTGGTTGCCCGTGCAAAGAAAGGCGCGCTGGGAGATGCAGACGTGGCTTTCAATCACGATGGGCGCGAGATTCAGCAGCCAGCATTCCTCTCCCAGCCAGACGTGATCGCCCACCGTGAGTTTCCATGGAAACGTGATGGTGACATGCGGTTTGATGACCACGCCGCGCCCGATCTTCGCCCCGAAAGCCCGGAGCACGGCGCATTTCAGCCCCGACCCCTTTAGCGGACAAAGCCGGAACAGGAACAGGCTCGTCAGAATCCAGCAACCTTCCTTCAACGGCCCGGCGCCCCGGTCGAAATCGCCAGTGGAAAAACTTGAGAGATCAACGTTGTTCATTTTGACAGAAAGACACAATCCGGTTTCGGCCCGCCGCCCAGCATCCATTCATAGACGGATTTCATCTCGACGGCAATCTTCGGCCAGGCAAATCTCCCAGCAACCAGGTTTCGCCCGTTGTCGCCGAGCGTGCGGAGCGCGGAGTGCGGAGCGCCAAATAAGTCCTGCAAGCCCCGCGCAATGCCTTCAACGCCGGGTTCAATGCGGATGGCCGCATTCGCAGCGAATCCGTCCGGCAAATTGCATTCCGGCGTCATCAACACCGGTTTGGCATGGGACCACGCCTCCAGGACCACCATCGGCAGTCCCTCGCTGACCGATGGCAGGATGAACGCGTCGCAATTCCTGTAACACGCCGCCTTGTCATCGCCAAATTTCGGCCCCAGAAACACGATGCTGTCCTGGATTCCGCATTCCGCGCTCAACCTTCGCAATTCCTTCTCATGCCCGCCCTGGTCCCAGCCCGCGATGGCCAGAATCCAGTCCGCTGATTTCCGATTTGCCACTGTCCACGCCTTCAGCAAGTTGACCAGCCCCTTCTTCGGATGGATGCGGCCGAGATAGAGCAGGGTTTTTTGTGGCGAAGATGCCGGATTCCCGGTTTCCGGCTTCTGACTTCCGGCTTCCGGCAAGTCAACTCCATTCGGAATGATGGCGATGGGATTTTTCATACCAAGGGCGCGAAACGCTTTTGCCTCGGGTTCACACAATGCGTGGAGACAGGCGGCCGTTCGCAGGTTGTGATTTTCAAATACTTTGGCGGCAAGATTTTTTTTCCAGCGGGAATGCCGCAATGCCCACGCGTCGAGCATTCCATGGGGCGATACAATCCGGGGTCTGCCGGTTGCCGCAGCAAGCTTTCGCGCCAGCCAGCCGGGATACATCCACAAACCATGCACGTGAACCAAAGGGTTGTTCTGAAACTTCGGGCGTAGCTGGCGGGCAAGGTCTGGCGAATAACCAAAGGACGCCGGGCCGGAGATGCGACCGGCAAGGACCGGCCAATCTTTCGGAAATAACGGCGGGGCGCCGGTTGGATCGGCCAGACCGGCAATGACACAATCGAGCTGATGCTGCCGGAATTCCACCGTCAAAGCCCGGATGACCGGCGGAATGCCGCCGCCGGCACCGGAAAGCCAGGAGGTAACTTGGATGATGCTATTCATTCACCAATTTTTCGCCCTGTTGTCGCCTGCCTCGAATCGCGGCAAGCCACATAGACTATGTCTTGACCAAAACGGCTGACCAGATTGCTGGCCGCGCACCATCGTTCCAGGCGGAGCGCGGTGTTGTAGGCGAGCGGGCGGCAAACGGTGCCGCCAAGGACTCCCAGGCCAACCATCCTGACAATGCGCAGCCCGGCTTCACCCAGCAGCCGCTTGATTTCCGCGTGCCGCAAATAATTGCCGTGAGGTTGCCAGCCTTTCCCCGTGTTGCGCAGGCGATGGAGGGGCCACGCCAGCAGTTTGGTGCTCCAAAGGTTTCCATGATTGTTCAGCACCAGCCAGCTGGTCTCGTCCTTGAGGCGGGCCGCAAGCGCCCTGATGGCCGCGGAGCGGAGCCCCGGTTCGGCGTTTAGGAAAAATCGAAACGCGGTGATCAAATCATACCGCCCCTCCACCTTGGATTCCACCGTCGTGATGTCCTTGCACAATACTTGCGTGCGGCGCACCCGCTGACGCGCGACATTCGCCATGGACTCGGAAATTTCGATGGATGTTGCCTCGTCAACCCGGTCCTCCAGGTAAGCCGCCAACCGGCCGGTGCCGGAGGCAAAGTCCAGGTAGGAAATGCGCGTGTGCGCCAGCCGGAATTGCCGGACCAGCGGATCGAGCGCGGCCTGCTCCAGTTCCCAGAGCAGGCGTGAATAGGAGCCGCTGGCGTATTCTGTCTGTTCGTAGCGGAGCGCCTCCTCATGGGTGGAAAAATGTGTCCGGTAACTTTCAGTCATGTCTTCCTTGCTCGTGCCAGGCGCAGTGGCGCATATAAACCTCCGCGTCGGGCAGGCCGCACGCATGACGGTAAGCCAGCGCCAGCATGACATCCAGGCGGCGTTGCGGGTCGCCGTCGGCCAGGAAACGTTTTGCAAATTTTCGCAGATGAACTCCGGGCGAACGCATCACTTTCCCGACGGAAAAAGACAGGAAATAACCGACAACATCGGCAAGCACAGGTCCCTGCGGATGCGTGGCTTCCCAGTCAAAGAGCCAGATGTGGGATCCTTCCTGCACCATGTTCGCCGGGCCAAAATCTCCATGCACGCGCCCCACCTCCGCGCCACCAGCCAATCGTGCTGTCAGACTCCGATGAAAACGCTCGCAGTCCTCCGGCAATTTGCCGGCATAATTATTCCACCATGACAGCTTTGTGAATTCTGCTGCATCCAGTCGTTTGCGTTCGCGACATAAATCCCGCGCCAGGGGTGACACATCCGCGTCCTGCCTCCAGTTGAACGGACGGACATTGGCGGGTAATGGCTGCTGGATGGAATAGGTGCTCCCATTAAAAACACCCAGCCCCAGGGGCTTCGCCAGACAAAACCGCTGGAAGGGAAAAGCAGCCAGTTCGACGAGGGCATTGAACCCTGCCTCAATCTTTGGCTTCTCTTCAATCCTGGTTGACAACTTTACAAAGGCGCAAGGCTCCAGCCGTTCATCATAAACATGCAAATAGAGCCGGTGCCGGCTGGTCTGGGTCGGCCACATGAGCACGGCCTGCAAATTCGCCCGGTTTAGAGGCTTCTGAAGCATGTCCATCCATTGCTCGTAGTCTATCTCGGTGACCGTCGTATCCGTTATCGGGATGGAGGATGAAAACAATCGCCGCATTCCGAGGGATAAGGTGGACGACAATAATAATTGATAGGCCCGTCGTCTGGAGGTGTGCGCCTGGTAGCGCGCCAGGCCAAGACGGTGCAACGAATACGGATGCGCCGGCAGGGCCAGCACCTTCCGCTGGCCGTAGCGAAAGATCAGCAACCGTTTTCCGCTGGTTTTTCCGGCAACCGCTGTGCGTTCCGGCGTGGAGAACAGCTCTTGTCCGCTTGCGGCAACCGTGAGCAGGAAACGGCTGCCCGGGGTGGCTGGCTTCCTCGCAAGCTGGAGTGCGGACGAACCGGCGGCCAGAACGCCGGCGCCGAAGGCCGGAGTTCCCCATTTTGCAACCATCTCCCGGCTGGCTTCAACCATGGCCGATAGTTGAGTCGAATTGCAATCTGAAAGTTTGAACATCAACTGCGCCATTTGTTCGACGTTGAAGGGATCAAAGGTGAACCCGTTCACGCCTTCCTTCACCAGATCGGCGGCGCAGCCGCAGCGGTTGGAAACCAATACCGGGAGGCCGCTCGCCATCGCCTCGTTCACCACCAAGCCCCATTGTTCCGTCGTGCTGGCGTGGATGAACGCGTTTGCCAATCCGTAATACGCCGGAAGATCGGGGTATTGCTTGAAGCCGGGCAGCAACACAAAGTCCTGCAAAGCGTGTTCGGTGATCAGACGACAGAGTTCGGACCGGAGCCCACCATCTCCGAGCAAAACGAGAGACCAAGGGGCAGAGGCCGGAGTGCTGACTTCTGACTTCTGACTTCTGACTTCTGAGTTCTTTCTATAAAGCGCATACGCTTCAATCAGCCTCGGCAAATTCTTCTTCTCAATGAATCGCGCGCTGGCCAGAAAGTAATTCTCCGGCAACCCAAATTTCCCTCGCATTTCACATTTCGCTCTTCGCGCTTCTCCGGCTTTGCCGGCAAAGTAATCATTGTCCACCGCGTCATATCCCGTGAACACGCGTTCCGCCGGCATCCCAAGCTTGACCATGTAATCCTTGTGCGGACGCCCGCCAACCAGCGCGGCCGAACACAGCCCGACAATCCGCCGTTTCACCCATTCCTTCCAGGCCACCCGCGCTTCGTCCCACTCCGTGCTTTCAGACATTGCCACGGCGGGAACGCCATTGCGCACGCACCAGGACAACGCGATGAACGCCACCTTGCTTGACCATCCGGGAATGAAGACCGACTGCGGTTGAAAATCATCCAGTTCCCGGTTTAATCGGGCCGCCAGTTCATGATCAGAAATCTCCCGGCTCGTGCCCCGCTCCAGCAAGGTGACATTCTTAAAGGCTGGGAGCTGGGATTCTTTTCCAGCCTCCGGCTTCCGTCCTCCGTCTTCCTCGCCCCGTGCTCCGCGCTTCCACGCATATTCCGCGCTGCTGGCGGCCACCTCCACCGCCAGCAATTCGGTCACTTCCGCCGCCGCGCGCAATCGCGCCCGGTGGTAAGGACCGAAATTGTCAAAGATGATGGCGGTTCTCATGCCATGCTCCATTGAAAAATAAAATCAAATGCTGAAATCGAACTTGAGGTCGGAGATTGCCAGATCAAAATCAGAAATTGGGAAGGCGGAAAACAAAATGCAAAGAGGATTTTTAACTTCGCGCCTTTGTTGCTTTGTCGTTCAACCGTTTTCTGATTTCAGCGTTTCAGCGTTGTGCTCCTTGTGCCTTCTGGCGGTCGCTCCAACTGCGGAATTCTGATTGAAACCGGTCACCGGTCATCGGCGGGTTTGGATGCTGGAAGCGGTTCCGTGGTCGTTTGGGGCTTCTGCCACCAGTCAAATCCCGGATGCCGGCTGTCCATCAGCTCCTTTTGACTGGAATTAATCGTCTGCGGTTTGTTCTCCTGTTCTCCGCCCTCCGTCGTCCGCCGTCTGTCCCTTGCCCTCCGCGCCGGCCGGTTGGAGGAACGCTGAAGCCACCAGACTATGGCCAGACCAAAAAGGAAGGTGTAAAGTATGATCAAGGTGATGTCCCGGCCCATGTTAAATGTCAGGATAAGCCCCAATGCGTATAATGGAATGCGCCCCACTTTCTGGCCGGTCAGGTCAAGGCGTGCCAGCACGGCCACCCAAAGGCTCATCAACAGCCCCGCGAAGACTGGACCGGGAATCCGCCCGAAATTGACGACCCCCTGTCCAATCATGCCCGTTGAAATCGTGGCCGCCACTCCCGCCGCATTCGCATCCGCCTGATCCCATGACTGTCCGCGTGCGACGGAATAATCAATGCCGATCATCGGTTTTCCCGGCCAGAGCGCGCGCGGGATTGGATTCACGATTTCGGCGAAGTATTCCTCCCCCCAATTCGGTTCGTAGGTTCCATCCTTGATGAACGTGTTGATCCAGCACAATTCTTCATACATGTTCAGCCCCTCGTGGTGCGCCTCCGAGCCGGCCTCCTTCAGGCTGGTGCCCTCGCCATGAATGGCATCGGTGATGGAGGTTTGGGAGCGGTTGGCGATAATGAAGGCGAACCACACATAGATGACCGCAAAAAAGGCCGACAGCACACCCACTTTTGCCAGCCAGCCGGTCCGCAACCGGATGAACACCCAGGACAAGATGGCTGGCACCACCACCGCAAGCTGCGCATTGCGCACCCCGCTGAAAATAAAATACGGCCACGCCAGGCAGCAACCAGCCAATGCCAGCGCGCGCACCTGCCGGTTCTGTGCCAGCGCCGCCGCCAGCCCGAAAACCATCGCAACGAACATCTCCAAATAGGCTGCAAACGACAACAAGGAGTCAAATCCTGCTCCGACACGACCGCGCGACCAGGGATCGGCCCCGTGGCTTAGATACGGGAAAAAGAAATATGGGAACTCGCCACGAAGCCTGACCAGGGCAACGAACATCAGCGCCAGCCACACTGCTCCACAACCCCAAAATAATTGATTCAAAAGTAATTGAAACGACGGCTGGCCCGCCCCGGTTCCCAACATCCGGTAAACCTGGCCGCCTTGTCCAAGATACCGCCTGTTGACCAGCCGGTGCGTGACAGGTGTCAAAACCAGAAAGGCTGTCAAAAACCAAGCCACCTGCCACCACGCGGCAGCCAGGGTTGCGGGAGTGAATGTCTTTGCATGGTAGTTTGCGTAGTCATTGTAAAGGGCGTCGCCCATATACCAGGTGGCCACAGTGCCCAAAACGGCCAGCATGGGCAGGCCGGTGGCAGTCTTGATCTGCCCGAAGGACCAGAAAATCCCGGCCAGCACCAGAACAGTAGCCATCCAGAACGACGGCGGCAGCACTGAAAGCGTTTCCAACATGGCGTTATTCTATTGCACGGAATTCAAAATCACAGGTGTTTTTCAGGAACATCCTTTTTATTGCCTGTCTTGGATGTTCCGCCTTCCGGCCTCTGGTTTCTGCGTTGATGTTTCAGTTTTCAGGCCTTGTTCCAAAGCAACGAGTCGTTCTCCCAGCCGCTCCAGCGTGAATTGCCTCGACTTTTTCAGGGCGGCAATCCGCTGGCTGTTCATAAGCTCCGGTCCGGCAAGCAGGCGGCGGATCACTTCCGCCAGCGCCACGGCATCCCGTGCCGGCACCAGGAATCCGTCCAGCCCATCCGACACCACCTCGCCGCAATTGGGCGTGACGATCACCGGCAACCCGTGGGCCATCGCCTCAATTTGCGTAATGGCGAATCCGTCCGAAAGCGTCGGCAACACAAAAACATCGGAACGCTCATACCAGGCCATGGCCTCATCGCGATTGGCGCGGCCGTGAAACGTCATGTTGGCCGGCGCTGATCTTAAAGCTTCATCCGAAATCCCAACCGGCCCCACCACGTCAAAACATACCGGCTCGCCCAGTAGCAACTTCGCCGCCTCCACCAAGTATTGAATCCCCTTTCGCAAAATAACCTGGCCCAAGAAAAGCACGCGCAGCGGCTTTTCAGTTGAAGGTTGAAAGTTGAAGGTTGAGAGTTTCTGCTCTCTGCCCTCTGCATTCTGCCTTCCGACTTCATAACACAACGGCACCACCGCGAGTTTTTCCGCCGGCACGCCCTGCTTGACCAGCGCCTCCGCCGACCAGCGCGAATTGACAACGATGCGGTCGGCCAGTTTCCATTCCTCCTCGCGGCGTTGAAAGTATTCCTCCGGAACTTCCGTGGCGCGCGCCGCCCACCCCGGCCAGATTTTTTCTTCCGCTTGAACCACTTTCACCTCCACCCGGTTGGGATCCATCTGGTCCACAATGCAGGGAATGCCATGCTCCCGGCACCATTCCAGCGCCTCCAATGCCCCGGTGTCGTAGCCAAAAAAAAGGGTGTCTTGGACGGATGGATTGTCCCGGTTCAACCGGTCTCGCACCGCGCAGGCAAACCTTCGCCCCACCTCGATAAATCCCCGATAATGATTGTTAAATCCGGAGTTCGGAGTTCCGCCCTCCGTCCTCCGCCTTCTGTCGTCCGCCCTCCCCCGCAACCTCGCCTCCCACGCCAATGCCCGCCAGTTCCATGAAACAATCTCCGCCCTCTGGCTTCTGGCTTCCGACCTCCGACTTCCGTCCAGTTCTTGATGGTAGCGCCCCGCCATCGACCGCAGCCTGCCGGCGGGAATCCAGCGCGCCGCCCCGCGCACGACCGGTTCGGCCCAGAAATCCGTGTAAAGCGTGCCCAGTCTTCCGGTCCGATGCAACGCCCGCGCCACCGCGTAATGTTCGCGCGCGCCAATCTGGCTGCAAATCCAGTTCATCCAAGGAAAGCCGAAATCTTGAAAGTTAAAAGCTGAACCCGAATACCGGGGCGGAAACCACCTGCCTACGGCCCAACCACATAAAGGCCGGTTGGCGGTGTGCAAATGTTCGCCCAAACCCCATTCGTCCAATAAAATATTTGCGTTTGCCCGTTGGTCAGGGTCACCGGGGTTCCAATCATTGAACTGCGGTCCCTCGGTTTTTATTGGCTCTCATTTCAATTGCAGCCAGGCTTTATATCGCTCCCACGCGACGGGGCGCCGCCGCCTCAAGCAGTTTGGGATGCCTCGCAATGCTTGCGCCCACCAGACTGGTTCGCGGATGGCCCAGCCCCAGCCGCGCTTGCAGGCATATCGGAACTGCGAGAGGACCCGGTATGTCACCAGCAACGGCATCTGCGGCAAGGGACAACGAAGCGCCGTGCTCCAGCACTCGTTCCGCGAGTGCCGCTGGTGGTTGCGCAACTCGCTCCGCGCCGCCCCGGAATAATGATGCCGGATGGTCACCGTCGGCGTGAACAGGACTTCATAACCCGCCGCCACGCATTGCAGGGCGTAATCCGGCTCCTCATACATGTGGAAAAACTGCGCCTCAAAGCCCGGCAATTCCAGGTAAACCGAACGGCGCAGCACCGCGCCGGAATTGGCAAACGATCGGGTTGGCCGCGCCGGGCCGAAATCCGTTTGCGTGAGTGTTTCAGGATATTCATCCGTGCGCTGCGGAAAATGTGCGACGGCCAGCCGTGGATTTTGCTCGAAGAGCGCGGAGACGCGGGCCAGGCAGTCTGGCTGCTCCGGGTAACTGTCATCATCCAGCGCCAGCACCAGGTCGCCTCGCGCCTCGCGCATCATCCGGTCGCGCGAAGCGACCGAACCTTTCCCAACCTCATTGACTATCACTTTCAAATTTTTGATTTCAGCTTTCAGCGTTTCCGATTTCAGCATTTGAATGGTATTGTCCGTGCAGCCGTCGGCGGTGATGAGGATTTCCAGCGGAGCCGGATTCAACTCGCGCAGCACCCGGCAGGTGCGCCGTAAATCCGCCGCGCGGTTCCGCGTGGTGATCATGACGGAAACGGTCATTAAATTTTCCCCGCCCACTCTTCAATGTTCAAGGCCATATCCCTGAGCGATGAAGAATATGTTTCAGAAACCGCACATGGATCTTTTCCAGATGCTTCGGCAATTTTGGTTCATCAATTTTTAACGGGCTAACGCCATCATCGAACAAGAAGTCTTTGCTGTTCTTTATGGCAAGCCTCCAGAACTCGTTATCTTCTTTCCAACCCTCGAAGCCGCGCTCCCGATTTTCTTTGCGCGTTGCCCAGCGCGCTTGCATTTGGCGGGGAGAGCGACAGGGATAATGTTTATAGAGGATTCGTTCTTTAGCAACGACGCCAGTATGGTTGGGCCAGGCCGAATCATTTTGCCATGTCAAGCCGTCCCGATAACGAAAGGCCCTTGGTTCGGACCAGGCCACATAGTAATGATGCAACAACGGCATGATATTTTCAAACGGCAGGGAAAAATCTATGGCGGCGATGTCCTTTTCCGTCAGGACATACTCCACCATGATTCCCCAGACAAAATTCTGTTCTTTGGGCACGCGATCCAGAAATGTTCTGGGACATTCGGGATAAAATTCATCCACGTTCAGTTGAAACCACCAGTCTCCAGTGGATGACCGGTGGCGAAATTCATTGAAAACTTCCGCGCGCAGGCCCTCTCTAAAGACTTTCCCGTCCTGCTTCCAGGGAATTATGTGTGGATCGTTCAGTCCCTTCACAACTTCCCAGGTGCCATCCGTGCTGCCGCCATCATACACATAAATAAAATCAGCCCATTTGATGGCCTCTCGTAGACAAACACCAATGACGTCGGCCTCATTCTTGCATAAAGCAATGCAATGTATTTTGAAATCGTTTTCCATTCTCTTGCTGCGAGCTAGGTCAATATCCGCTGTCCTGCGGAGATTCTTGCAATAGCCCAAATTCTTTCTTTAGCTCCGGTGTGATTATCCGGTTTCGCCAGAGTGAGCGCGCCATGTCTTTGACCCGACGCTGGATCGTGAGATTATGAAGCGCCCCATCCATATGATTAACATGTCCGGTGACATAAACGGCTTTCGGCTCATAAATTTTATCCACCCGCAGTCCTTCGGCATCCATGGCGGCTTCCACCTGGTTATGCCCCAGTTCACCGATGAGTCTGGTGTCTTCACCCAACAATGCCGGGAAAAGTCTTTTGTTAAAACGATTTATAAACGCGGTGGCACATATCTGGTTAAAACGGGGCAGGAGTGTGAAATGAGAGGAACCCTCTTTCCACTCATAGCCTGTTTTCAGACAAAATGCATCAACGTCCGGGCGTTGACCAACATAGGCCAAGAGGGTGTTGCTGATGAGATCATCCGCATCCACAATCATGACATATTCTGGAGCGATTTGCCGGGCCGCCTCATAAGCTTCCCAAAGCTTGTTGCCTTTGTCCCGATGTTTGGCCATGACATCCTGCTTGTCCGGTTTGGGCAGTTTGGTTTCCAGAAAAATATATCGCCCATCCTTGATATTGAGTGGTGGCCTGTCTTGGCAAATGACCATTGCCCGGAGATCTCGCTCCGGATTACCAAGAATGGAACCCAGCGTCCGTTCCAGACAGGCAACGGCCTTTGGCCAGTCGTTGGCCACACCGTCAGCTATAAAAGGTATAATGGTTAGAAACATAACGGTTACAGGTGTTAGAGTATGCAAGACCGACTGATGATTACCTGCAAGTCGCAACCGTTATTTCACCACATGTGGTCCAGTAATATTCGCGGTAGTAGTGCGCAAGCCAGTCATAGGTGTCAAAATTATCTTCAATGAAATATACAAACTTATTGGCTAAAAATGGTTGGATTTGATTAAATGTAATTTCCACCGACTCCCTTGTCCCATTTACTGTTCTAGCCCTTTCACCCGCTTAAACCGGCCATGTGAGTAGCCGGCAAACAACAACCGATCCTTGAGCGCCTTTTTATAGCCGCTCCAGGCCTTGCGGGTCTTGGGAAACTTGCGGGATGTCGTTACGTGCCAGGAACGGAAATGCTTCATCGCCGTCCGATCCAGCACGGAACGCCAGAGGTCATATTGCGGATGCACCAATTCGCCCAGAAAATCCCACGGCTTGGGATAATCCACAAAATGAACCAACGTGTTGATTTTGCCGTGGAGCCGCGCCAATGTCGGCCAATTTTTCCTCATGTTGGCGATGCAGTTGAAACGCCCATCCAATGATATCGCGCTCCCGTGCAAAACCAAGTTCAGCGCGGACTGATCCCAATAATTCAGATGGAATTTCGTAAGACATTCAATGGCCCGTTCCGTGACCCGCTGCCGCCGCCATTCCGCCACATTCACCACGATGACTCCCGAGTTATAGTATGGCTCCACGGGGCTGTTACCCAATTGCTCCGCAACAAAGCGGTCAACCGCTCCGGCCAGTGTCGCTTCCGGCACCAATCCGGCGGGTGACTGGCCCAAATCAAGCGTGTTCAATCCACTCACGTCCACATCGCACAAGGTGTCGGCATCCACATAAAGAAACCGTTCAACGTCGAAAACTTGCGGAACGACCAGCCGGTAGTAAGCGGCGCAACTTCCATTCAACGGCGGGAAGCCGGCGAACAAGGCCACATCCACCCTGCGCAACTCCAAGGCAAAAGGCTTGTTGAGCGATGCCAGCGTCTGACGGAGCAGCGCCAGGTCGGACTCATTAAGGTCATCGCTGAAAACATGGAAGCGCGTCTGTGCTGCCGTCGGGCTGATGTGTTCCAGCAACGAATACGCCGCCACATGGAGTCCCGGCAGGACGCTACGGTCAACACAGAAAACAATGTTCATTCCATTTCTTTGCTGGCTGTAGGAGACGACGTGAGGAGGCTCTATTATTAGTTTGCACCCCGCCAACTCGGCTGCTACTCAACTAACGGACTGTCATGCTCAAGGCTGGAAGCTTTTCTCCGCCGGAACCAGCTCGTGGTATAAATCGGTATAACGGCGGGCCATCAACGAATCTGAAAATCTTTCGCTCACGCGCCGTCGGGCGGCAACTCCCATGGCTGTCCGTTCGGCAGGTTGCTTCCACATCCATTGCAACATTCGACTCAATCCGGCGACGCTCCCGATTTCACGCTCCAACAGACCGGTTTCACCATCCGCCACCACGTCCAAAAGCCCGCTGGTGGCAAAGGCCACAACCGGCGTTTTGCAGGCCATCGCTTCCATGGCGACATTGCCGAATGTCTCGACCCGGCTAGGCATGGCAAACACATCCAGTGCCGAGTAAAACATGGATTGCAAACGTGGCGAACTCAAACTGCCCATGGGAATCGTCTCAACCCCGCTCTCCGGCCATTTGCCCGCCCCCAGCACCAGCAGGACAATTTCCTGTGCCGGAAAGGTTTTCAATGCCTCCATTAACATTTCTGCGCCTTTCCTGCGCTCGTTAAAATCAAGACAGGAAAAACCAATCACAAACTTTCCATCAGATATCCCCAGCGCCTTTCTGGCAATGCCTTTGTCCACGGGCTTGAACTGCTCCACATCCAGACCATAATGGATGGTCCGGATGGATTTGGCATATTTTGCAAGACCGGAACGCCGCGCCTGGGCCGTCGTCCATTCGCTGTTGCCCACAAAGTGCAGGTTGGCCCGTTGATACAATTGCTCCTTGAGGTGAAAAAACTTGTTGGTCGCATCCGCCGGTCCCGGCCATTTCTGCTGCGGACAATTGCCGCACTCCTTGGTGAAACCATCGCATTCTCCCGGATAATGGCAGCCACCGGTGATGGGAATCAAGTCGTGCAACGTCCATACCACCGGCAGTTCCGGTGGCAACGAGTCCAGAAAACTGGGCAAATCCAGCCACCTCGGCACCCAATGAAGATTGACCACCGACGGGAGTTTTCCGATGGCCTGAATCGGTGTTTTCCGAATCCAGCGGGGGCTTGGAACAAAGCTGCCGGGCGCTGTCCGGCGATTCCGCCAACTGATGGCCAGTGCGGCAACATTGCGCCAGAAGAACGAGCGATTCTGAAACAGCGGAACGTAGCTGGAATTGGCCGGCTCACCCGCGCCATAATAAAAACAGCTCTCCAGCCCGTTTCGCCGCAGGGCGTTGTGCAAACGCATTCCCGCAATGTTGGCTCCTCCGCCCAGATGGGACGCAAAATGTGCAATCATGGTTTTAGGGCTGTGGATGACCTGTCATCTGAAATTTTCAAGCGCCCGGTAATTTTTCAAAAGCGACAAGGTTTGGGCAATAGCCCCAAACTTCGTAATTTTTTCGGCGGAGAATTCGTCTGCACGCCAGATTGGTTCCGACATGATCATCCACGTCGTGAAATACGAGCATGCCGCCGGGAGCGAGCAATCTTTCCCATACAAGGAAATCGAACCACGTGTTGATATAATCGTGGATGGCATCAATGAATATAAAACTGAATCGCTCCCGGGCCATGGCCTTCGCGGCTCCTCCGGATCGTTCTTGAACAAGTTTTACGTGGCTGAAGGAACGGGTCCGATTCAGCATGATTTCCTTCGAGGCGACCGCTTCGGGATAGCTGTTGAAGGGGTCAACCGCGTAAATGATCCGGCTGGTGGCGGCGGCCAATGTCACCGTGGTTGCGCCGCGCCAGGCTCCTATTTCCGCGACAGGCAGGTTGATAGGTTCGGTCTGCTTTAACGCCGCCAGCAAAATTTCTCTTTGACCGGTCGTGACCGCGGTATCCTCAATCTCTTTGCCGCGGCTCGGCAAAAAACATTTTATTGCCGATGTATCAATGCAATTTCCAAAGGGTTTATAAGTAATTTTTGCCGCTAACTGCCCAAGCTCCAATTGCAGTCGCCACCGGAACTGGCGGGCGACGAATGGCAATTTCATCAATTCATTGGGATCCGTGTATTGTTTCATGGGATTGGTTTGAGCGGACAAAGTTGCCTTTTCCTGAAGTCTATTTACAGTCTGGTGGAGGCAGGATTTTTCACCGCACTACGGATTGCCTTCAAAAACTGCATTTGAATTCTATCAGGATTGAAGTCATCGTTGGCAGCCGCGCAGGCTTTTGACGCCCAATGCACTTGTTCAGGATTGGAAAGTGTTTCCAAGGCGCGGATGAGCGCGGACACGGAAGGATCCGTGACGCAAAGGGCGCTATTTTTCCCCCGTGCCCAACGAACGGCGGAACAGTATTCCGGCCCCCAAATGACTATGGGTTTGTGAAATTGTGCGTAGTGCATCATTTTGGAAGGAAAGCTGGTCTCCATGAAACGGCGTAAATGGGGTTCAAAACGCATGGTCACTAGAAAAGCATCCGCCGTGGCCAGCGCAACGCCGAGCTTGTCTGCCGGCACAAAATCATGCCAAAGTCCGAGCTCCTGCATTTCTTTCTTAAATGAGGCGGGCCATGCCGGGTTCCCGCCAATGGTTTCCATACGTAATCGCGGGTGTTCCTTCGTTGCCTCCAATGCTGTCCGCACCATCCCGCCATATTCCCCTAGGTTGCCCATGTAAATTACCTTTAGTCTTCCAGATGCAGTCGAATGCCTGCCAGCACCATTGATTGAAGGCATGGAGCCACCGGGAATGGGATAAAGGACTTCTGCCCCGCGATGAAACCCAAGTGCCGCCAGCATTCCTTCACACACACACAACGACACTGTGGAATTCTGATGCAGCGAACGAAATTGTTTGTCAAGCAAGGGTCTTATCATCTGGTGCGTTCCTGACAAATCCGGCCACCAATCGTGAAAAATGGTCACCAGTGGAATCCGGTTGAAACTCGCTTCCCGAAGTGCCAGCCGCCAAAGGTTTCCGTGGGCGACGGTCATGATGACGTCCGGCTTGAAACTCTCGCACGCCCGTGACACCTGACCTGGGTCGCATGGAAGGAAAAATTCCTGGCAATCCAACCCCCAACATCGCAAATGTGTTTTTGCCAAACGTTTGAAAATTCGGGACGAGAACCGGTGCTTGAGAACAACATGGTTGAATCCGAGAACAGGGCCGTCAGAAATGACCAGAAGTTCAATATCGCCTGCTTCCTTGAAGTGCCGGTAAAGGACCATGTTACCGCCCCCCGTGTTCCCAGGAACAATGGAAGATATTAAAACGACTTTCATGTCACTTGGTTAATCGGATGTCTCAACTATCCTTCAGAGTTTTAGGGGAATGGTGTTGCATGTAAAAATGCCGATCAAACCGAGTCAACACCGGAAATAAGGTGGGGAGGTAATTCGGCACGCCAATCTGCTGCCTTACGGAATTCGTCCTCCAGTTGCATTCTAGCTTCGTTTGAAATCCGGGAAGGTCGAAGCGTTGCCAGTTTAGCTCGGCGTCGAAAGATATCCCGCAACAAAATAAGATTATAACGCTGGAGAAATAGCAGGATTTGCCCTTTCGTTGAGGTAGGTGGACGCAGATGGTCGCTCCTTCGCACAAGGGGAAACTCGGCTCCAGGCTGCCAAAATTGCACGCCATCGGAGTTGCTGTTTTTAATAGTCTGGAACCAGTTCCAATTCCAATGACTTTGCATCCTCGTTTTTGCATCCCAAACATTCTCTAACATCCACTTGCGCAATGCAGCTCGCCGGATCATTTGAGGCGGGTCCCGGAACGGATAGTGTCGAACAGGAATTTTTTCCTTGGCGGGAAAACCAGAATTTCGCGGGCATCCCTCGTTCGGGAGCCAATGCATACTTGATCTATAGCGAAAAAGGCGAGTTTCTCCTGGATGGATGCCCACCATATAGTGACGCAAACGTTCAAACACCGGTTTTGATCGGTCCATAAGACTAGCCTCGCCCGACAGCCAGAGCCTCAAATGATCGGTCGTAAACCAGAAATTGTAGTATTGTATGAACACTGCATGCTCATGCGAATCACATTGAGTAGACAGAAATATTCTGGGAGATATATGGTAAATCTCATCCGCATCGGCCATGCAAATCCAGTCACCATTTCTAAATCGTTGTCGAAACAGAGCAAATACATATCCGCGAATGGGGTCCTTGAAGAGAACCTCCTCCCGACAACATGTTATTCGGCCTTTGTAGCGACACTCATAGTCTTGAATGATTTGGTAGGTTTCATCAAGACTACCTGTGTCGTATATAAACAGCTCATCGGCCCACTCCAAAAATCCTCGGAGTGTTTCAGCGATAACGTCCCCCTCTTCCCGAACTGTTAAAATCACAATGATTCTCATCTCTTTGCTTTCATGCAGCCGGTTGGGATCCTCCAAGCAGCGATTCATACAACTCAATATAACGGCGGGCATTCAACTCCAGCGAGAACTCGGCCGCAGCCACACGCACTCCTTCCCAGCTACAGCTTGACCACAGTTGCCGGTCATCAATCAGTCTTGAAATGCAAGCCCGCAGATCTGCGCTGTCCCACACTGCTGCCAGCAACCCCGTCTGTTCATGCCGGACGGTGTCCACAATGCCGCCCGCACCAAACGCCGCAACTGGCGTCCCGCAGGCAATGGCCTCCAATGCCGTCTGGCCAAAGGCCTCCTCCAAAGATGGCATCGCGAAAACGTTGGCCGCATTGTAGGCCAGCGCCATCAGGTGTTCGCTGTCCAGATTTCCCAAATGCAGGTGGGGGATTTCCTCCAACCGGGGCGGAAAGTTCTGTCCCCATGTCAATAGGAATGGCTTCACTGTCATGCCCATGAGCGCCTCAACCAGATGGTTCATGCCTTTGCGTTTGTCATCCACGGAGGCGGCGGCAAAAGCTACCACCGGCGCATCTTGGGGAATTCCCAGGACTGACCGGGCAAAGGCGCGATCCAGCGGGCGATACACTTCCGTATCCAAACCATAGTGAATAACCGAAATCGGCAGGCCGGCCAGCAAGCTGCTTTTCCTTGCTTCCGCCGCCAGCCAATGACTGTCAGCCACAATATGCAACTTTCCTTTAGGCCTGCCCGCAAAGGCGGCCTTGCGGCGCTCCCAGCCTTTCCGGGAAAAATCCCGTTCTCTACTCAACTCTATCTTGGGGCAGTGGCCGCAAGCCTCATGAAAACGGGTGCAGCCGCTGGCATAAGAACATCCGCCGGTAAAGCTGGCCATTTCGTGCATCGTCACAACCACTGGCAAACCGTCGGGAATGGATTGGAACAATTTCGGATAATCAATGAAGTTCCAGGCAAATTGCACGTTCAACACATCCGCTTGGGGAAGGCTGGCCAGTTCGTCGCCGCCATGTTCCGAACGGTCATCAAACATGTCTTCCCGAATTCCTGACCGACGTCTCTGCCAGCGCAGCCAGTTCCGGCGCAAAATACGCCGGGCCCGGATGCCCAGACTGAACGGCGGGGTAAAGGTTTTAACCGCTGCGTCGTCGGTCATCTTGAACCGCACCCACATTTGCGAATCCACCCCAAGGCGCAACAAGGCGGTGTGCTGCCGGTAAGCAGCAATGCTGGCGCCGCCAAAATTATCGTATGTGGCGAGATGAAGGATTTTCATTTCACTTACCAATGCTAACTCCGGCCAAGGCACCGTCGAACAATCCCCTTGGCGCGGAATTTTGCCATGAACAGCCGGCCTTCCAGCGTCAGCCCATGCGTGCCGCAGAAATGCAGGAAGCCGGCGCGCTCTTTTTTTGTTTCCGGGCTGGCCTTGAAAAGATGCTGATAACGGGCGCGATAAACCTGATATGCCTTTTGGAATGCCGTGCGATTTTCCCCGCTGAAATCAAATTCCCAAGAGGCGGAGGTCCAGCCGACCACCTTCTCAACCACCTCGAAAATGAGCTGGCCATGGGCCTTGGCAAGAAGTTCCGCCGGCGTCAGCCTCGGCATGGCTGTTTCCAGCGCGTCCATGTAAGTTCCAAATGGTATGCGGTAGAGGAATGGGTAATGGGGAGAACGCGCCGCGCGATTTCCGTCGCAGCCACTGTAAGTCAGCGCCCGCGTCATCGCGCCGAAATCAAAGCAGCAGATGCCCAGTTCGCGTGAGAGTTCAAAGCCGATGATTTTTGCACCGCCACCCAGGGAAAGGAAAAGCGTGTCCAGCCGGTTGTCGCTGACAAATTTTCGCAAGTCCTCTTTTACCAGATCCAGATTGGCGTCAAGATTTCGCCCGTCATTCCGAGCCTGATGAAAAAAAATCTCCGCCTTCTCCGGCCAGTAATCGGCCGACGCCTGCTTGAATTCAGGGGTTTGAGCGAGAATCTCAAGGACGCTGGCTTCCGCGCCAGCAAATCCGATTCGTCGTCCCCGGCAGTATTCCTTGAATTCCCGCTCAACCCATGTCAGGAAAATGACGGAGGTTTCCTTGTTTGGGTTGCGGTGCGTGCCCGGCGATCGGTTGAGCTTCAATTTTTTGACCAAGTGTTCATTCGGCCAGTTTCGCTCATGGAAATCCACATAGTCGGCCTGCTCATAAACTTTCCAAAGCCGTTCGGCATGTTTTGGCCCCAGTCCCGGATTTCCGGAGTGCTGGGTGCCCGACAATGGGCCGTCGCCATATTCCGAACCATCCAGTTGATCCAACTGATTGTCTTGATAGGTCAAAAGATATTTTAGCTCGACATCACCCATGCGCAGGAAGCAAAACGGACGTTGAACCAGCATCAACTCGGAAAGGCGCTTCGCCTCCTCCAATCGTTTGGCATAAAGTCCGCAATTCAGCCCGGCTTAAATCTTTCTGCTTCCGTGTCCGATGCTGCGTAGCTAGTTTCGCCCGTAATTCCTTGATGTTTGCGCTGGCAAACTCCGGCTTTTCGGCGAGCAACTTTGCCAATGCCCGATCAACTTCCGCATCTCGTTTGGAAAAACGGTCGCAAATCTCTTCGGAGACGCCTTCGATTTTGAAATCACCTCGTGCCTGATTTTGAATTTGATAGCCGAAACCCCGCAATTGGCGGGCAAGCTCATGGTAATAGACGTTCTCGACGAATTTTCGCGCCCGCAACAATTCGTAATTTTGCAATGCCTTCCACCGTTGCTCCACCGGATCAAAGGTCGCGTTGAAGACGACACAATGAGTGTGCAAATGAGGGTCGAGGGCGCGGGAGGTGTCATGGGTGAACAACGCCGCCGCAACATTGCCAGTGGAACGGTCGCCATGCCCGCCTCCAGTCCTAACGCGGGTTGCCGCAAAGGTTTCAAGTTCCCGCAATGCCAACCGGACAGCGTGTGTGTGCGCTTCGACGATTCTTTCATCCGCCCCTGTCAGCGCTACGACGGAAACCGATTTTGGCGGCGAGAATGTGAAGTCGTAAAATACCCGCCGGTTGACCTCCTCTTTTCCATTTCCGATCCGCACCGTGTTCAGCCGTTGCGTCAAAGTCTCGCCTGTGGCCGGATGCTGGTTTTCACAGAGCCGGAGGAAATCATCCGCGCGAACTTTGCCGGACAAGCCAAGCTGTTCCGCGCCCGCCCCGATCCACTGGCCGGCCACGCGTTGTCCTTCATCGTAGTAATCGCCAACGCACAGGTGTTCCTCAAAGTATTCCCTGGCGTTCGTCAAATTGTATTGGGTCTTGGCCGTCAGCACAGGAAACAGCCTCCCAAATGCCGGCCTTCATTTTGTGTAAAGATTACACAAAACGACCGGGGCAAACTGCTTCACTGGTCGGCATGATAACGAACCAGTCCGCGTCATTGGAAAACAGCCGGGTGAATGACTCTGCGGCACTTCCATGAATCCGGGCTTCGCAACGTCTGTGGAAAGTTTGGCGAGTTTGGCGGAGTTCGCCAGCCCGCCTGACACCGGCAATCCGACTTCTTTACGGATTCGTTCGCCAATGCCCTTCATGTAATTCAGCGGGGTGGTGTCCCGCCAGACGTGCTGGCTCATCGTGGACAAATCCAGAAAGCCTTCGTCAATGGACATCGGCACGATGACGGGCGCGTATTCTTCCAGAATCTTGAACATGGCCAGCGACAAACGCCGGTATTCATCGTAATGCGGTGGACAGAGGACGCCGGTTGGACAACGGCGTTTGGCTTCAAAACACGCCATGCCAGTGCTGATGCCGTATTTTTTGGCGATTCGATTGGCCGCAATGACGATGCCATCGCCTTTGCGTCCGCCCCCGACCCAGACAGGCCGTTCCTGCAATTTCGGATTGAGGGCGATTTCGCAGCTTGCAAAGAAGCTGTCGCCATCAACGTGCAGGATGCGGTTGGCCGGTCTCATGTCGCACCGCCGACTTTATTTTGCCAGCCGCATTTCCCAAGCAAACAAGTTGAAAATAGTTATTCACAGGGACAGCCAATGTCCAACCTCCCCCGTTAAGCTCCGGCGCATGAAATTGAATTGCGTCATCAACACAGCCGGAATCCTCAATCGCTTCGGTAATGCCTGGCTGATTAAACGGGCGGACGGGAAACACGAACTGGTGGGCGGAAATGCCAGTGATTTCACTGAAGCCAAGGAATGGGTTTCGCTGTTTGCCCATGAAATTGTTTTCAACCGACCACGAGGAAATCGCCATCCGGTTGACAGATCGAATCTGGTGAGCCAGCATTTGCGGGCTTAAATGAATGATTGCAGTCCATTTGATGAGGAACACGCCCACACTGAGATTCAGCAGGGCGCATTATCGTTGGTGGTTGGAAAACAAAACCGGCAGCGAATTGTTTCAATCAGCGTTAAACAGCCCGCTGCAAGAACCGTTGAAAATTTATCCGGTCGGCAATCTCGTCAACAATCCAAAAACAGATGATCCGCGCTGTATTGAACCGGCGCAGATTGACCGAGATATGTTTGAAAAACCTTGGTGGGGAAATTGATTTGCCCATGCAATCCAAACTTCTTGCCAACGGCCTCTCTAAAAGGACAAATCGTTGCCTTGCTGCCGCAGGCATCCCCATCGAAAAAGAATCCATCATTCCCGCTCTCAAGGCCGGGAAACTTTTCCCCTCGTTCTGGCCCCCCACCTACGGACGAGGCACTCACCACGAAGTTTGTCGCTGGGCGGGTATTGACCCCGCAACGGTGCCCTTCATTTGGGCCAACAAATTGCCCCCTTGTCTCGACAACGGCCTTTCATATCGAGCCAACAACTGTTTGAGGGACGCCGGGATTCTGCCCACAAAAAGAGATGTAATCAAATCACTCAAAAACGGCGACCTCATTCCCCGCAAACGCCCTGCCGGTTACGGCAAATCTACTCACGCCGAAATCTGTCGCTGGGCGGGGATTGATCCTAAAGCCATACTGAAAATTAAAAGCGTCAACGTCACCAAACCCGGCACCCCTATCAGTTTCAAGCCCCCCCCTGATTTTTATGCTCGATTTTATTCTGTAACTTGGACAGCCAATGTCTAACCACCTCTGTCATGCTTTTGACATGAGAAAAAAAATCATTCCAGTTTCAGATTGCAAGGGTCTATTACAAAGGGCAGGCCGTCAGATCGTCGCCGCCTTCGGCACGTCCCGCCTCGTCAGAAATCAAAATGGCCGCCACGAACTCGTCGGCGTCACGGCGGACGATTACGCCGCCGCCCACGAGTGGTGTTCGCTGTTCACGCACGAAGTTGTTTTCACATCCGCGCCCCGGCGAAATCCCGCCTTCGCCTTCGCCGAATAAATTTCTCCGTGCAGTGCGCGATTTTTTCCCGCATCCTGCGCAGACACTTGAGCGCGATGTTCCATGAAAATTGAAGACATCAAACCGGGCGTCCCGCTTACGGGACTTGAGCCTGCCGTCATCGGCAGCGTGGTCGCGGTTGTGCCCATCGCCGAGGGAACGGTGCAGGTGCTTTACAAAACGCCCGACGGCACGCTCAAAGAACGCCTCATCAATCGCGACGACGAACCGAACCTCATGGTTGCGACCACCGAACGCCCTTGGTCATTCGACGGCGACGGCGAAACTTTCAAGCTCGTGGTCGAGGCCAAGCGCATTGACCTCGCGTTTTTGTTCGATCCCATGATGGCCGTTCACACGTCCAACGTGGAGGCGTTGCCGCACCAGATCACGGCGGTCTATGAATCCATGCTGCCGCGCCAGCCGTTGCGGTTCGTCCTTGCGGACGACCCCGGCGCGGGCAAGACCATCATGGCCGGCCTCTACATCCGCGAACTCATCATGCGCGCCGATGCCCGCCGCATCGTCATCGTCGCCCCCGGCAGCCTCGTAGAGCAGTGGCGCGATGAAATGTTTGAGAAATTCGGCCTCGAATTTCGCGTGTTCACGAAAGACTTGGAAGCCGCCACGCCCAGCGGCAATCCGTTTGAAGACATTGACCATCTCATCGTCCGGCTCGACCAGATGGCGCGCAACGATGACCTTCCCCGCCCGATCCAAAGCAGCAATACACCTGTTAAAGGATTGGGCATTTTGGACCGATTTGACTGAAATACCACAACCCTTCCAAACGCAGGATAATTGGGTCAACAAGAGCAAAGAGGCCCTTGTATTCAAATGGCAATCCACACCGAGGAAAGCAGAACTTGCTTCATTACCTAAAGCCGCGCTGGTCGTGGTCCTAAAACACAAATTTCATAACATTTGAAGTTGGTTCAGAAGCTGGCGGTTCGGAACGGGGTAAAACTGCGGGGTCGTTCCCCTTAGACGGTGCGCCAAGGCGCTTTACTTTGAATGACTTCTCACCAAAACTGACATTATTCCTGAAACATATTTACGGATTTGTTAAATTTTAGATATGACTTACAAGGAACATATGGCACATCCCTGCCGGGTTGACGATTCGTCTTCATAGCCGGCAAGAATGGAAACGAGCGTTTTATCAGAGGCGTTACGTTTTAGCCGCGCCTGTCCAGCAACCCAATTAGCCTTGATTTCCGCCATGCGTTCGGGCTTTTCAAGGTCGGCAAGCGATTCGTTGCCGCACCAGTAGAATACATTGCCGTTAATTTTATTCGGTTTTTCGTAAGCCTTGGCCTCTTCAAATTTATCAGGATATTTTTCCTTCAAGCGAACCCATTCAATTTTTTGCTGATAAAAGCAGAAGAAGCAGCCAGATCGTGTGCGACCCCAATCGGTATAGCCGGGCATCCCCAAGCCAGCCTCTTGGAGGATGCGAACAATATCAGGGTAAGTTTTACCATCGTCACGGAAAGGAAAGACCGCCGTGATATTTGGTTTGTGGCTGATATAGCCAACGCGTTTTTCATCAGCGCGGATACCAATATAATTAAAACACGGATCTTCACCGATGTAGTCCTCAAATGGCTGCAGTTTGAGCATTTTGGTGCACCACCGCCGGTGGTTTGAAGGAATGATGTCACCATATACGGTATACCAATGATCAAAGCTTGTGGGTGGTGTTGTGCGGTGAACCGATTTGCCAAGATAAACTTCAAGCCGGTCAATATATTGCAGCGTCTCTGGAAGTTCTTTGCCAGAGTCGTGGAAAATATATTCCATGCCCTGAACACGGTCCCGCATATAAACAGCTAGGGCAATCGAGGTTCGCGGAGATGTGGCCTGAGTTGCTTTGCCCGCTGAATGATTTGCTCACGAGCTTGCTCGCTAGGCAACTCGCCAAGGCGGAATTGAAAAGCGAGGCGTTTCTCCAGACGTTGAAGCAACTCACTATATGCTCCGTTTAATTCGCGCAACGCAATATGAAGCTGTCGCACGAAAATCTGGGCTGCTGCTGCCTGACCAACCGCGCCGGGGACAAATGGTGTTAACCCGCACGCTTCTGGCAACTGATGCATCAATAATTTTACCGGCTCACGAGTATTAAACAAAGCATCGCGCGTAGCTAGTGCTACTGGTGAAAGCTGACGCGTGCGTTTCGTATATTCTGGCAAATCCACCGCGAACCGGCACAATGGCCGGACAATTTCCAAGAGGTGGGTTGGCTTCGACTTTGCGGGGGGGAGCGAAACCACCTGTCGCAAGCCTTCCAGAACTTCCGCGCGCAATCCTTCAATACGACACCACTGTAATTCAAAGATTTCTGGAACTTTTGTGAGCCGCAGGAACATGTCTCCATTTACGTCCGCTACAAAGTTGTTGCGCTCATAGAAAGCTAATTCATGAGCATGAGCGGAAAAAAACACGGCGACGAATAGAGGCATCAGTCCTTGTCGCACTCCAAATGGGGGACGAGCCAAACCTTCATAGAGGTAAGGAAGAGAAATGCGCTTATCGGCAGAATTCTCTAATTCTTGACGAAGATAAGCAAAGATGTGCCGCAAATTGCAAGGATCTTCCTCCTTATTGTTAGGAAGATAAATGCCCCAAACGCTTTCGTTTTCACGATGCAAGAGTGCAGCGTGTAACACGGACAGATACATGGACATTTCCGGCGGATGTGTGCCTTCCGGGATGCCCAATTGACGTGCGTCGGATTGAGTAAGCACACGTTCAATGAGCCGCATCCGTGCGCCAGTCGCGGCAGAACTGGGCGCGTGACGATTTATCAGTTCGTTGTTGATGAGTGGACCAGATTTGCCAAACTCCTTGTCGCAGACATTGGAAAGTTCCCGTAGCAGGTCACGTCCGCAATGAATGCTTTCAAGAGGATGTCCGTTTTGAAACCACGTTAGCGTGCTAGAACTACGAAGGCGGTCGAGACCAACGAATTCTGCCAATCTACGTGCCAGCAGGTCGCGTGCATATTCCAGTTGGCGCGACACTTCCTCATTTGCGTAGCGGTCAGTGTTCAGTTCCGGGGTGTGGGTTGACACCCATTCCCAGCGTTGCGCGTCGAGGACAAAGCCTCTCAATTGCCGGAGTGGACGTGTAACTGCAATGAGTGTGAGGTCGTCGTCATTGGTTGATTTCTGCGCCAAGGCCAAAGTGATCTTGCACTCGGCCTCGTCTTCGCAGAGCGCAACTAAAATTCGTCCATCTGCGGTGGAACCTTCTCGACGCATCGAAAGGCGTTCAGAAAGCAATTCTCCAGCGATATACTCAACGTCAAAATGGCGTAGATTGCCTGTTTCAATATAGTGACGACGAGCCACTAACGCCCGCTGAGGAAGTTGAGCCTGCACGCTATCAGCCATGGAAAACTTTTCTGATACTTCACGGCGAGCCTGATCCAGCACCTTGTCCAAATCCACGCTGCTATAAGGCCAAACACAGTAACCGCGCAATTTACCTCGGAAAAAAATCCGGTGATTTTTGGTCAGCTTGGCGAGGACGTGGCGCACCTCCTTTTGTTTAAGCATATCCATCCCGGCCACCGCCAAAACCACCGCATCTTCCGTGGGACGCAAGTCATCAGTGCCCAGCACATTGAGGAGTCCGATAGTCTTGAGAATCTGCTGGTCTAACTCTGGCAAGTCTACCGATGAATCCAGCACCGCTTCAATAGCCGGCCAGCGGGTTCGATAACTCGTTTGCGAAAGTCGCTGGCCAAGATTCGCGCGCACATAGTCAAAAAATTGCGGAAGGCGGAGCCATGTGGCGGCACTTAACGGGCGTTCATTGAATGCGCGAAGGCCAAACGGTTCATGTGAGAAGAGAAAGTTGAATAACGAACGCTCGTGTTGTGCGAATCGCTGAAAAAATCGGAATGCCACCGGCAATAATACTGGATCAATAGGGAACAGCTTCGGCGCTAACGCTCGCCAAAGATGAGCTGAATTGGCGGCACCAAGCCAACGTTCCCGGCACGCTTGCTCGGCGACTTGTATGCCCTCTGCGAGCAACGCCTTTGGCACCCGTTCAGTATCTACACGCAATGCTGCTGCAATCAGTTCGGCTGTTTGGTTAAGCGGTTGCACGAATGGGATTTCTTCGAAGCGTCCGGCCACTTTGTCCCATTCCTTTTGTGCACTTGCGGAGAGTTGCGCCGCATAAGAAGAAAATGCGACATGAAAAAGACAGATAACAATGAATGGGTGAGAGCCGCTGCGTTGGGCGAACTCTGCCAAACGCTGGAGCAGCATTATGTCTTGCGCTTCAGGATGCAGCGCTGCGTGTTCCAAAAACTTCCCAGCCTCGTCAAGAATAAGCAGGATGCCTTCTGTCACTCCGCGCTCTATTAATTTAGCCGTGACAATTTCAAGCAAGTCGAGCACCTCATTATCCGAAGGTGAGCTTTCTGGTGCTTGGAACTTTTTCAGCCGCGTGTGGAGCGCGGGCGGCAGAACTTTTATCATTCGTTCCGTGAGGCTCGTTGCCAGTGCGCGTAGAACTGCTGCACCAAGTGCTTCGCGAGACCCGGTGAGCAGCACGGGGAGAAACTTTCGGTCATCGAGTTCCGGGCAACGACGAATGACTGTATTGCGAAGTGCAACCGGCAACCCACCATATCCGTCTTTCTTGCCTCCAAACATGTTCCCGGTTGGCGGAGGGCAACTCTTGGTCAGTTCTTCGTAATAATTCATTGCCAAATTCGCCGCGAATTCATGTTCAACTCATTGACCGGCTGGTGGTGCAACCACCATTCTCCGCAACACCCGGTTGCCACAAGTATTGCGGCAAATATCTCAAATGAAACCCAAAACCAAAATGATGAGATTTGTGTCAATTGGCGAAACTGGCGGATTCAGATTTCAAGTTTCAAGTTTCAGCGTCTCAGTTTTTTGTAACAATCTTTCCGCTTTCCAGCCGGATGATCCGGTCGCAGCGCTCCAGCGTGCTCAACCGGTGGGCGATGGTGATGATGGTCAGGGTTCCCTGCAACCGGTGAATGGTTTCCATGACGGCGAGTTCTGTCTGGTGGTCCAGCGCGCTGGTCGCCTCGTCCAAAATCAAGACCTGCGGACGATGGTAAAGGGCGCGGGCCAGCCCGATGCGCTGGCGTTGTCCGCCGGAAAGCCGCACGCCCCGTTCGCCGACGGTCGTTTTGAATCCTTGCGGCAGTTCCCTTTCGATGAAGTCCAGAATTTGCGCCCCCAGGGCCGCGTCGCGCAAGGCCGCCTGGCTTGCCTCCTTTGGCTCCACGCCAAAGGCGATGTTCGCCTCAACGGTGTCATCCAGCAGATAAATCTCCTGCGGGACATAGCCGATCATCCGCCGCCATGAAGCCATGTTGTTTTCGGCCAGCGGCTCGCCGTCCAGCCGCATGACGCCGGTCTGCGGCGAATGCAGGCCCAGGATTAAATCCACGAGCGTGGATTTGCCCGAACCGGACGGGCCGGCAATCCCCACCGACTCGTTCCTGGCAACGACGAGATTGAAATCCTTCAAGACCGGCGAGTTCGCAGCGGGGTATTGGAAGGTAATGTGTTCCAGCCGCAGCTCCCGATTGAAGGAAAGCGGCGGAGCAGGCGGAATCGCGGCCGGTCTGGCCGTGGAGGTTTCCTCTTCTATGTCGAGAATCTCCTCTTCCAACTGGTTTAGGGTGTATTTATTGGCCGCCACGGTGACCAACTGGCTGTAGAGAAGCTGGAGCGCCGGCAGAAGCTTGTATGCGGCAAAGGCCATCACCGAAAGGTTGGGAAGGATGTCGGAGAAGGGACGGCCCCGGAATGCCAAAACCACCACAATGGACATAAGCCCGCCAAAGGCAATCGGTTCAATCAGATAGCGGGGGCCGTTGCTGTAGATGGGGACTTTGCCCTGAAAGTGGCCGATGCGGGCGGAATGCTCCAGCGCCTTGTCCATGAAGTAACGGCTTTTCCCATGGACCAGCACGGTCTTGATGCCTTGGAGAAGCTGGCTGGTGTTTTTCCAAAAGCCAAGATTATGCAACCGGAGCCCTTCCCCAACCGCCCGCGTCCGGGGACGCAGCCAGAGAAACATCAGCAGGTAAAATCCGCCAAAGACCACCACTGCCATCACCGCCACAAGGGGCTGAACATAAAACATCGCGCCGACCAGCAGCACCACCAGCACCAGCCGGGTGAGTATTTCCCCGATCGGCATCAGCACGTTCTGGATGAAGGTCTGGATATCCTGGAGCCTTTGATTCAACTCGGCGGAATTGCGGCGCAGGAAAAAGGCGTAGGGCTGGCTGACGTAGGATTCAAACAGCCGGCGCTGGAGCCAGTGGCAGAATCCGTAGGCGTAGCGTATCCGCAGGTTTTCGCTTATCAAGTTCCCCACGCTGGCCAGCACCAGCATGGCGATGGCAAAACAGCCGGCCACGACCAGCAGATGATTGGTGCTCATCGGCGGGAGGTAATGCAGCAGCCAGCCCCCGACCTTGGATTTGCGGATGCGCCCGGGGTCGTCGGCCAGGGCAAAGAACGGGAACACGCAGGTGACACCGACCAACTGGAGCAGGCCGTTGAACATGATCAGCCCCAGCATGCACAGCAGCCTGAGCCGGCCATACGGCAGCGCCATGCGGTAACAGCGGGCAAGCAGGCGGAGGAAGGTGAGCAACATGGTTGGTGGGAAATTCCGAAGCGTTGAAATGCTAAAAATCTGAAATTCAGCAGGTCAAATTGCCTTCCGTTTTCAGGATTTCAGCGCGCAATTTGTCTGGCCTCCAGCCTCCGCCTTCTGGCATCTGGCTCCTGATTATCTGGAGACAGGCTGCCGCACGTGGCCACCCGGGGAAATATTTCCCGGAAGCCACCTGGCGTATGTCAAATTCCAGCTTCAGTTCCAACGGTCATCGGGCCGCGCCATTGCGGCCTCCCAAAATGGTCATCATCAGCGGCAAAATCCGCTTTACGTTTTTCTCCCAACTGCGGAGCATTTTGACGCGGGCAAGGGCAAATTTGCGTTCCTCGTCCGGAAGCTTCTGCGCCTCGGCGGCGACGCGCGCCAGCCGGGACCCGCTGTCCTCAAAATTGTTGAGAATCTGCTGGCGCAGGAAACGACCGGCCAGATTGCGCAGTTCGGCCACGGCCTCGTAATGGGCGCGGCGGTCCGCCGCCACATAGACCGTCCGCACCGCCCCCAAATCCAGCAGGTAGCGCAGGCCCTGGCTGGCCGTCCCCTTGCTCAGGTTCAGACGCTCAAAGAACTCGTCCTGCGGCAGGGGGCGCGGGGAAACGAAGAGCAGGCCGTAGATTTCGGCCACGGAAGGCGGCTGGCCCAGCGCGCGGGAAAGCTGCACGAACAGATGGATGACCTCAACCTCCACCGGGTTCAGGGGGGCGGCCCCCGCCGGCCGGTTCTCCACGGAATTCCTCTTCATGGGCGGGAGCATGGCAGATTCTCTGGTTTGTTCAATAAAAAATGAATAAATAATTTGCACCGGCCCGCCAGCGGCTGTTCCCGGCCGGTTTGTGAAGGCGTGGCGGAACCAGTCCAAGACACTTGCTGACAGGTGAGATGCAGGCTATTTTTCCCGCATGGCGGCTATGAACCAATTGGCGGCTTCCGCGATCGTCCTTTCTTTGGTCGGACCCTTGGTTTCCCCACGCTCAATCGCCTCTGAAACGGCGGCGGTCAACATTTCCGGATATTACGCCATTGGCTATGTCAATGGTTTCGTCGGGTTCTCATTCACGCCCGCGGCCAGCATCGCTGTAAACAATGTCAGCTACCTGTCTGCGGGTGCGAACGCGACCCCCAGCATCACCTTCTGGTCTGGCGCGAACGCCCTTGCGACCTACGTTTTGCCGCCGGGTGTCGCGAGCGCCCAGTGGATCTCCTATACCAACACTCCGCTCATCCTGAATGCGGGAACCACCTATTCGATCACTCTGCAAAACGGCTCCCAGCCCCTGCTCTTTTATGAGAGCTACCCGCAGGGAGCCGCTCCGAACGGACAGTTTCTCCCGTCTGCGCAAATCGCCAACTACAACGGCCTGGTGACTGGAGCTTCTTCACCGGACTTCTTTCCGGACATTAATTTCGAGTATCTGCTTATTCCGCAGTTAAGCGCTGTCCGTCAAGGATCAAATGTGATTGTCTCTTGGCCCGCCTCCGCAACTGTTTTCTCACTTCAGCAGACACCCAGTCTAATCCCGGCGGCTTGGCTCAACATCACCAATCTCATCAACACGACGGACAACGTCAACAGCGTCACCCTTCCCGCAACCAACCGCTCCGCTTTCTTCCAGCTCGTCTCGCCTGCAACGTTTCCAGGCGATTAAGCGAAGGGCCGCCGAAACCGGTGCGGCAAATGTCCGGTTCCACGTCAAGGCAGGCGTCCAGCAAACACTTCGTTTGCGCGGGCGTGAGAATTCCGGGCGGCTTTTCATCCAGCCGGGGCAAATCCACGGCAAGGGCGGGATTTTCCCGGATATATTTCCGCTTTACGGCAAATGCAAAAAACGTCCGCACGTCAACCAAGTAACTTCGCTTCGTCGAGGATGCCCAACCGTTTCGGCTGATATATTCCTCAATTTCCGCAGCGGAAATTGAGGCAATAGTTTTTTCACGCCGATTTATTAAAAATCGGTTAATGGACGCCCGCAACGTCCGCAAATATCGCGGGCGCAAGCCAGCCGCTTTCTTTGCCGTAAGAAATTCCGCCGCTACCGCGCCAAGCGGAATCGAGGGCGGAATTTTGCCGTGACGTTCAATAAAATCCACGGCGGCGGGCAAATTCCAACCGAGCTTGCGCAGACGATCCAACTGATAGCCTAAACTGGCGCGTTCGCTTGGCGGAATTGACGTAAAATGTATTCCGTAAGCATGGCGGTCGGCTTCCTGTTGCCGGGCGAAGCGTTCAGCGGCTTCTTTGGTTTCAAAAAATTTCCGTTGGCGCTTTCCGCTCGTGCCGCGCGGATCGTTGACGCGCCAGCGGATTATTCCGTGATTTTTTACTTTTTTGATCTTCATTTTCGCTGCCTTTCGCTGCCTTGAAAAGCAACCGAAGATGACCGTAAAGGGTAGAAGTGAGTCGAAGCGGTTAGCGGGATAGAATGCCCGCAAACACTAGCTTTTATGCGTCAAACCCTGCCTTTTGCACTTAAAACCAAATGGTGCCCACGACAGGACTTGAACCTGTATGATTTTACTCACTAGAACCTGAATCTAGCGCGTCTGCCAATTCCGCCACGTGGGCAACAACGACTCACAGCCATTTTATACGCGGTGCCACGCCTTCGGGCAAGTCAATTATGCAAACCGGTGTTTACTGGACCTTGATGATATAGAACGACTGGGGCGCGTTTGGGTCTGTGGGGATGGGGTAACTGAAATTACCACCGCCATCGAACTGGTTGGTGGCGGTCACCGTCCACTCTGACAAGGGCAACGCCACGTTG
>Ga0181525_10000400_pt1 | contig 38104 bp, 34 predicted proteins | sample PEATcosm2014_Bin_48_FD_121100 | JGI IMG/M metagenome (GOLD analysis project Ga0181525, IMG submission 121100) | Peatland microbial communities from MTU Mesocosm Facility, Houghton, MI, USA - PEATcosm2014_Bin06_10_metaG | ecosystem: Environmental > Terrestrial > Soil > Wetlands > Peat | place... | reverse complement strand
CGTGGAAATCGAGGAGGTAAAGAACGTGGGTGGAGTCGCGGTGGGCGTGGCCAGCGAAGAACCTGCCTGCAAGCGCGTGGATGAATGGAAACGCCAGCGCCTCATCGGCGTCGGCGCGGACTACATCGTTCCCAACTACCTGTGTGGCGAAGAGCTGTTCTCTTCGCTTTTTCCCGCCTAAATGCCGCTTAGCGCCGCGGAAATTCTGCAGGCCTTCCCGAAATATTCGGCGCTGGTGGTGGGCGATATCTGTCTGGATCGCTGGTGTACCTACGATCCCGCGGCGGCGGAGCCTTCGCGCGAAACCGGCATTCCCCGAGTCGGCGTGGTATCCACTAGCGTGGCGCCCGGCGGGGGCGGAAACGTAGCCAGCAACCTGGCGGCGCTCGGCGTAAGCCGGTCCGCTGTGCTGGGCGTGCTCGGCGACGATGCTTTTGCGCACGAACTTACGCGCTCGCTCAACGCGCGCGGGATCTCGACCGACCTTTTGGTGCGCTCGGACAAAGCACAGACGTTCACCTATACCAAACTGATTAACGCGGCCACCGGAATGGAAGATGCGCCGCGCGTGGATTTCATCAATACTCGCCCGCTGGCGGATTCGGTGGAGCAGGAGGTGATGGAATATTTGCGGGAGTTCGCGGTATCGTTCGACGTTATTTTCGTCTCCGATCAGGCGGATACCCGGCGGGGTGGAGTGGTAACGCCCGGGGTACGCGCCTTGCTGGAGGACCTGGCGGCGGCCAACACCCAGAAAATCGTCTGGGCGGACTCGCGCGTCCGGGTGGAACGTTTTCGCAACATGATCCTGAAGCCCAACGCTCACGAAGCCAGCGCGGCATCCATCGGGCTGTTCGGCGAAGTGGATTACCAGCGCTTGCGCAGCCATGCCAATTCGAAGCTGATGTTTGTGACCAAAGGTTCCGAAGGGGTGGTGGTGGTGGAGGAGGGCGCCGAGTCTCTGGTGCCGGCCTTTCAGGTGGGCCATCCGGTGAATGTTTCGGGCGCCGGCGACAGTTTTTCGGCCGGTGCTGCGCTGGCTCTGGCCATCACAGGCTCGGCGTTGGAGGCGGCGCGTTTCGGCAACCTGGTGGCATCCATCACGGTGCAGAAGCGCGGTACCGGAGTGGCGAGTCCGGAAGAAGTTTTGGCCGCGTCGAGCGCATGAGCGCGCTGGCTCTCGACATCGGCGGCACTAAATTCAGCGCGGCAGTGTTTGAGGAGCAGCGGGTGCTGGAGCGCGAATCGCATTCCACCGATCGTGCAGGCGGCCGCGATTGGATGCTGGCCAGGATTGCCGATGTCATACGAAGCCTGGGTGCGCGCTATCTCTTCGATTCCTGCGGCATCGGCTTCGGCGGCCCCGTGGATTTTGAACGCCAGCGCGTGATTTTGTCCACGCACGTGGAGGGGTGGAACGATTTCGATCTTCCGGGCTTTTTAACAAATTTGCTCGGCTTTGTTCCGGTAATGGATAATGACGCCAATGCCGGAGCGCTGGGCGAAGCTCTGTTCGGCGCGGGGCGCGGCTACCGTCCTTTGTTCTATCTCACGCTTTCCACCGGAATAGGCGGAGGCATTATAACCCACGCCGCGATGCGCGACGATTGCGTTTATCGCGGCGCCGATTCTTATGCCGGTGAGATCGGTCATCTGACTATTCGGCCGGATGGTCCCGAGTGCCTGTGCGGGGCACGCGGCTGTTTCGAGCGGATGTGCTGCGGATTGTGGCTGGAACGGGATCAGGGGCGTCCGGCGAGCGAACTGCTGCGCGATTCCGGATTCGTGGAACGCTACGTGGTCGATCTGGCGCTGGGGCTCAAGGCCGCGATCATGCTGTTGAATCCGGCGCGCATCGTGATCGGCGGTGGCATTGCCAAAGCCGGCGATCGATTGTTTGGGCCCCTGCGGGCTGAATTGGGACGGGAAATGACAGGCTGGTGGCGCGCGCGCATCGACGTGGTCCCGGCGGAACTCGGCGACGACAGCGTCCTGTGGGGCGCTATGGCATTGGCTACGCGGCGGACAGATTGAAATTGCCTGCGTTTTATCCGATTCTGGATACCGACCGGGTTCCCGCGATTCCAGCGGCTGAGGCGCTGCTCGAAGCGGGCGCGCGCATTCTCCAGTACCGCCATAAGAGCTTCTTTTCGCGAACGGCTTTTGAAGAAGCCGCGCGGATCGCAGAACTTTGCCGGCAGGCGGGAGCGCTGTTCATCGTGAACGATCGCGCCGATATAGCAGCGTTGCTGCACGCCGGATTGCACTTGGGCCAGGAGGATCTTGCGCCGGCCGATGCGCGCCGCATCCTGCCCGCCGGAAGCGCTATTGGATTTTCGACGCACAACGAAGGGCAGTTGCGCGCGGGCCATCTGGAGCCGGTGGATTACCTGGCGATCGGGCCTATTTTTGAAACCGGATCGAAGCTAAATCCCGATCCGATGGTCGGCTTGGAAGCGCTTGGGGCTTGGCGCGCGCTCACGCAAAAGCCACTCGTTGCAATCGGCGGCATCACCCGCCAATCGGCGCCGCGGGTTTTCCAGGCGGGAGCGGATTCAGTGGCCATACTCGGCGACCTGATTCCGAATCCTTGCACAGCGGCTGCGTTGCGCGCGCGAGCAGAGGAATGGATCGCGATTAGTGATGATGCTCGTGCTCGTGATGCGCCACAACAATAGTGCACGGAGCGTCGCATTTGGCGTGCTCGAACTGAATTGTAGTGTGATGGATTTCGTGGTGGCCAAGTACGCCGTTGATGCGGGTCAGGATGGCGTTGCTCTCCGACGGCGGCATATCTTCAATCAGCACGTGGCAGCTCAAAGCGTGCGCGCTCGAACCCAAGCTCCAGATGTGCAGATCGTGAACGTCGATCACGCCGTCGATTTCGCGCATCGCCGAGGTCACTTCGTTCAGTTCCATGCCGCGCGGTAGCCCTTCCAGCAGCACGTTGAGCGATTCCTGGATAATGTCCCAGGCGGTCCAGACGATGAGAATGCCGATCAGGACGGACAGCACCGGGTCGATCATCGTGAACCCCGTGAAGTGAATCGCAATGGCGCCTGCGACGATCCCGGCCGAACTGACGGCATCGCCCAGCATGTGAACGAAGGCCGCGCGGATGTTCAGGTCGTGATCTTTATCGCGGTGCAATCCCCACATGATGCCGCCGTTCAACGCGAGCGCCGCGACCGCAACCCAGAACATGGTCCACTCTTCGATGTGCCTGGGATGCAGGAAACGCTGCCAGGCTTCATAGAAGATAAAAACGGAAATGGCCACCAGCGTGAGCGCATTCACGAACGCCGTCAGCACTCCAGCGCGGTGATAGCCAAACGTCTTCACGCTGTCGGCCGGCTTGGACTGCATGTACAGGCCGATTGCGGCCAGCACCAGCGCCAGCGCATCGGTGAAATTGTGGCCGGCATCGGAAACCAGCGCCAGGCTTCCCGAGCGGAAGCCCGCAACCGCTTCCACGGCAACGAACAGGAGTGTGGCGAAAAACGACCACTTCAGAACCTTCGCTGTTCCGTGATGATGGGCGTGGCTGTGCAATTTATCCCTTTGCTACATTTTACCGCGTAGCGGGATGCTGAGAAATGTATCCCCCGCGGGCGGACCCCTGGCGCGGAACGGGCGTCAGCACGCGGCCGTCAATAGCGTTAGCGCGGCTTGGCGTAGCGCAAAGTAAACATCGCGCCGTTCAACCAGAATTCATCGGGATTAGTGCTATACTTGCGCGAAGGCCACAGCCGTGAACCTTGCGAGGCTGGCGATTTTGGAGGTGAACTATGAAAGGCGCGCTCAAAATGGCCGGACTAATCGCGCTCGATGTCATAGCGATAAATATTATAGGGGTCACAGTTCAGGCAGCTACACCTAGGATGCCCACGTTCCTCGCTCGACGCGACTATCCCACGGGAATATTTGCCAATCAGCTTCAAGTCGGCGATACCAACGGCGACGGAATTCCGGATTTGATCACTCTTCCCGCGTATTTGAACGGCAGTGTCAGCGTGCAGCTCGGCAACGGCGATGGAACCTTTCGACCAGGTCCTACCAGCGATACGGGAGCGTACGTCGCTTACTCGTTCGCTGCCGCCGATCTAAACACCGGTGGAAAGGTAGATTTAGCAATAGCAAACTTAAACGGCATCGTTGTATGCGCAGGCAACGGTGATGGCACCTTCCAATCGGGGGTACTGTATCCCATCAACGATAGTGTGGCCTTCCTGGTGGCGGGTGACTTCAACGGGGACGGGATCTTGGATATTGCGGCAGCTGGAAACAGCGGCGTCTGGTTATTGACCGGAAAAGGGGGCGGAACCTTCAATACAGCGGTGCTAGCCGTCGCTCTGCCCGGCTCCGCGAAGATGTCCACAGCGGATTTCAACGGCGACGGGGAGCTCGATCTTGCTGTAGCTTTGGGCGGTGGCTTCGCCGTCCTGCTTGGCAACGGCAACGGCACGTTTCAAGCGCCGCAAACCGTGAACGTGCCTCAAGGACCCATCTCCGAGGTCGTGGCTGGCAAGCTAACCAGAGATGGCCCGCCTGGTATTGCAACCGGTGAAAACTGCAACTGCGTGCTGCTCTACTTTGGCAATGGGGTCGGAGGGTTTACGGGTCCCAAGCAACTCAACATACCGTGGGCTACCGGCTGGGGTTCCCTAGCATTAGGCGAAAGTCCTGCTTTGCGTTATGCTGCTTTTGGAGGAACACGCGCAAAACGGAGTTCGGCTCGAAACGGTTCCTGGTTGGTTTGGTGGTGCGCGCCGCACCCTTTGCGCTTTTGAGGAACGCGCGCAAAACGGAGTGCGGCTCGAAACGGTTCCTGGTTGGTTTGGTGGTGCGCGCCGCACCCTTTGCACTTTTGATGAACGCGCGCAAAACGGAGTGCGGCTCGAAACGGTTCCTGGTTGGTTTGGTGGTGCGCGCCGCACCCTTTGCGCTTTTGAGGAACACGCGCAAAACGGAGTGCGGCTCGAAACGGTTCCTGGTTGGTTGGTGGTGCGCGCCGCACCCTTTGCGCTTTTGGAGGAACACGCGCAAAACGGAGTGCGGCTCGAAACGGTTCCTGGTTGGTTTGGTGGTGCGCGCCGCACCCTTTGCGCTTTTGATGAACGCGCGCAAAACGGAGTGCGGCTCGAAACGGTTCCTGGTTGGTTTGGTGGTGCGCGCCGCACCCTTTGCGCTTTTGGAGGAACACGCGCAAAACGGAGTGCGGCTCGAAACGGTTCGTGGTTGGTTTGGTGGTGCGCGCCGCACCCTTTGCGCTTATTGATGACCACGGCATTTATCTGCGTTACCTGCGGGGCGCAGTTTCCCCCGTCCGCCGACCCGCCGGCGGCGTGTCCCATTTGCACGGATTCCCGGCAATTCGTCGGTCTCGACGGGCAAAAATGGACCACCCTCGAGGCACTATCCCGGAAAGACGAACTTTCCCGGAAGCATCACAACATTATCCAAAAACAGGAAGCGAATCTGTACTCCATCCACACCGAGCCTCAGTTCGCGATTGGAGAGCGCGCGTTTCTGCTCCAAACCCCCCAGGGTAACGTGCTTTGGGACTGCCTGGCGCTTCTGGACCAGCCGACCATCGAAGCGATCCGCGGGCTTGGCGGCATTGCAGCCATCGCGATTTCGCATCCGCACTACTACACGACCATGCTGGAGTGGAGCCTGGCGTTCGACAATGCGCCTATCCATCTTCATGCAGCCGACCGGCCATGGGTGATGCGGCCGCATGCCAACATTCAACACTGGACGGGCGATAGCAGGAATCTACTCGCCGACGCGATCCTTATTCATACTCCCGGCCATTTTGACGGCTACCAGGTTCTCTATTGGCCGGGAGGCGCCGATGGAAAGGGCGTTTTGCTGTCCGGCGACCAGCCGCAGGTGTGCATGAACACCGGCTGGGTGTCGTTCATGTACAGCTATCCGAACTATATTCCTCTCGGGGCCCAAGCCATTCAGGAAATCGTACGGCGGCTGGATCCTTACGAATTCGATCGCATTTACGGGGCTTTTCCGCAGAGAACCGTGGCGGCCAAGGCGAAAGAAATAGTGCGGCGCTCCGCCGAGCGATTTATAAAAGCGATCGCGAACCGGCATCCTGATAAAATGTGAGGCGCTGAATTGACGGCCCACCGGAGATGGCCGAGAGGAGACAGATGACCTATGCGTAAGCTCGCGGCGATGCTGTGCGTAATGAGCGCTTCCCTGACCGCACAGTGGCCGAATCACCCTACCCCGGGATTGCCCCGAAATCCCGATGGCAAAATCAATCTCTCCGCTCCGGCCCCCCGCTCCGCGGACGGCAAGCCGGATCTTTCCGGTGTGTGGATGGCCAAGAATTCCAATTCGCTGTTCTACGTCACTCAAGACCTCAAGCCCGGGGAGATACGGCCCTGGGCGGAGGCCATTTACAAACAGCGCGCCGACGATTATCGCAAGGACACGGACGGCATCCGGTGTCTCCCGCCTGGTCCGAAAGCCGGCATTGCTGTGGGTAACTTCCCAATGAAAATTATACAAATGCCGAATCTGGTGGTGGTGCTCTACGAATATCAGACAATTTATCGCCAGATTTTTACCGACGGCCGTGCAATGCCCGAGGATCCCAATCCCGACTGGATGGGCTATTCCATTGGAAAATGGGACGGCGACACACTGGTAGTAACCACCGCTGGTTACAATGACCGGTCCACGCTCGATCTGGCCGGGCATCCTCACACCGAAGCGTTGCGCATGACGGAGCGCTACCGCCGCCGCGATGTGGGCCACATCGATCTCCAGGTGACGTTCGAAGATCCCAGGGCGTACACCAGGCCGTGGACAGTTCCGGTGGAGCTGGATCTGATCCCGGATGGGGAATTGATTGAGTACGTCTGCGAGAACGAGCGCGACGCGTCCCATCTGGTGGGAAAAAGCGGCGAGGAATTTCCTGTGCCGGCCGAGGTACTGGCTCAATACGCCGGCACATACGCATCGGGTGCGCTCCCGTCCGGTATCGTGGTGTCCTTGCAAGCAGGCCGGCTCATGATCGATACCGGGGCAGGAAATGTCCCGCTCATCGCGCACTCAGAGACCAGCTTTACGATGGAGGGAACCGGCGTGGAGTTCGTCAGGGATGCAAAAGGGGCGGTCACCGGAATGGTCCAGCACTGGGTGGAGGGCGATCGGAATTTCGCCCGCAAGCGTTGAGATGATGGTCGCGTTGAGAGTGGAGTAATGAAGGAAAAGAAATTATCGCTTGCCATCGTGGGCGCGGGGATGGGCGGGTTGGCAGCGGCGTCCACACTGCGCCAGGCGGGTTTTAACACGCAGGTGTACGAGCAAGCCACCCATTTCGAGCGCATCGGCGCAGGCATTCAATTGATGCCGAATGCTATGAAAGTGCTGAGACGGATTGGCGTGGAAGACAAAGTGCGCGCTACGTCTTTCCGGCCATATTCGCATTTGAACCGGGTGTGGGACACGGGCCAGGTGATGCGCGAATTGCCGATGCCCGAGGATATGTTTGGCGCGCCGTACCTGTGCCTGCATCGCGGCGATTTACATGCGGCGCTGCTGTCGGTTCTGCCTGCGGAAATCATTCATTTGGGCAAGAAACTCACGGGCCTGGATCCGAAGCCGGGCGGGGTTATCATGACGTTCTCCGACGGCACGCGGGCCGAAGCTGACGCGGTGATCGGCGCCGACGGCGTCCACTCTCTGGTACGGGAATTTGTGGCGGGTCCCGATGCGCCCATCCACAAAGGGCGCATAGCTTACCGCGCGGTTTATCCATCCAGTTTGTTGAAGGGGCGCGATATTGGGCCGTCGCGAACGAAATGGTGGGGCATCGATCGTCACATTGTGATCTACTACACCACGGCAGCGAAAAGCGAAATCTATTTTGTCACCAGTGTGCCGGAGCCGGCCGAATGGCTCACGCGCGAGTCCTGGTCGGCCAAGGGCGATGTAAACGAACTGCGCGCGGCCTACCAAGGATTTCATGAAGACGTGCGCGCGGTGCTGGATGCCTGTCCGGATTGCCACAAGTGGGCCATTCTGGAACGCGAGCCGCTAGCCCGCTGGAGCCGAGGCCGTGTAACTTTGCTGGGCGACGCGTGTCATCCCATGACGCCTTATATGGCGCAGGGTGCGGCTACAGCCCTGGAAGATGCCGCGGTCCTGGCGCGCTGCCTTGAGGAGACCGAAGGCGAAGATATTGACGGAGCCTTCCGCTGTTACGAAGCCAGCCGCAAGGCACGCACGGCAAAAATTCAAGCCATATCGAGCGCCAACACGTGGATGAGGGGCGGCGATGACGATACGAGCTGGCTGTATGGCTACGATGCCTGGAACGTGCCGCTGACGCAGCCCGAGGCGGTTACATCTTAGACCCTATCGATGCCAGTGACTGCCGTGGAATCCCGATTTACAACTGCCGATGGTTGCGGCATTTCTTATACCTTACGCGCGGCCTCCGAAGGACCCAGTCGCATTGTATTGATCCACTCGCTGGCGCTTGACCGCGCGATCTGGGACAGCGTCGCCGAAAGGCTTGCGGACCGGGCAGCGGTGCTCACTTACGATGCGCGGGGGCATGGGCGATCGAGCCGCGTCTACGGTCCGTTCAGCATGCAACAGTTTGCGCGCGACCTGGCGGAACTCATGGACCACGTGGGATGGCCCAGCGCCATCGTGGCCGGTTGCTCCATGGGCGGAGGGGTTGCGCAGGCCTTCGGCGGGTTGTTTCCGCAGCGTGCCGCGGGGCTGGGGCTTATCGATACCACAGCCTGGTATGGCGTGGACGCACCTGTACAATGGCGGGAGCGGGCCGCGAGGGCCAAGGCGAACGGGTTGGGCGAAATGGCGGATTTTCAAATTGCGCGTTGGTTTAGCGATGGATTCCGTGCCGAGCGGCCGGACCTGGTGAGCGCGGCCACGCGCGTTTTTCTGGCCAGCGATCTGGAGTGCTACGGAGCCGCCTGCGAAATGTTGGGCGACGCGGATCTGCGGCCTTACCTGCAGGATTTTCGCATGCCGGTGGCGGTGGTGGTGGGCGACGAAGATTCGGCAACGCCGCTTGCGGCTGCCCGGCAATTGCACGAGGCCATCGGCGGATCTACGCTGACCATTCTGAAGGGACAGCACCTCACTCCGATCGAATGTCCCGATCAGATCGCGGGCGCGCTGTTCACGCTGCTCGAACGAGCGAATCCAGAGAACCCGTGAACCCAGCTCCATCCACTGTGGCTTCAAATCCATCCGTGGCTTCAAATCCGGCCGAATTGATCGCCCGCCTGGAGCGAGCGCCATTTTCGCGGTGGCACAGGAAGGCGCGCATGGTGATGGGGAGCGCCACCTTCTTCGACGCCTACAACGCGCTTTCTCTGGCCTACGCACTGCCGATCCTGATCCGTCTATGGCACATCACACCGGCGGAAAGCGGCCTGTTGCTGGGAGCGGGTTACGTAGGACAACTGGCGGGCGCGCTGCTATTCGGCTGGCTGGCCGAAAAATACGGGCGCGTGTTCAGTGCGGCGGGCGCTGTGGCCATTATGTCGGTGATGAATCTGGCGTGCGCGCTGGCCGGAAGCTTCAACACGCTGCTGGTGTGCCGGATAGTGCAAGGGATCGGCGTAGGTGGGGAAATGCCGGTGGCGGCAACTTACATCAACGAACTCTCGCGGGCGCAGGGGCGCGGCCGATTCTTTCTCCTCTACGAAATGATTTTTCCGCTCGGACTAATGGCTACCGGGCAGATTGGGGCGTGGCTGGTTCCGGTATTCGGCTGGAAGATCCTGTTTCTCATCGGCGGAGTTCCCGGGCTGTTCATCACGGGGATGGTTGCGCGTTTGCCCGAATCGCCGCGCTGGCTGGTTTCGCAGGGGCGATGGGAGGAAGCCGCGAAGGTCATCGCAAAGATCGAGTCCAGCAGCACTGGCGCTGGGGCCACTGTGGAGCGCGACCCTGTGCCGGCGCTCCTGGCCAACCCGCCAATGCAAACGCCTGTCCAAGGACGATTCGAGGTGCTCTCTCGCGCGTATCGAGGCCGTACTCTTGTGGTGTGGGCGCTGTGGGCGTGTTCGTATTTCGTCTCCAACGGGTTGAACAATTGGATGCCGAGCCTCTACAACACGGTTTATCACCTGCCGCTGCAGCAAGCGCTCCGGGCCGCTTCGATGACCAACGTGGCGCAAGTGGCGCTGCTGTTGCTGTGCGCGCTGGTTATCGACCGGGCGGGCCGCAGGAATTGGATGATGATGGCGTTTCTTGCGGGTGCGGCCCTTCTCGCCCTGCTGGGCTTTACGGCCGCCCAAAGCGCGCTGGCTGTAATGATTCTGGCAACCGTGAGCTATGGCGCCATTGGATCGGCCAACGCGGTGTTGTATCTCTACACACCGGAGATTTATCCGACGCGCATGCGCGCCATTGGAACCGGGCTGGCGACATCCTGGCTGCGTTTGGCTTCAGCGATCGGACCGCCGCTGGTGGGCTGGATGGTGGGCCTTCAAGGAGTGGGTTCGGTATTCATCCTGTTCGCAGTAGTGAGCCTTGCGGGGGCCGTGGCGGCCAGAAACATGCTCGAAACGCGTGGGCGGAAACTGGAAGAAATCGCGGCGTAGCTGCAGGAAACGAGCAGGCAGCCAGGACGAAGCGGTTTGATCCGCCAATCGGCTGCCTGCTATGCTTCTCGGAGCATGAGCCTAACGAACACCGCGCCTCTGGTCCTGGATGGAAAATGGGTGCGCGATCGGATCCTGGTGGAGCTGAAACCGCGCGTTGAAAAGCTCACCGCCTCGCATCGGCCGCCGGGTTTGGCGGTGATCCTGGTGGGCCACGATGCGGGTTCGGAAATCTATGTTCGATCCAAGATCAAAACCAGCGGGGAATTGGGCATCTATAGCGAAAAGATTACGCGGCCCGATAGCGTGGATACCGGAGAGCTGCTCGGAATCATCGAAGGGCTGAACCAGCGGCCGGAGATCGACGGGATTCTGGTCCAGACGCCGCTTCCGCACCAAGTGGACAAGGACCGTGTTCTGCGGCTGGTGAGGCCGGATAAAGACGTCGATGGTTTTCATCCCTTGAACGTGGGAGCGCTGGTGGAGAACCTCCCAGGTCCACGCCCCTGTACGCCGCTCGGCATTATGGATATGCTGCGCCGCTACAACATACCTGTGTCGGGACGCCACGCCGTGGTGGTGGGGCGCAGCGATATCGTAGGCAAACCGATGGCGCTGCTGTTGCTGCACGCCAATGCCACCGTGACGATTTGCCATTCCAAAACGTCCAATCTGGCGGAAGAATGCCGGCGCGCTGATATTCTTGTGGCGGCTATCGGGAAGGCTCGTCTTATTACTCGCGATTATATTAAGCCGGGGGCGGTGATCGTGGATGTCGGCATGAATCGCGGGCCGGACGGAAAGCTGGCGGGCGACGTGAATCCGGAGGATGCGAAAGCTCTGGCGAGCGCCTACACGCCGGTGCCGGGGGGAGTGGGACCTTTGACCATCGCCATGTTGATGGCGAATACGGTGGAGCTGGCCGAACAGCATTTATGCAGCGGGTAAGCCCGTGCTGCGAGTAGGACTGACGGGCGGTTTGGCTTGCGGCAAAACTTTCGTGGGCCGCGCGCTGGCCGAGCTGGGCTGCTACCTGATTGAGGCCGACAAGCTGGGCCACGAAGTAATGCTGCCGGGGGGGGAAGCCTATGATGGCATCGTGCGGGAGTTCGGTCCCGAAGTTCAGGATGCTGAGGGGCTGATTAGCCGCCGCAAACTGAGCGGCATCGTATGGCATGATGCGGAGCGCCTGGAGAAGCTGAACAGCCTGGTTCATCCGCCGGTACAAGAGCGGGAGGAGCGGAGGATGGCGGAGATCGCGCGGGCGGACCCGCAAGCCATCGTAGTTGTGGAGGCAGCCATTCTGGTTGAAACTGGTAGGTATAAGAGTTTTGACCGTTTGATTGTCGTCACTTGTACTACTGAACAGCAGATGGAGCGCGCTCTGGAGCGGGGGTCGTATAACAAGGAGGAGATTCTGGCGCGTTTGAGCCGGCAGTTGCCTTTGGCAGAGAAGTTGCGCGTGGCCGATTATGTAATCGACACTTCGGGGGATAAGGCAGCGACGCTCGAGCAGATACGAAAGGTTTACGGGGCCCTGTGTAGTTTAGTGGGCGGAGTTTAACAGCATGAAATTATCGCGCATTATTGTGATCACGGCTCTCCTGGTGAGCGCATTTCTTCTCGTCACCACTAAGACGGATTGGGGCTTTCGCCGGGTGCTGAATCCGGTCTCCAGCGCGGCGCCGCTGTGGTCCGGGCCTACGGCGCACGCTACCGGGCTTAGTGCGGATGAGACCAACAATATCGACATCTACAAGTCGTCGCATCTCTCCACCGTGAACATCACCAGCACGGTGTATCGGCGGACGATCTTCTTTGAAGTTTATCCAGCGAAGGATCAAGGATCGGGATTTTTGATCAGCGCCGACGGCAAGATTCTGACCAATAGCCATGTGGTGGCCGACGAGCGGCAGTTGGAAGTAACGCTGACCGATCAATCGCGCTACAAGGCGGAGCTGTTGAGCCGCGACGAGGCCAACGACCTGGCGCTACTCCAGATTAAGCCGCGCGGGAAGCTGGCCGCGCTTCACCTGGGCGATTCCGATGGGCTGCAGGTGGGCCAGAAGGTGCTAGCGATCGGGAATCCTTTTGGACTGGAAGGCACGCTGACGGTGGGCATCGTCAGCTCGCTCGGACGCAGCATTCGCGGAGAGAACGACCGGACGTTGGAGGGTCTGATTCAGACCGACGCCGCCATTAACCCGGGCAACAGCGGCGGACCGCTGCTGGATTCGGCGGGGAATGTGGTTGGCATCAATACGGCGATTTTAGGGCCGAACGGCGGCAATATCGGGATCGGTTTCGCGATGCCGATCAATCGCGCCAAGCTGATGCTGGACGATTTCCAGGCGGGACGAAAACGTCCCAAGCTAGGCGTATCGGTGGTGCCGATCTCAGGAGACTACGCCGATGCATTGCGGCTGCCAACTCAAGGGGGGCTGCTGATCCAGCAGGTGGACGCGGACTCCGCGGCGGCGCGCGCCGGATTGCGTGGCGGACGGCAGGAAGTCCAGATTGGCAACGCCCAATTGATGGTGGGGGGCGATCTCATCATGGCGATAGATGGCAAGCCGGTGGATCGCGACGATGCGATAAGCCGCGCACTGGCCGCCAAGCGCACCGGCGACACGCTGGACTTGACCATTTACCGCAATGGGCGGACCATGAACGTGCGCGTGAGGCTGGGAGAAGAAGGCGCCATTTAGCCGCAAATCGATTTGCGAACCGTCCCTCGAAACACTCTGGTGAGCTAGACGCAGGACCGGTTTGTATGAAAGTACGCCCGCCAGGTGGAGCTAGAATTATCGGGATGGATCGATGAGGACTAAATTGCGGACGCAAAGCCTTAAGGCGATCCGGCCGGAGCCGCCGAACAGCACGGAATACCTACATTTCGCGTGGCTGATGAGGAAGCCCAGGGCGCGTGTCGCGTCCAGAGTTCGGCCGGCAAAGTGTCCTGCGAAGCGCTTCAGGCCCGCGTTGTTTTAGCGGGCGTCCGTCGAGGATCGCAATGATTTCATCGTCACGCTGAGAAGGTGGCATGTCGCCCAATACGGTTCTGATCTCGTCGCTTCCGCGCGAGTACACGCAGGAGGAACTGGCCAAGTTTCCGGGCGCCTGCGATGACTCGGAAGTCGCCCTCTTCTCCACATTTTTGCTGACCGGTTTCCGTGAGCAGGAGGTGACCGCAGATGAATGGAAGTGTTTTCATGTTCCCCTCCCCGACCGGCAATCGCGAGCAGAATATGCTGCGTCTTTGCAAGGTGGTCGCCGCACGAGCGATCCTTGATCCTGCGGAGTCGATTTGAAGACATTTCTTTTGCGACAGCAGACGAACCAATCTGTTCCGGGACCGGCGCGTTCTAGGAGCCCGGCTAGCGCAGCAGGCCGGTTAGCGGAGGAGGCCGAGCGCGAACTGAAGCGCCGCGTATTGAGTTTCGTAGTCGTACTTGGCGCTTAGATTCTCGATGGCGGCCGAGGTAACATTCAGCTGGGCCTGCGTCAGCTCGACAATCGAAGCCAGGCTCAGATCGTAGCGCCCCTGCGCCAGTTGCAGAGCCAACGTAGCTTGCCGCAAAAACTGCGCTGTGACATCGATGCGCTGGTAGGCGTCGTTGGCGCCGGCCCAAGCTACCCGCACATCGCGGCTGATCCGCTGTAGCTCATCCCGGAGCCTTTGATCGGCTTCCAGAGCGCGCTGCTCGGCAGCTTCGCGGCGGGCGGAAAACAAGCGGCCATTGAAGATAGGAATGCTGACGTTGGCCGCCACAGCTTCATATTCGGGGGGGAGCGGCGACGTATTAATGTACGGGATGTAGCCTCCTACGGCAACTGCGGATACCGTTGGACGCGACAGGTCTCGTTCGGCGTCGGCGAATTTGCGGGCGGCATCGCGAGACGCGCGCAGCGCAGCCAACTCGGGACGGTTGTCGATGGCCTGCGCGACCAATGCATCGGGGGTGGAGGACGGCGCGGGCGGTAGCGGCTGATCGGAGAGCTGGTAGCTGGCCGGTTGATCTGAACCTATGGCGCGGCCCAACTCCGCCAATGCTCCCTGCACGGCACCCTGTGCGCGGAGCAGAAGCAGCTTCGCTTCCGAGACATTGACGTCGGCGAAACTCACATCCACCTGCGAACGGAGCTTGTTCCTGGCCAACTCAGTCACCTGATCATCCAGAAGCTGACGCGCGGCAACGGTCTGCTCAGCGACCTTGACAACCCCCTGCGCGTGCAGGACATCGAAATAGGCGCGATTCACATCCAGCAGCACCGTAAACCGGGTCGCTTGCGAATTCTGCGCCGCAGCCTGGGCTTGATAACGCGAGCTGGCGACTAAACTGCCGGTCCGGCCGGAATCCGTAATGAGCTGCCGGACAGTAACCCCCTGCGCCTCGCGATCGAACAAACGGGACGCCGCCAGATCGCCGGTCCCGATTCTCGAAAGATCGTTGGCTTGCGACCCGGTGACATCCGCGGTCAGATTCGGATAGTAGGCGGACCGGTTAATCACGATCTGCTGATTAGCATAGTTCACTTCATTTTGCGCCGCCTGAATCTGCGGATGATTCTTGACGGCCAGGTCCTGAGCTTGTGGCAGCGTCAGCACGGGTGGCGCCTGTGCGGACAATGTCAGCGGCAATGCCAGTGCGATTGCGATAAAACGCGTTACCGAGCCACCACCGTTAGGAAGTGGTCTCCTGTGAAGGCTGGGGAACATTTCTTTGTTTCCTCCCATAAACCAAAAGATATGCGGCCGGGACGATGAACACCGTGAAGAGCACGGAAGAAGTCAGCCCGCCGATGATGGCGCGCGCCATTGGCGTATACTGTTCGCCACCCTCGCCCAACTTCATGGCCATGGGGATCATCCCGATGATGGTTGCGAGCGAGGTCATGAGAATCGGCCGCAAGCGCACCCGGCAAGCCGTGATCACGGCATCGGCCACCGATAACCCCTGCTCTTCGAGCTTATGCGCGAAATCCACAATCAGGATGCTGTTAGAGTCCGCGATGCCAATTAGCATGAGTACGCCCATCAAAGACATCACGTTCAGGGTGGTATGCGTGAGCGGAAGAATGATCAGGACGCCGATAAATCCCATGGGGATTGCCAGCATGATCAGTAAGGGATCGATAAAAGACTTAAACTGCGCCACCAATATCAGAAATAGGAGCATGAACGAAAGCGTGAAACCGATTCCGAAGCTCTTGAAGGACTCATCCATGTTATTGACCATGCCCCGAAGCGTCACCCGAATGTTCGAAGGCAGCTTGGCATCCGCGATGGCCCGCAGAATTTCCGTGCGGAGCTTTCCCAAATCTTCCCCCGCCGGAGTGACGTAAACATCCACCACTCGCTGAATCTGATAATGGTCGATTTCGGTTGGCGATTGAAGATTCACTAGTTTCACCACCGCATCGAGAGTGGTGTCAGCCTTGGCGTTGGTCGACCGCAAGGGGATCTGCTTCAAGTCCACCAGATTGTGGATGGCTGGCTTGCCATGCTCGGCATATTGCACGCTCAGGAAATAGTCGTTACCGGTTTCATAATCCACCCAGTAATTCGGCGCAATCATGATATTTGAATTCAGTGCGGTGATTACATTGTCGACCACGTCTTTCTGCGAAAGCCCCAGTTCACCGGCGTGCACACGGTCAATGTCCATGCGGATGGAGGGATAATTCATGTCCTGCGGAATGTAGATCTGGCCGACGCCAGGGAGCTGGCGAATTCGCTCGGCCAAATTCTGCGCGGTACCGTAAGTCAAGTCCAGATCGCGAGTGTTCACCTGCACGTCGATCGGTGCGGGCTGACCCTGATTGAGGATGGCGTCCTGCATGGAGCCGCTCTGGAAAAACGTGCGCACGTCCGGGAATTTCGCGGCGATCGCCGCTTTCACCCGATCCATGTAGTCGAAACTGCTGACGCTATGGCCAGGATTTAGGGCCACCTGAATGGTGGCGGTGTACATTCCGGCGTTGGAAGTGTATAGAGCGGAGATATCGTTTACGACCCCAATGTTGGAGAGGATCATATTGAGGTCCTTGGGCGCCAAGATTTGCCGGATCAGATCTTCGATTCTTGCCACATAGTCGTTAGTTACTTCAATACGGCTGCCGGTAGGAACCTTCACGTTCACGGTGAACTGCCCGGCGTCGGTCCTGGGGAAGAACGCCAGCCCCAGCAAAGGATATATTGCAAGACTGGCCACAAAAACTCCCAGTAGCAGCGCCAGCGTTAGTGCCGGACGCTTCAGCGCGCGGCGGACCCAGCGTTCGTAAAAATCGAGCACAGTGTTGAATTTGCGATTGAACCATGCATTGAAACGGGCGCCCCAGGATTGATTCGCATGAGGCTGCTCCGCTTCTCCGCGCCCACCAGGAACCGCCTTAAGAAATCGTGAGCAGAACAAAGGAATCACCGTCATCGCCACGACGAATGATGCCAACAGCGCCAGGCAGAAGGCGAGCGCGAGCGCCGAAAACAGAAACTTACTGACGCCGAATAGAAAAACCACCGGAAAAAAGTCCACCACGTCCACCAGCGTCGCAGCCAGCACTGCCAGGCTGACTTCAGCTCCGCCCCGTTCCGCCGCCAGTGCCGCGGCTGTTCCCATCTCCAGATGCCGGTATATGTTTTCGAGCGAGATCACCGAGTTGTCGATCACGCGTGAGAAGGCTAGCGCCAAGCCACCCAGGATCATGGTGTTGATAGTACTGCCCAGCATGTACAGGATCACGAAGGTCGCCAAGGCGGAAATCGGAATCGACAACAGGACGGCGCCGGTGGCCCGCATGCTTCCGAGGAACAGCAGAATCATGAGGCTGGTCAGCACCAGCCCGATCAGCCCTTCATGCAGCACGGTGCTTAGCGCCTGTTTGACGAAAACGGATTGATCGAAGACGATACTGGTCACTAGCTGCTCCGGAAGGTCGAACAGATGCCGGACCAGTGCGCGGATGTCTTCCACCACCTGAATGGTGTTGCTGTCGCCGCCCGATTTCATGATGGGAATGTACGCCGACTTTTGTCCGTCGATGCGCACGATGTTGTATTGCAGTTGGCTGGCGTCTTGGGCTTCGCCTATGTCCCCTACTGAAACCCACCGCGTTCCTACGGTTTTTATCGGCACGCTGTCTAAATCGGAAATATGCTGCACCAGGCTGTTGGAATAAACGTAATAGTCGCTGGAGCCGATCTTGACGTCGCCCGCCGGCAGGATGAGATTACTGTCGTTGACGGCATCCACCACGTCCATTACGCTCATTTGTCGCGAGAGCAGCTTGTAGGGATCGACGTAGATCATGGCCTGCCGATACTTGCCGCCGAAGACAGCTGGAATTTCCGCGCCCTTCACCACCGCAATTTGATTGCGAATCTGAAACTGTGCGAGATCGTGAAGCTGAGTTTCGTTGAGGCCTTGGCCCTTGACCGTAACCAGGCACACCGGAAGACTGGACGCGTCGAACTTCAGCACCAGCGGAGGAAGCGTTCCAGGCGGCAGGCGCTTGAGATCCGCGAGCGCCAGATTCGACAGTTGCGTCACGTCCGAATCGGCATTGGTCCCAGGTTGAAAATAGGCCTTGATAATGCTCACGCCCAGCAGTGAACGAGACTCCATGTGATCGATACCGCTGGCCTGAGTGAAAAACCGTTCCAGCGGATTGGTGATGTCCACTTCGATGTCCTGCGGAGGCATGCCGTTATAAAAGGTCGCCACCACAACTTCCGGCAGATTAATGGGCGGAAACAGATCCACCGGCATACGAAGCAGGGCATTCACGCCGATGACAGCCAGCGCCAGGCAAACGACAACAATGAAATAAGGGTTGCGGATGGAAAAACGTGCCATGGGGCCGGCTCCTGCGCGCTAGCGTGGTTCTTCAGTGCTCCGATATTGCATTAAGTCGATGATCTTGGCTTGGACTGGCTGGCCCGCTTTCAGGCCGCTCCGATCGCTGACGACCACACTCTCGCCCTCTTGCAATCCGGAAATCACTTCCGCCTCGTTCGCAGTCTGAATGCCCAGCGCGATCGGGCGGCGGTCAATCCTGCCGGACGGATCTACGACGTCGACCGCGGCATGGCCGCTCTCCTGATCCACTGCCTGCAATAGCACCGCGATAGCGTCGTCTTTCCGTTCGAGCGTGAGGGTGGCCTCCGCGTACAGGCCCGGAACCAGAACGCGGCCCGGATTCAGCACATCCACCTCGGTGTGCATGGTGCGCGTGTCTTCGCGAACGTCCACGGAGAAGCGGGCCACCTTACCGGGGAAGGTCCGGTTCAGCGACGGCACATTCACGCTGACCACGTCGCCGAGATGAATGTATTTCACGTAGGACTCAGGTACCGGAATCACCAGCCGGAACAGATCGTCCTCCGAAAGGCGGACCAGCGGCATGGCCTGCGTGCTGGAGCTGGTTCCCGCTTGCATCAACGACCCCAGATTGGCGAAACGCTGGGTCACGACGCCCGCAAAGGGCGCGGTGATTTTGGAGTAATCGAACAGCACCTGGTCACGGTCCCGTTTGGCTTGTGCGGCTTCAAGCTGGCTCTGTGCGGACTGCAGGTTCGATTTAGACGCTTCTACCTGCGCCGCCGACGACAGTGCCCGGCCTTGTGCATCATCCACTTCCTGCTGGGCCACCAGGCCAGGCTTGGATTTCGAGACGCTGTCCAGCCGTTCAAATTGGAGCTGAAGCACGTTGTGCTGCGCTTGCGTGCGGTTCAATTCATCCTGGGCATGCGGGATTTGGGCCGTGGCGTTCCTGATCGCGGCTTCGTCCTCTTTCACTTGCAATTGCAGCTCGGGGATTTCGAGCGTCGCAAGGACCTGGTCTTTCTTTACGCGCGATCCATAGTCGACATTGAGTTGCTTGACGTAGCCGGATTCCTTGGCGTACACATCAATCTCCTGGAACGGAACTAGTTCGGAGGAGACCGTCAACGTGCGGCCCAGGGATTTTCGTTGCACTTTAACGACGCCAACCGAGACCTCGCCGGCTGAAAATTCCCCCGGCGCTTTGGCCTGCACTTTGTCCGCATGTCCGCAAGACGCCAGTACGCCCGCCGCGAGCGCGGTCAGGGCAAACAGGGTGCATTCGCGGAGTGTTGAAATCATGGGAACCTTCAACGCCGCCGCCAGGGCAGATCGCAGTTTGGGCTCATGCCCTGCATGCGCTGCGACAACTCCTGTAGCGAGAAATGCGCGGAGCCGCAGAATTCGATGAGTTCGCGTTCCTCCTGGCGTATCCGCGACGCCGCTTCCGGTATCTCGGACGCTATGGCGAGTGGAATGATGATGGCCCCGTGACGATCGCCATGCAGCAGGTCGCCCGATAAAATCTTCAGGCCGTCGATTTCCGCCGGCTCCCCAAACTCGATGATGTGGGCGTAGGAGTGCGAGACGGAAGTGTGGCGCGCGTACACTTGAAACCCCAGCGCTTCAACGGCCGGAAGATCGCGGACCGCGCCGTTGGTGACGCAGCCGGCGCAATTGAGCGCGGTTCCGATGGCGGCGTGAATCTCACCAACGAATGCGCCTACACCCGGCTGATCGTCGGCATCCTGCAGTACCATGACGCGGGGCTCCGGCAAGGAGGCCACGTAATTCCACCAATCCATGCGGTCGTAGTAACAGCGCTGGCTCATGGGCGGGGACGCGGTTCTAATTCGGGCCGTAGCCGCGTAGCCAACCATGGGAGGAAACTTCGGAAACTGGCAGCGTATGTCGCCCGACATAAAGCCCTCGTTGCGCGGGCGCACGTTGAAGCGCTCGATGGCGTTCGAGATCGTGCAGCTATCCAGAGCCTTGAGTTTTTCAAGACCCGCAGGCGAAACCAGGGTTGTATCAATCATTTCCGGTGGGCCGTTTCTTTACGACTGCCAGCCTCTAGATTAGGACGCTCCAACCCCTCCGACACATACCAGCCAATTGGTATTTTTCGACAAAAACACTGGTAGATTGGTCCGGCAGACCACAGATGGCCTTAGCATGGGGCGGATGTACGCGCGGGCTTCTGATACCATGGGTTCGAACCAAACTCGTTCAGATAGTGTGTTTTTCCGGTCGCGTGTCGCACTTGCGTTGGGCTTTGGCGGGCTCCTTTCGATTATGGGGCTGGCTGGAACCGATGCCCTGCGCGTCCTCCGAAAGTTTCGCGCCAGCGACGAGCAAATCAGAAGCCGCTATCTTTCGGAAAATCACGTTCTGAACGACATCCGGACGGATGTCTACGTTTCAGGGACTTATGTCCGGGATTACCTGCTGGAGCCCGAACCACAGAGAGCCGACGCCTATCGCGCCAACCTGGCACAGGTTCGCAAGCATATGCAGGCTGCGCTGGATTCTTATGGACGCCAGATCGCTGCGGCGGAAGTGCAGCACTACACTGAGCTGCGGGCTGAACTGGCGGATTATTGGACGATTTTGGCTCCGATTTTCCAATGGGACGCGGCGGAAAGGCGCCGCTCCGGATACCGCTTTCTGCGCGATGAAGTGTTCCCGCGCCGCCAGAATATGCTCGCGCTCGCAGGCCGCATCGACCACCTCAACGAGCAGCAGTTGGATGCCGGAAACGGCCAGGTGGTTTCGCTGCTGCTGAGCTTCCAAACCAGGCTGCTGTCGACATTGCTGGCGGCGCTTGCGCTGGGCCTGGTTCTGGCGCTGTTTACCATGCGACGGATTTTCAAGTTGGAGGACCGGGCCCGGCTGCAATATTCGGAAGCGGCGGAAGCCCGCACCCAGCTCAAGGAACTTTCGGCGCGGCTGGTTCAGGCGCAAGAGGAAGAGCGCCGAGCGCTTTCCCGTGAATTACATGACGAAGTGGGGCAAGCGCTCTCGGCGGTACTGGTGGAATTGCGTAATCTTTCGATGGGGATCGCGGTGCGGCCCGATGAACAGTCCCGCCGGCATGTAGAAACGATTAGAGGGCTGGTGGAAGGCACCGTCCGTGTGGTTCGCAACATGGCCCTGCTGTTGCGTCCGTCAATGCTGGACGATCTTGGCTTAATTCCCGCGCTGAAGTGGCAGGCCAGGGAGAGTTCGAAAAGCACATCGATGAATGTCACTGTGGACGTCAGCCCCGCCGCGGAACTGGCAGTCGATCAACTTCCTGACGAATACAACACATGCATCTATCGCGTGGTCCAGGAAGCGCTGCACAATTGCGCGCGGCATTCCCGCGCGAGCACTGTCCGCATCCGCGTAGAACGGGAGTGGGATCGCCTGCTGGTGAATATTCAGGACGATGGGCAGGGTTTCGATGTGCGCCACACAAAAGGGTTGGGACTGTTGGGCATTCAGGAGCGCGTGGCCCAGCTTGCGGGCAGGTGCCAGGTTCTTTCGCAGCTCGGACAGGGCACCACGCTGTCGGTAGAATTGCCTTTCACTCAACAGAACCGGAGCGCAACTGTGCATGAAGCAGATTCGCATCCTGTTGGCTGACGATCATACCGTGATGCGCCGGGGTCTCAGGCTGCTGCTGGAGAGCCGTCCCGAATTCTGCGTAGTGGCCGAAGCCGCAGACGGCCGCCAAGCCGTGGAATGCGCGGAAGCAACCCAACCGGACGTCGCGGTTCTGGATATCGCTATGCCGAACTTGAGCGGGATCGAAGCCGCGAAGCGCATTAACGCGGCCTTCCCGGAAATCGCCATCGTGATTCTAAGCATGCACTCGGACGAAGGTTATGTTTTGCGGGCGCTCAAGGCCGGGACCAAAGGTTACCTGTTGAAAGACTCGGCGGAAGGGGATCTCATCGACGCCATCAAGTCCGTGCACGAGGGCAAAACTTTCTTCAGCCCGGAAATCACGCGCATGCTGATGGATGATTATGTTCGCGAAATACGGACGCGCGGGGCCGAAGACAGCTACGACTTGCTTACCTCGCGCGAACGGGAAATCCTGCAGCTGTTGGCGGAGCTGAAGTCGAACAAAGAGATCGCGCAGATGCTCAATCTCAGCCTGTATACGGTTGAAACTCATCGCAGAAATCTGCAGGAAAAGCTTCACCTGCATAGCGTGGCGGAGCTGATTCTGTACGCGGTGAGAAAGGGCGTTATCTCTTAGGCGAGGCTCACCTCGCTTGCCCAGGAGTCCCGACTTCCTGCTTTGGCAAGCGATCAGGTCGGCTGGTTAGCCGGAGCGCCGATCACGATATTCGCCCGCCAAACCGGTCCAGCCAGCCGCCGGGAATCAGCTAAATTAGCGATGCCCTCGAATGCTTGACAGGGGCAGGAGTAAAAACGCGTGGGAAAATTACTCCAACTTGCTCCACAGACACCGATGCCCGGATGCTCTCCAAAGACTATTTCGCGCGACCGTGCGTCACCAGACTCGCCGAAAGTGAATAACGAGGTGAGGAGACAGCCACCCAGCAGCCGGAGCGTTTGGGACAGGGACCAACCCGCCATCCAGTTGTTCAGGAGGAGGCAGGCAGCGACCACCGCGGTGACCACCCCAAAGGGGAATACTCGCGGCTTGTTTTTCGTTTGCTCATACCTGATTAAGAAATCCGTGAACAGGAAGGCAGATCCTCGGGCCGCTTGGCCCGTTGAGAAGCCGGTGCGTTACGTTTCCGGCACTACCGCATCTACCTGATGTGAAAGTTGTTCTTTGCGTTGGTGTTTGGGCGTTTCTTTTCGCCGCTTGGCTGATCTTCGCGGCCAGTGGGAACGCGCAAGAATGGGCTTTCGGAACATTTGCCGCCGCGGCCGGCGTCCTGGCATTCCTGGTGTCCGCACGAGCCGAGCCGCTTTGCTTTACCCCCCCGTTCCAGGCTCTGCTTCCAGCCTGGCGTCTTCCCGCCTTGATCCTGCACGGCACTTGGATTCTGGTTGAGGAGTTGGTGAGAACGATACAAGGAAAGCCGAGCGCTTCGGCATTTCATCTGGCCCCTTTTCACGCCACCGGCGCCGACAGCAGGTCCGCTGCCCGGCGAGCGCTCGCCATCATTTTTGGAACGCTGCCGCCGAATTCTCTGATCATCGGTATTGATCGAAAATCGGGCGTAATCTTGTTCCACCAGCTTCGCAAGGAGCCATTGCCCCACATTGTCCGGCGTGTGGAGTCCGCATGAATCCGTGGCTTGTAACGGCGCTCTTCGTGCTTCTCTGTTTGGCGGGGCCGTTCGCAATCTGCGCGCGTGGAGACGCTATCAATCGTTTAGTTGGCCTGGAAGCGGGAAGTAACATGGCCGTAGTGATTCTCCTGCTCCTGGCAGCCGGCTTTAACCGCGACTTTCTTACTGACCTGGCGCTAGCGCTCGCATTACTGTCGTTCGGCGGAGGGCTGGTGTTCGCGCGTTTTCTGGAGCGTTGGTTTTGAACGCCGCAAGTATCGTCATATGGATTTGCCTGATGGTAGGAATGGCTTCATTTGTTCTGACCGCGGTTGGAATGCTGCGCGCGCGCGATGTTTACCAGCGAATTCAGTACACCTATCCTACGGCGACCTTGGGTCTGGTTGCCGTGGTAGCGGCAATTGTGATCCACAAATCCATTTCGCAGGCTGGTATCAAAGCGATCGTCATCGGCTTAATTGTTTTCTGGACGAATCCGGCGCTGTCACATGCCACAGCTCGGGCCGCGCGCGTACGGGAATTTGGTAACTGGACGCCCAGCGAGAAAGAACGCATCCAGGTGACTGAGGATGTGGAATGACCACAGGCATCAATGTCGTTGATATTCTGCAGGCCAGCACGCTTATCTTCGCAGGCGTAGCGGCCACCGTTGTGGTGCTCACTCGCCAGCCGGTATCACAAGCGATACTCATTAGCTTTTACGGTCTTTTGCTGGCCATTGTTTTCGTGCTGTTTCAGGCGCCGGATGTGGCATTTTCGCAGATTGTGATCGGCGCTGTTGCTCTTCCGCTCATGATTCTGCTCGCCCTGGCCAAAATCAAAAAGCAGGAAGATGAATCGGAAAAGTAGATTGACGTTGTTCCTGGGAAGCGCGGTTGCGCTCGCGATTCTGCTTGCGTGCAGTTTTGCCGCGCTTCCACCCACCGGCGACTATCGCGGCCCTTACGGCGACCTTGTCAATGCCGTAACCGTGCCCGAGCGGAACGTCACCGACACAGTAACCGCAGTCAATTTCGACATTCGCGGCTTTGACACGTTGGGCGAGGAGTTCATTCTGTTCGTTTCCGTGATGGGTGTCTTGCTGCTACTGCGACCCCAGGGAAATGAACCCCGCCGGCGCCATGAAGACCGTGAACAAGGACGGCCAGCAGTCCCGATCAGTGATGCGGTTCGTGTAACGGCTCTGCTTCTTTTGCCCGTCGTGGTCTTATTTGGGATCTACGTTGTCACGCATGGGCAACTCACGCCGGGCGGCGGCTTTCAGGGTGGAGTGATCCTGGCCACAGCGCCGCTGTTTTTGTACCTTGCAGGAGAATTTGGAAACTTTCGGAAAGCGGTGCCACGGACGCTGGTGCACATCGCCGAGGCTGTTGGAGGAGGCGGGTATGCGGCCATCGGGCTTGCTTGCCTGGGCGCGGGCGCCGCTTTTTTGCAGAACGTGTTGCCGCTGGGATCGAAAGGGACCATTCTTTCCGGCGGCACCATTCCCCTGATCAATGCCAGCGTGGGTCTTGAAGTGACTGGCGGATTGGTGCTGGGCCTGATGGTGTATCTCGAGGAGACGCTCGAGCTCAAGGAAGAATGAGCTATCTGCCATACGCCGTTGCGGCATGGCTGTTCGTAGTGGGCCTGTACGGCATCGTCACGAGCCGCAACATGGTGCACCTGGTGATCTGCCTGGCCGTTCTGCAATCGTCCACCTATGTTCTCCTGCTTGCGATCGGCTATCGAACCGGGGCCGCGGCGCCGATATTCGCCGACATTCCAGTGGGCACGCCCGCGGTGGACCCGGTTGTGCAGGCGCTCATGCTGACGGATATCGTCGTGGAGGTGGCCGTCGTTGCGCTGATTCTGGCGCTGGTGGTGCAAGTTCACAAACGGCACGGCGTCATCGATCCCGACAAGCTGCGCGATTTGAAAGGCTAGCATGGGCGCTTTAACTGCTTTGCCCGTTGCTCTTCCACTGTTAGTCGCAGCGTTGCTCGCGGGCTTGAACCATGTGATCAAGCGGCGGGCCGCGCTGTTCGTTACCATCGCCGCTTCGTTGGCGACGCTTTGGTGCTGTCTTGAACTGTATCGCGGCTGTCTTGCGAATACCCTCGTTTATTGGTTCGGCGGATGGCAACCGCGGCAGGGAATCGCGCTTGGGATTTCCTTCGCCATCGATCCGATCGGCGCCGGGCTCGCAGCTCTGGCGGCCCTGCTTGTTCTAGCGGCGTTGCTGTTTTCGTCGAAATATTTCGATACGATCGGCAACCTCTACCACGTCCTGATGCTGGTATTTCTGGCCGCCATGTGCGGGTTCGCGCTCACGGGCGATCTGTTTAATCTCTTTGTGTTTTTCGAATTGATGAGCGCTGCCGCTTACGGGCTTTGCGGATACAAAACCGAAGATCCTGCACCGGTCCAGGGCGCCTTCAATTTCGCGGTAACGAACACTGCAGGTGCTTATTTCGTACTGACTGGAATCGGTCTGGTGTATGCTCGCACCGGTGCATTGAACATGGCCCAGATCGGCCGCGCGCTCGCGCACGGAACCGGCGATGCGCTGGTGGTGGGTGCATTCACATTGATCGCTTGCGGATTTCTTGTGAAGGCTGCGGTTGTTCCGTTCCACTTCTGGCTCGCCGACGCCCATGCCGTTGCGCCGGCGCCCGTCTGCATCTTGTTTTCGGGAGTGATGGTGGAACTCGGCCTGTATGCGGTGGCGCGGGTGTATTGGACCATCTTCTCCGGGGCGCTTGGCGCTTCGGAGCCGGCGTTGCGCGCAATCTTCGCCGCTCTCGGCGCGTTCACAGCGCTAGCGGGAGCTGCCATGTGTTTTTCGCAGCGCAATCTCAAGCGGCTGCTGGCATTTTCGACCATCAGCCACATGGGGGTGATGGTGATCGGCTTCGGCTTATTGAACCCCGAGGGACTCGCCGGTACCGCGCTCTACGTTCTCGGCCATGCAGGCGCCAAGGGCGGATTGTTTTTGTGCGCCGGAATCGTACTGCATCGCTGCCAATCCGTCGACGAGAGGGAGCTGAAGCTGAAGCTAGCGCCGATGCCGTTCACAGCGCTGGCATTTCTGTGCGGAGCGGCCGCGCTTGCGGGAACGCCTTTTTCCGGTATCGCCGCCGGAGCAATTCTGATGCACGAAGGCGCGCTGCGTGTGGGATATGGATGGATGGCATGGATCGTGGTGGTCTCTGGGTGTGTAACCTCGGGAGCGGTGTTTCGCTTCGTGGCGCGAACATACGCGGGGTGGGGATCGGAAGAATCGGAAAATGCAGCCGAGGGTAGAATTGAAGATCGTCCCGATACTAAAGAAGGCCACAACCACACTTCAGCGGTGATGTGGATTCCCGCCGTGGCGCTGGTTGCGGGTGGGCTCTTGATGGGAATGTTGCCCAATCTGCAGAGCGCAACGCTGGCCGCAGCCGTCCGTTTTGAAGATCGCTCCGGTTACGCCCGACGCGTGCTGGATGGCGTTCCATTAGTCACCCAGGCCTCATTCGGCGGGAAACGGTTTGATGGGGTGGATGCGATCATCACGATTTTCGCTGGCATAGCCCTGGCGCTCGGCTACTTGTTGTGGGCGCGCGCCCGGCGGGCATTACATGCCATCGCATTGCCCTTGCGAATGGTACGCAATCTACACAGCGGTCATGTCGGGGACTACGTGACATGGTTGACGTTTGGCGTGGCCACGTTCGGCCTGCTTGGATTGCTGTTCTTGCGCTCTTGATGTGACCAGCAACGATGGAAACTCTTCCGCAGGAGAGCGAGTCCACGAGTCATGAACGCAATTGGAAGAAGGCAGTGGGCCATCGCGGAAGGTTACATTCCTCCTTATAGCCACGGCCCCGCGCCCCAAATGACGAGTCATGAAGCGGTCTGCATTCTCAACGCGGGCGATGTAGAGGCGCAGGTCGACATTCTGATTTATTACGAGAGCCGCGACCCAGTGGGCCCCTATCGTTTCACAATCGCACCCCGCCGCACGCGTCACCTGCGGTTCAATAACTTCGAAGATCCGGAGAAGATCCAGCCCGACACGCCGTTTTCGAGCGTAATCTCGAGTGACGTGCCGATTGTGGTGCAACACACCCGGCTCGATTCTCGTCAAGCGGAGAACGCGCTGCTCAGCACCATGGCTTTCCCCGGGAGCGATTAACGGATACGCTCGAAACGCCCACTGGCTGCGAGCATCTACCAGATGTGTATGCCATCCGCAGCCGGCGGCGGCCGGCGACATGCACCGAAGGAGAGGTATGTCCAGACCCACAGTCGCAGATTTACTGGTTGAAAGATTAATCGGCTGGAACGTAGAAGTGATTTTTGGGTTCCCCGGCGACGGCGTTAATGGAATTTTCGAAGCGCTGCGGACGCACAAAGAGAAAATTCGCTTTATTCAAGTCCGTCACGAAGAAGCCGCAGCTTTCGCGGCCTGCGGTTATGCGAAGTTCACCGGCCGCCTGGGTGTATGCATTGCCACCTCGGGCCCTGGAGGCATTCATCTTCTGAATGGCCTTTACGACGCCAAGTGCGACGGACAGCCGGTTCTTGCGATCACCGGCCACACGTTTCACGATTTGATCGGCACGCATTACCAGCAGGATGTGGATTTGGACAAGCTCTATATGGATGTTGCGGCTTACAACCAGCGAGTGATGGGGCCTGCGCACGTGGTCAACGTGGTCGACGAAGCGATTAAAACTTCGCTGGCCCGAAGAACCGTCTCGCACATCAATATCGCCAAAGACATCCAGGATATGCCGCAGTCGAAAAACGAACGCTCCTCGGCGAACATCGCAAATCACAGCAGCGACCTTTTCTCCGCTGCTTATCCCGTGCCGCCGGAGCGATCGCTGCGCCATGCTGCCGACCTGATCAATCAAGGCAAAAAGGTGGCGATGTTGGTTGGCCGCGGCTGTCTGGGTGCGCGGCAGGAAGTTCTCGAGTTGGCCGAACTGGCGGCGGCGCCGGTGGTAAAAGCTCTGCTCGGCAAAGCGGTGATTCCCGATCGCAGTCCTTACACCACCGGCGGAATCGGATTGCTGGGAACCGCGCCCTCGCAGGACGCGTTGAAGGAATGCGACACATTTATCATGGCGGGCACCAGTTTTCCTTACATGGAGTTTTTGCCGGAGCCCGGTCAAGCCAAATCCATTCAGATCGATCTCGATCCAGCGCGCATCGGCCTGCGGCATCCGGCCGACGTTGGCCTGGTGGGAGACTGCCGCACCGTATTGCGCGCATTGATTCCCTTGATCGAGCGCAAGGCCAAGCGCGACTTTCTTGAAACCTCGCAGAAGCGCATGGACGCATGGAACAAGCTCATGGAAGAACGCGGCACTCGCACGGACATGCCGATGAAGCCGCAGGTGGTGACCTGGCACTTGAATAAACTGCTGGATTCTAACGCGATCGTCTCGTCCGATAGCGGCACGATCGCCACCTGGACCGCCCGCTATATCGAGATGCGCGATGAGATGCAATTCTCGCTCTCGGGACTTCTGGCCACCATGGCGAACGGGTTGCCCTATAGCATTGGAGCGGCGGTGGCTTATCCAGGACGCCAGGTGGTTTGCGTGGTTGGGGACGGAGGATTCACCATGTTGATGGGCGAGATCGCCACATTGGTGAAGTACAACCTTCCGGTGAAAGTGGTGGTCATCAAGAACAACGTCTTGGGCGAAATTAAATGGGAGCAACTGGTGATGGAAGCGAATCCCGAATATGGGGTGGAGCTCCAGCCCATCGACTTCGCGGCTTTCGCGCGATCCTGCGGCGCCGCCGGTTTTACCATCGAAAATCCTGCCGACGCGGAAGATACTCTGCGTCGCGCACTGGCGCATCCTGGGCCGGCGGTGATAGAAGCAGTAGTAGATCCGAACGAGCCGCCGTTGCCGGGAAATGTGAGCGCGGAGCAAGCTTTGCACTTCGCCGAAGCTCTCGGCAAGGGCGAAAAGGATCGCTGGAAGATCATCCGCACGGTGCTGGAAGACAAGATTCGAGAAGTCGTCTGAGGATATGGACGGCAATGCCTCGATTCAGAGGTCAAGCGACAGCATTCGGGGCTCCTGGAATCCCCGCCACCTGGACTTGTGCTAACAAACAAGGCCTGGGGACCGCCTACTCCTGCGGCAGCCGGATCTGGTTCACGATTGCACAAGGCATCCTTACTGAGGCCTTTTACCCGCGCATCGACACTCCACAATTACGCCATTTGCAATTTCTATTCGCCGACGGGAACGGGCTGTTTCTGGAAGAAAAGCGCGACTTGGACCATGAGGTGGAAAGAATTGTTCCGGCCCAGGGTTATCGGGTCCTCAGTTCCGATCGCGAGCGGCGTTTCTCTTTAACCAAGGAAATCATCGCCGAACCGGCACGCCCGTGCGTCGTCATCCGGACGGAGTTTCGCGGCGAAGACGACTTTCTGGAAAAGCTGCGCGTTCACATTTACTGCGAACCGCACCTTTGCGATGCGGGAAGCAACAATAACGCCTACATTATCGAAGACTGCGGACGCCAATTACTCGCCGCGGAGAAGGACGGAACCTGGCTGGTAGTGGGCGCTTCCTGCGAGTTCTCTCGCCTCTCCTGCGGTTTTGTGGGCGCCAGCGACGGTTATTCGGATTTGGCTAAGAATGGCCGGATGACAGTCGAGTTCGACCGGGCGACGGACGGCAACGTCGCTTTGACCGCTCAGATGGATCTTCACGAATCGCGAGAGTTCGTGCTGGGACTGGCTTTCGGTGAAACACTGGAACATGCGGTGGCAAACCTGTTTCAGAGCCTGAGCACTGAGTATGAAGACCAGCGCACGATCTTTGTGCGTCAATGGGAGCGGACTACCTCGATTCGCAATCCGCTGGAGAGAGCCAGTAAGGATAATGGGCGCCTGTATGAATCGAGCTGCGCACTATTGCTTGCCGCCGAAGATAAAACATATCAGGGTGCCTTTGTCGCCTCGCCTTCCATTCCTTGGGGCGAGGCTCGCAACGACCACCAAGGCAAAGGCGGTTATCACCTGGTGTGGACCCGCGACATGGTGGAGGTGGCGATGGGCCTGCTGGCCGCCGGCTACACGCGCACGCCGTTGCGCAGCTTGATTAACCTGGCCGCCCGGCAGGAAAGTGACGGTGGCTTCGCGCAAAATTCCTGGGTGGACGGCAAGAGTTTTCGAAACAATGTGCAGTTGGATGAAGTGGCGTTTCCCGTAATGCTGGCCGCGCGGCTCTCTCGGGACGGATTGCTGGGCCACTTTGAAGTTTTGCCGATGGTCTGCCGTGCCGCGAATTTCCTCTTGCATAGTGGACCTGTTACGGGCGAGGAGCGATGGGAAGAGCTGGGCGGTTATTCGCCTTCTACGCTGGCTGCGGTGATTGCCGCGGAGGTCTGCGCTGCTTGTCTTTTGCGAGCCGGCGGAGAAGAGACCTCCGCCGCGCTTCTCGAACAGTATGCGGACTACTTAATGGCTCATCTCCAGGAGTGGACCGTCACGACCACAGGCTCCCTGAGCGCGGAAATAAATCGCTATTTTGTCCGCTTGAATCCGGCGAAACCGGGCGAGGTTGCCGTGCGCGGTGCGGTGGACACAGCAGAATTGAACATGCCCGATCAGCCACCCGGTTCGCCCCAAAGCTATCCGGCGCGCGATGTTGTCGACGCCGGCTTTTTGCAGCTTGTGCGCTACGGAATTATGGCGCCGGACGATCCGCTGATTGTAGACAGCCTCAAAGTCGTCGATGGAACTCTGATGAAATGCACGCCGGCGGGAAAATGCTGGCGCCGGTACAATCACGATGGCTACGGCCAGCGTCCCGATGGCGACGCTTTTGAGAAATGGGGGCAAGGCGGATCGTGGCCGTTGCTGGCGGGCGAACGGGCCCATTATGAGCTTGCGGCCGGGGGAAACTACTGCGAGCTGATCCAGGCGCTCGAACAGTTCGCGGCTCCTAATGACCTTCTGCCCGAGCAAATCTGGGATGAACCGGATCGGCCGGAAGCGGGACTCTTTAACGGCCGTCCTACCGGTTCCGCGGTGCCCTTGCTTTGGGCGCATGCCGAATATATTCGGCTGCTTCGTTCGGCTGTGGATGGTCGGGTGTTCGATCTGATTCCGGAAGTGGCTGCTCGATATTTGAAGCAGAAACCGGAATCGCGGGTGGAGTATTGGCTCCCAAAGCACCCGATTCATAAAGGTCGGCGCCAGTGCGCGCTACGAATCTGCGCACCGGAGCCTTTCCGCCTGCGCTGGTCGGTTGACAACTGGGCAGGCTACCAGGATAGCGATTCAATTGGTACAACTGTCGGGGCTGAATATTGCGACCTCGATCCCTCGTCGCTCCCATCCAGTGTCGAGTTCACCTTCTTCTGGAAACGACGCGAGCAATGGGAAGGCCGAAATTACAGCGTGGAGCAGGAATAAAATCGATGGCGAAATCACCAAAGGTTGTCGTGGTCACGGGCGCTTCAGCGGGAGTGGGGCGCGCGGTAGTGCGGGAGTTTGCGAGTGAGGGAGCTTCTATCGGACTGATAGCCCGCGGGCGCGGCCGGCTGGAATCGGCCAAGCAGGAAGTGGAAGCACGCGGCGGTAAAGCGCTTGTAATTCCAGCCGATGTCGCCGATGCGAACCTCATCGACCAGGCGGCCGCCCAGGTGGAACGGGAATTCGGCCCCATCGATGTGTGGGTCAACGACGCAATGACCACCATTTTCGCGCCGGTGGAAAAAATCACACCCCAGGAGTTCAAGCGGACCACGGAAGTAACTTACCTGGGATTTGTCTACGGCACGATGGCTGCCTTGAAGCGGATGAAGGAACGGAACCGAGGCACTATCGTGCAAGTGGGGTCGGCCCTGGCATATCGTTCCATTCCGTTGCAATCGGCCTATTGTGGCGCCAAGCACGCCATGGTGGGCTTCACCGATTCTCTACGGTCGGAATTAATTCACGATCGCAGCAAGATTCATTTGACGGTTGTTCATTTGCCGGCCATGAACACTCCGCAGTTCAGCTGGTGCCGAACGCGATTGCCGCGGCAGCCACAGCCGGTGCCTCCGATTTTCCAGCCGGAAGTGGCGGCCCGCGCCATTGTGTGGGCGTCCAAGCATCGGCGCCGTGAGGTCTTCGTAGCGTGGCCCACCGTGAAAGCAATATACGGTCAGGACGTGGCGCCTGCTTACGCCGACCGTTATCTTGCGAAATACGCGTATGACGGCCAGGAAACTTCCGAACCCGTCCCGGCGAATCGTCCAGACAATCTTTTTGAAGCCGTTGAAGCGGACTATGCGGCTCATGGCATTTTCGATGACCGAGCCCATACGTTCAGCATGGAGACTTGGCTCGATCTGCATCGGGACAAGGTTCTGTACGGCGGCGGCTTGTTGCTGGGCTGCGCGGCGGCAATGCTGTGGAAGCGATGAACGCCTTGGCCGGAATCTCTTCGCTCAGAAGGGCCGACGTGGAAATCCGAGAGGGGCGGTTTCAACGCTGGCTCGCGCTGATTGCGGGGCTATCGAGCGTTCTTAGCGGGCTGGAAGTTGCCTACGAACATTATCGCGGCGGATACAGCCGGCGCGTATTGTACACTCCCGTCATCCTGAGCGGTGCGCTGATGGCCGCAGGCATTGCGGGTTTTTTTAGCCGCAAAGCTGCGCGCACTTTTTTGCCGGCTGTCTCCTTTATCACGCTGGCGGACGGAATAATCGGATTCTATTTTCACGCGCGCGGCATTCAGCGGAAGCCAGGCGGATGGCGCCTGCCGATTACGAATATTGTGATGGGGCCGCCTATCCTTGCGCCGCTGCTGTTCGGAGTGAGCGCCTATCTTGGCCTGATTGCTTCTCTGCTGCGACGCGGCGAAGGGTCTGGGAATAGCTTGCTCCCGCTGCCGGCGCACCAGCACCATTGGGCCCGCGCGCTAACCGGCCGCCACGAACGGATCGGATTCGTTCAGGACATTCGCGAAGGGCGTTTTCAACAGCAGATGATCGCGGCCGCCATGGTTTCGGCCTTCTTCAGTGGCTTTGAAGCCTGGTATTCGCATTACAAAAACAATTTCCGCTATAAAGCCCAGTGGACTCCTATCATCATTGCACCCCTGCTGATCGCGGCCGGCGCGCACTCTTTGAAGAATCCCCGCACCGCCCAGACCTGGCTGCCTGTCATTTCCGCAATCGCGATGTTGGATGGCGCAGTGGGTTCTTACTATCACGCTCGAGGAGTGATTCGGCGGCCGGGCGGTTTGAAAAAGCCGCTCTACAATGTCATCTATGGTCCGCCGGTCTTTGCGCCGCTGCTCTTCGCCGCGTGCGGCTTCCTGGGAATTCTAGCCAGCCTCTTGCGGAGAGAGCCATGAGCAAGCCAGGCCCAGGCTACTATCCCGGCTTCCATACTCTGGATCAGAAGAAGTTTTGGGATGCCGCAACGCGCCAAGTGATCCTGGAACGCGTGCACAATGTTCCTGAAATTCGGTTCTTCAAACCTGAGCAGGCGCGGCTGATGGAAGCCGTTTGCGCCCGCATTCTTCCCCAAGACGACCGCGGCGAAGCGCATAAAATCCCCATCGTGCCCTGGATCGACGAGCGCCTGTTCACCGATCGGCACGACGGCTATCGGTTCGAGGACATGCCACCGGATCGCGAAGCATACCAATTGGGACTCCGCGGCATCGAAGAAATTGCCCGCCATTTGCACGGAAAAGGTTTTTGCGACATCGGAATCGACGAGCAGGATCGGATTCTTGAAACGCTGCATGATGCACGTCCGCCGGCCGCGCCCGAGATCTGGAAGCAACTGCCTATCCATCGATTCTGGATGCTACTGGTTCAGGATTGCATCACCGTTTACTATTCGCATCCCTGGGCGTGGGATGAGATTGGCTTCGGAGGGCCCGCGTACCCGCGCGCCTATATGCGGCTGGAACGCGGCGAACCGGAGCCCTGGGAGAAAGATGAGAAGCGCCACGAGTGGACGGCGCCCGGATCCTCGTTGTCTGAAAAATTCACGCACGTTGCCGGTCAGGCGGAACATCGCGGTGGCCCGCAAGGGGGCACGCATTGAAGCCGGACGATTTGAGCTCGCAGTCATTGATACCGAACGGAACGTCTCCGCATAGGCTCGGCGCGATGCAGCGCATTGAAACTCCGATGCGCCGTTTTGCCGATGGCGAAGAGGTTGACTATGCGATTGTCGGAGTAGGTGCGGGCGGCGGCGTTTTGCTGCAGCGTCTGGCCCGCGCAGGCTTTCGCGTCATCGGGTTCGATGCCGGTCCGTTTTGGGATACGGAGCGCGACTGGGTGAGCGACGAGACCGGATCGCACAAGCTGTATTGGAACGACAAGCGCATCACGGGCGGCCAAGATCCGCTGGCTTTGGGTGCTAACAATAGCGGCAAGGGTGTGGGCGGGGGCACGGTTCATTGGGCTTCCTTCACGCCGCGTTTTCATCCTTCCGATTTTCAAACCGACACGCTGGATGGCGTCGGCGCGGATTGGCCGCTCACCTATTGGGATCTCAAGCCGTATTACGAACTCATGGAGAAAGAGCTGCCGGTATCGGGACCATACTTCCCTTGGGGCGATCCGCACAGCTATCCCTATGGACCGCATCCGATGGGTGGCGTGGGCGATGTGTTGATCCACGGGTGCACGAAGCTTGGCCTGGGTGTGAGTGCAGGCGGACCAGTGGCCATCCTCAGCGGCTCGCGCGCGGACCGGCCCCATTGCATCTACCGCGGATTTTGCATCCAGGGCTGCAAAGTGGGAGCCAAGGCTAGCACGTTGATCACTCACGTGCCGGATGCTCTGGCTAACGGAGCCGAAATTCGAGCGCACAGCATGGTTTCGCGAGTCCATGTAGGGAAGGGCGGGCTTGGAAAAAACCGGCGCGTTACGGGCGTCAGTTATTTCGATGCTGAAGGCCGCGAACATTTTCAGAAAGCCAAGGCAGTGGTAGTGGCCGGATACGCCATTGAGACACCGCGGCTACTGTTGAACTCCGGACTCGCGAACTCAAACGGCCAAGTAGGACGTTATCTGATGGCTCAGGCGGGAAACGTTGTGTTGGGGCGTTTCGAGGAACTGATCCGCATGTACAAGGCTCCGCCGGCGCACGCCCTGACCGAGCATTTCTACGAGACCGATCCCAAGCGCGGCTTCGCGCGTGGTTTCGCCGTGCAAACGGTGGGGCCATTACCAATTGCATTCGCGAAACAGTTGATGACGGCGAAAGGCGCCTGGGGGTGGGGACTGCGCCGCCTGATGATGGACTACAACCACTGGGCCGCGCTAGGGCTGCTGGGTGAAATCCTGCCCAATGCGGAAAATCGCGTCACGCTGGCCGGCGAGAAAGATCAATTTGGTTTGCCGGTGGCAAAAGTTACATTCAATCTCTATGACAACGACAAAAAACTGATCGAATATGGCAAGCAAAAAGTGATGGATATTATGTGGGCCGCCGGCGCGAAGGAGGTGGTGCAGGAGGCGCGGTACGCCCATCTGGTGGGCGGCGCGCGCATGGGCCGCGACCCCGGCGAGTCGGTGACCGATCAGTTCGGCCGTACGCATGAAATCGCCAACCTCTTCATCTGCGACGGCAGCCTGATGCCCACTCAGGGTTCCGCCAATCCGGGTCTCACGATTATGGCGCTGGCTGCACGAATTGCAGATTACATGATCGCGCAAGGAGACGGCATCTTTACTTCCGATCGGCGTGCTATGGAACCGCCGGCTATGCGCCGCGATCTTTCACCGCCCGATACCTGGGGCCACGGCATGCCGACGGTTTGAATCATGGGATCTGCGCCACTCATCGACGACGTTCGCGTATCCGCCTATTCCGTCCCAACCAAAACACCGGAGTCGGATGGGACACTGGAGTGGAGCGAAACCACGCTCGTTCTGATTGAGATTTCAGCCAGCGGCAAAACGGGACTCGGATATAGTTACGCCGATGTCGCGACGGCGCACGTCATCGAGCACACGCTCGTTCCAAAAATAAAAGGTGGCAATGCCTTCGCCATCGGAGAATTATGGCAGAAGATGGGAATTGCGGTCCGAAATTTGGGCCGATCCGGAATCACCGCCATGGCAATCGCCGCTGTCGACAACGCACTATGGGATCTAAAGGCGAAGTTGATGGATGTTTCGGTGGCATCGTTGCTCGGCCCGGTAAGGCAAGAGGTGATCGCTTACGGCAGCGGCGGATTCACGTCTTATTCGGAAAAGGAACTCCTGGACCAGCTCACCGGCTGGGTGGCGAGCGGGATGCGTGCGGTGAAAATGAAGATCGGCCGCGATCCAGCCAGCGATTTGAAACGTGTCGAGTCGGTTAGGAAGGCAATCGGATCGCAGGCAGAGCTTTTCGTGGATGCCAATGGAGCCTACACACGCAAGCAGGCTCTCTTCCAGGCCCATCAATTCGCTGGAATGGGGGTCAGTTGGTTCGAAGAGCCGGTGTCGTCCGACGATCTGGGCGGTCTTCGGTTGATTCGCGATTCCGGCCCGCCGGGTATGAATATCGCGGCGGGCGAGTACGGATACAACGCCTGGTATTTTCGCCGTATGCTGGCGGCGGGCGCGGTGGATGTTCTGCAGGCCGACGCCACCCGCTGCGGCGGAATTTCCGGCTTTCTCCAGGCCGATGCGCTTTGCGAGGGCCACTCGCTGCCCTTGTCGGCGCATACCGCGCCTTCCGTTCATGCCCACGTCTGTTGCGCGGCTCAACGAGTAATTCACACCGAATATTTCTTCGACCATGTTCGGTTGGAACAAATGGCCTTTGACGGCGCCATCCAGGCAGTAGGCGGGATGCTCCGGCCAAATCTCAGTCAACCGGGATTCGGCTTGATATGGAAGCAAGCGGATATGCGGTGTTATCAAACCTACGCTAGCCAAGCATGAATCGAGTTCTACAATTCGTAGGGCCGAACGCAGCCGTCCAACTTTTCGGCGTCAAATTGGTCGGCGTCAACGGCGAGAACGGAAAGAAGCTGCTATTCACCATCGCTTTCATAGCATTGGTCTGGTTTCTTGCGTGGGCAATCGGCGCCTTGGCCAGCCTGATGCTCCGCCAGCGCTCCCAGCGGGTCGCTTTCTGGACCAAGCAGGGCATCCATCTGTTTTCTGTGGCGCTGCTGATCATCGGATTTTGTTCCGTTTGGTTCGACGACCCCGCTCGGCTGGCAACCGCGTTCGGCCTTGTTACCGCCGGATTAGCGTTTGCTCTGCAACGTGTGATCACTGCCCTGGCCGCATATCTGGTTATTCTGCGTGGAAACACCTTCAATGTCGGCGACCGCATTGTGATGGGCGGCGTCCGCGGCGACGTGATGGAGCTGGGATTCATTCAAACTACCATCATGGAAATGGGCCAGCCGCCTCCAGTACAAAACGATGATCCCGCTATGTG